>Ga0302321_100004346_pt1 | contig 12264 bp, 9 predicted proteins | sample Fen_T0_1_FD_202505 | JGI IMG/M metagenome (GOLD analysis project Ga0302321, IMG submission 202505) | Peat permafrost microbial communities from Stordalen Mire near Abisko, Sweden - Fen_T0_1 | ecosystem: Environmental > Terrestrial > Soil > Wetlands > Permafrost | place: Sweden: Abisko...
TTCAATGCGACCACGAATTTCCTCTCTTCCAGTCTGCATGTTTTCTCAGGAGATAATACGTTGGCTGCGAATATCCAAAAGCCACCCATCAGAGCCACGAGACAGACGCTGACACTACCTGGGAGCAGTAGCGATACAACTGCCGCACAGCTGGACCCGGTTGCGGGTAGCTATTCACAGGCGATACAGGCTTCACAGGCGCTCTATAGCGGGCTCGTGCAGCTCGATGACACAATGCATGTGAGTCCGCAGCTTGCTTATTCGTGGCAGGAAAGCGACGATAGACGCTCCTGGACCTTTAAGCTGCGTCCCTCTCTGAAGTTTAGCGATGGCTCACCGCTTACTTCTCAGGATGTTGTGTTTAGTCTTGATCGCGCCCTTGATCCTATGCTAGCATCACCAACGGCCGCATTTTACCTGGACAAGCTACAAGATGCCAATTTGCGCATCAACGGCAAGCTACCAACGCTCATTGGCAGAAGTATCCTGGCTCCTGATCCTACGACGGTTATCCTCAAAACGGCGAGCCCCACTGCTTTTCTGCCATCTGCACTCACCTGTACCTGTGCATTCGTGCTGGAAAAATCGCTCGTCAACAAATATGGAACCAGATTCGTTGAGCACCTGGACCAGGGAGGCGCTTCTGGCCCATTTAAGTTTGCGGGCCTGACAGCTCACCAGACACTGAATTTCGTGCCGAATCCCTATTACTACGGCTCAAAGCCACAATTGCAGAAGTTGTCCTTTATTCCCTTTGATGACAGTGAAGCGACATATAAAGCCTATATCAACAATCAGATCGCCTTCACCGACGTTCCCCCTGCACGGCTCGATCAAGTGCGTAACGCCAATGATTTTCACGAAGCCTTACAATTGCAGATCACTTACTATGCAATGAACTATCTCGTTAAGCCGTTTGATAATATAAAAATACGTCAGGCCTTTGCGCTGGCCCTCGATAAACAGCTCATCGCCGATGTGGTATATAAGAAGTCCGTTATTGCCACAAACCATATTATACCTACGGGCCTGGATGCATTTAATCCTCTCTTATTAGGGCCTGACGGCGAAGGCTCGCTGCACGGCAATCTTGCCAGTGCTCGCTGGCTCTTACAAACAGGGCTGCATGAAGAGGGTATGAGCAGTAGCGGTCAGCTTCCGCCTATAACCTTTAGCTATAAAGACACCCCACAAGTACGTGATGAGGCAGTTGCAGTGCAGGCAATGTGGAAAAATGCCCTGGGCATTACAGTCCAGCTACAACCACTTCCAGTCGTAGAGCTGATCAAGCAAGAGATGGCGAGTGTGAATAATCCGCATGGTCTGCAATTCTGGCGGGCAAGCTGGTCTGCCGACTATCCCGATCCTCAAGATTGGACGACGCTACAATTTGGTCAGAACTCTCCCAATAATACGGTCAACTACGCACAGAACAAAAGTAGGGCGGCCAGCAAGCAGCAAGAGGTACAACTACTGCTGCAGGATGCCGACGAGCAGTTCAATAACGGCGATACACGCATCCATGCGTACCGCTACGCAGAGCAGCAGTTGGTCAACGATGTCGCCTGGCTACCACTCTATCAGACGAAAGACGATTATCTCTTGAACCCAAATGTTCAAGGCTATGTGATGAACGCGATGAGAGTTATTCCGGCTGACGACTGGGCCAATATCTATATCACGCAGTAGCTTGCCTTCCACGATCAGAGCGATGGCGCGACAGACGGTTCACCTGGTATTTTCCAGGTGCCGTTGAGTTTCCATATGGAAACTCTATCACTTTCTGGTGCCTTCTTACACGATACACGTTTTTCGGATATAGTAGCTACAAGTGATGGACAGACTTTTGTCTCTTATTGAATGAAAGAAGAGGTTTCCTTATGCCTGGCCCGGAAAGCTTGCAGATTCGCTCCTACTTATTGGCCCGTAGAGCCGCTTCAAGCACACCTGTATCATTGGCGGAGCAACGTGCCTCCTATGAATTGTTGGTCGAAAACTATGTCGGGCATCCCCTCCCGTTGCCTGAGGGGACGCGTGTCGAGTCTGTAGACGTAGATGGCATCCCGGCAGAATGGATATATCCGCCTGACGCTGACGCAGAACGCGTGGTGCTATACTTCCACGGCGGTGCCTATATCATTGGTTCGCTCAAATCGCATCGTGATCTGGTCGCACGTCTCAGCGCTGCAGCTGGTGTGCGTAGTCTACAGATTGACTATCGCCTCGCACCCGAACACGTCTTTCCTGCTGCACTTGACGATGCATTGACCTCATATCGTTGGCTACTTGCCAATGGGACCAGACCAGAGCACATTGTGCTTGCTGGTGACTCCGCAGGTGGCGGCTTGATCCTTGCTTTGCTGCAAGTAGTACGGGACAAGGACATTCCTATGCCAGCAGGGGCAGTACTCCTTTCACCCTGGACCGATCTGGTAGGCATTGTTGAAAGCCGGACGACACGTGAAGCAGCTGACCCTATTTTTTCTGGACAGACGATTAACTTTCTGTCGAGATTCTATACCGGCACTGCAGATGCACACAATCCGCTGATCTCCACGATCAACGCCGATCTGCACGGCTTTCCGCCCTTGCTGATTGAGGTCGGTAATGACGAGGTTCTTTTGGATGACTCTCTTCAAATCGCGGAACACGCCAAAGCGGTGCATGTTCCGGTTGAACTGAACGTCTGGGATGACATGTGGCACGTCTTTCAGGCCTACGCTTCTGTCTTGCCTGAAGGACAGCGATCAATCGAGAACATGGGGAGCTTTATCCGCCGCCAAACAATGTTATCATAGGGATGAGGAACAAAACACATGAAACACTCATCTATCGTTCTCTTTAAAAAGAGATCTGGCAGCGAATTTCCTTTGTGAGCCGATTCTAGGCAAAATTTTCCCCACTACATGAAAAAGAAGCGTAGTGGGGAAAATTTTTATACTGTAAAATATCTGGCTTTACATATCAAAACCGTAGGCAGCGGCACCGATTAAACCGACATTTGGATTGAGAATCACATAAACAGGGACATCAGCCAGCATATCTGCGAAGCGGCCTTTGTTCTTGAAGCTGCGCAGAAACTCGCCTTCTTGCAAAAACGTGAGGATGCGCGGAGGAATACCACCGCTTAAATAGACCCCACCCGTTGCAAGAGCCTTGAGCGCCATATTCCCGGCTTCGGCACCCAGGATCGCGGCAAATGTCTTGAGCGTACTGATACAAATATCCACAGGTTCGGTACTCGGTTGACCCTCTAATTCTCCCTTGGCGGCATTGACAATCACGGGTGTCTGGTCCTTGCACTTCACCAGCATTTCGCCAAGCCAGAGTGGCTCTTTAAATATGGCTGCATCCTTAAGATAGTTATAAATATTTGGCAAACCTAAACCCGAGCAGACCTGCTCATAACTTACATGTGACCAACGCTCTAGCATATAGACCAGCAAGCCAATCTCAAATGCATTCGTGGGGGCGAAATCAGTATGGCCCCCCTCTGATGGATGCACAAGATAATGCATTCCCTGCCAGGTCAGTATCGCTTCTCCCAGGCCGGTTCCTGGCGCGACGATCACCAGCGTTCCATGCTGCACTGGTTTTCCCTCGTTCAACGTAAAAATATCGGTATCTGTCAGCAAGGGAATGGCGTTTCCCATGGCCGCCAGGTCGTTGAGCAGGGTAACCGAGGGTATATTCAATGCTTGCTGGAGCTGATGCTCTTCCATATGCCAGGGGAGATTCGTGGCTTTCGCCTTCCCCTCTACAACTGGACCGGCTACACCAAACACTGCACGCTCAATGGGGATATTGACGAGGTCACGCTGCGACAAAAATTCATGCACCAGGGCGGCCAACGTCGCGTAGTTCGCACTGGAGACCTTTGCCTCATGCAAAGGGCTGTGCAGATCCTCTTTCGTGGCAAAAAGAGCAAGGTTCGTCTTCGTTCCCCCTATATCGCCTGCCAGTAACATAGTATTTCGCTACCTTTCGATAGAATTGTTCCATTCATGCATTGCTCTCCCGCCCGCTCCAGTCTAGCCTCGAACCAATTATACAGAATAGATCCATCTCGTTACTCAAACATAAAAGGTAACACATTTTTGAGAGACCGCTACTGCTTGCTACCACTAGAATACGAACAAGGAAAGCAAGACTACAGTAATTATGCATCCATTGCAAATGATACCACATCTTAGAAATACCATGTGAGCAGCTTTAGTAAAATTTGCATGCACTCTCTTCCACTACAAGGTCTTGCTCTTCGAACTTGTTCTCTATTTTTAGTGGCGACTCTCCAATAAATAGCAATTATGTGATCTGGCAACTCTTTCGTTAGTACGTTTCTTAAGGTCGATTCGATACGAAGGAAGGGCTACTGCTGCTGCGGCTCCTGTTGATGTAATCCTCCCTCTTCATATGTATAGCCATCGTGCATGGTCGGTACCCAGTTGGCTTCGAGCGAGAGGTCGGCGCTGGGGGGCGGAGTCTCGGTGGGATAGACGCGCACGGTGACGGAGAGTTCGCTCTCGGCCTTCCCTCTAAAGACACCACGTGTCGGTGGCACATCGGCATAGTCACGCCCGACCGCCACACGGATATGATGCTCACCAGCAATGGAATTATTTGTTGGATCAAAACCGACCCAGCCCAACTCTGGCAGCAAGGCTTCCACCCAGGCATGTGTAGCGCCAGCGGCCGAACTGCGCTCATCCTGCAAAAAAATATAGCCACTCACGTATCTGCACGGTATCTTTAATTCGCGCACGAGCGCGATCATAATATGCGCGAAGTCCTGGCACACACCACGTCGTATCTTCAGTGCATCATCTATCGGTGAGTCGACGCGTGTATTCTGTTTTGCGTATTCAAAATTGGTATAGATTGCAGCATTTATGCTTTTTAGCATGCTCAACGGGTCGTCCCGCCGCCGAATATCCAACTCGCGTGTCAGTTGATACAATAGCTCTGTTGGGCGGGCAAAATGGCTCGACTGCAGCATATCCCAGTATTCATCGTTAGCCGTAAGATCATCGAGCTCCTCCCAGGTTGCGACGGTGAGGGCATCAGGCACAAAGGGTGGAGTTGTTACCTCGACGATCGTTTCGGCGGTGACGGTGAGGTGGTTATGCTTGTTCGGTACATCAAAGTGGTGGACACGGTTTCCATTCTCGTCACGATAACCCAGGATCTGTGCATGTGGGCTGGTATTTAAGCGAAAGTCGAGGCAACGCTGGTTTCCCTCGCTGCGCGGCTGAATACGCACTTCCATCATGCTCTCCGTTATCGGCGAGCTATAGCGAAAGCGCGTTACATGATGAACGGTATAATACATCTCTTCCTTTTCCCCTCGACGATTCTACTAGAGAACGCTCCCCGCTTGTGCTCTGGCTACCCACGACAACCTCAAGGGTTTACCGCCGTGTGCCCCGCAGGGTATGCCCCCGTGGGGGTCGCTACGCGGGTGCTTGCACGGTTATGCTTGTGCAGCCCCGCGCTCAGTTAGAGCAATATCAATTGGATAGACAATATATACTTGGTAGATTGCATTATGGATCTGCGTACATTGCCGCTGAACCGTATCCAGGTATGCGTGCATGTTATCGACCACGTCCTCGATCTGATCATATTCAAGCGATGAACGGAAACGCCCGGCGAGCCGCTCGACGCGTCCAGCATGCCGTGTATTCGTTGAGCGTGCAATCGATTGAAGTGCCGATTGCACCAGGCCTCCGGCAAAACGTATGGAGCGCGGCGATTCAGCGTTAAAAAGCAAGAATTCGGCAATCGATCGGGGCTGGATATTTGCGGCGGTATAGACCTTACAGTATGCTTCGAAGGCTGCACAGGAGCGCAGCAGGCCTACCCAGCCCATGTAGTTCAGATGGTCAATAGCGGCACGCAAGTCGTTATACTCAGCGTCAAAAAAGGCCCGAAAATGAACGTCTAGCAATGTGGCGGTGGCATATGCACGCTCGATAAAACGCCCCAGACGGATAAAATGCCAGCCTTCGCTATGATTCATGGTGGCGTCGGTAATGCCCTGAAAAAGCTGGACACCATCTTTTACGCTGGTCAGGTAGGTGTGTGGCTCGCTGAACCAGACTTCGTCAATGGTGGTGTGTCTGATCTGCAGGTAGAGCCGGTTGATCTGCTCCCACATCTCGGAACTAATGAGCTCGCGCACCTGCCGGGCGTTCTCGCGTGCAGCGGCAATCGATGATACTATCGAGGCTGGATTATCTGTGTCAAAGGTAAACCACTCCATCATTGTATAGGCGTCATCTTCATGCGGCTTCTTGTCCGTTGTTGCAGGGGTCAGCAGACTGGCACGCAACCGCTCCCAGCGTAAATGTTCGTCCTCTGTGCCCTGGTCCAACATCTGCTGCAGATTGACATCAATGAGCCGCGCCGTATGCTCAACGCGCTCTAAATAACGGCTCATCCAATAGAGGTTGTCAGCTACTCGTGAAAGCATTCTTTTTGCCTGCTATCTCTTTCTGCGCTTTCGTACGCCTATGTACCACCTGTCTGTCCTTGTATAATCTTTTCTACTATTCATAGAGGACCCAGGTGTCTTTACTTCCTCCACCTTGCGATGAATTGACGACGAGCGAGCCTCGCTTGAGCGCAACACGCGTCAGGCCACCCGGCACGATGGTTACACGATCATCGCCACCACTCAAGATAAATGGACGCAGGTCCACGTGGCGCGGCTCTATCTTACCATCCAGAAAACAGGGGGCGCGTGAGAGGGCCAGCGTCGGCTGCGCGATATAGTTGCGTGGATCGGCAATGATGCGCTGCCGAAATTCCTCGCGCTGCTTGACTGTGCTATATGGTCCGATGAGCATACCGTAGCCGCCAGATTCGCCAACGGCCTTGACGACAAGCTCATCCAGGTGCTCCAAAACATAGCGCCGCTGCTCATCGTCGCTTACAAGATAGGTCTCGATATTTGGCAAAATCGGTTCTTCATTTAGATAATAGTTGATGATCTTTGGCACATAGGCATAGAGGGCTTTGTCGTCTGCTACCCCGGTACCAATAGCATTTACCAGCGCGACATTCCCAGCTCGATACGCGTTCAAGAGACCCGGCACGCCCAGGCTTGAGTGCGTGTGAAAGGCCAATGGGTCCAGATAATCGTCGTCGATACGCCGATAAATGACATCGACGCGGTAGAGTCCACCGGTTGTACGCATATATACGATGTTATCATGGACAATTAAGTCACGCCCCTCAACGAGCTCAATACCCATCTGGCGCGCAAGAAATGTATGCTCAAAATAAGCAGAGTTATAGACTCCAGGGGTCAAAAGGACGATAGTCGGGTCGGGCCGCGAAGCCGGGGCCAGTGAGATCAGCGTATTAAGGAGCTCTTGCCCGTAGTGATCAATTGAGCGTACGCCGTGGCTGACGAAGAGTGATGGCAAGACACGCTTCATCACTTCTCGATTGGCGAGCATATAGGAGACTCCGCTGGGTACGCGCAAGTTATCTTCAAGTACGGCAAATTTCCCGTCGGGCACGCGTACCAGATCACTTCCTACAATCGAGACGTAGATATCATGCGGCACACGTAGCCCACGCATCTCGCGCCGATAGTGACGGCAACTGTAGACCAGTGAGCGCGGCACAACTTTATCTTCAAGAATATGCCCATCATGATAGATATCCCGCAAAAAGAGGTTCAGTGCCGTGATACGCTGGATGAGACCGCGCTCGATCATGTTCCATTCCGCAGCTGTAATGATGCGTGGTAGCAGATCATACGGCCAGATACGCTCGGTTCCTTCCTCATCACCATATACAGTAAATGTTATACCTTGATTAAGAAAAGCCATGTCAGCCGCCTGCTGACGCTGATGAAGCGTCTCCGCCGGCATCTCCAACAGGCGGTGAAACAAGTTTTGATATGCTGGACGTGGTCGACCCTGTTCATCGAACATCTCATCATATGCAACGTCGAGGTGGTAACTTGAGAAGGGAGGCGGCATCGCAGGCCGCCCCGATGTATCAGATAATACCATCGGCAATATCTCCGCAGCCTAAACAATAAAATACCTCACACGACAATCTGTGTGAGGCACCATAGCCACAAGCATACATATAACGACTAAATTTTATGTATATACTATAATACGTAGTGCTATACTCATTTGTCAAGCTACGCAAATTATATAATTCGAAAAACTTAATCAAAAAGGCCACGAGCGTACCATATTTTTGTTTTTTATCGTATAATAGATATACTATCTAAGTATCCCAACACCCATCTATAACGATACGCCTATAGTATATTCATATTCATTTTTGTAGCTTGTATAAGTAGTTTACTCTCTCTCTACACTCGGACGATAAAAGATAGAGCACGACATGGAGGATTCTCTGTTCCGCCTCGTGGATACATGGGCTCTTTACTGTTCTGTAGGACGATCTCTATCGCTATTAAGCACGATTAAAGGAAAACAAAATCAATGCATATTCGAGTAGGATGCGAATTTCAGTATGAGGCAACGTGGCCTACTCCAACTGTACTGCTGGTGGAACCACACCAGGATGGTGTGCACACTATTGTGCGCGAGGAGTGGGTGACAACTCCCCAACTCGCCAGACATGCTTATCACGATATCTATGGCAACCTCTGCCAACGCGTTGTCCTTGCACAGGGCGCACATACGTTACGCTATGACGCGATCGTAAAAGTGTCCGATAGCTGGGATGAGGTCGCACCTGCGACGCCGCAGCTTCCCGTCGAAGAACTGCCAGATGATACCTTGCTCTATACGCTGCCGAGCCGCTTCTGCCAGTCCGATATTCTCTCGGATACGGCATGGCAATTGTTCGGCAATACGGAACCCGGTTGGAAACGTGTGCAGGCGATCTGCGATTGGGTCCATGAGCATATCCGTTTCCAGTATGGGACAAGCAATCCACTCACCACCGCTGTTGATGTGTATGAGAAGAGTGTTGGTGTGTGCCGGGACTTTACCCATCTGGCAGTGACGTTCTGCCGCGCGATGAATATTCCCACACGCTACGTCTTCGGCTATATTCCAGATATCGGAGTTCCCCTACCCGACGATCCTATGGACTTCTGCGCCTGGATGGAAGTCTACCTGGGCGATCGTTGGTGGACCTTCGATCCTCGCAACAATACTCCTCGTGTTGGGCGCGTCTTGATCGGGCGTGGACGCGATGCCCTGGATGTCGCTATGGTTACGTCTTATGGCTCTCCGACGCTCAAACAGATGATCGTTTGGGCCGATGAAGCTCCAGACCCGGCTATACAGGCGGCAACAGCATAAACGAGTTTCCCTACAGCACAGAGAACTCGGATAATACGGAGCAAACAAGGATAGATAATAAGCCTATGAAGCAGCCAGATCTTGAAACTGCCATTGCAACTATCGATCTGCATAATCACCATAGCGTCGACTGGTCGCGCGTCCAGTACAGTGCTTACCTGATTCATCAGCACTTGCGCTATGAATATCCTGGCCCCATTCATGATCTCAAGCAACATTTGATGATCCTGCCTCCAGTTCAGTACGGTGATCAATGTCGGATTGATCACCGTCTGACCGTCACCAATTCAACGGTTGAGACGATCTATCATTATGATGCTTTCGGCAATACAGAGATTAGTCTTTACGTGCCGCACATCGAACAGGATATCGATTTCGAAGCCTGGATTCTGGTTGAGCGTAGCATTGAACATGGTCCACACTATCTCTCCGCTGATTGGCTCAGCGATCCACGCTTGCTCCAACCCTCAGCCCTGACCCGGCCCGACGACGCCTTGCGCGAAGTTGCTGCCATGCTAAGCGCAGACGGTAAGCAAGGCATAGCTCTGGCCGAACATATCAACGCATGGGTGTACAATTTGATGACCTATTCGCATGACATCACTGATATCCATACAACTGCAGCAGAGGCGCTGGCTCTCAAACGTGGCGTCTGCCAGGACTATGCGCATATTATGATTACGCTCTGCCGCCTATGTGGCATTCCGGCACGCTACGTCTCCGGGCATCTGCTCGGCGAGGGGGGCACGCACGCCTGGGTTGAGGTGATCTTTCCAACGGGAAACGATCTGGGTCGGGCTCAGGCCATCGCCTTTGATCCAACACATGGGCGACGCGCTGGCATTAGCTATATTAGCATCGCCGTTGGTCGCGATTACTTCGATGTCGCGCCAACGTCCGGGACCTATCGTGCTTCTTACAGCGGCCAACTCTCTAGCCGCAAACGCGTAGCCGTCACGATGTACGAATATAACGATTTTCTATTTGATGAACAGTTTAAATCTCAAGCAAGCTGATCAGTCGTCTGCTACCTGATGTTCTGCGTTTTTAAACAGGATGAAGAGGTCAAGTCAGCATGCCTTTTTGCAGCTATTCGTCCTGTTTTGGAGCACGAAAAGAAAGAGAAGGCAAAAAATGCTCTCTCTTTCACATCCACATTACAGGCCGTGCCGACGGCGTACGGCTTTCACGAAGTGCTTTGTGTCATCGCCCAGCTTCTGCGTGGGCGTCACAGCCACAACGGACTGGATATCTTCTATGCCGCTAGAGGTCTCGACCATCTTCTTGCCTCGAAACGGGATGAGCACACCCATCACCTCACCCCGACTTGTCCTGGCCTTTACATATTCGCCCATATTCGCCTTCACTCTTTTACCAAACATTTTATCTACCTCCCGACATCTTCTATAATTATAATTAAAAATTAAATTCTATAATAAATTTATATATCTAAAACAGCATTGTATAGATAAGTACATGAAAATTTGCCCGGCAATGGTTCTATCTCGAACAGCGCTATACTCTCGTCTCAAGCATGCAGCAGCAGTCGCTTCAATAGTGGGGTATGGGGTGTCGACAATGACAGAAGATGGGATTGCGCTATCAGCATGAAATAGTTGCTGTATCGTCGTTGAGTAAAGAGAACTACTTCTTTGACGTTGAAAAGCGCCGCTCACGGCTGAGCCTCAAATACTATTTAAAAGAACTCTCCACTTATATTATAGCACACGGGTACAGCGATTCGTCGACATATGTGTAATCAGGGGAAAAGCGAACCTCTTACCTATGGACCAGGGAGTCAGGGCTATTATGCCCTGGGCAATGCCCCGATAATGATGAGTAATTTCTACCTGGCAGTTCGCCTCAATAAAACCTGCGATGCTTGCGATGCGATCACTGGCAAGTCCACCCATCACTTTTCTCCATATCCGTACTAACAACTTCTCATAGCTATCCGCTCCACTCAAAACACAATACGCATTGATTTCACTCACGCGAAATTCCAGGATTTACACGTCTGAACTACGACCATTATACCCTCCATGCCAACAAATCTTACTGAAGAAACGAATAAGTAATGGCAAATACACTCGCATATTGGTTACAATAATCTATGGAAGCCTCCCTCATAAGCTTCAGCCATTTCTAGAGAGAATGTGTACATATAAAACATGAAGAACTCTACGTATAAGCACACGAGAGGACAAGAAATGCAGCAAAAACCTGAGCATTTCGGCACTCACCATGCCGAGGCATTTAAAGGACAACAGGTCGTTGATGCCTATCGCTACCGCCCTCCATATCCACAAAAGGTTTTTTCTATCCTCGCAAGTCTTATCACCAGCGAGCCGCGCACCGTATTAGATAGCGGCTCCGGTTCCGGCGATATTGCCCGCAACCTTGCCGGTATGGTCGCGCGCGTCGATGCCGTCGATTTCTCGCAGCAGATGATCGAGCGCGGCAAACAGCTTCCCAATGGCAACCATCCTCACTTGCACTGGATCTATGGGAAGATTGAAGAGGTGCCGCTCTCGCCGCCGTACGCGCTGATCACCGCTGGCTCTAGCATTCATTGGCCCGATTGGTCGATTGCGTTCCCGCGCTTCCAATCCATGCTTACGCCCACTGGCTTCCTTGCCATCATTAATCGTCGCACGCTCGTTATGCCCTGGGATGATGAGCTTGGCAAAATTCAGGCGCAGTTCTCACGCCGTCAAGGTCCGAGAGGTTCAGGCGCGGTCGCAGAGCTGGAGGCACGCGGCTTCTTTCTGCGGCAAGGCCAACAGGAGACGGCACCAGTTCCTTTCTTACAATCGCTGGACGACTTTATTGAGGGTCAGCACTCAAGAAGCGGCCTTGCCCCGGAGCGCATGGGAGCACAAGATGTGGCTGAATTTGATCAGCAGGTGAAAGCTCTCCTCCTGCAGTTCCACCCGGATGGTATGCTCCCGTTGCAGGT
>Ga0302321_100004347_pt1 | contig 12263 bp, 8 predicted proteins | sample Fen_T0_1_FD_202505 | JGI IMG/M metagenome (GOLD analysis project Ga0302321, IMG submission 202505) | Peat permafrost microbial communities from Stordalen Mire near Abisko, Sweden - Fen_T0_1 | ecosystem: Environmental > Terrestrial > Soil > Wetlands > Permafrost | place: Sweden: Abisko...
GCAGCGAACCGCCCTCTCGCAGAGGTGTCACGTATCGGGTGGCGGTTACGCGTCTGATCACGCGAGCAAGTATCGGCGCCGGGGACCGGTCGCGCTTAACGAGTGGCTCCGGGGAGTGGCGCGCGCCCGGCCTCGACCGCGTCGGTTCCGCCGGTCCCCTACTTCACAAAGACGCCCAGGACCACCACGACGGCCCCGGCCAGGATCAGCACGAGCGTCTCCTCGATCAGCCGGGCGTTGAAGCGGACCGGCTCATCCGACTCGCGCAACGAAGTGACGAGATACGCGGCCAGGACCAGGACCGCCGGGCCAAATAGCCTCGGCAGCGCCAACACGCGCACGAGGACGCCGATTGGAGCCAGGACTATCGCGTACTGGTAGAAGGCCACCGCCGCCTGGGCCGTCGTGTGCGGCCGCACCGCAGCGATCCGATAGCCGACCAACCCGCCGATCGCAACGTCCAAGACGATGGTGACGATGAATGCCGCGACGGTGAGCGGTTGTCCGTCTCCGGCGACGCCTCCCGGAACGATGCCCCCGACCGCGGCGAAACCGAGAAAGGCAAGCCCGAAGGCGGCCAGACGCGCGGAAGTCGGCCGGGCATGCGTGCCGTCGGCGGTGACCGAGCCGGGCGGACCGCCCTTTGCGCCCGCGGTTTCCACCGAGACCACCCACGCGGTGAGCGCCCAGGACCCGGCGAACCCGAACGCCAGCCACGGCACGGGGTCTACGAGGCGGGGGATTCCCATCGATACGAACGCGGCGATTCCGGGTAGAGCGACGCGATCCAGCGGCCAGCGCCACGGCCGAAGTTCGCCCAACAGACTCGCCGTTCCCGCGGTGGCCACGATCACCGCCAGCGCGGCCGCCACCCAGAACGGCGCGTCCGTCACGAACCGGCTTAGCACGGCCAGCGTGGCCACGATCAGGCCGAGCTCGCGGGCTTCATTGCGTTGCTGCATTCGAGCATGGTACGTGAGCGCCTCGATCGGCGAGCCGGACGGAGACTCCGCGCGAGGCCCTTTCCGGAGCGCCCCGACGGCTTCCGTCATTGACGCAGCCGCGCAGGCTTCGACCCCGCCCAGGCCATCAAGTCCGAGCGCGACCGGGTGTTCATCACCTGATCTGGGCCCAGCCAAGCGCGCCGTGCCATGGCCGTTCCCCAGCGAAGGTTGTCGAGCTCTTCGGTCCTGTGCGCGTCGGAGTCGATCGTGAAGACGCAGCCGAATTCGGCCGCGCGCCGGGCCCGCACGTCGGACAGGTCGAGCCGCTCGTCGGAGCCGTTCAACTCCAGGGCGGTTCCGGTGCGAGCAGCCTCGGCGAAGACGGCGTCCCAGTCGAGGTCGAGATCGTCGCGGCTGCCGATGTAGCGCCCCGCCGGGTGGGCGATTATGTCGACGTTGGGGTTCCGGATCGCAGCCAGGGTTCGGGCCGTCAGCTGCTCGCGCGTCTGGCGCCGAGAGACATGGACCGACGCCACGACCAGGTCGTAGCGGGCCAGCAATTCGTCGGGGTAGTCCAGCGTTGCGTCGGCGCGGATCTCTAGTTCGCAGCCGTGCAGCAGGCGGAAGCCCTCGGCCGATGTCTCGGGCGGAGCCGTTCCATCGGCTTCCTCGCCTGCAAACCGCTCGTTCAAGGCCGCCACAATCCGTCGCTGCCGATCGACCCGCTCGAGATCCAGCCCACGGGCAATCGCCAGGCTGACCGTGTGGTCCGTCAGGGCCAGGTAGGAGTATCCGCGCCGCCGCGCGTCGAGGGCCATCCGTTCGATCGAATGCACTCCGTCCGACCAGTCGGAGTGGCTGTGGCAGTCACCGCGCAGATCGGCCCGCATCACCAGCTTCGGCAGAGTTCCCGTCAGCGCCGCCTCTATCTCGCCGCGATCCTCGCGCAGCTCGGGTTCGATGAACGGCAGACCCAGAAAGCTGTACGCCGCCTCCTCGGTTGGGAAAGTTCGAAGCTGGGCCGCCTCGCCGACCGCCGGCTCGCCCTCCTCGTCCAGCCGCAGATAACCCTTCTCCGAGAGGCTCCAGCCCCGGTCGCGGGCCATCCCGCGGAGCCGGACGTTGTGCTCCTTGGATCCCGTGAAGTGAATCAAATACGTGCCTGCCTCGCCGGGCGGCATGATCATCAGATCCACTTGAGGCCCGCGCAGCAGCCGAACCGCGGCCTTGTGCGGCCCCTTTCCGAGCACCGACTCGACCGATCCGAGCGAGGTGAAGCGCTCGACCAGGTCCAGCGGGCGGTCGGTCTCGGCCAGCAGGTCGAGGTCGCCGATCGTCTCGCGGCGGCGCCGGAACGAGCCGGCGGGCTGGATGGACAGCAGCCCCTGCACCCCCGCCAGCTCGGCCAGAAGCGACTCGACGATCGCCTCCGCCTGGCCCAGACGCATCCGGTCCTGGCGAGTCGCGAGGGCCGCTATCCCGGCCAGGATCTGCTCCTCCGTCTTCTCCGACATCCCCTTGAGCGACCGCAGCGTGCCAGCCTCCGCCGCCCGCCGGAGATCCTCGAGCGTGTCGATGCCCAGCTCCTCGTGGAGTTGCCTGACCGTCCTCGGCCCGACACCGGGGATCGCCAGCAGCGCCACCAGGCTCGGCGGCACCTCCTCGCGCAAACGCTCGTAGAAGGCCAGGTGGCCGGTTCTGGCCAACTCCTCGATCTTCTTGGAGATTGCATCGCCGACGCCGGCGATGCGTGGCGGTTGACCATCCAGGTACGCACGCGAAATCTCGACCGGAGAATGGCCGATCGCGTCGGCCGCCTTGTGGTACGCCACGGTCTTGAAGACCAGCTCGCCCTTGACTTCGAGCATGTCGCCGATCTCGTGGAAGATGCGCGCCAGCTCGCCGTTCGAGAGGATCGACACCGGCTCCGCCCCCGGCAACGACTCGGGCGGGGCCGAGTCGACCGGCGCCGAGTCGACCGGCGCCGACGGCTCTGGCGACGAAGGCTGATCCATGCCCCTCATGGTAGCCGCGCCCGCCCGCTCACTCCTCCGCAGGCCAGGCCTCCACGACCCGGTCGCGGCCTGTGCGCTTTGCCGCGTACAACGCCCGGTCCGCCCGCTCGACGATCTCGGCGATGGGCTCGTCCGCGGAGAGCCCGGACCCGACGCCGAGCGACACGGTCACTCGATCCGTGACGCCCACGTCCACCAGGTTCATGTCGCGGACCGTGGTGCGAATCCGCTCACCGATCTCCATCGCCACGCCGGGTTTCGGGTTGCGCAGCAGGACCATGAACTCCTCGCCGCCATAGCGAGCCGGGACATCCTCGTCGCGGACCGACATCTGGATGGCGTTGGCGATGGATCGCAGGACCTGGTCGCCCGTCTGGTGCCCGTACATGTCGTTGAGGCGCTTGAAGTGGTCGACGTCGACGGCCAGGATCGCGACCCGATCGGTGGCCCGCCGGCGACTTGCCACCAGCGTGCAGTACTCGTCAAAGTAGCGCCGGTTGGGCAGCCGGGTCAGCTGGTCGGTGCGAGCGGCCGCCTCGGCTGCCTGGTGCGAGTAGACCCGTGCCAGCGCAGCCGTCGTCTCGCCGGCCGCGCTGTTCAGCAACCGCACCGCCGAGTCCGTCCAGGGATCTCCGGTCCGGCGCGACAGCACGATCGCGCCCACGATCGCGTCGCCTTCCATCAGCGGCGAGGCCAGAGTGTTGCGAAGACCGTAGGCATCGCGCAGGCGGTAGGCGATCTGGTCGGCCAGTTCGCGGGCGTTGGCTTCGTGATCCTGGCTCGAAGCGCCTGAAACTCGGGGCCGCGAAACGCGGCGGCCGAATTCGTCGATGATCGGTTCGCGCCTCTCCTCTTGCGACTGCCAGTGCACTGCGCCCTCGCCATTGGTGGCGCCGTCCCGCACCCGACCGGCGCGTCCGGGACCGGGTGCCGCCGATCCGGACCCTTTGGCGGGGCGCGGCGCGGTCCGCGAGCGCCGCGGTTCGACAGGTTGAAGCTGCCGGATCGGCATGACCGAGTTCGATGTCTGGGAGCCGGGCAGCATCGAGACGAAGCTCACTTCGAGAACGGTTCCGCCGGGCCGCATTTGCACCACCGCGACGTGATCCGCGCCGGTCGCTGTGCCCAGCTCGTGGACGATCGCCTCGATGACGGCGTGCGGCGACACGGATCGCGACAGAGCCTGGAGAAGCCGGCCGAAGCTCTCGGCCTCGGAGTTGCGCCTTTCCAGCAGGATGCCCGAAGCCCGAGCATTCAGAACTGCCGAGCCGACCAGCAGCGCCGTGGCGATGGCCAGAGCCAGATCGGGCAGGCCGATTCGACCCCCCACGAATCCGGCCACAGCCTGTCCCAGCAGCATCGCGATCGCGATCACCAGGAGGGCCCACGTCAGGGAGATCGATTCGGCGCTGAATTTTGGCGGACCGCTGCCGGTGCGAACGCGGAACCACCGGGTCATGGTGGAAGGATTCCCCAATCGAACTTCTCGCACGCCACTATGGTGCGGGTACTGCCCCGAGTTCGGCAATCGTACTTACGTTCCCCGGGTCCCGCGGCCTCGTTGACCCTCGCCCACGCCCGGGGCTACACTCGCACGTGGTCGGAGGGCCTGTTTTCGGCTCCCGGCCGGCCCCAACATGCTTTCGGAGGATATCTCCCTCAGTGGAGACCGGACCCAGTACCTGCGGCGCCCAGCGCGCCGACATCCACTCTCTGGTCCGCTTCGCCTTCTAAGCGGTTCGCGCCCTGCGGCGCGCGCCACCTCGGGCGGGCCGGGCCCCGTCCTCAGACGCGCCGTCGAGGTGGCACATGCTCTATTTGAGCCAGGCGATCGGCCGGCCCGTGCGCGACAAGCTGGGCGAGCCGATCGGCCAGGTGGCAGACCTGATCGTCGCCATCGGCGATCGGTACCCCCCTGTGACCGGCATCGTGGTCAAGACCAACGGCCGCGAGATCTTTCTGCTGTGGCAGTCGGTGAGCTCCCTCGACGCCGCCGGCGCCGTGCTCAGCACGACCGCGATCGACATCAGCAAGTTCCACCAGCGGCCCAACGAGATCCGCCTGAAGCAGGATCTTATGGACCGCCAGATCGTGGATATCGACGGCCGCAAGGTCGTCCGTGTGAACGACCTCCGTCTGGACGAGGTCGAAGGCGCGCTCCACCTGGTCGCCGTCGACGTCGGGGCCTCCGGACTGCTCCGCCGGCTCGGTATCGAGCGTCCGTGGCGCGTCCTGGCCCGTGGCATCCACCGCGGCGTGCCCGAGCATTACATCGACTGGGAGGACGTGGACCCGGTCGAGAGGACGATCGCCAGCGTCAAGTTGCGCGTTCCGCACAAGGGCCTGGCGGAACTCCACCCGGCCGACCTGGCAACGATCATCGACCAGCTGAGCCGGAACGACCGTGTCGGGGTCATCGCCTCCCTCGACGACGAGGCCGCCGCCGACGCGATCGGCGAGATGGAACCCGAGACTCAGGTCGACATCTTCGAAGACCTCGAGCCCGAGCGGGCCGCCGACATCCTCGAAGAAATGGACCCCGACGAGGCGGCGGACCTCGTCGCCGACCTCTCCGACGAGAGCAGGCTGGAGATCCTGGGCCTCATGGAAAAGGAGGAGGCCGAGGAAGTCCAGGAGCTGATGACATACGGCGAAGAGACGGCAGGCGGCATCATGACCACCGAATTCGTGGCGGTGCCGGCCGACCTGACTGCCGCAGAAACGATCGATCGCCTGCGCGAGCTCGAACCCGACGCCGAGACGATCTATTACGTCTATGTCACCGACACCGACAACAAGCTGGTCGGCGTCCTGTCCCTGCGCGACCTGATCGTCTCCAGGCCCGAAAATTGCATCTCCACGTTCATGTACGCCGAGCCCGTCGCGGTCAAGACCGGCGCCAGCCAGAAGGAAGTCACGGACCTGGTCGCCCGCTACAACCTCCTGGCGGTACCCGTGGTTGACGACGAGGGCCGCCTGGAAGGCATCGTCACCGTCGACGACGCCATGGATACCCTGATGCCGCAACCGTCCAAGCGCCGTATCCCGCGCCTCTTCAGCAGGTCCGGGACGGCGGAGCGATGAAGGCTCCTGTTCTGGGGTTCACGCCTCGTGTCGTAAACAGGGTCCGGTTCGCCGCCATCCTCGGGGTCCTCGGTCCGGGACTGGTAAGCGGTTTCGCCGACAACGACGCCGGCGGGATCACCACCTATTCGGTGGCCGGCGTGAAGTACGGCTACGAATTGCTGTGGGTGCTCCTGGCCAGCCAGATCGTGCTGTTCTTTACCCAGGAAGTGGGCGCGCGGCTGGGCCTCGCAACCGGCCAGGGTCTCACCGGGCTCGTGCGCGAGCGGTTCGGCGTGCGCTGGGTGACCTTCCTGACGATCACGATGCTCGTCGCCAACGTCGGTTCGATCGTGGCGGAGTTCGCCGGGACGGCGGCCGCGCTCTCTCTGTTCAACGTGGCGCCCGCGATCAGTGCGGCCATCGCGGCGACTGTGGTGATCCTGCTCATCACCCGCGGCAGTTTCGGCAAGGTGCAGTACCTGTTCGTTGCCGTCGGGATCGGTGTTTCGCTCGCATATTTCGCGTCGGCGCTTATGGCGCACCCCGACTGGGGCAATGCCTTCCACTCTCTAGTGGTGCCCAGCCTGGCGCACGCCGGCACTACGAACGGCGCGTACTGGCTAGCCGTCGTGGCGACCGTCGGCACCACGATTACTCCCTGGGGCCAGGCGTTCATCCAGTCCTATTGCGCGGACAAGCGCTTGGGCCCGGAGGATCTAGTCGGCGAGCGGCTCGACGTCGGTCTTGGGGCGCTCCTCACGAACCTGATCGCAGGCTTCATCGTCGTCGCCTGCGCGGCGGCGCTGTTCTCGCACCAGGTCACGATCGATACGAACAACCCCAATGCGGTTGCGAAGATCGCCGAGGCTCTCAGGCCGTTCGCCGGAGACGCGGCCCAGTATCTATTTGCCGTCGGCCTGCTGGCCGCATCATTCCTGGGTCTGGGCGTCGTCCCTCTGACCAGCGCCTACGCCGCCTGCGAGGCGTTCGGATGGGAGACGGGGGTGGACTGGCGGTTCCGCGACGCTCCTGCCTTCTACGGCCTGATCATCTTCTTCATCGTCATCGCGGCGTTCTTCGTCCTCATCCCGGGCCTTCCTCTCGTGCAGGTGATGTTCATGGCCCAGGTCGTGAACGCGCTGCTGCTGCCGTTCGTCCTGGTCTTCGTCATGGTCCTGGCATCGGACAAGAAGCTGATGGGGCCGCTTGCCAGCGGCCGCTTCCTGCAGGTAGTGGGCTGGACCGGCACAGCGCTGCTGGTCGTTCTCTCGCTGACCCTCGCGGTGAGTTCCTTCACCACGTTCTGATCGGCGCGGGGCCTCAGCCGGGCCGCGCGGCTCGCCCGCCTCGTTCCGCGACCAGACGGTCCAGTTGGCGCGCCAGCTCTCCGGCGAGGTTGACCCGATCGAAGCGGCCCGTCGGATCGGCCGGAGCCCGCGCCGGCGTGTGATCGAGGAGCCGCTCCAGGGCGTCGGCGACACTGCCCGGCTCCACGTCGGCGACGATGCCCGTCGGCAAGCCTTCCACCAGGGCTCGCCCCTCGCCCGGCGGCATCACCGCCAGGATCGGAAGGTCGAAGGCCAGGTACTCGCTCAACTTGCCCCCGACGAACACGCCGGCGCCGGCCATGTCCGGCATCAGCTGCAGCAGTGCATCCGCACCGAGCATTCGGGCCAGGGCCTTGGGCCGCGGCATGAACCCTTCGAAGCCGATGACGTCCCCCAGCCGTTCCGGGGTCTCGAATTCGGCGGCTATTCGAACGTTGGCCTCGTTCACGCGACCCACGAAATCGACGCGGAGCCGCTGGCGCAAATCGGGCCGGCGAACGAGCAGACGCTCGACCCCCTGCAAGAACGCTTCGAGCTCTTTGGGGCGGTACAGGCTGCCCGCGAACAACAGGTGGAAGCCGCCCGGCTTCGGTGGCGCAGCCGGTTCGATGCCGTCGAGATCGGAGCGGTCGTAGCCGTTGGGGATGTGGATGAACTTGTCCGCCAGATCGGGGTAGCGCTCTGCAAATTGGACTCGCATCGCGTCGACGGCCACGATCACGACATCGGCCCGCTTGACGATCCAGCGCTCCATACGGCGCTGCAGATAGCGCTTGGGGCGTGACATCGGAGCGGCGAAGGGATTGCCGATCCATGGGTCGCGGAAGTCGGCGACCCAGGGCCGGCCGGTGCGGCCCTTGATCAAGCCGGCCGCCACGTGAGCCGAGATCGGCGCCGCGCTGGAGAAGATCGCATCCACCGGCCGGCGCTTGTTCGCTTTCAGACCGGCACGCACCGCGAACGGCACCCATGCCACCGCGCCTTCGGGGAAGAGGAGCGCCGCCCAGACCCGGTTCCAACCGATCGAGAGTTTCCGCAGAACACGCAGGGAACGGCTGCTCGGCACCGACTCCGTCGAAAGGTCGGAGGAGCTGGATCGGCTGCGACTCAGGAAGCGCGCGGCCAGGGTCGGCAAGCGAGCCGGTTCCAGGCTGGCGGTTCGGTGGACTTCCAGATCGGGCGCGAGAACCGCCATCAGCGACCCGTCGCGGACTGGAAAGGCCGGGTCCCCGGGAGCCACCACCACCGGCTCCCAGCCCCAGCGCGGCAGATACGTGATGTATTTGAGCGTGCGCTGCACGCCGACGCCGCCCGTGGGCGGGAAGTAGTAGGTGACGACCAGCACGCGGTGGTTCATGAGGGCGTACCACCGTCTGTCCGGCCGGTGGCTCCGTTTGCCGCCGCGCCACGGCGGCGCCCGGCCAGCCGCGCGCGCACCGATGAGACGGCCCGGCCGGCCGCCGACCAGAGGAGCCGCACCTCGCCTTTCCGGGGCACGACGATCGTGAGCGGCGAGAGATGCGAGAGACGGCAGGCAACGACCACCATCATCAAGGCAAGCGCGCTGTACGAGATCAGCGAGGCCATGGCCGCGCCCACGATGCCGAACTGGGGAATGAGGATCAGGTTCGCCACGACGTTGGTGAGGAGCGCGACGGTCGCACCGGCAGACACGGGTCCAGGCCGACCGCGCCCGGCGATGTAGCTCGTCATCACTTTCGCCAGTGCGATCGACACGACGCCGGGCAGCAGGACGAGGAATGCGGGCAGGCAGGGCGCGAAGGTCGGCAGGACGAGGTGGATGCCGACATATGCCGCCGGGATGAGGGCGATGGCGCACAGGCAGGTGATGAGCACCGTCAGGCGGGCAACGCGAGGCATCAACGCGTCTGCTTCTGCGGGCGTGGAGCCGCTGACCCTCGGCAGAAAGATCATGGTGACCGAATCGGGGACGTAGAAGAGGAGCTCGGCCATCGTCACGGCCATGCTGTAGAGCCCCAGCTGACCCGATTGGCCGACCATTAGGGCCTGAATGATGAAGACGTCGACTCGGTAGTTGAAATAGCCCGTGATGCTGGACGGATAGATGCGGCTGCCATATCTCATCAAGGCCCGGTACGAAACGGGGCCGCCTTCCGAAGTCCGCCCCGACAGACGTGCGACGGCAACTACCACTGCGAGCGCCAGCAGCCAGGTCACGATGATGCTCGCCGCAACCGCTCCGAGCACTCCCCATCGGAAGACGCCGACGAACAGCACGGCGAGGGTGAAGGTCGTGAAGGCCTGCGCGACCAGGATCGTGCTGTAGGTCCGGATCTGCTGACGGCCGTACAGGACCGCGGATCCAAACGTCGACAAGAGCGCGGCCGGCACGGTGATTAGTCCGATGCGCAAAGTGTCCACGGGCGCGCCCGACAGAACGCTGCCGTGAAGCCAGGGCAACAGGACCCACAGAACGGCCATGAGAACGGCCGACAGGATCGTCGTGAACAGCAGGCCGGCGCGAAGGAGCCCGCGGACCGAGACGCCCCGGGCGCTGAAGTAGTTGATCGCATTGGGCAGGCCGAATACCCCGATACCGCCCAGCAACCCCGGCACGGCGATCACGGCGACGTACTGGCCTTTGCCGTCGGTGCCGAGGATGCGAGAGACGACGATCGAGGTCGCGAACGACATCGAGAAGGCGAACAGCTTCGTCGAGAAGACGGCGGTGACTCGCTTCGCGAAGGTGCCGCCCTGGTGAGTCGTGGCGGTCATCGACTCCCCTCCCCGACCCGCACGCGGCCGAGCAGGTCGAAGTAGTAGGACTCCATTCGGGCCAGAGTCTGGGCTTGATTGCCTTTCTCGACGACGACGGCTCGAGCCCGTGAGCCTTGCTCGGCTTTCACGCCGGCCGGCAGTTCGAGCGCTCGGCGGAGTGCGGTCGCGGTCGCGGTTACATCGTCGAGCGGGACGAGCTCCGGCCCGTCGAAATCGCCCAACCACTCCCGAACGGCCGGCAGGTCCGTGGCCACGAACGGCCGCCCGCACGCCATCGCCTCGAGCATCGTGATCGACGCCGAGTCGGACTCCGGAACCGAAACGACGACGTCTGCCAACCGATAGAAGTCGGGCATCTCGGCATGGGGAATTTCGGGCACGATCATCACTCGGTCGCGCAGCCCGAAGGCCTCGGTCAGACGCTCGATCATGGTCAGCTCAACGGGCTGAGCGCGCAGGCGAGGCATCACCACGACAACGTCGGCGGGTAGCTGGGAGAGTGCCTCGACCACCACTCCCTGGCGGTACAGCGGCGTGATGCTTCGGGGCGAGAAGATAACCCGCCTCCCCGCCAGCCCCAGGCGAGCCCTCAAGGCCGCGGGGTCCGGGCCGGGGGTGAATAGCGAGACGTCGGCACCGATCGTGACCAATTCGAGCTTCTCCGGCGGTGCACCCGCGGCGAGCGCGGCCTGACGCATAACGGGGTTGATCATGACCATGTCGGCTGCCCGCAACGTCAACCGGGCGAGCAGAGCGGCCATTCGCGACGTCCGGGGGTGGATGAAGATGTCCGATCCCCAGAGTGTCACGACGTAGGGATGGAACCCCGACATCCAGGCGTTCCAGCCGTGGACCGTGAGGAAATGGGCGTTGAGGATGTCGGGCCGCACGTGCGCCAGCGCGCGCCGCAGAGATCGGCGTCCTCGCAGCAGACTCGCAGGGGTAACGCGGCGGCCGGCTGCGAAGCTCGTGAACGTCTCGACGGCGATCGACTCGGGCAGGCCCGGCTCAACCACCCTGTCCTTCGCCACCAGCAGCGTGACGCTGTGGCCGCGGCCGGCCAGGAAGCCCACCCACAACCGCATGTGGATGCTGTTGGGATCGCCCAGGAAAGCGAGCTTGAGCCGATCCTCGGGAGCCGCGCCGCTGGTCGGGCCGTCGCTCACGCCACGCTCTCCGACTGCGTCGACAAGCGGCGGTGATGGCGGCCGGTCGCCGCGGGAACGGCCGCCGATGGAAGATCTAGGCATCGCCGCGCGATTGTAGAGGAGACCGCCGGGGCCCACGCGGCAGTAGCCGGGGTTCCGGAGCCGGGCGCCATTTCCGATCGGGTACCATTCGCAGCGTCTCCAGATGAACAGGAAGGAGCCAGGCGCTGTCTGCGGTCGCGGCCGTCACCGGAAGCGAAGGCTTCATCGGATCCCACCTCGTCGAGGCGCTCGTCAGACGAGGCACCCGAGTCCGGGCCATGGTCCTCTACAACTCCTTCAATTCGTGGGGTTGGCTGGAGTCCCTGCCGGCCGACGTCCTCAAGTCGGTAGACGTCCATCTGGGCGATATTCGCGACGTGGCCTCGGTGCGCGAGCTCGTAGAGGGGGCGGACGTCGTCTACCACCTGGCGGCGCTGATCGCGATCCCGTATTCGTATCGCTCGCCCCGGTCGTATGTGGAGACGAACGTTCTGGGCACGCTCAACGTGCTCGAGGCGGCCCGCCAGCTCTCAACGCCCCGCGTCGTCCACACGTCCACGAGCGAGGTCTACGGCACGGCGCGCAGCGTGCCGATCTCGGAGGATCACCCGCTCCAGGGCCAGTCGCCGTACTCGGCTTCGAAGATCGGCGCCGACAAGATCGCCGAGAGCTACCAGCTCTCCTTCGGCGTTCCCGTCGCAACTCTGCGGCCGTTCAACACGTACGGCCCGCGGCAGTCCAGCCGGGCCGTCATTCCGACGATCCTGGCTCAGCTGGCCGCCGGCCAGAGCGAGATCCATCTCGGCGACGTGCGGCCGACACGTGACTTCACCTTCGTCGAAGACACGGTTCGGGCGTTCACGGCCGTCGCCGATGCGCCGCTCGAGGCGGTCGTCGGCCGGACATTCAACGCCGGGACGGGGGTCGAGATCTCGATCGGGGACCTGGTCGCGATGATCG
>Ga0302321_100004348_pt1 | contig 12262 bp, 4 predicted proteins | sample Fen_T0_1_FD_202505 | JGI IMG/M metagenome (GOLD analysis project Ga0302321, IMG submission 202505) | Peat permafrost microbial communities from Stordalen Mire near Abisko, Sweden - Fen_T0_1 | ecosystem: Environmental > Terrestrial > Soil > Wetlands > Permafrost | place: Sweden: Abisko...
TGGCGCCGGCTGTAGCTGATTCCAGTTGTGCATGCCGTCGTAGCACTTGAACTGAGAGCCGTTCGGCAGCGGAGTTACTGCCGGACCGCCATGTTGCGAGTTATAGACATCGAGCCATTGGGGCTGATTTTTCAACGTGAACCAGAAGTAAGGATCCTGCACGGCGCCAGAATCCGTTCCCTGACCGGGGCAGTTCATGTTGGGAATGCCATCCGACCGGAATCCCTGGGCCCAGTCGTCGAAGCTGCTGGTTTGAGTGTGATCGACCAGCGTGAGCGTCTTTGTGATGCCGTCGGCTGCGAGTCCTTCCTGATAGAGGTTGACCCTCACATGCGCAATCATCGGCTCCCAGCTCAACTGCAGGAGCAGTTGCGGGTCGTCGAAGGGCCGGGTTGATGCGTAGATCACGTGTCCGTGAATGCCGCCGTTCTCACCTGGCGCAAAGGGCTTCTTGCCAAACTCCAGGAAGTTGTTTTGGCCCGAGAATCCCTGCCATCCATACGAGTCGACCCAGGCAGGATCGATGCGTCCGGAGGAGTGATTCGTCAATGAGCTCGGAACCGGCCCGCCCGCAATTGAGGCTGTGCTGCAATCGGCATCGGCGCAATACACCGCGCCCGGAACCGACAGATTGCCCGGCAACGGATTAGCTTCGAAGGTATTTGCCAGGTGGTCGGCGATGGCCGAGCTTCCGCAACCTTTCGTTGTAGTGGAGCCGGAATTGCACGCCACGCCGTTGGGCGCGGTGCCGTCGTCCGGACCGCCTGTGTCATAGACTACGTGCGTGCCTGTGTTCTTGTAGCGCGTGGAGTCGGTTTCGACAACATACCAGTTGAACAGCGGGAAGACCTCGTTGAAGCCCGCATAGCCATTCAGGTCGGTGCTGTTGAAGTTCGAGTAGCTGCCGTCGCGGAAGCGAATGTTGGTTGCCACGAGCGACAGACCGGGCTTCTGGTCGTTCGAGACACCGGAGTAATCGGTGTCGAGGAACGTGCGGGTGTAGATGTTGGCCTGCCACTGGTGGACGGCAACTTCGCCCATGTCCACGGTGGCCTTGCAGTTGGAGGTTGTTAATGGGTCGCACATTCCGACCGCGGTCGTAATGCCGTCCACCACCTGGTCATTCCACTGGTCGAAGGTCGTGATCTTCCAGTTGCCGGCGGGAACGGTTCCCGATGGGAAATCGAAATTTCCCTGGTCGTCGCACTTGGTGAAGCCGAATTCGGCGCCATCCGGATCACCAATGCTGATGTAGCACTGGGTAAATGAATAGGCGTCGTGATTGCCGCTACCGTAAAGCCGCTCATCCGGCGTGCGGCTCATGCGGGCCGTGGTGACGTGTCCCTTGACTTCGTGGGCACAATCGGCCCCGGCCGCGCTGCACAAAGCCTTGCCGCGATCGTTGATGACCTTGGGATTGGCAAAGCCGATGCTGACATGGTATCCGGCAGGTCCGAACTCCTGGAAGTATCCAGGCTCGCCGATGCGCATGAACGAATCGTGCGCCTTCTGCCCATCCAGAGTGTTGGTCTGGACCCACTCTTCACCGCGCCCGATGCGGTCCGATCCGGGAAGCGCAATCACACCATATCTGCCAGCCCAAAGGTTCTTCACCACCACCTGACCAGCGAGAGGCGACATCGTCGTGCCGTCCGACTCGAAGGTTGGGCAGGTGACAATCATGCCGACAATGCCGTTCTGAGAACTGTCGCCGGCCTGGGAGAGAGCCGTAGCTTGTGTTGCAATGGGGCACGCATCCATCTTCGTGACCGGATCGATGGTTCCCGCAAGTGCGTTGCTCAACGGCATGTTGAACATGTCATAGGTTGGAAAACCCGTCATATCCCCGGTGCCGCCTGCGTTGTCAACCAACGTAATCTGGAAACCACCAAGACCGGGCTCCTCAGGCGAAATGACGTCGATGCCACCGCCTGCGTCGTGCTCGCCGTTCAGAGGATAATCATCCTCGAAGACGAAGGCCGACAAGGTAGCCGGCGGATACGGGCTCGGCTCGGTGATAACGGTGACCTGTTGGCCACTATGCGTGCCATTGGGAACCGTCGGGATGGAAACACCGCCCATGCCGTGACCGCAGCTTCCCGCAGCCACACCCGAGGCGGAACAATCCGGCGCGCCGGCATAGCCTGCCATGAATGGCTGAGCCGCATCGCCCGGAAGAACGGAGATGTAGTACCGCTTGGTGGCGTCCAGCGCCACATCACCCGGAAGGCTTCGACCGCGAGGCGTCACCGTCTGACCAAGAACGGTCTGACTATCGGCGCAGGACTCAGGTCCGGTACAACCGGTCGCTATCATCGGCATGAAGCTGGTGTGGAAATTGGTGCCGAAGTTCACAACAGGACTGGTCAGACTCGGCGTCGGGCACTGTGCAGGCAGCGTTGCCTGACCCTGGGCCTGGGCGCAAACCGGATCCACAAAGAACGTGCGATCCTCTTCGATGATCCAGCGGTAGTCGGTAATCACCGTGGTCTTGTCCGACCCATCAAGGACCCTCACCTGGAGGTTGCTGCCTTGCGGGAAGTTGACAGTCACGGTCGTGGCTGCGCTATGCGCGCCGAGAGAGTTCTTTGCCTGGAAGGAGAAGGTGTAGACGCCGGCGCCAGAAGCAATAGCGGTGAAGCCGCCGTTGACATCGGGAAGGACCGTCATCCCTGTCGCCGAGACTGTTGCGGTGTCCACCGTGAGAGGCAGATTCGCACCGTCTTTGCAATTGGCCAGAACGCCCGGGGTATTGACGGCCAGGAAGGTGGCCACGTTCGAGTTGAAAGTGCCTGCGGTACAAGTGATGCCGGCGTCAACGATGTTCGATGGGCTCAATGTAACCGTGGCGGTGATGCCGGAGGAGCAGGGGCCCGTCTGCGGCGGGATCACAGTTCCGTTCGCGCAATACTGGAACGAGTCGGAAGTGGCCGTGCCTGTGGGCGTGTAGGTGAAGGTTCCGTCCGCGCTCATCGCAACGGTTCCGTGGGCTGCCGGTCTGTAGAGAGTAACGCCATATACGTTGGTGTCGTTGGCGATCACACTCTTGGTCATATCCGAAACATTAAGCGGCTGCCCTGCAACGAGGGCGGTGTACGTATCTGCCCGGGCTACTGCGGCGCCTATTCCGCCAGCGGCCGACGGAATTGCGCCGCCGTTGACCCCGATGTATGCCAACATGCCAGCATCGCGGTTGACCGCCCCACCAGAGAGGCTGAGCTCGCGGTCATAAACAGGCAATGCCGAGGCGCCGGCAGCGGGCGCGTTGATCATCACGTCGTACGTCTTGCCGGCGGCAAGAAACACTTCGTTCTGAAGGCGCGCAACTCCCGGAAGGACGTTGCCGTCTTCGGCGATCAGCGAGAGGCCAGATTTGGCAGGCGTTCCAGTCTGCGACCCAACGATGGCGGGAACGTGCATCTTGAGGCCCGCATTCACCAGGCGAACCAGCACTTTTCCGGTGACCCCGGTAGCCGGCAGCGTTGGAAACACCGATGCAGAGGCACTGGTCTTGTTGAACGCAATGCCATTGATCAGGTAGTAGGTAGGAGAGTAGTTTACCGTCGGCGGATAGCAGGTATAGTGGGCGCCGCAGCCGTTAGGCCCGCCTGTCCATACGGTATCTTCCGAGAAACCGGTCGTGCTGACCGCTGTGTTGACGGCCGTGTTCTGCACCTTGTCGATTTCACTGAAGAGCAGGGGAACTTCCGCGCTATAGGTCACGCCAGGATAGGCGGTTCCTGCATTGCCCCCTGAAGGCGCCGCAGTAACCACGAGGATTCCGTAGAGTCCCATGGGCACCTGGATGGAGGGATGCGTACCGGACTCAAGCAGGTAGGTGCCGGGCCTGAGGGAACCCCAGTTCAGCGCAGCCGTACCGCCGTCCGCTGCAACTTCCTGGCCGAATGATCGTACGCGCGCCACTTGCGCGGGAGGCTCGAAGGTCGGACCGCTGTTCGCGATCGGCCACGTGGTCCCCTGGCTGGCATGCGTTATCGGGCCTGACGAGGCAGTTGGTGCTCCTATACCGCCGCCAAGCTGTCCCACGACGACGATTGAGGTGGGCACGTGGAGTGCATTCGTCAGGTTGACGCTTAAGCCGCCCGTTGCCCCGGTGGGCACGGTGATCACCACCGGCGACCAGCCCGGCGCGCCCGGATGCAGCGCTGCGCAGGTGGCGGTCGAGCCCGCTACGGCTGTGCCGCAACTGTAGCCCCACATCGGCACAAATGATCCGTCAGGCAAAGTCACGGAGGTTTGCCCCGCAGACAGGTTGACTTGCTGCTGGGCAGCAGCCATACCGGCTCCAATAAGGAGAACAGCTGCTCCCCGTGCCGCAGTCTTCATAATTGCTTTGAGAGAGTTGATTCGCATGTCTGTTCTCCTGGCTAGTTGGATTCGTCAATTACAAATTCCCGGGAATCGACCAGCATCATCATCATCATTCCGCCCGGGAAGGCATTGTTTGTCGTGATCTCGCGCTCGTTGTGCGAGTGCCACATGAAGGCGAAGCCAGCTTCGCCGCCGGGCGAGTTTGCAATCGTGCCCGATGGAGGAGTCGTCCCTGATGCTCCAACGGCGCGCACAGTAGCGTCCGGACCGAGATAGGGGCTTCCGCCGTACCAGGCGCCATTGACGAAGATGTTTGGATCGGGCAAAGACATGGGACCGCCACCCGCTACGTCACCGACAGGCGCCGCCTGCAGCGGTTTGTTGTGATCCTGGCACCACTCGAAATAGTTGATCTGGGTGTAAGCAGTGCCGCCGGTGTTATAGCCGTTCGCGTCGGGCGCGCAGCCCAGCGTGGCGTTGGCGTCAGAGGAAGTTGGATTGTGGCCGTACATATCCCAGTTCAGGCCTCTGCCGGTGAAGTAAAAGAGCCCGTCCATGGTCACGCCCGGCGTGGTGGTGGTGGTAAAGAGGGCCGGGCCGGCGAGGGCGGCTCCGTCGGGAGTCAGAATCAGGTTGCCGTCGCGGGCCAGTATGCGGACGTGGTTGGCATGCTCGTGGAACGGATGCTGCCAACGGCCCTGGCCGATGATGCGCAGAAGCACCTGTTCGCCCGGATGCAGATGCGGATTGCCGTTGTAGGGCTGGTGCGGATATTGGTACGCGTAATTCGGATCCATATCATCCGGCATCGAGCGTCCGTTAACCAGAAAGTACGCCGGATGGTAAGGTTCGGTCGCAACTTGAAGGCTGCATCCTGTGGCGCCGGCGGTGCAGCCTCCCAAGGTAGCTACCTGCTCCTGAGCTTGAATGTGGATCCTCGGATCGATCTCGCTAAACTGAAAGAGATACTCGCGGTCGTAGCAGGTCTTCGGATTGTCGTAGGCCGAGTCCGCCAGCCGGAAGTCCTTCTCGCCCCAGACGCCTTGCGCCAGCAAGTTGGTTGCAGCAAGTCCGGAGGTGCATGACGCGGGAACCGCATTGGGCAGCACGATGAGAGCTCCGTAAAGCCCCATCTCGATTTGCAGGTCCCCTTGTGTTCCGCTGTAGTAGGAGTGAGTTCCCGGAGTGCTCGCGGTAAACGTATAGGTCACCGTTCCGGCATGCGCCGCTTCCTGCGTCAACAGGCCAGCCACTCCACCGCTCGTTGCTACATTGAAGCCCGGAAACAGAATCGAGGTATTTCCCGCAGCCGCAGGCAGGTTATTGGTGAGGGTTACCGATACAGTGGCCCCTTCGGTAACAATCAGCGTGGGACCCGGAACCTGCATGGGATTACAGAATCCATTCGTGATCTTGGCCGGCGCATATCCGGAAGGCGCGCCATTACAGCCGTATCCCCATGAATAGATCGCTTGGCCATCGGGTTGAGTGATGTAGGCGTCCCCGGCCGTTAGTGCAAACGACGGGCCGGTGATTCCTGGAGCCGCAGCGTGAGCCGTCGCCGTAAGCGAAGCCACTGCCACCATAGCCGCCAGAAGCAGTCGAGTCTTCAAAATCGCTTGTTTCCAATTCTTCGGCATCATTGCTGCTCTCCTAATTGGTGATGCGGACTTCTGTCATCAGCCCGCCGAAGTTCTCGGCGTCGTTCGACAGGTGGTCGAGGTTGGGGGTGTAGAGGTAGAACACCTGGCCGCTGGTGTAGCCCGTGGCATCCAGAATCACGTCCAGCGACTCGCCGCCTGCCAGCGTGATGGAGTTGGTGGTGTAGTAGAGGTTATGGCCTTCCTGATCGCGCAGCAGCTTGGCGTTGTAGCCGACTACCTTCATTGGGATTCCCAATGAGGCCAGGGTCTGATACTCGGTAACATCAAGATCCGAGATGCGAAGCAAAGCGCGCTTGCCGGCCGGGATGCTGATGATCGACGACAGGGGCTGCGAGAAGTGAACCTGCCCATCCGCCGCTTGAGTCTCGAGCGGGCCAGCAGTTACGGTGTCGGGATAGCTGCGCCCATTGAGCAGGAAGTATTTGTCCTTCATATCTGCAAAACCCTCGGGATTGAAGGTCATGCCGACGAAGTGGAAGTTGGGGTCGAATCCGTGAATCTGAAGGGGGTACTCGACGTCGTAGGCAGTGGAGCCGTCGCCGTCGTTGTAGGCGTACTTGCCGCCGCCCTTCACGCCGTTATCGCCGCCGAAAGGCAGAGGATTCGTGCACACGACATCGGTGGCCGAGTTGCATGCGGTACGGAGATCGCCCTGCTGCGCATTAAGCGCCGAATAGAGCGTGGTTGAGGAAGAAACCCTATTCTGCCGCGGCCGCACATAGATCTGGCCAACCATGCCCATCTGGAGATGTTCCGGGGGAGTGATGTGGCAGTGCCAGAAGTAAGTGCCGGCATCCGGCGCAAGATAGTAATAGGTAAAGCTGCCGCCGATGTTGATGGCCACTGACGCGTCCGGCACGCCATCATAGAACGACGAAGCGTTCGGATAGCCGTGGAAGTGAACCGTGTGCTGCTCGAAGAGGTCCGGGCGCATGATCATGCCCACGTTGGTGAGGGTGAGGAAGAACTCATCATCCTCATCGATAGCCATAAGGGGGGCCGGGATATTGCCGTTCATCACTCCGATATCCATGATGGGGCGGGGATCGACGTGTCCGTCGAGGCAAGGAGCAGTGCAGGTCCCGGAAGCGATTGCATCCAGATCCGGCGTCAGGCCCACGGCGCCGTTATAGGTAAAAGCGCCCAGCCCATAGACACCGGGCGTGCCAACCGCGGGACCAACCGTCGCCGCTGGATCGCCCGGCACAAGTGTGACCGGAGCGACGGAGTTGAATTCGCTGGGAAAACTCGTCCCCGGCTCCCCGGACGCAATCTTCGATAATCCAGACAAGGGGCCAAACGAGAACATGTAGGTCTGAGTACCGTCGCCCATGGTGGCGTAGCCATCGCCACCGGAGATCTGCTGGCACTTGATCGCGCCATTCACCGTAGCGGCCGTCGGCACGTAATATCCATTGGGTCCGAGTGTTTGTGTCGTCGGACCGGTATAGGCCGGCTCCGAATTATTGTTTGCTGCATTGGGGTGCGTGATGGTGCTCGTCGGACATTGCACCTTGAATGACTGTGCGGTAGCGGGCAAGGCCGCGACCCCAATTAGCGCCAGCACAAAGGTGCTCACGATTCTGCTCGACATGCGCTCTCCTCCTCCCCGCCAAGGCCCTCTAAGGCCAATGGGCGGTGCATGATTCCCGGTCCTCATGCTCGCTCAGTATTCTCTGGATCGAGTTGGGCGCATTTTGCGATAGCACAAACACACAGACGAATTAAGCTCCACGAAGCAGCATTTCCGTCCTCTGTGAATGCTTGCTTCAAATACGCGGCGGCTTGATGCCGGGTTTTAGATAAGTGTTTGTGCTTCCTCAATCTCCAAGCCAACATGATCGCGATGATGGATCCGGCTTGCTGTTCGCTGGCAGGATTCGCGTTGCAGAAGCGGCCAGCTCTCAACGTGAGAATGAGTGGGTGCGCCTTCGCGCCGGGAAGAGTTTCATGGAATAGGATTTGAGGATTTGGAGTGATGACAGATCAGGGTTCGACCGCATTTGCATGACCGATATCTAACGCGAGCGCGTAAAAAAAGGAGGGAAGGCGGTTTTGCTGGTGCCCTGGCAATTGCTGGTTAGCCAAACAGAGAGAGAGCCGCCGGATCTTTGCGCAATCGGTGTTTCCGCAGAGCTTACTGGGATTCGTCCAGAACCTCGATGCCCGAGATCGTGGCATTGTTCATCATTGGTTCAAAGGTGAGATTCAACTTGCCTTGTGCCGACGGCTTCAGGTGATAGAAGATCTTGGTAACGGCGTGCAGGCTACCGACCTCTTTGAAAACGTCAAACTCGTCGAGCAGTGTTTGCCCATTGCACAAGACCCGGAAGACTCGGTTGCCGATGCCTCCCACACCCGATGCCTGGGGTCCGAAGTAGAACTCCGCAAAGTGCAGCACTACTGTGTACCTGCCGCGCGCATCCACGGGAATGGCATAGGTGAAATGCCCATAGCGCTCTGAGGCAAAGAGATCTGGATCGGGCGATCCTGCGATCTGTTGGCGCTGCAACGAGAGACGGCCGTTCATGTAGTACGTATCCGGATGCCAGAACTGCCCGCTGTGATCGGTAAACGAGGTGGCCTGTGTGACCAGTCGAATCGGAAGCTGCTTGTGGGCGACACCCGGCAGCAACTCGATGGCATTCAGCGCCGGGGCCCCGCGCTCGCTGGTAAAGCTGAGGTGAAGATACCCGTCCTTATCCGGAGAGACGTCACGAAAAACTCGCTCATCGGCGATATTCTCACCCAAAGAGTCGCTATTCACATCGAATCCCGCAAGAACCTTGTTGCCATTGATTCCGACGCTGAATGAGGCGATGTTATCGGCCGCACTGTCGGCCGAGAGGAAAAACAGGTGCAGTTCGTAGATACCGGGCTTCAGGGGAATGTCGTAAAAGAAGTCTCCGGTCCGCCATTGCTGAAAGAGAAGAGGATCGCTGGTTCGGGCGATGAATGCACCGCTGCGGTGCCAGGAACCGCCGCCATGGAAGTATCGATCCGCCTCCCAAGTAGCCCCCGCGCTATCCACCTGGGGGCTTCCGTAATAGCCGGCCATCAGTCGCAGTGGAACCGAAGCCCATCCGTCCCCGGCGGGCGGGGAGGCCAGGGTCAAAGGCGGGGTCTTCGTCGCAGCACTGGAACCTGGGACTCTTCTCACCCAGCGGAATGCTTCGTAGCCTCCCAGAACGGCAAGGACCAGCACCAGAGAGAGGAGCCCATAAACCCAGCCCTTACGGGTGTATTTCAGCCCTCCGCGCGGCTCCGAGTTCCTCTTTGACTCCGGTGCCGGCAAAGTCTCCTGAGCGAGTGAGAGGCCCTGCGGCGTCGAGGCAGGCGGGTAGGACTCCGGAGAGGCTGGGGAGATGATCGGATCCCGAACCGTCCGGCGCGTAAAGATCGGGACATAGGTTCCGGCGGGAATCGAGATCTGGACGGGATGATCGATTCCTTCCTGCTCGTAGTAGGCTTTGAGCCTCTTACGCAGCCGGTGGGCTTCGACACGGGCAATCGAATCGGCACCGGCATCGAAGGTCGTCTTTGATCGTCCAAAGACCTCAGTGGCGATGTTGTACTCGGTGAGTTCGCTGGTTTGGCCGTTCAAGTACCGCTCGCCAACAAAGAGCAACAAGCGAGCCAGACGGGGCGACCGCGCCAGCGCCTCCCCGACCGCATCCAACTCGGCGCGTTCCACATCGACGGCATGCAGCTCAGGGATCTGCTCCATGATTGACTTTCTGGCTTCGCCCAGCAGCCCTTCCAGGCAATGATCATACGAGTCAAAGCCGGAGCCTTGCAACGTGGCGGAAGCAACCTTGTAACATTGAAGATTATCTCTCATTGAATCAATAATGTACATATATCTACGAGGCAATGGCGGCAATGTAATGTAACTCTGTACAAAACCGATCTTTCGCACCGATTCCCGACGCGGATAACGTTTCCCAGTCGGCAAAAAAGCCGAAGCTGGTATGTGGAAGCGAGCGACTGGTTCCCGGACTGGCACATTTCGTCCGGGAGCGCCTGGCTGAAAGTACGAGAGGTGCCTGGAAGTCACGGTTTTGGGGCAGACCTTCGTAATTCGACGAATAGGCGGCCGGGATCTAAGGTGGGAAGATTGCAGGCGAAATGGAGGAACTGGTCAGGTTGTAATCGCTTACAGGCTGCCAGCACTCCCCTTTCGCACTACTGGGGCAACACTCCCCGCTGAACTCCCGTCTGTAAAGGATGTCCCGATAACAACTTGAAACCCATCTCGACCCGACGACCCCTCAGGGGCTTAGGCTCGCGTTGATATTGCATTTCGGCACCCTTTGGCTGCGCTCAGGGCAGGCTTTGAAGTCGTACCCTGACATAGGGCGGACCTATTCAGCGATTCCCTAACTCGCATCGTTGACAATAATCACGTGCAGAAAGCGCGGACCATGCACCCCCTTGATGCGCGTCATCTCGATATCCGCCGTCGCGCTGGGGCCGGAGATATATGTGGCCAGCGGCACGGGACCCTTGCAGAGATCGAAGTACTCAGGCAGGGTTTCGACGATCTGGCTTGCCTTGAGGATGCAGAGGTGCCAGTCGGGCAGCAGCGTCAGCAGCCTTCGGCCCTCGGCGGCGGAGTGATGGAGGGCGATGGTTCCGGAGTCGGCGATGCCGCAGAATGCCGCGGTGAACGTGCCTTCCGTCTCTTCGATCTCCTCGGTTTTCAAGCCGCGATCGATCTTCCAGTCGAATTTGCCGGGGCGCCAACTCTCCGGGATTCCCTCCGGCGCCGCAAAGACGCGCTTGCCGCTGGCCTCAAGCTGGTCGGCGATGGTAGCCGGCAGCTGCTCCGGTGAGCAGCGAACAACTTCGGCATCGTACTGGCGGAGCCGGTCTGCCATCAGCTCGACGCAGGCCCCTCTAGGCAACGTGCCGCGACGAATGTAGTTTCGGGCTGGGGACGCATCGGCTTTCGCGGAGCCAACTGCCGTCTGGTCACGAGTTTCGCCCAGCGCGCCGGCAATGCGGTCGAGAATGGCCTGCCGGGATGGAACCGAGGCTCTCATTTTGCCTCCTTCTCGCGAGCTGCCCACCAATCGCGAAAGCTCTGCCGTGGAAGGCCACGCAGGTCGCGGGTCTGTGTCCATTTGGCGCCCACACTGGGCAGCGCATGAATCCATCCGTCCTTGCGGGTAAAGAACCACAGTCCGATGCGGCCCAAGCGTTGTGCCGCATGAAAGCGCTCCGCTTTGGCAAAGAGAAGGTTGGCAACGCGCAGACCCAGATAGAGCGTATCGAAGACGCGCAAGACCTGCTTGCGCTCCTGATTAACCGCCTGGGAGCGCAATTCAAGCAGCACCTCGGGGATATTGATCTTGACCGGGCAGACCTCGTAACAGGCACCGCAGAGTGACGAGGCAAACGGCAGCGACTGCGCGTGTTTCATCTGCATCAATTGCGGAGTGAAGATGGCGCCGATGGGCCCCGGATAGACCGAGCCGTAGGCGTGGCCGCCGGTTTGGCGATAGACCGGGCAGGTGTTCATGCAGGCGGCGCAACGGATGCACTTCAGCGTCTGGCGCATCACGGGTCGAGCGAGCATCGACGAACGGCCATTATCGAGCAGCACAACATGAAAGCGCTGCGGCCCGTCGCCTGGGGTCACTCCGGTCCATAGCGACGTATAGGGATTCATCCGTTCGCCAGTAGCTGAGCGCGCCAGCACCTGGAGCATAACTTCGAGATCCTGGAAGCGGGGCAGAACCTTCTCGATTCCCGCCAGGGTGATGAGCGTGCGCGGGAGGGTGAGGCACATGCGCCCGTTCCCCTCGGACTCGACAATCGCCACCGAACCGGTCTCGGCAATCAGGAAATTCGCGCCGCTAATCGCGGTGGGAACGGTGAGAAACTTGCGGCGCAGGTAGTTGCGAGCCGCGTTGGTCAGTTCCTTGGGGTCGTCGGAGAGATTCTTGAGCCCCATTTTCCGGGCGAAGATCTCGCGTACCTGGCTGCGATTCACATGCAAAGCCGGAACCACAATGTGCGAAGGGTCCTCGTCACCCAATTGCAGGATCAACTCCGCCAGATCGGTCTCAAAGACGCTGACGCCGGCCGTCTCCAGGGCCGGGTTCAACTGGATCTCGGCCGAGGTCATGGTCTTGATCTTGACCACCTCGGTGGCCTTCTCCTCGCGAAGCAGATCGAGAATGATCTTGCGCGCTTCAGAGGCGTCCGCTGCCCAGTGAACCTTTCCTCCCGCAGCGGTGCAGCGGGCTTCGAATTCTTCG
>Ga0302321_100004350_pt1 | contig 12262 bp, 11 predicted proteins | sample Fen_T0_1_FD_202505 | JGI IMG/M metagenome (GOLD analysis project Ga0302321, IMG submission 202505) | Peat permafrost microbial communities from Stordalen Mire near Abisko, Sweden - Fen_T0_1 | ecosystem: Environmental > Terrestrial > Soil > Wetlands > Permafrost | place: Sweden: Abisko...
GGTACTGACGACGGGCTCAGACCTCTTCCCCAGTGAGCGCATGCGCAACTCGCGAATCCTTTTCTGCACCCTTATAGCCCTCAACACCGGCTGGCTTGGCACCCGTCCGGCGGCGGCCGCCGATTGCGCGGCCCTGCCCTCGCCTGTCTTCGTGACCGGCTCTACCGCAGCCAAGCCCATCCTAGTGCAGTTGGCCCGGTATCTAGGAAGTCTTCCCACGCCCATCACCATCGTCTACCAAGGGCAAGGATCATGCTCTGGTGTGGACGCCATTCTCAGCGCCACCTTGCTGCAAGGCACGGCGACCTTTTCCTCGTGGGACAGCAGCGGGGCCGAGGTGAAGTGCGATGTGCCCGCGAGTGCGCCCGTGGTTGCGGACATTGGTGTGTCTGATGTGTTCGCGTCCACGTGCTTCAGCCTTCCCGGTGGATTGCCCACCAATGTCTCAGACTTCCTGGGTCCCGTGCAGGCCATGACCTTCGTCACCCGCAAGGGCTCTCCTGAACTGTCCATCAGCGCGGAGGCGGCCTACAACATTTATGGGTTCGGCAGCAATTCCGGCGTGGCGCCTTGGAATGACGAGACCGCCATCTTCAAACGCGATGCACTCTCGGGCACCCAACAAATGGTGGCCACCGCCATCGGCGTACCTGCGGCGAAGTGGAAGGGCACGTCCACCACGGGCAGCGGCGACCTGCAAAACAAGCTGGTGGCCGCGACCCCGGTGGAGAAGACACTCGGAATCCTCGCCGCCGATGTGGCCCAGGACAATCGCGCCCTCCTCTCCATCCTCGCGTACCAGCACACCGGACAACGCTGCGGTTACTACCCAGATCGCGATGGCAATTCCAATGAGAAAGTGAACGTGCGCGATGGTCACTACGCCATCTGGGGCCCCATGCACTTCCTGACCAGGATTGATGGCAGCGGCATCGCCATCAAGCGTGCCGCCGCCGAGGTCATCGGCTACCTGGCGGGCACCAAGACCGCGCCCGCCGAGCTGGATCTCGTCGCCTTCGAGGCCCAGCACCACGTGGTTTCTCCCTGTGCCATGCGGGTCAAGCGCGATCGTGAATTGGGCCCCATGTCCCCCTTCTCTCCGCCCTCAGCCTGCGGTTGCTACTACGAAAAAATGGCCAACGGCTCGACAGCCTGCACCCCGTGCACGCGCACCAGCGACTGTCCCTCCCAGACCTCGACGTGCAGCTACGGCTACTGCGAATCGAGTTGGTGACGACATCCGGTCAAGTCACAATTCCGTCGCTGGATTGCCATCATTCGTTCCCAGGATCGTTGCCCAGCTGTGACTTCAGCTTGACTTGGGCTGTCGTACTCTGGGGCCATGGCAAGCACGGAATCCGGCCACGTCCCACACCGCAGCCGCGGCAGTCTCGTTCCTTCGCTGCGCAGATCCAGGCCCGAACGCAGGGTGGTGGTCACTGGCATCGGTATCGTCACGCCCTTCGGCAGGGATCTCGAAACCTTTTGGCACGCCTTGCGCACTGGACGCTCCTGCGTGTCGGCTATCACCCGAATGGATACATCGGACTTTCCAGTTCACATCGGTGGTCAGGTTCTCCCAGTCGGGCCGACGCCATTCCTGCCAGAGCAACTCATTGGCCGTAACGATTTGTGTACCAACATTGGCCTCCTCGCAGGTGGCCTGGCCTTGGAATCTTCGGGATTGGGCGCACTTGCCGACGACAAGCGCCCCATCTCCGTCGTGGTCGGCTCGGCATTCGGCGCTTCGCAGGGGCTTCAGGATGTCTACGATTCCTATTTCATGCGGGGCTGGCGCAAAATGCACCCGCTGGCGGTCCCGCGCAACATGTTCAACTCGCTGTCCAGCAATCTCTCGATCCAATACAAGCTCGGCGGCAGTCATTTCACGGTCGCCGCCGCTTGCGCCTCGGGCGCGGTGGCGCTGGGCGAAGCATTCCGCCGCATCCGCCACGGCGAGGACACGGTCGTGCTTGCTGGTGGGGCCGACGCGCCCATTTGTGGCAGCGTTCTTGGCGGGTGGTCCAACCTGCGCGTGCTGTCGCGCAACCCCGACCCCACGCGCGCCTGCCGTCCCTTCGATTCTGCAAGGGACGGCCTGGTGATCTCGGAGGCGGCCGCCATGTTGGTTCTCGAAGACGCCGAGCACGCGCGCCAGCGTGGCGCCCGCGTTTACGGAGAGATTGCGGGCTATGGCACCACCAGCGACGCCAGTCACCTGACTGCGCCGGATCCCGCCGGGCAGGCCCAGGCCATCGAGCGCGCCCTGCATTCGGCCGGGCTCGAGGCCGAAGACGTTGACTATGTCAATGCGCACGGAACCTCGACCAGGCTCAACGACGAGGCCGAAACGCGCGCCTTACACATGGCCCTGGGCATGCACGCGGACAGTGTCGCGGTCAGCGCCAACAAGTCCATGCTCGGCCATACTATGGGTGCCTCGGGCGCTTTGGAGCTTGTCAGCACCCTGCTCACCCTGCGCGACGGGGTGATTCCGCCCACCATCAACTACGACACCCCCGATCCGGTCTGCAACCTCGACTACGTGCCTGGCAATGCCCGGCTGCGCGATGTACGCGTGGCCATCAAAAACTCTTTTGCTTTCGGCGGGGAAAACGCCGTGCTTGTCGTCCGTCAACCAGAGGAGATGCTGCAATGACACCAGAAGAAATCCGCTCGCAACTTGTCACCATGATTGCCGAGAAGGTCAGTGGCCGATTTTCGGTTCAGCAGATTCAGTGGGACACGCGTTTGCGCGACGACCTGGGCTTCGATTCGCTGGAGTTGGCAGAAGTGATGTACGAGATCGAAGACACCTTCGGAACGACCCTAGAGAAAACAGATCCCACAGCTCTTGTCACCGTTCGCGACGCAGTGGATGCCATAGCGCGCGAACTGCAAGTGCCGATGGCGAGCTGATTGTCACCGGAATTGGCCGGTCCTACGAGCGTGTTCGCAGCGATAGGACCGGGGTCGGGCCAGGCACGCGTGTATAGCTCTCGTAGCCCGAGTCGCCCAGGTAGCGGCGAAGCAATTTGGGTTCGGCTGTTCGCAGATCCACGACGATCAGCCCATCAATACAGTTCCCGAAGCTGGCATCGAGGTTGAAGCTGAGCAAGAAGGCGTTCAGGCGCAAATAGTGGCGCAGCAGAATGGGCAAGCCTTTGCGGTCGGCTTCGATCTCCGAAACCAACGCTGATACGTCATCAGCATCACGCACCAGCGCGGCCAGGGCTTCGCGCTCTTGCCGGCTCAGACGATCGCGCAGGGGATTGCGCGGCTTGACCAATGCGCCAAGCCTGTCGTGACCAAAACGCTTGGTCAGAAATTCCACCATCAGCCGGCGCGAGAAGCCTTCGTATTCCTTGCTGATGCTGACAGGGCCAAACAGCACCTTGTAGGTCGGATTCCGCACCAGATACTCGCCGATGCCTCGCCAGATCAGCGCCAAGGGCATGGCCTGGCCCTGGTATTCCTGCCGCACGAAGGAGCGTCCCATCTCAAGGGCCGACCCAAGCCGGTCCAAGAGGCCGGGCTTAAGCTTGAACAGCGTGTTCGTGTAAAGGCCGTCCGCGCCATGTTCCTTGAGAATCCGATCGACCTTTCCAAGCCGGTAGCTGCCAACCACCTCGTGACGGGCCGAGTTCCACAGGAACAGGTGTTGATAGTGGTTGTCGAAGCGGTCTAGGTCGCAAGCCTGGCCGGTTCCCTCGCCCACCGCCCGGAAGGTCCGCTCGCGCAACTGCCCGATTTCGGCGAGTAGCGACGGAACGCTGTCCGACCCTGCGAGAAAGACCCGATACTTCCCCTGCTCCGCCAGCAGCGCCGACGCCGGCAAGCGCGACACCTCGGCCACCAGTTTATGGGATGGTTGTGGCGCCACCACGGGTTGCGGTGTCCCCTCGGAGTTGCGCGGGGTGAATCGCAGCCGGATGGGACTCTCGCGCCACTTGAGCATGTACGTCTTGAAACGAAGGTAGCTCGTCAGGGTTCGGTCATCGGGATAGCGCGACACCTTGTACGGCTCGATGGGCCGCCCGATGCGCACAGCCACGCGCGAACCGCAGCGTTTGAGCAGCTCCGACGGCAACAAGGCCGTGCGCAACTTGGGGTGGATAAGGCCAGAGAGCTGAAACACCATACTGTTGTGTCCGTCGAAGAACAAGGTGAGGACGGTCGCGCCAGTCCTGCGCACCAGTCCCGCGACGGTTTTGTGCCAAATGGGATCGGCGATGCAACCCTTGCGTAGCTGCAAGTGCGACACCGTTCCCGCGGGGAAGATGCCCAGCGCCCCTCCCTGCCCAAGCCACTTAATCGCGAGTCGAAGCCGCGAAACATTGTGCGCGGGGGATTGTGGGCCGCCGAAGGCATCGACGGGCAGAATCCAAGGACGCAGTTCAGGGATGCCGTTCAATAGCTCATTCGCCATGAGACGAAAGTCCGGCCGAACCTGCGTCAAGATATCACCTAGGACTAACCCATCGGCCGCTCCGAAGGGATGATTGGCGATAATAACCAACGGACCGTTCACCGGAATCTTCGCCACATCTTCGGGCGTCAGATCGTACTCCACGCCAAGCCCACGCAGGGCCGTGGCGAAGTAGCTGCGATCCCCAGCCATGGGGGACATGCCCGAGTACAATCGATTGAGCGCATCGAGGGAAAGGAACCTCTCAATCGGCTGCTCAAGCAAGCGATAGACGGTCCGTCCCACGGGACTGGTGATACTTGCGCCCAAGTCCACCAATCGCCGGGGCGCCAACAGCAGGCCCGAATCTACTGGGGATTGAATCGGCATGATGATTTCTCCGCGAGTGTTTGAGCGCTAGCACACCCAGATAGGCATGCCTTCTTCGGCCATGGCGAACCACTGATCGACTCGCAAGGTGCGCAGGAGAGCGTCCATTTCGAAATCGGCTGGCTCGGTCGCCGTTTCTGTGTCGCACGCCCTCTCTGACGAATTCTGGGTCAGGCTGCTCTTCGACTTGTAATGCTTGACCAATGCCATGTGAACCTCCTTCGGCATAATCCATGGTAACGCAACGGATATGCCGGGGAAGTGACAGCTAGGAAACCATTCCGAGGCTATCGTGTGCCTAGAGGCGCTGTCCCACAATCTATTTGCCTTTCACAGGCATCACCCAGTCAACAAGCGCGTCCAGCTCGGATTGGTTGATGTTTCCAAGGTGCGTTCTTCGCATCCGGGTCTCGCTATCGAAGGCGAAGAATACGGGAATGGCGCCTTCCCAGCCCGGGTCGATGCTGGCGATGAAGGCGTCGATATCGGCGACCTTCAGAATTGGACTCCAGCGCGCATCGCGAACTCGCTGGGCCAGCAGGGCACCGACATGCTTGGCGCTCAGCTGGGTTGGACTGTCGAGCGAGACAGGCAGAAAGTCCACCCCCCTGCGACTCAAGTCCTTCGCCGCCCGATCGAGAAATGGCAACTCAATCATGCAGGGCACGCACCAACTGGCCCAGAAATGCAAGATCACGGGACGTCCTCTGTGACTCCGGATCTCCTTTGCCAGCTCGGCAACGGTGATAACACGGGCCGGCTCCGCGGTGGGCTGCGACTCTCGCGCGACCTTGGCCATCACCGAGCTTGGTCCGGGAACATGAACTAGAACGGCGCTCGACAACAACGCTACGACAAATATCGCGGGAAGATTCATAGCGATTGTCCAGACCCAGGAGTCATGCTGAAGGGAATCGTGACGTCATGTCAGCTGGGAGACTCTACCGCGATTTGCTCTATCCGGGATGTTCCTGCGGGTCTGGTCCCCCGAGAGAGCAAGATCCGCGCAATCCTCGAAATGTCACGGGGCAGATCGATAAGTCGACCTGGCCCGAGTGTTGATGGTTGGCCGACGGAGGTCGGCGAATAGGTGCCACTTGATAGGGAAGTAGACGACTTTGGTGACGATCTCCTGGCCTTCGGCCGAGAGCACCAAATCGATGAACGCCTTGATGTCGCCAGTCGGTGCCCAAATGGCTGACGGTGGAAAGCGCGCGACGGCGATGGCTGTTTGACAGTTTCGTCTTGGCACGATCTCTGTTCTGGCCGGGGTTGGCAGCACGGATGCCTGTCACGCAACTGTCACAAAGGCGAGCACCCGGCGCCACGATTGTCTGACAATGTTTGCCAAGCATGACTAGCAACGACGTCAAGGAGGCCCGGCAGCAGGCCGACAGGCCACCGCGTTCAGCGCCCGTTTCAAAATCACTTGCCCAAGTGGAGACACTTAGAAGCCCTCTGGCCACAGCGAATTCGGAAGATGCGCCGATCGAGCGCACGAGCAGGCTCGAAAGCCGCCAGCCTCCCCTTGTCGAGAGAATAGCTGAGCTGACGATTCGCGTGCTCGCCTACTCCGCGGTGGCCGCGATGATTCTCATTTTCATCTTCATCGCCAAAGAGGCCTGGCCGATTCTCACCAGCTCGGCCATTCACCGCGAGGTGACCCTGGCCAAGATGTGGTTTGCCCAGCACTGGCCCGGCTACGACGCGCCCGAACACGTGTGGCAGCCAGTCTCGGAGATCCCCAAGTACGGCATTTGGTCATTGGTTGTCGGCACCACCAAGGTCACCCTGATCGCCATGGTTGTGGCGGTGCCCTTGGCCATCAGTGCCGCGGTCTTTGTCTCGCAGTACGCAGGTCGCCGCACGCGAGAGATCGTCAAGCCGGCCATCGAGTTTCTGGCTGGCATCCCTTCCGTCGTACTTGGATTCTTCGCCCTGATGGTCATGGCGTCCTGGTTTCAGGATGTATTCGGATTCGACTCGCGCCTCAATGCCGTCGTCGCCGGGGTGGCGCTTTCATTCGCCGTCATCCCGGTGGTCTTCACGGTCTGCGAGGAGGCGCTTGGCGCGGTTCCCCGCAGCTATGTGGAGGCATCCGCGGCCCTCGGCGCCGCCCGTTGGCAGACGATTGTGCGCGTCGTCCTTCCCGCGGCCGCACCTGGCATCGCTGCCAGCATTGCACTCGGACTCGGCCGAGCCTTTGGGGAAACCATGATCGTCCTCATGGCCTCGGGGAACGCCGCGATCTTGTCTGCCAATCCCGCCGAATCCGTGCGAACCCTGTCCGCCACCATCGCCGCCGAGTTGGCCGAAGTGGTGTTCGGCGGACCTCATTACACGGTGTTGTTCACGCTCGCGGTTCTACTGTTCCTGGTCACCTTTGGTATCAATTTCGCCGGTGACCAGGCCATCGCACGGATGAAACGGAAGATGGGCGTCGCCCAATGAAAGAAGATTCTCTACGACCGTCGCACCGGCCCCATGTCGGTCAGGTACTGCCGGCGCTGACCTTCGCACTCAATGCCTCCGCCATCCTGGTTCGACCACGGATGCGACGACACCTTTCGAGAGCTCACGGATGATTATTCAACCGGCAATGCACATCGAAGAGTCCCCAACTGGAAGCCTCGCGGTGAGGCAACTTTCCGTCTACTACGGCGACAAGAAGGCCCTAGGTCCCGTCACCATGACGATCCCGGGCAAGCAGGTCACCGCGCTCATTGGCCCCTCGGGCTGTGGTAAGTCGACCTTCCTGCGCTCGCTCAATCGAATGAACGAAATGATTCCCGACTGCCGCATCCAGGGCATGGTCAAACTCGACGACGAGCCCATCTACGGCCCAGGCGTTGATGCCGTGGCCGTGCGCCGGCGCATCGGCATGGTCTTTCAGAAGTCGAACCCATTCCCAAAATCGATCTACGACAACGTGGCCTATGGACTGCGCCTGGTGGGCATGGACGACCGTAGCGAGCTTGGTGGCCGGGTCGAGAGCGCCCTCAAGCACGCGGCCCTGTGGGAAGAGGTGAAGGACCGCCTGCACGAAAGCGCCCTTGGCATGTCGGGCGGACAGCAACAGCGGCTTTGCATCGCGCGCGCTCTGGCGGTTGAACCCGACGTGCTTCTGATGGACGAACCGGCCTCGGCCCTCGATCCCATCGCCACCGCCCACATCGAAGAGTTGATCCACGAGCTGGCCAGCGACTACACCGTCGTCATTGTGACCCACAATATGCAGCAGGCGGCGCGTGTCTCCAACAACACGGCCTTCTTCTACATGGGAGACTTGGTGGAATTCGACACGACCCAGATCATCTTCACCAAACCAAGCCAAACCCGCACCGAGGACTACATCACCGGCCGCTTCGGATAGCGGCAAGGACAGGCGACATGGCCGGACGCGAACACACGGACAGGGAATACGAGCACGAACTGCTGCAATTGCGGGAAATGCTGCTCGTCATGGGCAGCCACGTCGAGGACATCATCGGGGACAGCATCGAGGCCCTGCTCGAACGCGACAGCAAGCTGGCCGAACGAACCATCGCCGCGGACAAGGTTGTCGACCGCATGGAGGTCGAGCTCGACGGGCTGTGCCTGCAGATTCTCGCCCGGCGTCAACCCGTGGCCTCCGATTTGCGTTTCATCACCCTGGTGCTGAAGGTCGTGACCGACCTTGAACGGATCGCCGATCTGGGCGTGAACATTTGCGAGCGCGTGGTTGAGCTCAACACCGAGCCGCAGCTCAAGCCCTACGTTGACATTCCCCACATGGGCCGGGAAGCCCAGTCCATGCTGCGCGAGGCGCTCGATGCCTTCGTGGCCAAAGACGCCGAACGGGCCCGCAAGGTCATTGATCGCGATCAGGTCGTCGACGCGCTCTACGCCCAGGTCTTTCGCGAGCTGCTCACCTTCATGATGGAAAGCGCGCACAACGTGTACCGGGCCACCCGCCTGCAATCCGTCGCCAAGTACATTGAGCGCATGTCGGACCACACCACCAACCTGGCCGAGATGGTCATCTTCATGGTCGACGGACAAGACGTCCGACACCTGACCAGTCGGGAAGACACCGACGACCCTACCCGACGTCGGGAAGAAAACTAGCCACGGGCCCCGCGCCAGGTGACGGCAAGCTTGGCCCCGAAGACTCTTTGAAAGAGCTGGGCTTCGTGGCCCACATCCCACAGTTCTAGGTCCGCAGGCCCCTGGGTCGACAAGCGCAGCAAAACTTTTCCGCCTGCCACCTCGGCGCGCAGACTGCCGATGGGCTGCGCGTGGCTGCGATCGAGTGCATCTGCCACCCGCAGAAGGGTTGCCAGCTTGCGCACGTAGCGGGCCTCGCCCGGCGCTAAGCCTTCCATGGCGGGGTGGTGCAAATCGGGAGGACTGCGCCGATGCAGGCGAGCGATCCGCGCCACGATGTCGCGTTCGCGATCGGCCAGCCCGGGAATGTCGCCGTTGCGAATAAGGTACTCGGTGTGGCGGTGGTGCTTCTGATAGCTCACTGAGTGGCCGATATCATGGAGGACCGCCGCCACTTCGAGATAGGAACGGACCGCCAAGGGCAAGCGATGCAGCCCCGCCAATTGGTCGAACATGGCCATGGCCAATCTAGCCACCTGAATGGCGTGGTCCTCGTCAAAGAAGAAGCGCCGGCCCATGGTCCGAGCGGCATCGATCAGCGATGAATCGTCCGCGTCGCGAAAGCGCCTCCGGACCAGATCCACGAGCACGCCATGCCGCAAGCCACGATCGACCGCCGTGACCGAATGAAGTGAAAGTCGATGCGCCAACGCCTCGAGGATCACAGCGCCCGCGACGATGACCTCGGCGCGTCTAGCTTCGAACCGCTTGTGCCGTTCGTCGAGCTCCATGCGCGCCAATTTTTCTGCCGCGCGCGAGATTTGTTCGGCGGTCGCGTGCGCGGTCCCCTCGGCAGCTGCCATGGCGATGATGGCCCGGATGGATCCCGAACTGCCCAGGGCCACGCGCGGAAAGCCTCGAATGCCTGGCGGCAGGGAATCGCACACAGCCTCCCGGGCGAACTCGCGCAGCAAGCGAAGTTGTTTGGGCGACACCTCGCCATGGCTCTTGAAGGTCTCGGTCAGCCGGACAGAGCCAATCGCCACACTCCACAATTGGGAAGGCTGGTCACCCATGGCGCCCGCCACCTCGGTCGAACCGCCGCCGATATCGAGACAAAGAGATCGCGGCTTCGGCGGCCGCCCGGACAGAACACCCAGGCACATGAGCCGGGCTTCTTCCTTGCCCGAAATCGCCTCGAGAACCAACCCGGCCTCACGCTTGACCCGCCGAATGATGTCGTCCCGGTTCTTGGCCTCGCGCAGGGCGCTGGTGCCAACAGCTCGAACCCGGGCCTGGTGACGTTTGCAAATGATGGCGTAGCGGCGCAGAACGCTGACCAAGCGATCGGCCACGGCCATGGGTATGCTCCCGGTCTGGAATAGCCCTTCGCTAGGCCGGACGGGATCTCGCTCTTGATGGACCGATTCGATACTCCCGTCGGAAAATCCGCGGGCGATTTCTAGCCGAACCGCATTAGCCCCGACATCAATGGCGGCAATCAAGGTCTCGGTGGTCTTGGGTTTCATCTCGGCGCCGAATGTCCAGAGTGCCTTGAGGAAGCCACCTTCGTCGCATCCGAGGCGTCGGAAAGCACCGGGGCCCCAGCCGGATCGGCCAGTCGAAAGCCGACACCTCGCACTGTTTGCAAAAGATCGGCCGCTGTATCCAACTTGTCCCGAAGGCGCTTGATGTGCGTATCCACCGTCCGGCTCGCGACTTCGGGATGATACCCCCAAACGTCGGTCAGTAGCTCTCGGCGCGTGCGCATGAGCGAAGGCGCCCGCAATAGATTGAGCAGCAAGCGCATTTCCAGCGCGCTGACATGGATTTCCTTGTCGTCCACGAACGCGCGGTGGGCGGATTCGTCTACCCGGAGGTTGCGAAGGACAAACACCTTGGGACGCTTCTGTCCACTCGCGGTTTCTTGTGCCGCTGCCGTTCCCATGACGGCCTCCCGGGCCTTGAGCCTGGCCTCAATCCGCAACATCAGCTCGCGAATGCTGAACGGCTTGGCCACATAGTCGTCCGCTCCGATTTCGAAGCCAACCACGCGGTCGACCTCTTGCGCACGGGCCGAGACGATGATGACGGCGGGCTGCTCGGGGCTTTTCGAATTGCGCAGGCGACGGCAGATGTCGATGCCCGACATGTCCGGCAACATCAAGTCGAGCAGGACCAGATCGGGCAGGAAGGTATCCAACGCCTCCAGCGCCAGGGTGCCACGATCCGCAACCAAGACTTCGTAGCCACTTGCCCGTAGGGCATAGGCCAGGGAATCGCTGATATCGACTTCGTCCTCCACCACGAGGACGCGTTCCTTGCGCGCATTTTGGCTTTCCATAGTCGCGGCAAGTATGGGTCCCGTCTGTTGCAATCCTGTGACGGCCCTGTGAACTCTTGCTACGTAGCAACTGTCGCAAAATTGTTACACGCGTCCTGTCCCACTATTCGGCCAAACCTGAGTTCGCGCCATCTGCTCCATCCATCGCCCACACGGATCCCGGCCAATTCCTGCGATCCCCACCGTGCGGCTCTTGATATCGATCACGAACAACACGTGGTACCGGACCAGCCCAAGCAGCGTCACCACCTCCACCGTGAGGAAGACCATACCCACGATCCCCCCAAGATGCGCCTTGATGAAGGTCACCCACGACATCCCTCGCAGCGGCGCTGGATCGATGCCGTTCTCGCGCAGAACCCGCTGGATAGTGCCGCAACCGACCTTGTGACCAAGGTTCTGCAAGGCGCCCTTGATCCGCGTGTAGCCCCACCCCTCGTTCTCCCGCGCCATCTTCACCACCAACTCCGCGATCTCACCGCGCTTCCGGGGCCACCCTGGTCCCCGTTTCTTGCTGCCATCGTACTTATTGGCCACCAGTTCACGGTACCAGCGCAGAACCGTTTCCGGCCTCTCGATGGTCGCCACTTCGGCCAGCGCCTTCCGCCCCAGCTGCTCACCCAGCACGGCGAGCCGGCGACGCTCGGCAACCGCCAGCCGCAGCTTCTTGTTGCCGAGTCTCTCGCGGAGTACGCGGTTCTCGGCCATCAGGTAGTCGACCTCCTGCTGCAACACGCTTCCAAGCCACACCGCAAGCCACGCTGCCAAGAGCTGCACTGGCAGTGGCAGCATCGAACCCGCGAGCTCGTCCTTCGTCTTGCTCACGAGGCGCCTTCTACACCTTCCTCGCCCACCGCAAGATCACCGACACTAATCCCAACCGCCCGGATTCGCGTGCCTTTTCGCAGACCCAATTCTGGGACTGGACGGGATCGAGTTGCTCGACGAACCCATGGAAGCCGTGGCCAGGCGCCGCATGCTCACCGTGGTCGAGGGCCGGGCACCAGCCTGTAGCCAACCGCCCACCGACAAGT
>Ga0302321_100004351_pt1 | contig 12262 bp, 9 predicted proteins | sample Fen_T0_1_FD_202505 | JGI IMG/M metagenome (GOLD analysis project Ga0302321, IMG submission 202505) | Peat permafrost microbial communities from Stordalen Mire near Abisko, Sweden - Fen_T0_1 | ecosystem: Environmental > Terrestrial > Soil > Wetlands > Permafrost | place: Sweden: Abisko...
GACGAGCCCCGCATGTGCAGCGGTCGCGGCGAGTGCCTCCCTGCCTCCCAGGTCCCAGCGACGGGACGCGCGCTCGGGGCGGCGAGCTGGATCGAGCCGGTGCGCCTCGACCAGACGCCCCCCGCGCCCTCGATCTGGTACGTCGAGCCGGAGTCGGGTACGAGTTCGATAGAGATCCGACTCGACGGCGAGCCGGCGGCCATCGTGCCGGCCGGCCAACGGGGACACCGCACGCGCGTAGGCATGAGCCTACCGGGTACGCTCGGCGTGACGACTCTCGACCTGGGCTCACGCGTCTCCGATACCGTGGCGCGGTCGCTCTATCTTCCCCGCCGCATCTCTCTGAACACCGACCTCGCGAACGGAGAGACGTACGAGGTTTGCGCGACGGGAGGCGCCTTCGACGACCTTCCGACCCTGGTCGGCGAATGCGAAGGCGATCAGATCGTCACGTGCCCTTCGGCGCCCGGGGCGGCGATCACGTGCACCGTCGATCCCCGCGGTTACTCGGTCGTCAGGGGGCCGGGTCTGAGCGTCGCTTGGGAGCGTGATCCTCCGGTCTGCGGCGACCCGAACGACCCTAAGTGCTTCTGTCCGTTCCCGAACCTCCCGAACTGCGGGCTCTCGGGCGGCGACGGCGGGATGGATGCGGGACCAGAACCGCTCGACGGCGGCACCGACGCGAGCCTGCCGCGTTTCACGGACATCCGTGACCCCGTGATCGTTGGGCTGGTCATTCTCATCCGGCCGATCACTCCGTTGATCTGCCACACGCCCGCGTGTCTCTTTCCACGTGCAATCGGGTTCCATCTTCCCGGCCCGGCGCGCTGTGGATCGCCGCCCGCGTGTACGAGCAGCTGCGGCAATCCAGGCGTCCCCCTGTGCGTGAACGGGCACTGGGGCCCTTGCATCCCGACTCTCATCGAGACGTGTAACGGGATCGACGACGACTGCGACACCGCGATCGACGAATACACCGACTCGCAGTGCGACGATGGGCTCGCCTGCACCGAAGACCTCTGCCGCGCGACGAGCGGCGGTGGCGCGCATTGCGATCACTTCACCGGCCCGGCTGGCGCAGGCGGCTCGAACGTCGGCCCATCGCATCTGGACTTCGTCTCTGCGAGCGCCGTCTGCACGCGAACAACCGCGCCGTGCGAGACCGCCAGGTGTGCCCCAGCGGACCCGCTCGCGCCCTTCTCGCCCCCGCGCCCGCTGGTTCGCGACCCCAGAGACAGCACGGACCCTGCTGATGGCAGCCTGGACGAGAATGGCTGCATCTTCATCGAGCGCGATCAGAGCTACTGCGTCGATATCGCTGGTGGCCTCTGCGCCTTCGCCTCGGAGCGTTGCGCCCCCAGCAGCCCGGGTGCCGAGGCGGCCACCGGATGCCTCGACTTCTGTCACCCGTTCCCGATGTCGATCAGCGCTATCGCGACCGCCGAGTCAGGTGCGCAGGAGGTAGGCGCGACCTTCGTGCCCGGTGGGACGTCGACCACGCCCTCGTGGGTGGTACAGTATAACGATCAATCGCCTGGCGCCAACGGCTGGGCCTGGTCGACGGATGGCCGCGGGCCTTGGTCACCGTGCAACGCTGATAGCGCTGGCTGCGGTGTATCGAGCGGGTTCGGGGCGCCGTTCGTTCCTCCTGCTCCGAGCCAGTTCGTATTTCCGCCTGCTGTGGGGGCCACTACTGGACTCCCGTTCTGGGCGGGAGATCCCGGCGTTTCGGCTGCACCTGATGGCAGCGTCGTCGCCACGGTCAACATGAGTTCGTCCGCGTCAGGTGTGCAACCCGACCTCATTGTCGTGAGCCTCTCGTTCGATCGGGGACGAACGTTCACGCAAAGCGCTCTCGTGAACGACACCGGCTGTACGGGCACGATCGACCAACCCTGGCTGGCGTTCGATCCGAATCTCGTAGCGCCGTTCGTGGCTGGGCCGGACGGGCGAATCACCCTTGGAACGCCAGTCCCGAGCTTCTTCGTTGCGTTCCGTTGGCACGAGGGACTGTGCGTGCGGCAGGGCTTCGTGGACCCGGCGACTCATGCACTCTCGTGGAGCTACCCGGCCGGAAGTCTGGATCACCTTCACGTGCAACTCGGGCGAACAATTGGCGGGGTGGTCATCCAGAGCCTCAACGGCATCGGTCAGTTGATGTACTCAGATACGAGCGTGAGTGGCCGACGGGGCGGCGGCGGGCTGTTCTGCACTCCGGGCGACCGAGAGGACACATCATTCTGGGTAGCGGACATACCCCGCGATCCGAACGTCTTCGCCCCCTACATCGACTCGAACGTCAAGGTCGCGGAGTCACACCTTCGATGCACGCTCGATGGAACAGCGAATGGTCTAACCACTGGAATTCGTGACTTCGGCTTCGCGCTGTCATCGGGCGGGGTCGCGTTCGCGGCAGTGCCGACCGATCATGAAACAGTGCAGGTGTTTCGTCGATACGGCTTCGGGGGAGACTGGTTGGAGGACACCGATGTGGTGTCTCCATACGGATCGGGGAGCGCAGTGTTCTGGCCCACGCTCGCGACGGCTGGGGATGCGGTCGGGCTGACATTCGGCACCAGCGTCGGAAGCGACCTCACGCGCATCGATGTTGCGGTTACCGGCATCATCGACTCAAGCATCCAGACGTCCGGAGCCACAGGACCGTTGGGCGTATTCGATAGGGCATATCTTCTGTCGCCAGGCGGGCATGTCGCGTTCGGGTTCGGAAACGACGGCGACTACATGGGACTCGCGGCAGGTTCAGGCGAGACGTTCGTGGCGGCCTGGCCCGGCCGATCAGGGACTACCCGGCTTATCCAGACCAACCGGATCGTCATGAGGCACGGAGTGCGGTGAGGTTACGGGTGGCGGCGACGGCGCTCCTGCTCTCGGCGTGCGCCGTGACCCATGTTGCGGGCGATGACGCGGCGTCGGATCGCCTAGACGGCGCGACAGGCGTCGACGGCACAGCGGACGTCGACGGCTCTGCGATCGATTCCGCCAGCGACGCATGGCTCACTTGCGGCGACCCGTTCAACCCCGGCGTTCCCGAGTCCTGGCTGCACGGTTGCCCACCCGAGGGAGATGAGGTCTGTCGCCGATGGGCGCAGACGTTGACGCGCTCCGGTTACGCGCACGCGTTCTGTCACGAGCCGGATTGGCCTGGAGATATCTGTTCCGCGGGCGACACGTGTCCGCCGTATTTTCCGGGCGCCACGCAACCGCCCTGCGTCTGTGGCGGCGTTCCCTGCGACGCGCGGACGGGCGAGGTCTGTGTGAGCGCGACACCAGACGGCCCGGCGCACTGTCAAGCGCCGTGTACAAACTGATGCGCAACTGGCTTCGGCCCCGTCGCGGCCGAACGTCGGCGTCGTCGGCGCAGTACGCTGCGAACGGAGGCGCGATCGCAGGCGGCGGGACGTGATCGCACGCGGCCATCACGACGACCACGGCTGCGACGGCGCTCGTTTGCGCTCTCAGTTGCATGTCGCCCACTCCGATCCCGCGGGCCATACGAGCACGCCAACGCTGCACATCTCGTTGCGCGTGAGCGGCCCGGGCTCGATCGTCTCGTCGGCGTGCCCGCCACTCCAGAGTACTCTGCACGCCCAACGATCACGAGGCCGGCGCCGTCGCGGTGGATGCCACGATTACGTCGAGCTTTGGGCGGTTCGCGCCCGGAGCTTCAGTGTGCGTCGACGTCCGTCGCGTTGCTAGCGTCGCTCGGTGCGTCTGCCGTCGCGTCGGAGGCGGCGTGCCCAGCGTCTTGCCTCGCGGCGTCGAACATCCGGTTCCAACCGGAGTCGAAGAGGCCGATGCCGGACGCGTGGCACGACGCGGTCATCCCCGACGACACGGCGACGACCGCCAGGAGCAGCTTTCGTTGTCTCCCTCCGGGTCGCGATGAGCTCATGCATCGATGCTAGCATCGTCGGATCATCGGATGAAGGCGCTCTTCGAGATCGAGTGGTTCGGAGACGCGGCCGAGCGGCACTTCCGGAAGGTCCGCCCGTTCGCCAGGGAGCTCCCCTGGGGCACGATCGACCGTTCGCGCCACCCACCCGAGGCGCTCGAGTACGCGCGCATCGTCTGGTCGTCGATCGCCCTCGCCGAGTACCACGCGGCCGGCTCGTTCGCGGACGTGCTCGCAGCCGTGATCGCAGCCCGCGCGCCGCTCGACATCATCGGCATGGCCGGAGACTTCGTCGCCGACGAGCTGATGCACACCGAGCTCGCGAGCCGCATCGCGATGGAGCTCGGTGGTGGCGCGCCCGTGGAGGTCGACTTCGACGAGATGGGGATGAAGCCGAGCGCGGATGGCCTCGACGCATTCGCGCGTGCGAACGATCTCGTGATCCGCGCAGCCTGCGTCACGGAGACGATCAGCGGCGCCGTCGCGGTCGAGACGTGCGCGATCGTAGAGCAGCCGCTCATCCGCGCGGTCGTCGAGCGGATCGCACGCGACGAGGCGCGCCACATGCGGTTCGGCTGGCTCTACATGGACTGGGCGACGGCCGACATGGATGTTCGCGAGCGTGAGCGCCTGGGTCGTGTCGCCGTGGCGGAGCTCGCGAAGCTCTCGCCGAGCTGGCTACGCCGCTCGACCTCACCTCACGGGCGCGACTTCGGATGGCTCGACGTGGACGCGTTTCGCTCGAGCATGCGGACGACGATCCTCGACGACATCGTCGCGCCGCTCGAGAAGGCGGGCATCCCGATCGATCACGACGCGGTTCGACGACTGCTCTGACTGTCGCCGCGAGGGCGCGCGGTGCAAACTACGAGCATGTCGATGCGGGGGATAGTCGTCGGCGTCCTGCTCGCGACGGCGGGCTGCACCGCGACGCACATGCTCGACATCGACGGTGACGTGCCGGATGACACCGCGCGCTACTCGCGCGACTCCCACGTGGACGCGGCGCTCTCGCCACCGGACGCGAACCTACCGGATGTGTGGCCGCCGCCGCTCCCGATCACCGTCATCGTCGAAGACACGAGCGGCGCGCCGGCCGCGCGTCAGCGCGTCGTGTTCCACGATGCCACGGGCGCTCCTCTCGACGAGGCGTCGACCGACGCGCTGGGCATGGCGTCGAGCACGCGCCCGGGTATCGCGGCGATCACCGTCGAGATCGACGCACCAGTTCTCCCGTGGAGCGGCTCCGACGGTGCACAGCTGTATCTCCAGCCGGGGCTGTTCTCCGTCTGGGGCGTGACGCCGGGCGAGACAATCACGTTCGACATGCTCGTCGCCGAGCGGCGCGTCGTGACGCCGGCCTCGCCAGCGGGCACGAGCTACGTCCTTTTGGCGTCGCCGGTCGGATCCACCGCCGATCCCGCGCTCCCAACCCTGGTCTGGGATGGCATCGGGAGCACGTCGATCCTAGCGCTCGCGGAGCCGGACACGACGATGGGGGCGCTCGCATACACCATGTCGATCGGGGATCACACGCCGGGAACGATCACACTGCCGCCCTGGCGCAGCGACTACGACGGCGTGCCTTACACCGTGACGGGCGCGCCGGCCGGGCTCGAGCTCGACGTCGGCGCGTCGATGACGACCGGCCTCGGTGAGCTCGGCGTGAGCGTCGCGACGAGCGCGCCCGCCGGGACGCTCCAGGTCATGCGCGGTCTTCCGCCGGGCGCGCCGATCGGGATCTATGCCGCGGCATCGGAGCCGCCGTACATGGGGACGCCGACGTGGACCAGCTACGAGGTGTTCGTCGCCGCGGGCACCGGCCCGGTCGTGCTCGACGTCTCTCGGGCGCCGGTGATCGGTCCGACGGCGCTCGATTCGGCGTCGCTCGGCGTGTCCTGGAGCACGCCGGTCGATGCGCATATCGCCACCTTGTTCCTCGGCTTCACGGACACGACGGGCAACGTCACGAACTGGACCGTGCTCGCGAACGGCAGGGCGACGAGCGTGACGTTGCCGCAGCTGCCTCGCGATCTCGCGTGGCACCTTCCGATGCGGCCGGGTCCGGCGATCCAGTGGAACGTGGCGCTCGTTCGCTTCGATTGCGCGTTCGACCCCATGGCGTACCGAGCACACCCGTGGGCGCGCGTCGGCCCTTGCCAGGCCGGGGTGTCGTCGAGCGTGGGAGGTCAGACCGTGCCGTGAGAGCGCACGCGTTGCCAGTCATGGCTCATGGACGAGGGCCGCTGTCGCACTGCACGCCGTTCGCGCGCACGACGACCACGCCCATCTCGCAGCTGTACTCGTAGAAGCACTCGCTGCAGTGGCCGAAGCTCGGTCCGCACGGGAGGCTCGTCGTACAACCCAGAGTCGTGCAGCGGCGACGTGCTTCCACGAGCGCCGCCATGTCGTCGGCGCAGCTCCCGCTCGCCGGCAGGCCAATGTCGCGGCCGCCGTCGCTCTGAACCGTGTCGACGGCGCAGCCCGCGAGCAGAACGAGGCACGAGAGCATCATTGCGACGTGGCTGCTCATCACGGCCAGCGTACGGCTCGCACCACGGCAGCGCGAGCGCCCGCGCTGACGTAGCGCTCGTGGTGCCAGACACGTATCGAGCGTACGATCCGGGTCCGCGCATGCTGCCTCGTCGACCGACCTCGCGCCTGCGTCCCGCGACGTGATCGCGAGCTTGACGCGAGTCTGCGCGCTCGGCCTCGGCCTCTTCGCATCGTTGTGCGGCTGTACGTCCTGCGCGCTGGAGCACACCATTCCCGTCGACGCCTGGCGCGAGGACGGGGGACCGGGCACGGAGTGCATCTCGCCCATGACGCTCTGGGGGACGGCCACGGTTCCGGCGTGGCCTGATATCGACTGCACCATGTCGAACACGAGCACGCTCTGCGCCGCATCTCTCGGCGGATATTCGCCTGGCGGTCCCGCTGTCTCGGTTTGCGCCGGAGGCGGATGCGGGGCGGGTTCGAACTACGTAAGCGCCGACCATGGACGGGGCGGAACCTTCTGCGGCGGCGCCCGCTGCGGCGTAGGTCAGGTTTGCATCAACGACGGTAGCGAGCGCTGCAGCGATGCCTGTCTTCGCGAGCGGAGTCTCGCACGGGAGTGCGCCTCGCGCTCAGACCCAGTTCCGTGGGCGGTCGTACCGGTGGTCGGCGTACCGCTTGCCGATCGGCTAGATGCCCAGCGACACGGGTGCCGACTCTGGGCCCAGACGTTTGCTCCAGCCGGAACTCACGCCCTGGCGAGTACGGATCCGGCGGTTGGCGATGGCAGTTATTGCGGCATGGGCGACGCATGCAATGGTGCGTTTCCCGACGCGAACGGCACTCATCCCCTCTGCACGTGCAAGTCCGCTGTGGACTCGATCAGGTCTGTGTCGTCGACGACGCGACCCCGGAGCCCGACGCAGGCGGCATGGATGCCGGCGACGTGGGTCCGCGCGACGGTTCGACCGTCGGCATCCCGCATTGCGTCGCGGCGTGCTGGCCCGCTCCGAACTGAACTGAAAGGCTGTGAACTACGAGGACGTCGGCGCGCATGCGCCGTTCTCTTCGTCGGTCGTGACGGCGAGAGACGACGAGACGGACGCTCAGGTCCCTCGACCGACGATGCAGGCTCGCGTCGCCGATGGCTCTACATGGACTGGGACGACCGCCGACATGAATGAGGGCGAGCGAGCCGCCGGCGCGCGTTGGTCGCTGTCCTCGGCGATCTTGCGCCACTCCGTCCAACCCACGTCGCGCTCCTCGAGCCGATGCTCCCCACCGGCGTTGGGTGCGTGGTCCACCCGCGAACGACGCGCTGCGATCGACCGAACCCGGCGCTACGCTGCGAAGCCTGACGCCGCGACCACGAGCGCGAAGAGAAACAGCGGAACGCCGAGCGAGACGCGCAGCGTCACGCCTGCAACCTGCACTCTTAGGCTCGGTCCCGATCCCTTCGTGTGCCGTACGACACGCCACAGTGACGCGGCTGCGAGCGCGACCACGAGCGCGAGCAGGGTCACTTCGCCCTCGAGCGCCATCTCGCGCGCGGGGAAATCGGCAGCGACCGTGTTGATCATGGCCGCGATCGCGAGTGCGGCGCACACCGCCCACGCTCCGATCTCGATTCGATGTGCGTCACGGATCGCGTCGCGTTCGTTCACTCCGCCTCGATGGGACATGGCGCCGCCCACAGTCCACAGCGCGAGCGTAGATCGGCGCCGCTCCAGGGCCGTGTAGCGGACGCGCAACATGCGCGCCCTCGTGAACGTTCGGGCGAGCGTCAGCTCCTCCATCGCCGAGGTCATCGATCTGCCGACGAGCTTCCGTTGGCGCAGGACCAGGTCGTTCGCGGCATGCGCCACGATCGCACTATCGTGGGCCGCGGATCCGTGAAGCATGCCCACGCAGCGATCGGCACACGACCATCGCGCACGTGGCGTATGCCGGTGACGCATCGCGGAGCACTCTCACCCGCCACCGCGATCCGCCACCCAAGGCAAGTGCCATCATTCCAGGCAGATTCCGATCGAGGGAGGCGGATGTGGCGGATTGACGGATGCATTTCCGGCCTACTCTCAATCCATCAACTCGATACGGTATCACTCATTCCACGATCTACAGGCGACATGGTGGCGATCATCCGTCACAAGCGCCTCCCTCGATCGAAAGACGCATTCATCACGTGCACTTGCGGGGTGGCGGATGCTTCAAGCCGATGCGTCGTGGATCCGTCACCAAGCGCCTGCATCCGCCACCCGACGCTCTTCGTGTGCCCGAGCGCCGTTCCGGCGCTTTGTCCTTCCTGAGCGACACTCGTTTGTCGTGGCACTTGGTTCGACATGGTCCGAGGTCATCGTCGATCGAAGCAAGAGTAGACCAATCGGGTCTTGAGCTTCGAGGACACAGATCCGCGAGAGGGCTGAGCGCAAGCTCGTGGTGCTCGCAGAGATCGACGCCTGCTTTGTCCCGTCTGTAGACAACATGGTCCGAGGTCATCGTCGATCGGAGCAAGAGGAGACCAATCGGGTCTTGAGCTTCGAGGACACAGATCCGCGAGAGGGCTGAGCGCAAGCTCGTGGTGCTCGCAGAGATCGACGCCTGCGCGTTCGTCGTCTTGCTTGCTGACCCCGTCGTGTTGCACGCCTCGCGTGCCGATGCGGCTGCGGTCGCGCTTTGCGTCTCCGTGGCCACCGCGAAGGGACGCTTGCTCCGGTCTTTGACAACCGAGTCATGCGCTCGTCGGCTGCGCGCACGCCGAGGCCCGGGGGTGGTCGAAATTCCCAGCGTTTGGGCACGCTTGCATTCGCTTGCCACCCCCTTCGAGATATCGGGCCCTGAGAAATGTGACCGCGCACGTCGAAGACGTATTTGGGCCGCGTTTCCCAGGACTTGAGCGCTGATACGGAAACGAATCGACAAGTGTCCGGCGATGGCGCTGGACACATTCGCCGCGCAGACCGGCAGCGCCATCTGGCCTGAGATCGTGGACTGAAACCGCTGCCCAACGCTCGCGACGAGCACGAGACAGGAGCGAATCGCAAAGTGACCGACGAAATCGCAGGTGAGCCGCCTCGACGCGGGCGTCCCCGACTGGGCCAGGAGCCAGATCTCGATCGCACCGAGCTCGAGCGACTGCTGGTGAACGGCGACTTCGAGACGACGGACGACGGGTCCGTGTCGCACCGCTATCCCTCGTTCCGAGAGCTCGCCGACCGTTTCGGCGTCTCGAAGACGGTTATCCAACGCTTCGCGACCCGCCACGATTGCCTCGCGCGACGGACGCGCGCTGGCGCGCACGAGGCGAGCCCGCGGCCGACCGCCTCTGAACCGAGCACGCCAACAGGCGCGTCATCGGCGCAGGGGCGCTTGTATCCGAGCGCGAGGGAGATCGCGTTCGACTGGGTCGAGCAGATCAAGCGCGGCGATGTTCGAATCGCGAGCGCTGCCGAGCTCGAGCGTCTCCTGCGTCTTGCATCCGATCTGGATGCCGAAGCGCGTCAGCGCGAGCTGCTGCCGACCGGCTACCCCACGATCGAGGAGATCGAGGACTTCTGTGAGCAGCGCGACCGCGAGTACGGGCTCACCTCACCCGGCGAGCGTGGCGAGATCCCGATCGGGCTCGACGATCCCGCGGCTCCGATGAGCGCGGACAGTGCAGAAGACGGCGCGACGTGATCGCGATCCACACGCGTCGGTCCGAGGGCGACCTCGGTCCGTTCGCGAACGAAGCGCACTTCGCCGAGACGTTCCTTCGCCACGCCGAGCACCCTCTACGCCTCGAGGCATACCAGCGCCGGTTCCTCGCGGACCGCGCGAAGTACCGGTGGGTGATCAAGGCGCGGCAGGTCGGGTACTCGTTCCTATTCGCCGTCGAGGCGCTGGTGCGCTGCCACATCCGGCGGAACTTCACGGCGATCCTCGTCAGCTACAACCTCCAGGACGCGGTCGAGAAGATCAAGATCGCGCGCGACCTGTACGAGGAGATGGGCGGGCCGTTCCGCAAGCGGCTCGTCAACGACTCGAAGACCGAGCTGGTGTTCGAGTCGATCAACTCTGGTCGTCGCGGTCGCTCGCGCATCGTGTCCGTCCCGAGCAAGGCGCCGCGCGGCAAGCACGGCACCGTCTATCTCGACGAGCTCGCGCACTACCAGGACGCGAAGGCCGTCTACTCGGGCACGACTGCAACGATCATGCGCTCGGGCGGGCAACTCAGTGCGGCATCGACGCCTCTCGGTCGCCGAGGCGTGTTCTGGGAGGTCGCCTCACGCGAGGGCGGTCGCTTCGGTCACTACAGCCGACAGTTCGTTCCGTGGTGGGCGTGCCGGTATCTCTCGCGCGACACGCGCCGCGCCGTCATCGAGGCACCGCATCTCTCGACCGAGGAGCGCGTCGCGCGCTTCGGAAGCGAGGTCCTCCGCACGCAGCTCGAGTCGCTCGAGCGCCTGCAGTTCCAGCAGGAGCTCGAGTGCTCGTTCGTCGCCGAGCGCGCGTCGTTCTATCCGTACGACCTCGTGCTCGGATGCATGAGCGATGACGTCGTCCTCGCCGACGACTGGACCGACGTGCCAAAGCCCGAGGGCCGGCTCGTCGCGGGCTTCGACGTCGGGCGCATGCGCGACCGCAGCGAGCTCGCGCTATTCGAGCAGCAGGGCGACCGGTTGGTGTGTCGTGCGCTCCGTCGGTTCGAGCAGATGCCGTTCGCCGCGCAGGAGGCCGAGCTTCGACGGCTGCTCGATGTGCTCCCGATCGCGCGTCTGTCGCTCGACTCGGGCGGCATCGGCATGCACCTCGCCGAGAACCTGTGCCGCGACTATCCGCAGGTCGTCGCGGAGACGTTCTCGACCGAGAGCAAGGAGCGGTGGGCGACGGACTTCAAGATCGCGCTGCAGCGTCGCGATGTAGACCTTCCGCTCGACCGGGAGCTTCTCTCCGAGATCCACTCGATCGAGCGCCGTCAGAACGCGTCGGGTCGTCTGTCGTTCGATGCACCAGGCACGGTGCAAGGGCACGCGGACCGCTTCTGGGCGATCGCGCTCGCGTGTCAGAAGGAGCGTGCGAGCGCGACGCCGCAAACCGCGCTAGTCCAGGTCCGCGTCCTGGGTCCACGCGCGGTCACGAACGTGTCGACTGAGCTGTTTCCGGACTCGGCGGTGGGAGCCCACCCCGAGGTGGGCTCTCAGCTGACACGACGAACTGCCACCAATGCACCACGGGTCCAGCTTCGTGGTCGGTGACGGCCAGGAGCGTCAGAAGTCGTCGATCCTCGCGTTAGAGCACTTCAATACGCTGCGAGTGACGACGGAGCTGCTCGAGCGGGCTGTCCTGGTCGGCTCGCTCGCGCGCATTCACTCCGTCGTTCTCACCGCGTGGTGCGCGCCCTCAGCGGGCGCAGAGCTTGGAGTCATCGGACACGTCCGAGCGTGCTCCTTATGCGCTCCGGTCCACACGCGCCGAGAGCCACGCGACGCGACCGCTCGGCGCGGGGAGGTTGCACACGAGCGCAGCGTCTCGAAAGATCCGCCGATGCAAGCCGTTCGCTCCGATTCCGGGCTGACGACGGACGTCCAGCCGGAGGATGCGTGCTCGCATCGAATGCGGAGGCGGCGCGACGGCTCGGGGAACGTAGGTACGCGAGCGTGAGCACGCGATTCCTCGCCCTCGCGATCCTCACCGCTCCCCCCACGTCGGGGATCCTCTACATCCCATTCGTGACGATCATCATCGCCCTCGCGTTCGTTCGCCACGAGGCGATGCAGCCACCGCGTCCAGACCCTCGAGCGGCGATCGTGTTGCAGCTCATGGTGTGCACGGCCGCCGCAGGGGGCGCGCTCGGCGCGCTCTTGATCCACT
>Ga0302321_100004353_pt1 | contig 12260 bp, 11 predicted proteins | sample Fen_T0_1_FD_202505 | JGI IMG/M metagenome (GOLD analysis project Ga0302321, IMG submission 202505) | Peat permafrost microbial communities from Stordalen Mire near Abisko, Sweden - Fen_T0_1 | ecosystem: Environmental > Terrestrial > Soil > Wetlands > Permafrost | place: Sweden: Abisko...
AATTTCAAGTCCCGTGCCATCAGCATTCATTCGAGTGATGCTTGCATAAACAGGATCTTTCGATTCGCAAATGTTACAAGGTGCACCAACCGGAACGTATAATTTACCATCAGGACCAAATGCAATGTATTTCCATCCATGGTGAGCTTCGGTAGGATATTTATCATAGATGATTTGCGACTTGCCAGGATTGTCCAGCTTACTTTCTATTCCTGCAAACTTATGAATGCGACTTATTTCTGCCACATACAAATTACCATCTTTGAAAGCAACTCCGTTCGGCATATTCAAACCTGAGGCGATAGTCCATTTTTTATCGGCTTTACCATCGCCATCAGTATCTTTTATCGCATATACCTTATCTTCATCGCGATTGCCTACGAAAATTGTTCCGTTTGGGCTAATAGCCAGCGAACGAGCATTGCTCACTTCGGCAAACACGCTGATGGAAAATCCTTTTGGTAATTTTATTTTATCCAATGGCAACGCAGCACTTGCGTCCGTAATCGCTGGTGAAGAATTGTCGACAGAATTTTTATCTGTTTCACGAGTAGATTGGGTACAGCAAATGGCAAGAGTTGTGATCGCAGAAATACGTATTAATCTAAAATTCATAGTTTTAGTTTTTTTGTAAAGGTAAGCTAGGATGGAATCTAATGAAAAAAATTATTTCGTCAACCGATATTGGTAAGATGAGTGGCAATTTTATGATTCATCAGGGGAAAAAATCAAATCTCTACTTTCTCAATGACTTTTAAAGGAATGTGAAAACCACCCCTTAACTCAACAAAGTCTTCTTCCAGTTCAATAAAATTAGACATAACTTCCACCCTTCTTCCATTAGCCAGGCGAACAATAATCCCGATGTCATCGTGATCTTGGTACGTTTCCATCGTGGCAGCTCTCATATCGTTGAGGCGAGAAATCTTCTCTTCTTCAGAATTCAAAACATCTTCCACAGCAAAATGCTGTTTGCTAATTTCCTCTGGCGTCATTCGAATAAGTTTTCCGAATTCCTTCTCCCAGTTTTTGATTTGCTCACGAAACCAATCCCATGCCGCTTCCGTCCATTTGTAATTTTTGTGAATATAATCTATGGTTGCTTTTTCTACGGCTGTATATACATCGTCATCGATCACTGCCGCAAGCATTTTCTCGGCATCTTCTTTTGAAATCCTTCCATCACCAGCACCTGCAACAGCTACATCGGCGATTTCGAGAAGGTGGCCATCTAATTTTTTACCACCAACTTCTTTGTAGTAATTCATGACAAATTTACGGTTTAACTATCCGGCTCCATACGCAATTTACAAAGACCGAAAATAAAAAACCTGAAATGAATCAGGCAGCTGCATGCGTTAAGTCATATTATCTTTACCTTTGCCGCGATTTTAAATTATGATTTCGGTTTCCAACATCTCTTATTTCATTGGCGGACGCGCTCTTTACGAAAATGCGTCCATGTTTATTCGTCCCAACGACAAAATCGGCCTCATTGGGTTGAATGGCCGTGGCAAATCAACTTTGCTAAAAATATTGAATGGTGAACTCACCGTAAACGAAGGGTCTATCAGCAAATCAAAAGATTGTACCATTGGCTTTCTTAATCAGGACCTTCTCTCCTACCAAACTGACGATGCTATCCTCACCGTGGCGATGGGTGCCTTCAAGGAGGCTGTAGAGACTCAACGTCAAATCGAAAAAATATTACACAAACTTGAAACCGAATATAGCGATGATCTGGTCGATAAGCTCACCCACCTTCAAGAAAAATTTGAACACCTGGATGGCTACACCATGCAAGCCAAGGCTGAAGAAATTTTGGAAGGGATAGGTTTCTCAACACAAGATCTGCATCGTCCGCTACGCGAATTTTCAGGAGGTTGGCGCATGCGCGTGATGCTGGCGAAACTGCTCTTGGAAAAACCGTCTTGCTTAATGTTGGATGAGCCTACTAACCACTTGGATCTTCCGTCCATTGAGTGGGTAGAAAATTATTTGCGTAATTATGAAGGTGCAGTAATCATTGTATCGCATGACCGTACATTTTTGGATAATGTCATAACCAAAACGGTGGATGTTACCAATCAGCAGTTGGTGACATACGAAGGAAATTATTCCTATTACCTACAGGAAAAAGAAATGCGCGAGGAAATTCAGCAAGGAGCGTATGAGAATCAACAAGCGAAAATCCGGCAGACCGAACGGTTTATCGAACGGTTCCGTGCAAAAGCAACAAAATCAAAGCAAGTGCAATCGCGGGTGAAAGCTTTAGATCGGATGGATAAGATTGAAGAAGTGGTGAGTGATGTAGCCGAAGTGAATTTCCGATTTACTTTCAAACAAACTTCGGGCAGACATGTAGTTGTGCTTAAAGATATTTCGAAATCGTACGGCTCTCTTGATATTTTAAAACATTCCAACGCGACTATCGAGCGTGGAGATAAAATTGCGTTGATCGGAGCAAACGGAAAAGGCAAATCCACATTGCTTCGGATTCTTGCTAATACCGAACCAGTAGAAGGCGAGCGAACGATTGGTTACAATGTGATCTATGGTTTTTTTGCACAACATCAACTTGAGTCATTGCATGTCGATAACGAAGTGCTCGAAGAGTTGAAACAAGCCGGAAGTGGAAAGACCGAACAAGAACTTCGAAATGTGTTGGGTTGTTTTCTATTTTCAGATGATGATGTGTTTAAAAAAATAAAAGTACTTTCCGGTGGAGAGAAATCGCGCGTGGCTTTAGCGAAGACATTAATCTCTGAAGCCAACTTTCTGTTGCTGGATGAACCTACCAATCACCTCGATTTTATTTCGGAAAATATTTTGATCCAGGCATTACAGCAATACCAAGGTAGTTTTGTGACAGTGAGCCACAACCGTCACTTTGTAAGCCAGATTGCTAACAAAATCTGGTACATCGAAAATCATGAGCTCAAAGAATATCCAGGGACCTATGAAGAGTATGAATACTGGCGAAAGAAAAATGAAGCCAATAAGGTTCCCGTTGTTCATGTCGCAAAAAAAGAAGTACCCAAAAAAGAACCCAAACCTGTTGCCGCGCCTGAAAATCAGAATAAGCTTAACGCACTGAATAAAGATCTGGCAAAAATTGAAACCGTTATTCAAAAATTAGCCAAAGAAAAAGAAGCAGTTGAAGCTGAGCTTTCAAAACCAGAAGTGTATGGAAACCCGGATAAACTTATGGAAGCTCAACAGAAGTTTGAAAAAGTTGACACGCAGTTAGAAGAGGAAAATAAAAAATGGGAGTCCATTGCACTCGATATTGAAGAGATTGAGGGAAAACGATAACTAAAAAAATTGATTTGACATGCTTTTAACTGAGTATAGAAAGATGAACGGACAGATTATTGTTTCAACTGAAGGATTTAGTTTAACAATAGATGAGACTCCAATTATGTTTATCAAATTAATCTTTTCGACAGTCATGGACGAAGTGTTGGTAATCATGGAACAGATCTTGATGATATGGTCGAACAAGCAATCAAGGATTTAATTAAAATGAGGAAATAATTAAAGGCGATTCCTCGCCATTGAGACATCAAAACTATTTCCAACCCACTGACATTACCAATTGAACACGGTTCATGTCCTGAGTTATTTCAGCTGTGGACGCTGTTGGAGCAAAATCACAATAGGGACAATAGGTATATAGTTTACTATCATAAGAAATTCGTTGAAACTTATAGCCAATTGCCATTGACAATCGAAGATTATAATATTTCATTCGATACCCAATCTGCGGATTGATCATCCTTCCTCCGCTCACACTCGAAAATGGATCTGAGGAATAATTCGAATAAGCACCATCACGAACAAACCAGGGGTGTGCCCAGCCATAAGCCATTTGGATGAATACTGCGTTTCTAGTTTTGTTTCCTATCAAATCCCAACTTGCCATTCCAAACAGTGGAAGTGTTTGCCAATTCTGATAGGAATCAAATCCTATCCCGATGCCAGTTCGAAATTTATTACCGATCGTGACACCCTGAACAGTTGCAGCACTGAAGGTAAATTCTTTTCCTTTGTTACAATCATTACAACCAACCAGCGCCCCGGTTTGAATGTTGAAGAAATACTCAAACCGCTTTGATGACTTTACTTCTCGTTCGTCCACTTCAGGTTTTGGCTTTGGAATAGAAGTATAATAAACTGAATCGGAATCGGAATTATGTTCCTGAGAAAAGCCCGTCATTACATTCATTGTAATAAGAAGCCACACGAATAAAAATGCTAGCCTCATAACTACTGTTTTACAATATTGATTTTACTCAAGAGTTTAACATTCGTCAATTTTGAATAATCATATTGGTAAAGACCATCGGTGCCAATAACAATGGCGATATTTTCAAAAGGAATAATATCGGTGGCGTTAATACCAGGGTAATGAGCAAGTTGCCTCACTGCAATACTATCGGGATTACTCGCATCAAAAATTTTCAAACCATCACTTCCATCGCAGATGAATAAAAGATTTTTGTCAATACCAAGACCATGAGGATTGGTCATTGAGTATTTTGTATACAGTTGAGGGGCCTTCAAATTCGTGATATCAATTAACTGAAGTTCGTTGGTATTCATGTGACAGATGTCGCCATTGTAAAGAGTAACATAGGCATACTTATCTTTGACAACGACAGGATCACAACTGTAAATATGCTCATACGTGCTTAGCAAAACCGGTTGATCAGGGGAAGCAAGATCAAAAATGGACATGCCCGCTCGCGAGCCCACAAAAAGATTTTGTCCATTCGGGAACAAAGTTTCTGGCCATGTTAAGAGTGCTTGGTCAACTTTTCGTTGAGGTTGTGTTGGGTTGTTGATATCGACTACCGCCATGGTCGATCCATCGATCGCATAAAGAAAATTTTTAGCAATGGTAAAGCGGGACATTGATCCGCTAACACCTGTTGACGGGTTAGTTGGCGCGGCCATTGTAGAAACATTACTGGCATAATTTTGAGGAACGGCAATTCCATTTTCGTAAAGCATACCGCCCCAGTTTTGTAACTGGCTCGGTGAGCAATTGTTTTCTTGAATTGAAACCGTTGCGGTTTTTTTCCAAGTGGTAACAATGCCTTTAACAGGATCGGAATAAAAGCCCATTGTATTGTAGTTCTTAAAAAAACCTTCCAACCGATTTATTTCTTTGATGTTGGCAAGATCCGAAACATCAAACATGACCAAATCCACATAACTATCTACGTACAAAATATTTCCAAGAATGGCGAGGTCATAATTTCCAGGAATACTCAAAAAACCAAGAGGCTTAGGAGATGAAGGATTTGAATTATCAAAAAGATGAATGCCTTTTCCAGTCTCGTTGACAAATAAATTTTTGTCTTTCAAATAAATTTTTCCAGGAGAGGATAAAGAAGAGGCAGTTTTCAAACCAGTTGCTGCTTTGATTTCTGCCGAAGTAGAATAAACCGGTTTAAAATAAACGTAAGTCGATTTTACCTGGCATTTGTCTGAGCAACGAACAAGCATTAAACCAAGTAGAACAATTGAAAGGAAGGCGCTTCGCGACGATACATCGAGTTTTTTCATAAGTCAAATGATTAGATTCAAAGAGATAGACACGCATCTCTTTGAATAAGTTGGAAGGCGATCGAATGCAGATAACTTATCTGAGAATATACCTGAATCTAAATCCTACGTCCCAAGCAACCGGATTACCTGAGGAATTGGAAACTGATTTTAAAACTGGATTAAAGGAGTAATGAAATCCTGGTACAACTGAAATCCGGTAGCGACTGCCAACCTTGTAACTCACTTCACTACTCAGCAGCCCCGAAAAGTTCACCGAGCGATAAGGTGAATCTTGGCCTGCACTTTGTGAATAGCTTTGTCGTTGACCACTTGGGTCACTTAGTGTGTTGCGAATAAAAAAATCAGTAGATACTCCAGTGTTCAGTTGCAGTCCCACTTTTCTGTCGATAAACAGGTAACCCGCCTGAACAGGCACCGATACAAATTCATTTGCACTATTAATGGAATAAGGATTTGTAGTTGGATAGTTTGGTGTCGTACTGTAAAGTGAACTGGCCACGGGCGCAAGTGAATTAGATGAACCGATGTTGGTGTTTGAATTAATTGATTGGTTCAAATATTGAATACCTGATTGCAAGACGACTCGTTTCGCTACCCGCATACCCGCTAACATGCCAAACGAATACGATGAACCAATGACAGGTGCAGAATTGAATCCTGAGCTCGACTGACTTGCTGAATAACTATAATTGGAGTAGGAATTTGTATTTGGACTATAGCTCCCACTGGCTGCGGTAACTGAAGCCCAAACTTGCTCATGCACCGTCTTCCTATCCTCGTGTATCATGAAGGCCCCGGGAATAGCAGGTAACTTGCGCACAATTTCAACCATTATTGGTCCTTCCTTAATTTGAGGAATTGGTAAAAGTTCAAGATCAGCGAGGTCACCGAAGGCTATCTCAGAAAATTTTCCTTCCCGATACAAATTGATTTTTCTATTGCTTGCAATTTCATTAACGGATTCAATAGGTTGATTAAAGATTTGCTTCCTTGATTTTTCATTCAAGTTCCTATTATTTCTTGTTACGCTTAGTGCCTCAGAATTTATTTTGGGACGATTTAAAAAAATTAAGGAGTTTAATTTTGAAGAAGTGATTTCATTCCTTGATTCTGTTCCATCAACCGCACCGCTTAACTCGTCTTTATTATCGGACAATTCAGTACTTGCCAGAGGACTTTTTTTGTCAGTGATTTTCTTTTCATCTCCTATAGAACGAGATGCTTTTTCTAAAGGTTCATTATGTACAACCTGATTGTTGTTCTCAGCCCAGCGATAAATACCTAATGAACCGATCAACAAACCAAACAAAACGGAGGCAGCTGCTACTCGCTGGTAAAGTACGATCCTATTTTTCATCCTCTCACCATCGGCATCGGCTAAGTCACGGTCAATATTTGCCCATACCGATTCGGAAGGCGAAAATTCGGTGCTCTCAAAAACTTCCCTCCAACGTTGTTCAAACTTTCCCATATTTCACTTTCACTGTTTCTAATTTTGAGCGTAGCAAACTCTTTGCACGATTGTACTGCGATTTTGACGTTCCTTCACTAATCCCTAACAACTCGCCAATTTCCTTGTGCCCATAACCCTCAATAGCAAAAAGGTTAAACACTACACGGCAGCCGTCTGGCAATGCCTGCACCATCGCTATCAATTCTGATAAATGGAAATCCGCTAAGCTTACTTTTTCATCTTCATGCAAACCAGCTTCGTCTACATCCACCATAGGCAATAGGTAAAGTTTTTGTCTCTGATGGTTCAAGGCGGTGTTGATGACAATCCGCGTCATCCAGGTATCAAGCTTTGACTCAAAGCGAAAAGTCTTCAGGTTCTTAAAAATTTTCACAAACGCATCTTGTAAAATATCTTCGGCCTCAGGAGCATTCTTGGCATAGCGAAGGCACACCGCCATCAGTCTGCGGCAATGGCGGTCATATAATTCCCGCTGCGCAGCCCGTTCGCCTTTGGCGCATCCACTTATCAGCTCTTTTTCGCCGAGCATGCTCCTTATATCCCTGTTTGACACATTCACAGAACGAAAGGTTGGAATACCAATTGCTTTAAAATATGTTTTAGCTTTGAATCTTTATGATTACACTATTTTTCATCCGAACCTGGCAGTATAAAGGTGGGCCATCAGGCCGTTCATTCCAATCACACATGCACATTTTGCCGGGAAGACTGATTTTGCTTTTATTGTTCCTATTACAATTTAACCTATTCGCACAAAAAGAGCTCTCCTTCTCCGACAAAGTTTACGAGCAACAGATTAAAACGGTGCAGCTCTACCCTAACCTGGGTGGGGTTCAAGATATTCTTCAACCATCCTCCACATCCCTTTACCAACAAAACTTGCTACTTGAATTTGATGACCTACAAGACCAGCGAAGTAACTACTACGCAAAATTAATTCATTGCAATTATGATTGGACCAAGTCACAGTTGATGGACCTGGATTTTATGGATAATTATAATGAATATCCATTTACTGATTACCAACTTTCCAGCAATACACACGTAAGGTATATTCATTATCGATTTCAAGTACCTCCAATAAAGCTTCCTGGGAATTACTTATTGATTGTGTATCGGGATGATATCAGCAATCTTATTCTCGCGAGAAGAATGATGATTTACGATAACCAGATTGGATTGGCAAAAGACGATCAGTTCCTTGGGTCAGGTACTCTTAACCGTGCTTTGCAACAGTTCAATTTTGTTCTTGACTATGGAGATATTCAAATCCTAAATCCAATGGAAACGGTGCACGTGAATATGCGTCAAAATCAACGGTGGGATAATGCAAAATTCAATCTTCAGCCCAGCTTTCTTCGGGATGATCAAAGTGAACTGGAGTACAAATCACAAGATGACAGTCGACAATTTAACGGAGGCAATGAGTTTCGCTTTGCCGATTTCCGTTCGTTAACATATCCTGGCCAAAACACAGGACAAATTAATAAAGCTGCCAAACCCTACGAACTTTATTTAGCAGTTGATGCCCCGCGTGGTGACGGGGCTTACGCACAATACAAAGATTTGGACGGCGGTTATATTATTGACAACCTTGACTATGGTGAGCCTGCGATTACTGGAAATTACTTATATGTGAATTTTACGCTCAAATCAGAAACACCCTATGATGGCGATGTTTATGTTGTTGGCAAATTCAACGACTACCAGAGAACTGATGAAAACAAAATGCGCTACAATTCCTCAAGTCATGCTTACGAGTCGAGGCAATTCGTAAAACAAGGCTGGTATGATTACCAATATCTGGTAGATTCTAAAAACAGTTCGCCTCTCGTCATTGAAGGATCTCATTACGAAACAGAAAATGTTTATGAGATCACAATTTACAATAGGCCTTTCAAGCCAAATGCTGATTTATTGATTGGATATTATTTGACTCCGGTGAACCCTAGATGATTTGAAAATTCTAATCTTAAATTTTCAAATCCACAAATCTTCAAATAGTTAAGCGTACATCTCCATGCTCTCTTCTTTCGCGATGGAATTTGCATTAGCAATATCCAGCATTCCAAAACCTTTATGTGAAAAATGACCGAGACCATTTTCATACACAAATTGCTGAACAGGCTGTGGAGCATAAAGCGTAAATGGAAAAGTATATCCTCTCACTTCGTATTTCACATCGGCATCATAGAGCGGGTAAATGCGCGCAAATTTTTTGTGCGTAGTCTGTATTTTATTGAGGTAATCGTGATCGGCAACAAGTTGAAATTTGTAAAAGTCAGCCAATTTATCTGAAGGATATTTTCCGCTGGCGTCCATGCGGGTCATCGTATTATCATATAATAAATCAGAGAATTCATCACTCTCCGGTGAGATGAACCGTTTACTTTGTTCATCATTGAAAGATGCCGGCAGCAACACAATTGGAGAAATACACAAAAATTTGATGGATTCTCCAACCGTCATTGTTTCCTCATTTTCATGCGACTCAGGCACAAGTTGTAAGTTTCCAATTAGTAATTCCTTTTGAGTAAACAGGACTGATAAAAAATATTCAATGAAATCCTTTTTGGGTGATGAGAACACCAAGGTCACTCTTGAGGAGTAAAAATGTAGCCCTTTGCGGCTGATTTTGATCTGCCCTTTCAGACCAGAGAAATTATATTGATTGAAGGTAAAGAAATTACTCTTTCCGCCAAGCATGACCAAGCCTTTAATGGCTTGCGCCAGCAAAAACTGATGGTGGAACGGCACGTATGCCCCACGGTTTTTCAGGGAAAAAACAATCCTGATCCTCACTGCCTCTTTAATTTGGGGTAAAAAAATACTTGTCAGCCAACCCCGCTTTCAAAAATTCTCAATTCAGCGGAAGGCTAAAGTACTAAAAATCAAGCGAATTGAGCTGGGTAGTGTAAGGATTATTTCATTTTTGAGGGCTAAACGTTAAAGCGAAAGTGCATTACGTCCCCGTCCTCAACTACGTAGTCCTTGCCCTCCACGGCCAATTTTCCAGCTTCCTTACAGCCTATTTCTGTTTTATATTTCTGATAATCAGGTATTTTGATCACCTCTGCCCTGATAAAACCTTTTTCAAAGTCGGTGTGGATAACCCCGGCAGCCTGGGGAGCCCTCCAGCCACGGTGGATAGTCCATGCCCTGACTTCTTTTTCACCGGCCGTGAAGTATGTAATTAAATTAAGTAAATGGTAAGCGGCATGCACCAATTGGTTGAGCCCAGATTCCGTCAACCCATATTCTTCGAGGAAAACCTGGCGATCAGCTTCATTATCAAGTTCGGCAATTTGCGCTTCAATAGCAGCGCAAACCATTACCACCTCAGCGCCTTCATCTTTCACCAAGTTCTTTAAGGCATCCACGAACTTATTTCCAGTGTGAATAGATTTCTCGTCAACATTAGCTACATAGATTACTGGCTTGTCAGTTAACAATTGAATATCCTCAATGGCTTTGCGGTCTTCAATATCGGTGACAACTGCCCTGGCATTTTTTCCTGCTAGTAAGGCTTCCTTAAACAGAACGAGGGTGGCTAGTTCTTTCTTCGCCTTAGCATCACCACTCTTAGCCGTGCGTTCTACTTTGCTAATTTTCTTTTCGACTGAATCCAGATCCTTTAACTGAAGCTCTGTATCAATGATTTCTTTGTCGGCGATGGGGTCAACTTTGCCACCGACGTGGATAATGTTGTCATTTTCAAAACAACGAACAACGTGAGCAATCGCATCCACTTCTCGAATATTTGCGAGAAACTGGTTGCCAAGTCCTTCTCCTTTGCTCGCACCTTTTACAAGACCAGCAATGTCTACAAATTCAAAAGTTGTTGGCAGTACTCGTTGAGGATTCACAAGACCTTCTAATATTTTCAACCTTGGGTCTGGTACGGAGATCACACCCACATTGGGTTCTATTGTACAAAAAGGGAAATTAGCTGCCTCTGCTTTATTGTTAGAGATAGCATTGAACAACGTCGATTTGCCTACGTTGGGCAGGCCTACTATACCACACTTTAGTCCCATGAATTATTTTTTGAGGCGCAAAGATAACCGGTTTAGCCAAGGCGTCAAGACACCTTGGAGGTGTCAGACGCCTAATTAAAAAGAAAAATCCCGCCTTGTGGGCAGGATTAATCCAGGTTAGGTATAGGTAAAGATAAAATCGTTAATCCCAGCGAAGCTCGTTGTCGGTTGAAGGCTTGCCTGCCTCTACCACAACTTCTTTACCGTCATGGTTTTCATGATGGTTATGCTCGAATGAAGCGAAATCAACGCCTGGCATCAGCTCGTTTTTCACGTGGTTAATCGTGTTATTAAGAGCATCCATAAACTTATTGAAATCCTCCTTGTAAAGGAATATTTTATGTTTTTCGTAGGTAAAGCCTTCGTTGTCCTTGTTGAACCGTTTTTTGCTCTCCGTGATCGTTACATAAAAATCATTTGCCCGGGTAGATTTTACATCAAAAAAATAAGTGCGCTTGCCTGCCTTCACTTTCTCGGAGAAAATTTCGTCCCTGCCATTGTTTTTGTTCTCTTCCACAGTTCTTTAGGTTTGGTTGGGTGTGTGTTTTTAGGTGTTCCGAAGGTACTATTTAATTTTTTTTTTACAAACGGTAGTCAATAAAAGGGTTCAGGTTAGCTTTACTTTTCCGAAAAACAGCTGATTTTATCATTTTTGCTACCATGACCCCAATAAATTTTGAAGAAGTGAGGCGAGCCGGAGGGCTGGAACTACTGGCCCGGCAGATGGTGGAAGGTTTTATTACTGGCCTGCACAAGTCTCCTTATCATGGTTTCTCGGTCGAATTTGCTGAACACCGGCTTTATAATGAAGGGCAAAGTACCCGCCATATCGATTGGAAAGTGTTTGCCCGAACGGATAGACTTTACACTAAGCAATATGAGGAAGAAACCAATCTTCGCTGCCTGATTGCCTTGGATTGCTCGCCGTCGATGTATTACCCCAAGCCAAACAATGACAAAATTAGGTTCAGTATTTATTGTGCCGCTGCTTTGGCACATTTATTAAGTCACCAGCGCGATGCGGTTGGGCTCGCTTTGTTTTCGGATCAAATTGAAGAACTGACCCAAATTAAATCAACAGCTGCCCATGTTGATAAACTATTCAAACTGCTCGATAATAAATTAATTAATACTCCCACTTTAAAAAGTACGCGAATAGCTGATGCGCTACA
>Ga0302321_100004355_pt1 | contig 12260 bp, 8 predicted proteins | sample Fen_T0_1_FD_202505 | JGI IMG/M metagenome (GOLD analysis project Ga0302321, IMG submission 202505) | Peat permafrost microbial communities from Stordalen Mire near Abisko, Sweden - Fen_T0_1 | ecosystem: Environmental > Terrestrial > Soil > Wetlands > Permafrost | place: Sweden: Abisko...
CGTGTTACTGCCGAAGAGATATTGGTATCTCCGATTTTTTTTATCGTTTCTGATGAAATATAACTAATGGTTGGCGCTGATTTTATTTGAATTTTCTCCATAACCGCTTCCTGAGCTTTATTTGCTTTACCAACGATGACAGCCTCCTGTAAGGCAACAGAAACAGGAACCAAGCGAAAATTTTTTATAGTAATCTCTCCATTTTTGGGATTCACTGTCTCCTCCAGGGTTTGGTAACCTATAAAGGAAATAACGATGGTTTCGGGAGTGGAACCAGTTATCGTCAGTGTAAATTTGCCATTAAAATCACTTTTGGTTCCAACCGTGGGTTGTGATTTCATCACAATATTGGCTCCGGTTGCCGGTTCTCCATTTTCATCGGTTATTTTCCCTCTTATGGTACCCTGACAGAACGAAACCGAATAAAAGATGAAACATGTAATCAGCGGAATTATAATTTTTTTCATTAGCATAGAAACTAACCTTAAATTGATGGAGGGTGAATTACAAACAAACCTGTCAGGATTTAAAATCCTAACAGGTTTAAATTCTATCTGAGATCTGATTGGAAGCAATTTCCAATAAATTATTGTTTTAATAATCTTTGGGAAATTGTATTGCCATCTATTGACAATTCAACAAGATATTGCCCTTTTGGCAGGGTTGAAATATTGATATTTTCCTGGTATTTATCCGTTATAGTTCCTATGGCTTTATGAATAATCACTTGCCCATCGAGGGTAATTATCCTGTAACTGATGCTTTTACCAGATTTGGAAACTACAATATCTAATGTAACAGCATCTTCTGCCGGGTTAGGATACACCTTAAAGGTTGAACTGGAGGAGGTTATTTCGTGAATACCGCTGGGGAGAACATTCTCAGTTACAATAGCCGAGGTAGTTGTACCACCATTATTATCCGTAGCAACGGCAGTTAAACTAATGGAACCTGTTGCAGCAGGGGTCCAGTTGATGGTATAAGGGGCAGCGGTAACTGAACCTATACTTGTGCTGTTAACTCTGAATTCTACGGAAGTTATAGTACCATCAATATCAGCAGCTGTGGCTGTGATAGCAACAACATGACCAACTTTAACTGAAACATCATTCGCTAAAGGAGCAGTAATGTTCACTGTTGGAAGGTTATTATTCACTGTAATTGATACTGAAGCGGAAGTTGCAGCGGCGCCAAGGTTATCGGTAGCTTTTGCAGTTAACAAATGCGTACCTAAAACACCAATATAATTGACTGTGTATGGAGCAGCATTATCAGTGCCAACCGATGCCCCATCAACAAAGAATTCAACGGAAGTAATAGAGCTGCCCTCATTACCGGTGGCATTAGCAGTAATAGCAACGGTTTGTCCAACAAAAGAAGCAGTTCCTGTAGCAGGAGCAGTAATGCTAATATTAGGTATGCTATGGGTATCAACAGTAAGCGTAATAGCAGCAGAAGTTGTTGTGGAATTACCATTGTCAGTGGCAACAGCAGTTATGCTGTGTACACCGGCTACGCCAGTATAATTGACGGTGTAAGGAGCCGTATTGTCAATACCAACAGACGTACCATCCACGAAGAATTCAACTTTGGTAACCGTACCATCTGCATCAGCAGCATTTGCCGATATAGCAACTACATCGCCTGTTATTGAATGTGCATTAGTCAATGGAGATGTAATGCTTACGGTTGGAGAAATATTACCTACAGTAATATTTACGGGGGCTGAAGTTGTTTGATTACCTTCAAAGTCCGTAGCAACGGCAGTTATGGCAGCTGCTCCGCCAACGCTTTTCCATTTGTTCCTGTATGGCGCTGTTGTTAAAATTGTATCAACTTCAGCGCCACTTCTGTAATATTTAGCTTTTATACCGTTTATATAATATTCAACTTTTGCCACGGTACCATCGTTATCAGCAGCATTAGCTGTAAATGAAATGATGTCGTTTATATTGAAAGCTTGTCCTGCTGTTGGGGCTGTGATATTTACTGTAGGACTTGCCGATGCAGGTTTAAGTGTCCTTGAAAGATTATAATTCTTATCATAATAGACAGTCCATTGTATTACATCGCCCGGGTTTGGATAATCACTAGCCACAGGGGTGCTATTAACAAAATTTTCAGATGTAATCAGACCAGCACTATCGTGTCCTATCGATAGATTTAATTTGTAGTCGAAATCACCATCGGTAGTTATCTGGGCAATTAATATCCTGTTGCTTGCTTTAGGACCTTGGGTACGAGTTGTAGTATACCATTGCCCATTGTCTATTATTATTGAATTACCAGTACTTGATTCGTCAGATAGAACAGGATCGAAAATATCAATTGTTCCCGGAGCAAATTGAGGATCGACAGCATTAGCTCCAAAAGTTCCGGAAGGAACAGCAGCTACTGCCACCATACCGTCCACAGAAGTTAATGGTAAACCTGCTGAGGCATCATTATTTTTCAAGAGCGTACCTGTTAGAAGGGTTCCATTATCATCATCTGATTTAAGGACACCCATATTAAGAGATGCTTTTTTGAGCGGACTACCCATAGCTACCCAGGAATCAAGGGCGTTTAAACCATTCTTTACATTAACTGCGGTAAAATTTGGCTGAGACGCGCCACCAGTTGCATTAAAAAACGAAGTTGATGTGGTGGACATACCAAACGGGTGTGCTCCAACACCAAAAACATTAACAAGAAACCATTCAGGTTGCAGTTCTACATAAATTCTCCAGGTTACAGAACCTGCTTTTAGAACGCCACTAGCATCGGCAGCCGCATCAGTCGCATTTGCTACATAATATTTTTCAGCTACTATTTTTTTTAAATGCTGTGCCTGTCCTTCAAGGACCAAAAAAACAAGGCATAAAGAGAGCAAAATTTTTTTCATGGTTTTAGTTTTATAGAATATTAAGGTTTCTTTTACTGATTTATGTTAATGAACAAGTCCTGCAAATTGTATTTCGGGAATTAATTCGGAGTGTTCAGGATTCCTGGCAACGAATTTTACAGTACCTTTCGTGGGAGTTCTAAGCTGAACGTTTAATTCGAAGGCTAGTACACCATTTGTCGTAAGCTGGGCGATTAGCACCCGGTTATCTGCTGTAGGGCCCTTTACACCCTCAAGAGCGTACCATGCGCCATCATAAGTAGAAAGCAGGGATGCATTCTTTTTATATTGAAAAAAGCTTAAATCAAGCTTAAAAATTTTAAACGTGGGGAAAATTCCATTTGTAAGCCCATCTGCTTTTGACATGGAGGCTCTTTTAATAATAGAACCATCCTTATCGTCTGATTTTAGAATCCCTGTATGAAGTTTTGTTGCAGCGCCCATGGTTAACCAGGAATCTAATGCAACAGTATTTTCATTAATTTTTTTAGGACTAATGTTAAAACCAGTCATTGCACCACAGTCCAAATTGTTAAAAAAAGTGGTCGTCGTTTTTAAAAAAAGCTCGTGTTTCTTATCTCCATATACCATCTGCAGTGCATAACCAGGCTTCATATCAATGTATATTCTGTAGGTTACAGAGCCTTTTGGAAGAATTCCACCCGTAGTATCGGCATAGTCGGCAGAATCAGAAACGTAATATCGTTCAACAATCACATTTTCTAACGCCAGACTGTCATCATGAGTAATAACAAATTTTTCTTGTGCCCTAAGTGAAATATTACCAGATAAAAATGAGCATACCAAATAAATGAAAATGTTAAAGGTTTTAAATATACATGGAGTGGTAAATGTTTTTACCTTCATGGTTTTGATTATATTATTAATTAGGTTTTAAAAAGTGCAAGGTTCTTTTTTAACCTGAAATCAGAATTAAGTTGATCTTAAAATATTGTTAAATAGACATTCTCATCTGGAAAGTTTGATCCCTACTGAAGATGAATCAGTGTTGTAATCCGGGTATGCTGTTATGTATTTAAATAATCTGACGGATTGCTTAAATTCATTAAATTCCAAAGTAAACTGTTCTGAGGAAAGAGGCGGACCGGATAAAATTGAAGAATTAATAATAATTTAAGACAGAACTAAGAGTTTTAAACATAATAAAATATAGCTTTATCTTATTGCGACACGAAAAGGTGCATGGTATTAAATTGTGATTGATTTTTGTAATTTAGAATTGATTTATATTGAAACAATAATTATGAGTTTGAAAAAACAATACAGCAAAACAAAGCAGGAATGTAAGGTAACATTTAAATTGGTAAAAGAAATTGCAGGGTTTGCCCAAAAGGTCAATCTGGCTGGTGATTTTAATAATTGGGACATTGAAAATCTCCCGATGAAAAAACTAAAAAGCGGTGAATTTACCGCTTCTATTGACTTGGAAAAGGGGAAGGAATATCAGTTTAAATATCTTATAGAAGGAAAAGAATGGCTCAATGAAGAAGAAGCTGATAAATATGTACTCACCGAATTTCAAAGTGAGAATTCAGTGATTATTCTGTAATTCTTTTCATTTTAGCATCGAAACATACATGGCCATCATAATTGCTGAATAAGCTTTTGCTGTGTAAAGAGGTTGGATTTGATTTCGGACAGTGTTTAAGGCCAAATTATACTTAGTTCTTACGGTTTGTTCGCTAACAGATAGTTGCTTTGCCGTTTCTGAGGTAGAAAACCCCTTTTCCCAGCGACAGATAAAAATTTCCTGTGTCAATTCCGGTAAGTCTTCTATTGCTTTATCCATAATTTCAATAATCTCGGTTGCTTCAAGTTCTTCAATAATATGGGTGTATGTCAATTCCTCCGATTTGTTATTCCAAAATTCTTCCGTTGTACCATTAATGCGAGCAGCCTTGGATTTCAAATAGTCAAATGTACAAAAAGTGAAATGTTTGTATAAGAACCCTTTGGCTATATCTTTTTCATCGGTTTTAATGACCATCGGGTTGTTCCAAATAGCAATCCAGAAAATTTGAGTTATCTCATCGGATACATTTTTATCTCGTGTATAAGAAAGAGACAAATCATAAAATACACGTCTGTACCGTAAATAAAGTTTTTTATAGGCATCCTGATCCTTTTTTACTATCAATTCAAGTAATTTTTTATCTGATACTTCCATGTATAACCCTTTCTCTAAAATTTTGCTGCGAAGGTATAATGCAAGATTTAAACTAACCTTAATTATACGTTAAAACAAATGCCAAATTATTGATATCCTCAAACCAAATCTTCTTTTTTGTCTATTAAGTTTTTGAATTAAAGGCTAATAAATGATTTAACATTATCTTAATGAGTTTCTGTATAAGATTGGTGCTGCTTAACTCTTTCTATTGATGAAGGCATTAATAATACAGATTTTTAATTTAATAATTAATGGACGAAACAAAAAAAGAGCAATTACTTAAGGACGCAAGTCTTGCACAAAAACAAACAAGGTTTACCTTCTTTTCGAAATTATTACAGCGCTATTTTAAAGGAACAGCAAATAAAAAGGAAATAGCGGCAATAGAAGCCTGGGATGCTGAAGCAATTTGGGAAAAAAACAGAAAGGTATTCGATGACAAAGAGATGGATGAATCCTGTAATAAATTATGGGATAACATAGCCCTGCAACTTCAGTTTGATAAAAAAACAAACGGATCCATGTGGTTTCGAACTAAGGTTTTGGTTAACTGGTATGCGGCGGCAGCGGCGGCACTTATTTTTCTTGCATCCGGCACCTTTTATTTTATTTATCAATCTCCGAAAAGCACCATCTTTCAAACCGGCAATACGGAAACAAAACAACTGACATTACCCGATGGTACACGCATGTTTTTGAACCGGGAAACAAAATTAAGCTATATCGCCGGTGCCTATAACAAACGTCAACGTGAGGTGTGGCTCGAAGGAGAAGCTTTCTTTGAAGTTGAAAAAAATCCCCAAAAACCATTCATCATTCATAGCGGAAAAATTCAAACCACGGTGCGGGGCACATCTTTCAATATACAGGCATATCCCCAGTTGAATGAAAACATTGTTTCGGTGAGAAGTGGAAAGGTGGAAGTTATCTCTGACAATAAAATCATAAACTTCCTGACTAAAAACCAGCAATTGATTTACTACATTCCAACAGGTGGTACCAAAATTTCTGATGTTAGTTGGGAAGAAGCTGCGTGTTGGATGGATGGCCGTTTGGTATTCCATAGAGCAAACCTTGACGAACTTAAGTTAAGATTAAAACAATTTTTTGATGTGGAACTCGAAGTTCGTGATAGTGCGTTATATGATGATAAAACACTTTTGAACTCATCTTTCCGGAAAGGAGCAAGCATGCAGGAGGTACTGGATGTGATTAGCCTTACACTAAATGCAAAATATGAAATAAATTCCTCTGGGAAGGTTATTATTTATAGTAGAAATTAGTTATTAAAGATTCAAAGAAAAAAATGAGGAACCCCCATAAAAAAAGACTCACAATACTATTGATTGTGTTGTTTAGCGGATTTAATGGCGTAATATTTTCACAGTCAGAAAAATTTTCATTCAATTTCCCAAAAGAAGCGCTCGAAGACAGATTGAACAAAATAATAAGCATCAGTAATCAAAACATATCATTCAATTCAAAGCTTATTGAGAAAACAGAAGTTAAAGAATTAAAAGCTGATAGCACAACTGTCGAACATATTTTGATCCAAACACTGGCAAATACGGGATTTGCATATAAAAAAATCTCCAATAGTTCGTACGTGATTATAAAAGAAGAGAATGCATCTCAACAGGTTTCTAACCCGCCTTCCGGCAATAAAACGGTATTAATAAACGGAACAGTCCGTGACATGGACAAACAGCCCATTATTGGTGCAGCAATATTTGTTTTGGAGACAAAGATTGGGACCACGACAGATATCAATGGTAATTTTTCAATTAAAGTAAAGGAAAAAAGTGTGGTACAAATATCCTATCTGGGTTATGCGAAACAACAATTTATCGTTCAGCCGGGAGTGACCATTTATACTGTAGATCTTTCGGAAGAAAATCATAACCTGAATGAGGTGATAGTTTCAGGCAGGCAGAAAAAAGATAACGAAAGAGCGCTCCTTGACGAACGAAAAAAAGCAACGGTATCGCAGGATGCCATTTCCAAAGAACTGATGGAAAAATCAGGCGCCTTAAACGCAACGGCAGCCCTTGAAAAAGTAACAGGTATTACGGTTGCCAATGGAAAAGAGATTTCGATACGAGGACTGGGCGACCGGAATGTGGTGGGACAGATCAACGGAACGCGCATGGCCAGCGCCAATGCTGATAACAATTCTGTTCAGATGGATTTGGTGCCGGCAGGATTACTCGACAATATCACTGTATATAAAAGCATTAATCCGGATAAACCAGCCGATGCCACAGCGGGTATTGTGGAGTTGAGGACCAAGTCCTTTCCGGAAAAACGAATCCTTAACTTTTCGGCCCAGACAGGCACCAACACCAATGTTGGGTTCGGTGGATTTATCAATTCGTTTCAGAACTCCGATTTGGGAATGCTTGGCGAAAACGTGAAGAAGAAAAACCTGACCCCGGAATTTTTGGATCTTGCCAATCAATATCCTTCGGTAGGTACTTATGTATCCGGAGCCCGTATCCGCGATTTTTTGAGTGATGCTTATTCTACAGCCGAAGCTACTGCAGAAGCGAGAAGGATAAATAATATCATGCAGAAATTTGACCCAGTTCTGGCTACCAGTTACAAACAAGTCAATCCGAATATGGTATTCAGCGCCAACTATGGGGATAAATTTAACCTGGGCAGTCAAACCATCGGGTTTATCATCGGGGGTAATTATTTTTATACCACAGAATCGGTCAGGGATGGAAATTTAACCAACTGGAGTGTGTACGACGGTGTAGGGACAGCCAGCTACCCTTACTTTATTCCTGTCTCCACCAATGCGAATAATGTAACGCTCAATTCGCGGGTGGCACAGGTGGAACAAACGGGTATCGAAAAACTTACCTACGGCGGGATCGTCGGGTTAGGGTGGCGGTTTTTGCCCGAAAATGAAGTTAGTGTTAACCTCATCAAAAATAAAAGTGCTACGGCACAGGGATCAAGCTTCAAAGGCGAGTTCGTAAGCGCTGGCGCACAGTTTCCGGTATACAGTACCAGCAGCCTGTTAAAACAGGAGGAGACATTGCTGGATGTTTATCAGGCACTTGGAAAACACAAAATCCTGCCCGCTAAAGCCACGAGCCCTGTTCTCGACTGGGCAGCAGGTTATAGCAAAAGCCGTCAGAATTCACCCGATTACCGGTATACCAGTGTAATCACCGACTGGAACTTTTGGAATTATACCACCCAAACGCCTGTTTATTCACCACCAACCGGTGGGGAGAACCCTCACCCTGAATACAGTTTCTGGTCCTTTCTTCAGGGCAACAAGCCAAATGCTGCTTTAGGAGCCCAGGTTTTCGATCCGAATATGCGCACATACAGGACACTCGACGAAAAAACATTAAACCTGTCGGCCAATCTGGTAATCCCATTCAACATTGCAGGTCTTGAGCAAAAATTCAAAACGGGTTATACTACCTATAAGAAAGAGCGAAAATACCTGGAATACAACCAGTCTTTGCCTTCCACTTTGGCGTTGTTCCTTGCCAAAGGAGACCTGAACAATATGATTGCCCCAACCAACGTGGGCATCGGCGACGGGTTGAACACTTCTTTTGAAGGTAAACCTTTTAACGTGGGTTATATTTATAATGCGGCCAAGACCGTGAACAATTATTCGGGATATTCCATGGTAACGGCAGGTTACCTGATGCTCGAAACACAATTGGGCCCCAAAATGAGGGTTACCGGGGGGGTGCGCTTTGAACAAACCGATATTCATGCACTCATCGATACGGTCAATATCTATACCATCATTACAGGTCAATCGTATGCCAATGCCGTGCCGCTTCATTATCCGGATACGTACAATCCGAACATTGATTATAAGCCCGGGCTGAAGCCTTACTACTCGGTTAATGCCATTTATTCACCGATAAAGAATGTGAATGTGCGCGGTTCGTTTAATACCACCCTTGCCCGTGCTGAGCTCAGGGAGATGATCCCTGTAACGCAGTACGATCCCTTTCAGTTTGCCATTGTCACTGGTAATCCGGACCTGAAGAACCAGTTTACCCAAGCGGCAGAGGTACGAGTGGAGTGGTTTCCTAAAGACGGAGAAGTTTTTGCCGTTACCGTGTTTGGAAAACTGATCTACGACCAGCTTATCCAAAGTTACACCAACGACTCCATCGGCACTAAGGCAAACGGATATACCTTCAGTAAGGTGCAATATTTGAACGACCGCGGAAAAGGACAGGTATATGGTTGGGAATTTGAAGGAAGAAAAAAACTCGATTTTATATCTCACCGTATGGCCAATTGCTATGTTGGCGCTAACCTGATGCTGGCCGCGAGTCATATCAAAAAAAATACGGCCCGTCTGGCATCGTCGAGGTTGATCGACAGTTCTTCACCTGCTTATTCCCCGCTGATGAACCAACCGGCGTACTCCATTAATACCTATATTGATTTTACCATGCCTAAACATGGGACGTCGGTAAGCGTAAATTTTAATATGGTCGGCGAGCGGCTTAAACAGATTGTACTCACTGGGGAGCCGGATATTTATACGCAGCCTGTTCCAAGACTCGATGTAACATTCAGTCAGAAGTTTTTAAAGTACTGGACCTTCAAGGGATATGTGAAAAATATTCTGGATCCCTTTGCGCGTGAATCCTACAGCAATTATGGCGACAAAGGAAGTTACTACAGCCATCATTATTACCGCAGGGAATATAAACAGGGCACAGAGGTGTTGTTGGGATTGTCCTATGATATCTATTAAATAAAATATAAAAGTAAAAAATGAGATTCTTCGCTTCGCTCAGAATGACAGTCTTTTTCAATTTTTGGAAGGAGGCTATGCCATTGAATGTCATTTCGAACGAAGTGAGAAATATCTATCATGATTAGTTTACGGAACAATAATAAAATATAAATGAGAAAACTATGTATGTAAGAAAATATATTCTCCTGTTGTCAATATTGGCGCTACTTTCGGCTTGCGCTCAAAAGGAACTTCTGGTAGATCCGCTGAAGCCGGACCCGTATATTAAACCCTCGCAAAGTGCAACACGCCTCCTGAATTTTGCTTATGATATGGACCTGACGTTCAATGGCACCATGGTTACCGCAAACCTTATTGCATCTACCGGCGCCTCCTACGTTTTGCTCGGAAGGCCTGCCATACCATATTTCCCATCAGATGGCGTTTGGCACAGGAGCCAGGGAACGCTGGGGCCGGTGCCGTCAGGGAACCCTTTCGGGATACCCGATGAATTTATAGGGCCCGATGGAAACGTCGATGTAAAGGTGAATTTTACAAAAACAAAGCGGGGAACTAACCCATCCTTCGGAAAAGATTCTATTGAATTTACAGAAATTGTAGACCCAAACCGGCCGAAGGATATTTTTTTCTATCTCGACGATCCGACCCACACAAGAAGCCCCTTCCGGTCAGGCTGGAATTATGATAACGTCGCGATCGGAAACCCTTTTGACATAGTGAAGGCAGAGGTGCCCAAAGATTTATCAAAACCATCTGATCCCCGTCACTTCAAGATCAGGGTCATAAACCTGGCTTCGTTAAGCGACATAGGTGCCAAATTTTCAAATGGCGACCTTTATAATAATTTAACAGGAACAGGAGCTGTTACGTTGACCTTTGCAGATGGGTCGCAGATGTGAGCGATTATGCAGAACTGGACTATGGAACCTATATGTTCAGGGTGCAGGATGCTTCCAGTACCGAAGGGGTTTTTCTTCCCCAAAAAATATATCATCCTGCAATTAATATATCCAGTGAGAGCGGAATAATGACAGTGAATACGAATACTTATCCTTACGGTGAATTTTCCGTTTATTCGAATCCCACTTCGATTACAATCGTGCTTGATGGTGTAAGCGTGTTGGCAAATCTGGCCGATGCTTATAAATATAAAGGTGTCTCAAATGAAATGCCCACTGCCAGAACACAGTTTTTTGAACCAGGCGGTATCTATACTGTTGTCGTTTCAGCGAAACTATTTGGCGGAAGAACGATAGCCGGAAGCGTTCCACAACAATATTACACCAATAGCTACGAAATCATACAGGACAACGTTTCGGCAAAGAATTACAGCTACGGGGAAATTCAAATCATCAACGTGATGCCTGGGGCAATGGATGTTACGGCCAAAATAGGGGAAATGGATTATACCGAAACCAATGATTACAGCGACGATCCGGCCAATCCCAAAAATTTTAACAGTCTCCGGACGAAGGCGAAATTCAGGCCTTTCCAGGTTGGCAATTATCCGGTCAGCATCTCTGCCAGGGGCTCCGTGTTGGCAGAAGGAGTCATCAACCTGGAACCAAGCGAGGCGCTCACCATATGGATATGTCCGGATTCAGCCGGGAACCCCAGGATCCTTTCGAGAAACGTTGATTTGTCGTACACCAAATTAATCAGGCCTGAACTGAATCCTTTAACAACGAGAGCCGATAATATTATGGGATATTATGCCACCGACCTTTATATGTTAAACCTTTCACAGGATGTTCCGGCCTTGCAATTGGCATTTGTAAGCGGCAACAGTGCGGATGAAGCTACCCCGAGAAATTTTATCGGTACCTTTTACCAGGGTGTGGTTACAGGTAAAAGGAGTTTATCCCCCAGCGGGTTACTAAGTAATAGCTTTACACCTGATGTGAGGGTATACGATATTGCAGGTAATGCATTAACAGAACTGAAACCGGCAAGGTTTAAATTTAATGAATACCTGGCTGTGAATTATAATGCGGTAAAATACATGCCTAAAATTTCGGCCCTGCTCTATACCCCGGCCCAACCGGACTATGACCATCAGCCGATAGGCTATACCGAACATGGGGTATTCTCGCTGGTCATCATTGGAAACAAGGCCAATGGGACGTTAAAGTCGATCGTTGTCAATCACATCAAATAATGAAACGGAAAATGGGAAATACAATAAAAATATTATTTGCTTTCGCGCTTGGCCTGACGCTTTTTTCTGCCTGCCAGAAACTGGAAGATAACATCGTGGCAAGATCTTCCGGGGCTTATATCAGGTTCTTCAACGACATCAATTATTACGGGGGCAATTATTATTACCGTACCACCGCGCCATTAACCGGAAGCTCTTTTTACCAGGGCAGCGACATCAACCACGGGGCCATACCTGCCTTGCTGGACGAACAATTGCCGGCGCCGCTGCT
>Ga0302321_100004358_pt1 | contig 12258 bp, 10 predicted proteins | sample Fen_T0_1_FD_202505 | JGI IMG/M metagenome (GOLD analysis project Ga0302321, IMG submission 202505) | Peat permafrost microbial communities from Stordalen Mire near Abisko, Sweden - Fen_T0_1 | ecosystem: Environmental > Terrestrial > Soil > Wetlands > Permafrost | place: Sweden: Abisko...
CACGGCGATGCCGACGTGGTCGATGTGGGTGAACAGGTGAGCGGGGACGTCGAGGGCCATACCCCCATCGTCGTACGTCGAGCAGTCGTGCCGCACGGGGCGAGAGGCCCTGTCCCGTGTGACGTTTTCCTCAGGGTGCCCGCCAGGGTGGGCCTCGCGGGCGTCGCCCGGCGCTGGGTATCGTCACGGGTATCACCGATCCCTGGCTGGAGGCACCATGTCCGGAACCGTCATCGTCGCCGGAGCACGTACGCCGATCGGGCGTCTGCTCGGCGGTCTGAAGTCCCTGTCCGCGGCCGACCTGGGCGGCGTGGCCATCCGGGGGGCGCTGGAGAAGGCGGGTGTGTCGGGTGACCAGGTCGACTACCTGATCATGGGCCAGGTCATCCTGGCCGGCGCCGGGCAGAACCCCGCCCGCAGCGCGGGCATCGCCGGTGGCCTGCCGCCCTCGGTGCCCTCGATCACCATCAACAAGGTGTGCCTGTCCGGCCTGAACGCGATCGCCCAGGCCGACCTCCTGATCAACGCCGGCGAGGCCGAGATCGTCGTGGCCGGCGGCATGGAGTCGATGACGAACTCCCCGCACCTGCTGCCGAAGTCGCGCGAGGGCTTCAAGTACGGCGACACCACCCTGGTCGACTCGATGGCCTACGACGCGCTCTACGACCAGGCCACCCAGCAGGCGATGGGGGCGCTGACCGAGGACCACAACGGCTCTCACACCGCACTGACCCGTGCGGAGCAGGACGCCTTCGCCGCTGCCTCACACCAGAAGGCCGCCCAGGCCTGGAAGAACGGCGTCTTCGACGACGAGGTCGTCCCGGTCTCGATCCCGCAGCGCAAGGGTGACCCGGTCGTGGTCAGCGCCGACGAGGGAGTCCGCGGCGACACGACGGTCGAGTCGCTGTCGGCCCTCCGACCGGCCTTCAGCAAGGACGGCACGATCACCGCCGGCTCGGCCTCCCAGATCTCCGACGGCGCGTGCGCGGTCGTGGTGATGAGCAAGGCGAAGGCCGAGGAGCTCGGGCTGGAGTGGCTCGCCGAGATCGGTGCACACGGCATGGTGGCCGGACCCGACTCGACCCTCCAGCTGCAACCCGCGAACGCGACCAAGCTGGCCTGCGACAAGGAAGGCATCGCCCCCTCCGACCTCGACCTGGTCGAGTTCAACGAGGCGTTCGCCGCCGTGGGGATCGACTCCACCCGCGCCCTCGGCCTCGACGAGGCCAAGGTCAACGTCAACGGCGGCGCCATCGCGCTCGGCCACCCGGTCGGCATGTCCGGGGCCCGCATCGTGCTGCACCTGGCGCTGGAGCTCAAGCGCCGTGGCGGCGGGGTCGGAGCAGCAGCGCTGTGCGGCGGCGGCGGCCAGGGTGATGCCCTCATCGTGCGCGTTCCTGCGTGAGCCGACGCTCCACGGGTGACGTCGGCGACCTCGTCCGGCGCGCCCGCGAGGGTGACCCGCGGGCAGTCGCGCGGCTGATCTCGCTCGTCGAGGACCGCTCACCGTTGCTGCGCGAGGTGATGGCCGCGCTCGCGCCGTACGCCGGGCACGCCCAGATCGTCGGCATCACCGGCTCGCCCGGGGTCGGTAAGTCCACCTCGACGTCTGCTCTCGTCGGCCGGCTCCGCGCGGCCGGCCAGCGGGTCGGAGTCCTGGCGGTCGACCCGTCGTCACCGTTCTCCGGCGGGGCCCTGCTCGGCGACCGGGTACGGATGCAGGACCATGCCCTGGACCGCGACGTGTACATCCGCTCGATGGCCTCGCGGGGTCACCTCGGCGGGTTGGCGTGGACGACGCCCCAGGCGCTGCGGGTGCTCGACGCCGCGGGCTGCGACGTGATCCTGGTCGAGACCGTCGGCGTCGGGCAGAGCGAGGTCGAGATCGCCGGGCTCGCCGACACCACGCTCGTCCTCCTCGCGCCCGGCATGGGCGACGGGATCCAGGCCGCGAAGGCGGGGATCCTCGAGATCGGCGACCTCTACGTCGTGAACAAGGCCGACCGCGACGGGGCCGACACCCTGCGGCGCGACCTGCGGTCGATGCTCGCGCTGGCCGAGCAGACCGAGGGCTCCTGGAGGCCGCCGATCGTGAAGACCATCGCGTCCAAGGGCGAGGGCCTCGACGAGGTCGTGGCCGAGATCGAGCGCCACCGGGCGTGGCTGGAGTCGTCCGGCGAGCTCGGCGTACGGCGTACCCGTCGCGCGCGTGACGAGATCGAGGCCATCGCGGTGACCGCGCTCCGCGAGCGCTGGGGCGATGTGCACGGCCGCTCGGAGCTGGACGAGCTGGCGGCGGCGGTCGCGGCGGGGGAGTCCGACCCCTACGCGGCGGCCGAGACCCTGCTCGCCGCCCTCTGAGCCGGCGGGCGCGCCGGCCGATGCCGTTCGATGCCGGGTGGTGCCATCTGGTCCAGGATGCTCAGTTTCATCATGTGAAGGTGATGAACCCTCACTTCCCATGACGAACTCACCACGGGAAGTGCAGGTTCGCCTGCATCACATGGTGAAGCGGTTTCAACCCAACGACCGGCGCGGCCGGGGGGTGTCTGTCGTCCGCATTAGGCTGCGCCCCATGCCTGGCCTCCCGTTCGACCCGATCGACGAGGCCGCGCGGCAGTGGGCGCTGCGGTGGGACGGCGTCCCCGCGATGCACGCGGTGACCTCGCTGATGCGCGTCCAGCAGCTGGTGCTCGGCCGGCTCGACGCGCTCCTCAAGCCGTACGGGCTGACCTTCGCCCGCTACGAGGCGCTGGTGCTGCTCTGCTTCTCCTCTCATGGCTCGTTGCCCCTCGGGAAGATGGGCGAGCGGCTGCAGGTGCATCCGACGTCCATCACCTCGATCGTGCAGCGGCTCGAGGCCGACGGGCTGGTCGCGCGCCGGCCGCACCCCGACGACGGCCGCGCGGTGCTCGCCGAGGTCACGGACGCCGGACGGACACTGGTCGAGCGGGCGACCGCCGAGCTCGTCGGCGCCGACTTCGCGCTCGGGGCCCTGTCCGACGAGCAGCTCGCCGAGCTGTCCGCTCTGCTCGCACCCGTACGCCGGGGAGCCGGCGACTTCGCGTGAGATGACCACCTCCGACGCCGTACGACGGGTGGGTCTGGCCCTGCCCCGGGTCTACGAGCGCGAGGTCCGCGGCCGGTGGAAGCTGAAGGTGAAGCAGATCGTCTTCGTGGCGTTCTCGCGCGACGAGACCGAGATGGGCTTCGGCTTCCCCCGGGCCGAGCGCGAGGGGTTGGTCGCCTCCGACCCGGCCACCTTCTTCCTGCCGGGCATCCCCGACCTCCGCTACCAGTGGGTGTGTGTGCACCTCGACCGGCTCGGCGACGCGGAGATGCGTGAGCTGGTCACCGACGCCTGGCGGATGTGCACGCCGCGGATGCTCCACGACCTGCCCGAGCTCCCTGCGCCGGCGATGCGGGTCTGGGACCTCGTCGAGCGGCACGACTGGCACGACGTACGACCGCTGCTGCACCCCTCCGTCCACTTCGACGACCGTGACGTGTCGCTCCGGGGGTGGGAGCCGGTGATGGACCACCTGACCGGGCACCCGACACCGCGACCCCCGACCGAGGTGGAGGTCCGCGACGGCCGGCTCTACCGCTGGCGGCGTTAGGCAGATTTAGTAGGACGTCCTAGTATCTGAGTATGGACGACCAGGTCTCGACACGCCCGACCGACGGCGGAACCGACGCTCGCTCCCGCTGGCAGGCCCGCTACGAGAAGTCGCGCGTACGGGAGGCGGACTTCACGACGCTGAGCGGCATGGCCGTCGAGCCGGCGTACGGCACGGACACCTCCGAGTGGCCCGGCGAGTTCCCGTTCACGCGCGGGCTCTACCCGACCGGCTACCGCGGCCGGACCTGGACGATCCGTCAGTTCGCCGGCTTCGGCAACGCTGAGCAGACCAACGAGCGCTACCGGATGATCCTGGGCCGGGGCGGTGGCGGGCTGAGCGTCGCTTTCGACATGCCGACCCTGATGGGCCGCGACTCCGACGACCCGAAGAGCCTGGGCGAGGTGGGGCACTGCGGTGTCGCGATCGACTCGGCTGCGGACATGGAGCGGCTGTTCGCCGGCATCGACCTCGGGTCGGTGACGACGTCCATGACGATCAGCGGACCTGCGGTGCCGGTCTTCTGCATGATGCTGGTCGCCGCCGAGCGGGCCGGCGTCGACACCGGCGTTCTCAACGGCACACTGCAGACCGACATCTTCAAGGAGTACATCGCGCAGAAGGAGTGGCTGTTCGGCCCGGAGCCGCACCTGCGCCTGATCGGCGACCTGATGGAGTACTGCGCCGAGCAGATCCCGGCGTACAAGCCGCTCTCCGTCTCCGGGTACCACATCCGTGAGGCCGGCTCGACCGCTGCGCAGGAGCTCGCCTTCACCCTCGCCGACGGGTTCGGGTACGTCGAGCTGGGGCTGAGCCGTGGCCTCGACGTCGACGTGTTCGCGCCCGGGCTCTCGTTCTTCTTCGACGCCCACGTCGACTTCTTCGAGGAGATCGCGAAGTTCCGTGCCGCCCGCCGGATCTGGGCGCGGTGGCTGCGTGACGTCTACGGCGCGCAGAGCGAGAAGGCGCAGTGGCTGCGGTTCCACACCCAGACCGCCGGCGTCTCGCTGACGGCGCAGCAGCCCTACAACAACGTCGTGCGGACCGGCATCGAGGCGCTCTCCGCGGTGCTCGGCGGCACCAACTCCCTGCACACGAACGCGCTCGACGAGACGCTGGCCCTGCCCAGCGAGACCGCGGCCGAGATCGCGCTCCGTACGCAACAGGTGATCATGGAGGAGACCGGCGTCATCAACGTCGCCGACCCGCTCGGCGGCAGTTGGTACGTCGAGGCACTGACCGACCGGATCGAGGCCGAGGCCAACGCGATCTTCGACCGGATCCTGGCGATGGGCGGCTCCGACCTGACCCACGACGACACCGAGGGCCTCGCCGAGGCCTCGAGGAGGGGCGAGATCCCGATGACGAAGGGTCTGCTGCGTGGCATCGAGGACGGGTGGTTCATGTCCGAGATCGCCGAGGCCGCCTTCCAGTACCAGGTCGCCCTGGAGAAGGGCGACAAGAGGATCGTCGGCGTCAACGTGCACACCGACTCGATCACCCACGACCTCGAGATCCTGCGGGTCTCCCACGAGGTCGAGGTCGAGCAGGTACGGGCGCTGGCCGAGCGTCGTACGACGCGCGACGCCGCCGCTGCGCGCGCTGCGGTGACGCGCATGGTCGAGGTCGGGCGCACCGACGGCAACATGATCGAGGCCATGCTCGAAGCATGCCGGGCAGAGGCGACGCTCGGCGAGATCTGCGACGCACTGCGCGCCGAGTGGGGCGAGTACCGCGAACCAGCGCGTTTCTGATCCAATCAGTACGTGGATCTCACGAGCGCGCTGCGCTCCCTCCCTGCCAACCCGCGGATCGTGGTCGCGGGCAACCATGCTCTGCCGTGGCATTCCGTCGGGCTGATCGACGAGACGCTCGACAGCTATCGCCTCTGGGTGCTGAACGCGCCGCCCGGCGTCCCGGACCGCGAGGGGGTGACGCTCGAGACCTCGTTCGTCGGCCCGGGGATGCGCAAGAGCCCGCGGCTGAGCTACGTGCCCTCGCGCCTCTCCATGGTGCCGACGCTCTTCGGCACCCACCTCCCTCCGGACGCGGTCGTGCTCCACACGACCCCGCCGCGCGACGGCAAGGTGTCTCTCGGGGTCGAGGTCAACGTGCTGCCCTCGGCGGTGGAGGCGGCGCGTCGCAACGGCGGCGTCGTCATCGCCCAGACCAACCGCGAGATGCCGTGGACGTACGGCGACGCCCTGCTCGACCTCGACCACGTCGACGTCCTGGTCGAGGCCGACGGGCCGATGCCGCACGCCCCGGTCAGCACCGTCGACGAGGACTCCGCCACGATCGGGCGGCTGGTGGCCGAGCGGGTCAGCGACGGGGCCACGCTCCAGGCCGGCATCGGCGCGGTGCCCGACGCGACGATGCACGGGCTCACGGGTCGTCGCGGGCTGCGGGTCTGGACCGAGATGTTCTCCGACAGCGTGCTCGCCCTCGAGCGAGCCGGTGCTCTCGACCGCGAGGTCCCGCTCACCGCGTCGTTCCTGTTCGGCTCTCCCGAGCTGCTCGCCTGGGTCGACGGCAACGAGCGGGTCGAGATGCGGCGGACCGAGGTCACCAACAGCCCGGCCCTGATCGCCCGGAACCCGGCGATGGTCAGCGTCAACACCGCGCTCCAGGTCGACCTGTTCGCCCAGGCGAAGGCGAGCCGGATCAATGCCCGCATCCACTCGGGCTTCGGAGGGCAGACCGACTTCATCGTCGGCGCGATGCACAGCCTCGGCGGTCAGGCGTTCATCGCCCTGCGGTCCTGGCACCCGAAGGCGAACTGCTCGACGATCGTGCCTCTGGTGGACGAGCCGGTGACGTCGTTCCAGATGACCGCGGTGGTGACCGAGCTCGGTACGGCCGAGATCTACGGGAACGACCAGACCGAGCAGGCACGGCAGCTGATCGAGAACACCGCCCACCCGAGCGTCCGCGAGGAGCTGTGGGAGGAGGCGGTGGAGCTGGGCCTCCTCCGCGCGCCATGGACGCTTCCCTAGGATTGCCTGCATGACGCAGCAGCCCTTCAGCCGTCCGGGCGCGATCGACCTCTCGGGGCTGAACCGTCCCGCTCCGGGCGGTGCTCAGCCTCCCACCGGCGGACGCCCGTCCGGGCCGCCCGCCGCCGGCCCGGCCGGCGCTCCGCCCGCGGGCGGTGCCCGCTCGTCGTACGCCGTCGACATCTCGGAGGAGAACCTCCAGACCGTCCTCGACGCCTCGGTGACCGCTCCGGTCGTGCTCGTCTTCTTCTCGCCGACGCGCTCGCCCGAGAGCACCGCGATGGCCGACGACGTGGCGGCCGCGACCGACGAGTACGACGGCCGCTTCCTGGCCGGCCTGGTCGACATCGACGCGGCTCCCGCGATCGCGCAGGCGCTCCAGATCCCGCAGGTGCCGCTCGTGATGGTGATCCTCGACGGGCGGCCGGCGGCGCAGCCGATCCCCGGCCTCCTCACGCCGGACGAGATCCGTACCCTGCTCAACCAGCTGGCGCAGGGTCTCACCGCCCAGGGCATCACCGGGCGGCACCAGCCGCTGCACGTCGGCGTACCCGAGGGCGACGTGGACGAGGAGCAGCTCGACCCGCGCTACGCCGCTGCCCAGCAGGCGCTGGAGAACAACGACATCGACGGAGCGGTCGAGGAGTACCAGCGTCTCGTCGACGCCAACCCCGCCGACACCGAGGCAGCCGCCGGGCTGGCGATGGCGAAGGTCCTGCAGCGTACGCAGGGCGTCGACCTCGACATCGCACGTCGGGCCGCCACAGCGAGCCCCGACGACGTCGCCGCGCAGAGCCTCGTCGCCGATCTCGACCTGCTCGGCGGCCACGTCGAGGATGCGTTCACCCGCCTCGTCGACCTGGTCCGGCGGACCTCCGGGGACGAGCGCAACCAGGCCCGCGAGCACCTGATCGGCCTCTTCTCGGCCGTCGGCAACGACGACCCGCGCGTCCTGCGGGGCCGTCAGAACCTCGCGTCCGCGCTGTTCTGACGGGAACCCCATGGCCACGATCGTCTACTGTCACGCCCACCCCGACGACGAGGCGTCGCAGACCTCCGGCGCCATGGCGCGGGCCGCCGCCGAAGGGCACCGCGTCGTCGTCGTCTTCGCGACCAACGGCGACCACGGCGAGGTCGCGGCCGACGCGGTGGAGGGCGAGACCGTCGCCGACCACCGCCGGCGCGAGGCCGAGGCGTCCGCGGCGGCGATCGGGCTCGCCCGCATCGCCTGGCTCGGGTACGCCGACTCCGGCATGACCGGGTGGGACCAGAACGACCACGAGGACTCCCTGCACCGGGCCGACCTCGACGAGGCGGCCGGCCGACTGGCGGCCGTCGTGGACGAGGAGCGGGCCGACATCCTGGTCGGCTACGACTGGCACGGCGGCTACGGGCACCCCGACCACGTGCAGGTCCACCACGTCGTACGACGGGCGGCCGAGCTGGCCGCGCACCGACCGCGGCTCCTCGAGTCCACGTTGAACCGCACCGAGATGGTGCGGTTCATCGAGGAGGGCCGCGCGGCCGGGATGGACGTCGGTGACGTCGACCCCGAGCAGCCGATGGACGACGGCAACCCGCTCGGCAGCAGCGAGGACGAGATCACCTGGCGCCTGGACGTGTCGGCGTACCTCGATCGCAAGCGTGCCTCGCTCGAGGCGCACCGCTCCCAGGCGACGGACATCGAGGGTTTCCTGGCGATGCCGCCCGAGGTGTTCACGGCCTTCTTCGGCCACGAGTACCTGATCGAGCCGGGCGTCGACGGCCCGATGCGCGAAGGCTGGCCCTTCTCCGAGGGATGAGGAGGCGTGCCGGCGCCGTCAACGACCGAGGGCCGAGCGACCCGCCTCGAGCCGGGCGACCGGCACCCGGAAGGGGGAGCACGACACGTAGTCGAGCCCGACCTCGTCGAAGAAGTGGATGGACGCCGGGTCGCCTCCGTGCTCGCCGCAGACCCCGAGGTGGAGGTCCGGGTTGGCCTGGCGGCCGATCCGTGATGCGTGCCGCACCAATCGGCCGACGCCGTCGATGTCGAGGCTCTCGAACGGGCTGACCTGGAAGATGCCGCCCTCCAGGTAGTTGCTGAAGAACGACGACTCCACATCGTCTCGCGAGAAGCCCCACGTCATCTGCGTCAGGTCATTGGTGCCGAAGGAGAAGAACTCGGCCGACTTCGCGATCTCGTGGGCGGTCACGGCCGCGCGCGGGAGCTCGATCATGGTGCCGACCTTGTGCGGGACCGGCCGGCCCCGCTCCTGCTCGATCGAGGCGGCCACCTCGGCGACCATCCCGCGGACCAGGTCGAGCTCGCTCACCGAGGCGACGAGCGGGATCATGATCTCCGGGTGTGGGTCGCCACCGGCGTCGACCCAGGCGCCGGCAGCCTCGAGGATCGCGCGCACCTGCATCTTGAACAGACCCGGGATCACGATGCCGAGGCGGACGCCGCGCAGGCCGAGCATCGGGTTCTGCTCGTGCAGCCGCTTGACCGCCTCGAGCAGCTTCTGGTCGTGCTCGTCCAGGTCGTGGTGGTCGTCCTCGAGCGCGACCTTCACCGACAGGTCCGTGTAGTCGGGCAGGAACTCGTGCAGCGGCGGGTCGATCAGCCGGATCGTCACCGGCAGCCCGTCCATCGCCTCGAAGATGCCGACGAAGTCGTCGCGCTGGAGCGGCAGGAGCGCCGACAGCGCGGCCTCCTGACCGGCCTCGTCCTCGGCCACGATCAGGTTCTCGACCAGCTGGCGCCGCTCCCCGAGGAACATGTGCTCGGTCCGGCACAGGCCGATGCCCTCGGCACCGAACCGGCGGGCACGGCGAGCGTCCTCGGGGGTGTCGGCGTTCGCCCGCACCCGGAGGCGGCGTACGTCATCAGCGTGCTTCATGACGCCGTCGACCGCGGCGACGATGTCCTCGTCGACGTGGTCGCCCTCGAAGTAGCGCATCACCGAGGAGTCGACCACCGGCACCGCGCCGAGGAAGACCTCACCGGTGGTGCCGTCGATCGAGATGACGTCGCCCTCGTTGATAGCGTCGCCGCCGCGGACCCTGGCGCGCCGCTTCTTGACGCTCACGTCGAGCGCCTCGGCACCGCAGACACAGGTCCGGCCCATGCCGCGGGCGACGACCGCCGCGTGGGACGTCTTGCCGCCGCGGCTGGTGAGGATGCCCTTGGCGGCGACCATGCCGCGCAGGTCGTCGGGGTTGGTCTCCTTGCGGACCAGGATCACGTCCTCGCCCCGCTCGGACCACTCGACGGCGGTGTCGGAGTCGAAGACGGCCTTGCCGACGGCCGCGCCGGGGGAGGCGTTCATGCCGGTGGCGACCAGGGTGCGCTCCGCGGTCTCGTCGAAGCTGGGGAACATCAGCTGCGCGAGCTGGGCGCCGGTCACCCGGCGGGTCGCCTCGTCGGCGTCGATGAGGCCCTCGTCGGTCATGTGGCGTCCGATCCGGAACGCCGCAGCGGGCGTCCGCTTGCCCACCCGGGTCTGGAGCATCCAGAGCTTGCCCCGCTCGACGGTGAACTCGATGTCGCACATGTCGCGGTAGTGCTTCTCGAGCGTGGCCATGATGCCGATCAGCTCGTCGTGGGACGTCTGGTCGATCCTCGCCATGTCGGCCAGCGAGACGGTGTTGCGGATCCCCGCGACGACGTCCTCGCCCTGCGCGTTCTGGAGGTAGTCGCCGTACACGCCCTGGTTGCCGGACGCCGGGTCGCGGGTGAAGGCGACCCCGGACCCCGAGTCGTCGCCACGGTTGCCGAAGACCATCGCCTGCACGTTCACGGCGGTGCCGAGCCCCTCCTCGATCCGCTCCTGACGGCGGTAGAGCACGGCACGCTCGGTGTTCCACGAGTTGAAGACGGCGCGCATCGCGAGGTCGAGCTGCTCGCGCGGGTTCTGCGGGAAGTCGCGTCCGGTGTGCTCGGAGATGGCGCGCTTGAAGGTCTCGACCAGCTCGCGCAGGTCGTCGACACCGAGGTCGGTGTCGGACTCGGTGCCACGGTCCCTCTTCATCTTGTCGAGGGAGCGCGCGAACACCTCGGACTCCATGCCGAGCACGGTGGCGCCGAACATCTGGAGCAGCCGGCGGTAGGAGTCCATCGCGAACCGCTCGTCGTGGCTCTGCGAGGCCAGGCCACGGACGGACTCGTCGTTGAGGCCGACGTTGAGGACCGTCTCCATCATCCCGGGCATGGAGAACTTCGCGCCGGAGCGGACGCTGACCAGGAGCGGGTCCGTCGGGTCGCCGAGACGGCGTCCCATCGCCTCCTCGAGTGCGCGCAGGCGCTCGTCGATCTCACCGTCGAGGCCCTCGGGGACGTCGCCGACCTCCAGGTACGCGCGGCACGCCTCGGTCGAGATCGTGAAGCCGGGCGGGACCGGTAGTCCGAGGTTCGTCATCTCCGCGAGGTTGGCTCCCTTGCCGCCGAGGAGGTCTTTCTGGTCCTTGTCGCCGTAGGTGAAGTCGTACACGTAGGTCATGAGCCGATCCTTGCGCGTCACCGGACAGATGGCGAGGACCGAACGTCCCTCTCCCAGGGTCACTCGGACGATGCGCCGCGGCTCATCGCACGGGAGATGTCGCCGCCGCTCTCGACGTACGCCGGTCGCGCGCCGCCGTCTGCGACCGCGAGCGCCGAGGCGATCCGGCGGGCGGTGAAGTCGGCACACCGCTCGCGCACCTGCTCCGGAGTGGCGAACTCGGCATGCTTGATCTCCCGGGTCTGGAGCGCCATCCCGGCCAGGACGTCCGCGTCGTGCTCGCCGCCGTCGAAGACGAGGCAGACGGCGTCGTCCCAGCCACCCCAGGGCGGGAGCCAGTCGGTCAGCAGGAGGTCACCGGCGTCGATCGCGAGGGCGAGCTCCTCCTCGATCTCGCGGCCCGCCGCGCCTCTCGGGGACTCGCCGACCTCGACCACGCCCCCGGGGAGGTCCCAGTCGCGCTTGTAGGTGAGCTGGCAGATCAGGACCCGCCCGTCGCGGTCGCGGACGAGCAGCTGGCTGATCGCGCGCTTCCGGGGAAGGAAGGAGTTCAGGAGCGCGCGGAACGCCGCGGGCTCGGTGAGTGGCGGGTCGCTCGTGAGCCGGGCCAACACGACGTACGACGTCGTCTCGGCGCGGTCCCCGGTGCCGGGCTCCACACGTCGTTCGCCCTCACGCCGGAGGCCGGCCCGCGTCGCCACGCGCAGGGAGGCCTCGTTGCCGGGCTCCACCTTCGCCTCCACGCGTGAGTAGCCGAGTCCACCCTGGCCGGTCTCGGTCAGGGCGTAGTCGGCCAGCAGCCGGACGGCCCGGGTGGCCAGCCCGCGGCCGCGTCGGCCGCGGAAGAGGGCCCAGGACAGCTCTCCCACGCCCTGGTCGCGCCGGCGTACGGCGACGCTGCCCGCCAGGCCGTCGGCGTCCTCGACCGCGAACCCGACCACCGACCGCTCGTCGGCGTACGCCGCCCGCCAGTCTCGGATCGCCTGCTGCATGCGCTCGGGGGTGACGCCGTCCACGGGCCAGCCGAACCAGTGGGCGATCAGGTCGTCGTGCCCGGCGACCGCGTCCGGGACGTCCGCGTCGCGCCAGGGTCGGAGCGTCACCTCGCCGTCGGTGAGGGTCGGCTGCTCCGGCGGATCACTCACCCGGCCACCCTAGCCG
>Ga0302321_100004359_pt1 | contig 12258 bp, 11 predicted proteins | sample Fen_T0_1_FD_202505 | JGI IMG/M metagenome (GOLD analysis project Ga0302321, IMG submission 202505) | Peat permafrost microbial communities from Stordalen Mire near Abisko, Sweden - Fen_T0_1 | ecosystem: Environmental > Terrestrial > Soil > Wetlands > Permafrost | place: Sweden: Abisko...
CGGCTCAAGAGCCTGCCGTGGACCTACGTCGGCGGCCTCATCATCGGGATCGCGATCGCGTTCCAGGCCAACTTCTTGACCTGGAAGTCCTCGTGGGGCGACGCGTCGTTCGTGATCCCGACGGTCATCCTGTTCGTGGCGTTGCTGTTCGTGCCCCAGGCCCGGATCGAAGGCCGCCAGACCACCAGCAAGGTCACGCCCCGGGTGCCGACGATGCGCCGGGCCTGGGCGGGCATGGCGATCCTGTTCGGGTTCATGCTGATCAACGCGGCCTACTGGGACCGCATCGGCATCCGCAACCTCACGCTGGTCGTCCTCTACGCGCTCCTGATGCTGTCGCTCGTCCCCCTCACGGGCTGGTCGGGCCAGATATCGCTCGCGCAGATCACCTTCGCGGGCGTCGGCGCGTTCGCGATGTTCAAGGTCGCGTCGAGCCCCGGCGGGTGGGGGTTCATCCCGGGCGGCAACGGCGCCGTGTGGGGTCTGGTCATCGCGGGGTTGCTCGCGGTGCCGTTCGGGCTGCTGATCGCCTTGCCATCCGTGCGATTGCAGGGTCTGTACCTGGCCCTCGCCACCATGGCGTTCGCGCTGATGGCGGAGCAGCTGTTCTTCGAGCAGAACCAGGTGTTCGGCACCGGCGGCAAGCGGATCGCGCCGATCCGGCTCTTCGGCTTCGGCCTCGACCAGCCGTTCAAGCTCCTCGGCGTCTCGTTCAGCGCGGACTCCGCGATGCTGCTCTTCGTCACCGGCCTGTTCTGCGTCATGGGCATGGGGGTCGTCGCGCTCCGGCGCAGCGCCTACGGACGCAAGCTCATCGCCATGCGCGACAGCCCGGCGGCGTCCGCGACGCTCGGCGTCAACCTGTTCCGCACCAAGCTCGGCGTGTTCGCCCTGTCGGCCGCGATCGCCGGCGTCGCCGGCGCGGTCAACGGTGCCTACCTGGGGTCGGCCTCCACCCCCGACTTCCAGATGCTCAAGGGCCTGCCGATCCTGCTGCTCGCGGTGGTCGGCGGTGTGTCGATCGTCAGCGGCGTGGTGTTCGGCGGCTTCGCGCTGCAGTCCTTCGCGTGGCTGGTGATGCTGTTCCCAGCCGCGACGTACCCGACGCTCAACCGGTGGCTCGTCTACTGGTCGCGCATCGGTCCCGGCCTCGCCGGCATCGGCATCGGCCGCAACCCCGACGGCGCGGTCGTCGAGATCGGCGCGGCCGTGCGCGGCGAGCGCAAGAAGCCGGGAACGAGCGCGGCGCCTCCGGAGGCGCCGGCTCTTCCCGACCCGTCCGGCGAGCGACCGACCCTCACCGTGGCCGGCGGGAGCGACTGACCGATGGCGCTCCTCGAGGTACGCGACGTCGCCCTCCGCTTCGGCGGGGTGCATGCGCTCAACGGTGTGGTGTTCGGAGCCGAGGCCGCGACGGTCACCGGGCTCATCGGCCCCAACGGCGCCGGCAAGACGACCATGTTCAACGTCGTCACCGGGCTCCAGGCGCCCGACACCGGCACGGTCGTCTTCGACGGCAAGGACATCACCGCGGTGCGGCCGCACAAGCGGGCCCGGCTCGGGATGTCGCGCACGTTCCAGCGGCTGGAGACCTTCGGCACCCTCTCGGTGCGCGAGAACGTGCTCGTGGCGGCCGAGATCCGCAAGAGCTGGTCGCGCGACGGCTCGTCGCCCCGGTCGGTCACCGACGAGATCCTCGAGCAGGTGGGCCTCACCGAGGTCCAGAACGAGCGGGTCGACACCATGCCCACCGGCACGGCCCGCTTGGTCGAGGTCGCCCGTGCGCTCGCCGCGCGGCCGCGCCTGCTGTTGCTCGACGAGCCGTCGGCCGGCCTCAACGAGGCCGAGACCACCGACCTGGGTGAGCTCCTCACCCGGCTGGCGGAGACCGGCCTGGGCGTGCTCCTGGTCGAGCACGACATGCGGTTCGTGATGGCCACGTGCGCGCGGATCCACGTGCTCGACTTCGGTCAGGTGATCGCGAGCGGCGACCCCGACTCGATCCAGGGCAACGCCGCGGTGCGGTCGGCCTACCTGGGGACCGGGCCGGGCGATCCCGAGGTCGAAGCCGGGATCACCGACGCCGGCGTGCTCGCCGACGTCGCGGCCCTGGCCGACGCGGTCGGGGACGGCGGCCGGATCCACGTCCGCGAGGCCCGGCCGGTCTCCGCCACCGACGGCGCAGCCGCCCCACCCGCGCTCGAGCTCGTGGGCGTCCAGGCTGGGTACGGCACGATCGCCGTGCTGTTCGGGGTCGACCTCACCCTGCAGACGGGCCAGGTGCACGCGCTCCTCGGGCCCAACGGCGCAGGGAAGTCCACGGCGCTGAAGGTCGCGAGCGGCCAGATCCGGCCCAACGCCGGCGAGGTGCGGTTCAACGGGACGCCGATCGGCAAGGCCGGTCCCGACGAGCTCGCCCGCCAGGGCCTGTGCCTCGTCCCGGAAGGTCGGGGCGTGTTCCCCAACCTCACGATCCTCGAGAACCTGCGCATGGCCACGTACGCCGGCACGTCGTACAAGGACGTGATGGACCGGGCGTTCACCCAGTTCCCCCGGCTCGCCGAGCGGCGCAAGCAGCTCGCCGGCACGCTCTCGGGCGGCGAGCAGCAGATGCTCTCGATGGCACGCGCGCTCGCCACCGACCCCGCGGTGCTGCTCCTCGACGAGCTGTCGATGGGCCTCGCCCCGCTCATCGTGGAGGACCTCTACGACGTCGTGCGCCGCATCGCGGCCGAGGGCCTGTCGATCGTGGTCGTCGAGCAGTTCGCCCACCAGGTGCTCGGCGTGGCCGACGTCGCGTCGATCATGCTGTCGGGCAAGGTGCAGCTCACCGGGCGTCCCCAGGATGTCGCGGGAGCGCTCGAAGCCGCCTACCTCAGCGGCGCCGTCGACGGCTGACCGGGCCCCGGCCGTCCGCCGCGGACGCCCGCGGCATCAGGGCTCGTAGGTGCCGTCGTCGCGGCGGATCCAGCCCGACGACGCGAACGCACCGCCGTCGACGTGCAGCGTGGTCCCGGTGACCCACTTGGACAGTCGTGACGCGAGGTACACGGCGGCACCGGCACAGTCGTCGGTCTCGCCCCAGTCGAGCGGGACCTTCCGCCCGTAGGCCTGGGTGTCCCCCTGGGTGGCCGATTCGGCGAGGCCCTCGTCGCCCGGGGTACGGATCGCGTCCGGCGCGATCGCGTTGACCCGGATCCCTCGCGGGGCGAGCTCGAGCGCGAGCGTCTTGGTGAGACTGGTGACCGCCGCCTTCATCGCCGCGTACACGCCGAACCCGGGGGCGGCCCGATGGGCCTCGATCGAGGTGACGTTGATGATCGATCCGCCGGCGGGCATCACGGGCACCGCGGCCCGGATGCAGTGGGTGACGCTGACGAAGTTCTCGTCGACCATCGTCGCCTGGCCCTTGGCGCTCGTGTCGAAGAAGTGGGCGTAGAAGGTCCCCGCCGCGTTGTTGACGAGCACGTCGACCTCGCCGTGCCGCTCGGCCACCCGGCTCACGAACGCCTGGACGGCGTCGGGGTCGCGCACGTCGAGCAGCTCGGCGATCGGGGCGCGGCCGATGCCTCCGAGCAGGGCCACCGTCTCGGCCTGGTTGGCCTCGTCGCGGTCGCAGATCGCGACCTCGGCCCCGAAGGCCGCGAGGCCGAGGGCGATCGCCCGGCCGATGCCGCGGGCGGCGCCGGTGACGATCGCCGTCTTGCCGTCGAGGGACGCGTCGGACGGCGTGATCATCGTGCTCCCCTTCGTGGCCGCCGCCCCACGGCCCCGTGCGCGTTGGACGCTGCGGCTCGGGGCACCCTACCGTTCCCCCGCTCGTCACTCCGGCGACGCGCCCGACTGCGGAGGACACCCCATGACCCGTCTCGACGACACGCCCGTCCCCGACTACGCGAACCGGTTGCGCCTCGACGGCCGCCGCTTCGTGGTGATCGGCGCGGGCCAGGGGATCGGCCGGCAGGCCTCGCACGCGCTCGCGGCGAACGGCGCCCGGCTGCTCACCGCCGACGTCGATCCGGACCTCGCGGCCGACATCGCGGGCGAGGTCGACGGCGTGGCGTGGTCGGGCGACGCGACGAAGCGCGAGGACGTGGAGCGCATGTTCGCCGACGCCACGCGCGAGCTCGGCGGGGTCGACGGTGTCGTCGACATCGTGGGCATCTCGCGGTTCGTCGACCTGCTCGACCTCACCGACGAGGATTGGGACTGGCACTTCGACATGAGCCTGCGCCACGCGTTCCTCGCGATGCAGTGCGGCGCGAAGGCGATGGCCGGCCACGGCGGGGTGATGGTGTTCGTGGCCTCGGTGTCGGGCATCACGTCGGCGCCCCGGCACGCGGCCTACGGCGCGGCGAAGGCCGGCCTGATGTCGCTGGTGCGGACGGGCGCGGTGGAGCTCGGGCCGATGGGCATCCGGGTCAACGCCGTCGCCCCCGGCGTGGTGTGGACGCCGCGGGTGTCGGGATACCTCGGCGACGAGGGCCGCGAGCGCAACAGCGCGAACTCGCCGCTGCGCCGGGTGGCGCTCCCCGAGGACATCGCGTCGGCGCTGCTGTTCTTCGCGTCGGACCTCGCGGGCTACGTCACCGGGCAGACGCTCTCGGTCGACGGTGGGGTCGGGGCCAAGTTCCCGTACCCGATGGACGGGCTGTAGACGTTGGCGAACGTCGAGGTGGGACGAGGCGGCGACGCCGCCCCGGCCGCCGGGCGTGCGGCCGGGGTCGAGCCGTTCGTGCGGGGCGCCGCGTGGCCCGCGGGGGCGGGCGTGTCGTACCCCCGAGCGAATCCCGACGACATCGCCCGCCTGCCGATCGACACCTGGGGTGCCGCGCAGCTCCCCGTGGGGGTGCGGCTGGAGCTGACCGGCGACGCGACCGCGATCGAGCTCGACTTCCGCACCGAGACCGACGACGTCGGCTACCGGGGCGAGGGCGCGGGGAAGTTCTTCACCGTGGTCCGTGACGACGCAGTGGTCGACGAGCAGCCCGCGGCGCTCGGTGCGGGCAGCGTGCGCCTGTCGGTGGCCGGCCCCGGCGACCGCGCCATCGTCTACCTGCCCGAAGGCATGAAGCCGACGCTCGACGCGATCCGCGCGGTCGACGGGAGCATCGAGCCCGCACCCGCGCAGCCGCGGTGGCTCTGCTACGGCGACTCGATCGCCGAGGGCTGGATCGCGGCGGGACCGGCGGGAGCGTGGCCGGCGGTGGCCGGACGCGTGTTCGGCCTCGACGTGGTGAACCTCGGTTACGCAGGGTCCGCGCGCGGCGAGATCGTGTCGGCCGAGCACATCGCGGGGGTCGCGGCCGAGGTGATCTCCATCTCGCACGGCACCAACTGCTGGACCCGCATCCAGCACAGCACCGGCCAGATGCGCGAGAACCTGCGGTCGTTCCTCACCATCGTGCGGGCGGGCCATCCCGGGATCCCGATCGTGGTGTGCAGCCCGGTGATCCGCCCCGACGCCGAGACGACGCCCAACTCGCTCGGCGCGACGCTGGACGACCTGCGCGCCGTCATCGAGGAGGTCGCCCGAGAGCACATCGACGCGGGTGATACCCGGATGTCGCTCGTGCTCGGTGCGCCGGTGATCGACGCCGTGCACCTCGCCGACGGCGTGCACCCCGGTGACGAGGGGCACCGGATGATCGCCGCCGCGTTCGGCGCGGCCGTGCGCGAAGCGCTCGACACCGACTCGCTCGACACCAACGCATAGGACGGGGAGCCACCGTGTTCGTGCAGGTCGATGTCAACGTGCAGCCGCCGGTCGTCACGCTCGAGGAGCCCGACGACTGCACCCGCTTCCACCTCGCGGTGGTGGGTGGGAGCGACCTGGCCCGGGTGTTCGGGGCGCTGGTCGACGGCGCGGCGGGGCGGCTCGAAGGCGATCACGCGCTGGTCACGATCGACGCGGTGCGGCGCATGGCGGCCGGCCGGGTCGGCGACGACTGGGACGACCGCTTCGCCGGGATGCTCGGCCACGCGAAGAGCAAGGGCTGGATCGACGACACCGGCAACGCGATCCAGGCCCACATCGAGTACGGCGCGGAGTGACCGCCGCGGACGCAGACGTCGAACGCGGCGTCGATGCGGCGGAGGAGCCGCTCGACGCCGGCCCGATCGGCGAATGGGTGATGGCGATGCGGGCCGCGCTCCTCGGTGCGCGCGATGCCGACGTCCCCTGCGGCGCGTGCACGGCGTGCTGCACGTCGTCGCAGTTCGTCCCCGTGGGGCCCGACGAGACCGACGCGCTCGCCCGCATCCCGCCGGCGCTCCGGTTCCCCGCCCCCGGGCTCCCGCCCGGCCACGTCGTGCTGCCCTACGACGAGCGCGGGCACTGCCCGATGCTGGTCGACGGGGCGTGCTCGATCTACGAGCAGCGGCCACGCACCTGTCGCACGTACGACTGCCGGGTGTTCCCGGCCACCGGGGTGACGCTCGACGATCCCGCGAAGGCGGCCATCACCCGGCGGGCGGCGCGCTGGCGCTTCGGGGTGACCTCGGACGCGGACCGGGCGGCGGCCGAGGGCCTGCGGGCCGCGGCGGCTCGGGTGGCCGACCACCCCGACCGTCTGCCCGCCGATCGGGTGCCCCGGAACGCGACCGAGCGGGCCGTCCTGGCGGTGGAGATGCACGTGGGCCTCGTGCCCGACACAATGCCCGGGCTGCTGGCGCCGCATCGCCCCCTGCCCCCGATCCCGGAGGACGACTGACCCCATGGCCGCCGAGCTCGACCTCGACGATCTCGCCGCCCGCGCCACGCGCGCGGCCCAGACCTGGGCCCCGGGATGCACGATCTCCGACGTGCGGACCCTGACCGGCGGGTCGTCGAGCCTGACGTTCACCGCGTTGGTCGAGGGCGGGCCGACGGCGCGGGAGCGGGTCGTGCTGAAGGTCGCGCCGCCGGGACTGGAGCCGGTGCGCAACCGCGACGTCGCCCGCCAGGCCCGGCTCATGCGCGCCCTCGCCGGCGCGCCCGGCGTGCGCGTCCCCACGGTGTACTTCGAGGACGACGGCGCCCCGCCGGAGGTCCCGCCGTTCCACGCGATGAATGTGGTGCGGGGCGAGTGCCTCGAGCCGTTGCTCGAGACGCCGTCGCCCGGGATCATGCGGTGGGTTCCCGACCGCGCGTTCGCCGCGGCGCGGATGCTCGCCGCGCTGCACCGGGTCGACCCGGGGGCGGTGGGGCTGGGTGACGAGAAGCGCACGTCGCTCGAGGACGAGATCAAGCGCTGGACCCGCGCGTTCGAGACCGTCGACGAGCGCATGAGCGCGCGGTACCGGGAGGCCGAGGCGCTGCTGGTCGCGACGATGCCTCCCGCGCTCCCCGACGCGATCTGCCACGGCGACTACCGGCTCGGCAACATGCTCTGCGACGGCGGCGACGTGGACGCGCTCATCGACTGGGAGATCTGGTCGCTGTCGGACCCTCGGCTCGACCTCGCTTGGTTCCTCTTCTTCACCGAGGAGGCCGAGCACCCGATGGCGAGCAACCCGGGGCCCACGGGCATGCCCACCGCGGCCGCACTGCTCGACGCGTACGTCACCGAGTCGGGCGTGGAGCCCGCGAACCTCGACTGGTTCCACGCGCTCATCCGCTACAAGGAGGCCGCGGCCACCTCGCTGCTGATCAAGCGCGCGCTGAAGCACGCGGGCGACGACGGCGTCTCCGGGGGTACCTGGCTGACCACGATCCCCAAGTGCACCGCCGAGTGCATCGCCATCCTGGAAGGCGTCGCCCCGGCTGGCTGAGCTGCCCGCTTCCCCTCACTCTCGTCTTCGGAGCTGGGCTTCGAGGTCGCGTTGGTGTTGGAGGAGGTGGTGGCGGCGGCATCGGAGCTCGAGGTTGGTCATGTTGGTGGGGCCATGGGCGGTCCAGTGGAGGATGTGATGGCCGTCGCACCAGTGGGCGGGTGCGGTGCAGCCGGGTTCGACACAGCCGCCGTCGCGGATCCCGAGCGCGCGACGCTGTGCGGGGGTGACGAGCCGGGTGCGGCGGCCGAGGTCGATCACCTCGGAACTGCCGCGCATGAGGATGCGGCCGATCGCGGCGTCGCAGGCGAGGGTCTGGGCGAGGGCGGGGGAGATGGGCCCGGAGCCGGCGAGCTCACAACAGTGGTTCATGAGCTCTGATGGCGAACGACCCGCGAGGGCGTCGGCGTCGATGATCACGTCGATCGTCACCGGCGGAGGGGTATCACCGGTCACGAGACGGATCAACGCGGCCGCGCGGCGTTGGGCCAGGGTGCGCGGTGGGGTGGGCCCCTCGACGGGGTCGGGGGGCTCCATGGCGTCGAGGACATCGATCAACGCCTTCGTGGACACCGGATCCAACGAGCCGTCGAGATGCCCCACACTGGAGAACGTCCGGTTGATGTCGAGGTAGTTCCCCTCCACCTGCTTCCGGGCGTCGTCGTGATCGGTGACCGCGTCGCAACACGACCGCCAATGCGCCATCACCTGGCGGAACCCTGACGGCGAGAGCTCACGCGCCGCGTCGAGGATCACGTCCTCGTGCTCGGGATAGTGCTCCTCCCGGTGCTTCGCCGCCTGCGCCGCGATCTCCACGTGCGCCGCGGTGATGTCCCCCGCATCCAACGCCTTCGCCGTCTTGTCGTGCTTCGCGACATGCCGCGCCGTGCGCACCAGCTTCGACGCATCCTGACGCGTCAACGCACACCGATGCGCCAGCCAGGCGACAGGGGAGAGGGCACCGTCGAGCGCCCACGCCTGCTCCGCGTCCCAGCCGCCGGCCGCGGCGAGGATCACCGCGTCGAGGCGCTCCCGCGCCGCCAGCAAGTCGACCAGCTCGGCCGAACGGGCCGCACCCGACCACCCCGACCGGTCCACCACCGCCGCGGCCTCGACCGCCCCCCGCAGAATTCGGGCTGACGACACCACACACCTCCCCGGCCAACTCGGGACGACCCGACTCGATCTCAGGACCACGGGGAAGTGGAACGCTGCACCGACCATACACGAACACACGTTCGATCTGCAAGCTCTCGACCGCAGTATCAGCCACGGGTCGACGAGCTCCGTCCAGCCGCGGCGCCGGGCGCGACCCGGCTACGCGACGTCGAGCGGTGAGGTGGTGAGGATCTCGGGGCCCGCATCGGTGACGTGGACGACGTCGCCGAGGAGCACCTGGTCGACGAAGACCTCCACGTAGACGACGTCGGCGGCGCGCAGCGCGTCGTCGTCGGCGAGCTCCTCGTGGCCGAGGCCCACGCCCTCGAGCGCGGTCACCTCGGGCCGGGCCCGCAGCTCGGCGATCACCTCGCCGGGCCGGCAGGCGGCGACCGCTTCGCCGAGCGCGGCCGAGGCCCGCTCGCCCGCGGCGCCCTGGGGTCCGGTGGCGCCGTCGACCGCGCGCGTGCGGGCGAGCACGCCCTCCCAGCCCTCCACCAGCACGCCGCCGCGCAGGTGCACGAGGTCGCCGGTGCGCAGGGCGCGGTCGGTGACGATGGCGCGCGGGGTGGTGCCGGCCACGCAGGTGGCGGCCTCGAACGCGGGCGTGGTCACGCCGAGCTGGCCCATCCGGGCCTCGAACTTCCCGAGCAGCTCGCGCTCGGTGATACCCGGGGCGACCGCGGCGACCACTGTGGCGAGGCACGCCTCGGCGACGGCCACGGCGTTGCGGATGCCGTCGAGGTCCCCGGCCGACTTGGGTCGGCGCACCTCGCGCAGGAACGTCTCGCCGTCGACGAGCTCCGCGCCGGGCAGGACGCCGCCGAGGATCGTCTCCATCATCGGGGTCATGCCGTCGACACCGATGGTGCGCGCGTCCGCGAGCCCCGGGATCGCGGCGACGTTGCCCGCGATCGTCATCGGGTTCCAGCTCATGTCGTACAGCTGCTCGTGCGCGATGTCGGCCGGGATGCCGTCGTCGGTGGTGCTCATCAGGTGGACCTTGCCGGTCGACCGCACCACCACGCAGCCGGGTGCGAACGCCCGGGTGCCCGTGAGGGAGAGGCGGTCGGCGCCCGACACGAACCGGGCGTTGCCGTCGCGGCCGAGGATGAGGGCGTCGATGCCGGCGTCGGCCATCGCCGACAACGTGCGGCCCAGGTGCTCCGGCATCAGGAGTAGTCCTCGTAGGTCAGGGACGACAGCATCTCCGCGCCGTCCTCGGTCACCGCGACGATGTCCTCGGCCCGGAAGCCCGACTGCCCGTCGTCCCATATCACCGGCTCGAGCACGAGCACGTTGCCGGGCGCGAGCACCTGGGTCTCGTCGAACTCGTCGCCGAGGTCGGTGCCCACGAACGGGGCCTCGGCGCTCTCGGTGCCGGTGCCGTGCGCGAGGTAGAAGTGCTTGAGCCAGGGGGTGCGCTTGCCGGCCTCCACTCCCTTGGCGATGCGGGTCAGATCACGCGCCGTCACGCCGGGGCGCATGGCATCGACCACCGCGCGGATCACCGCGCGGTACCGCGCGCACTGGTCCTTCTTCACGGCGTCGGGTTCACCGCCGACGATCCAGGTGTGGCCGTAGTCGGACTGGTAACCCTGGTAGCTGATCCCGTTGTCGACCCAGATCACGTCGCCCTGCTCGAACGGGCGGGGGGTGGTGACGAGCGGGAAGATGATGTCGCCGGTCATCGTGAACGGGCCGTCGGCGATCGACGCGGGCATGGCCTGCCAGATCGGATCGACGGTGTTGGCCGACGCCCCGAGCTCGAAGATGCGTTCGAGCAGACGGCCGGTGAGCTCGGTGCCCCGCACTCCGGGGCGGACCATCGCCTTCACGTCCTCGATCGCGACCTCGTTGATCCTCTGGGCGCGACGGATGCACTCCAGCTCGTCGGAGGTCTTCTGGAGCTTGGCCCGGCCGAGGCACACGCTGGGGTCCATGAGCGCGCGCCCGGCGAACGCGGCGTGCAGCGGCATGGTGAGCTCGTCGACCGCGAGTGTCCCGGCTGGGCACACGTCGGTGACGAACGATGCGAGGGTGCGGGCGCCGTCGGCGAACTCGAGCCGCAGGCCGTCGTGGGCGTGGTCGGCCGGCAGCTCGGCCGGCAGGCCCTCCGGGTACCAGGTCCAGACGTGCGGGGCCGCGCCGTCGACGGTGACCAGTGCCACCGGCCGGCGGTGGATCGCGAGGTTCTGGTCGGACGCGGGCACGCGCAAGCCGGTCGCGTACGCGATGTTCCCCTGGCCGAGCAGGAGGAGCGCGTCGATGCCGTCCTCGTGCATCGACGCGACGAGGCGCGCGTGACGCTCGCGCCGCATGCGCTCGAGGTCGAGGGTGCTGTCGAAGGTGAGCGTCATGGTGGGCATCCTGACACGGGGGTCAGGGCCGGGGCGAGCATCCGGGCGCCGTGGGTCAGCGGTGGAGGAGGGGGGCGACCTCGGCGCCGAAGGCGGCAATCTGGTCGAGCTGCTCCTGGACGTCGCGGGACCGGAAGCGCACCGCGAGGTGGGTCACCCCCATGGCGCCGTACGCGTTGAGCTCCTCGGCGGCCCGGCGCGGCGCGTCGATCGTGAGGTACTCGTCGGCGAGCGCGGCCCGGATCACGTCGATCGCGTCGTCGGTGGTTGCGCCACGCGCCGCGTCGTCGAGCCCGAGCAGGTCGAACTCGCCTGGAGGTGGCCCGCACCCACGCCGAGGATCGCGCGCCCGTCGGACAGCGCGTCGAGGGTCATGAACGACTTGGCGGTGTGCAGCGGATGCCGGTAGGGGCCGCGATCTCGGGAGTGCCGCAGCCTCCCAGTCCTCGCAGAGGGTCCGCGACACGCACTGCACCGGGAGCTGGATCCCGGCGACGAGCCGACCGGCGGGAACGATCGACGACGCGGGGTCGAAGGCCGTGGCGCGGGAGCGTAACTCCCTGCCCCGCCGACGCCCGGAGTCGTAGGGTCGGGACATGACCCCGACGCACCGTCACGCTCGCCTCCCCCTGGTGGCGGCGATGGTCGCGGTCGTGGCCTGGGGCTTCGGGCCGCTCTTCGTGCGCGGGATCGACGCCGACGCGTCGGTCATCATCCTGTGGCGCGTCCTGCTCGCGCTGCCGGTCGCCATCGGGGTCGCGTACGCCACGGGCGGCCGGATCACGATGGACCTGCTGCGGCGAGCGTTCCTCACCGGCGTGTGCTTCGCCCTCAGCATCATCGCCGGCTTCATGTCGTTCCAGAAGACGTCGATCGTGAACGCCACGCTGATCCCCGCGCTGTCTCCGGCGCTCGTGCTGATCGTCGCGTCGCGGATGTTCGGCGAACACCGGTCGCGTACCGAGGTGGTGTGCGCGGGGATCGCGTT
>Ga0302321_100004360_pt1 | contig 12257 bp, 13 predicted proteins | sample Fen_T0_1_FD_202505 | JGI IMG/M metagenome (GOLD analysis project Ga0302321, IMG submission 202505) | Peat permafrost microbial communities from Stordalen Mire near Abisko, Sweden - Fen_T0_1 | ecosystem: Environmental > Terrestrial > Soil > Wetlands > Permafrost | place: Sweden: Abisko...
CCGGCCCCGTGAGGTTGAACGCTCGCCAAGCGTCGGAAAACGCTGCCGAGTCGTCTGCAAGCTGCAACTCAGGGACCCCGGGAGCGAGGCAAACGTACTCCGCTAGAAGTCGAATCGACGGATTGTCTACGAATGACAGGATGCGGGGCGTCACCGGCGCTCCCGCCGGACGTTCCGGTCTGCAAGCGCCCATGACTGCCGCGACGAACAGCGCAGTCATGCCTAAACGAGCCGCTTTTCTTAGCGCGCGTTGCTCTGCACTGGAAACCCTCACCCGCTAACACTGTCACGGTTCGCGCTGACCGGCTCGCCCAAGATTGATTGGGCGAAAAGAAGAGACTCAGACGATGACGGAGAACACCCCAGTTCGGGCGAACGGCTCGAGTGAGGGGCCCGCGCGGATTTACTGAGTCGCGAGGCCGCCGAGATCGAAGCGAGGCGGCCGCGGCATAGTTATTTTCGCGCGGCCCGGTCGAGTGCTTTGGCGTTCTCTTTCTCTGCAAGGCGATCGCGTTCTATCGTCTCGGCCCTAGCGGCAGCGCGTGAGAAGCGGCGCCTAGCACCGGTCGTACACCGCCCTCAACCCCTCCGGCACAAGCTCAATTCTCCCACCCCGCTTCGTCGCACTGGCGATCCACTCATTGACCTGCGCGTCGGTGAAACCAACCGCTCCACTCAGACCGGCTAACGCCGACCGTCGAGCACCCGCGTCAGCAACTGCTCGACTTGAACCGCGCGTTCTGGCTCATCGAGCGCTTCCGCAAATTGGCCGACGATGCGGCGCACCCGATCGAAGTCTATCGTGTCCCCATGCAGCGTGGCCAGTCGTTCGATGTCCTGCTGATCCTGCGGCCGAAAGGCGATCGCCTTGTAGATCACGAGGTCCTCCGCTCGCGCGACCCGCACCTGCGCTCCAGCGAGGTTCAAGGATTCGGCAGCAGCGATCGCTTCGGTTTCGAACGGAAGCCACGCGATTGAGAGATCGATGTCGACGCCGCTCGAGGTGTGGCGCAAGAGGAGCACTTGATTGGCCGCCGCAAAGGCGATCGCGCCGTCGATGCGGGGCTCGAAGCCCACCATTTCCAGCTGCACGACCAAATCAGGCAGCTCCAGCTTTCCACCTTCCACTGTCAGGTCCACGTCGCGTGTCGTCCGAGGAACGCCACGCGCAATGACCGCCACGCCGCCAATGATCATCCCTGAAAGGGGCAACGCAGTTAGCGCATCAGCCACCGCAGCAATGGCGATCCGGAGTCCACCCTTCAGGGGCGCCTTTTTAGCGCCAGCCATCCCGAAGACGCCGCCAAGCCATGCGAGCGCGCTCGACTTCTCTCTCACGGAGCGAGTCTGGGCGTGCATTTTCATGCATCAGATCCCACAGCTCCAGCGCGGCTTCGAGAGCGTCCGCTGGCGCTAACGCTCCCTCTGCGGCGCGCAACTGGCGCTCCCGCACCTCCGCGGCGCGCCAGCCAAGCACCCGCTTGCGGAGCTGGGCCGCGTGCTCAGGCGAAAGGTCGGTCATCGTCAGGGAAGCCTATCACGCGACCATCGCGGGCTGGGTTACGCCACGAGAACCAGCGCAATCGCTGGCAAATCCGTCAAATTCACTACTGTACGGTTCCCCTTGGGGGGCGCCCAGAAACACCGCTGATAGTTGATTTGCTGGCCCACCCTTGGCCCGCCCCTAACCGGGTTCGCCAAGGTAAGGCACTCCCAGAGCCGCACTAGCCGGCGTCATGAGCTCAGGGAGAGCGTCAACCAGCGGGAGAAGATCAGCCAGCCCAAGTTCGGACCGTGTGACCCGACTAGTTCTGGAAGCGGTTCATGCTCGAGAGTGCTCAGCTTGTCTCGCGCAAGGCTCGCCGAATGGCCGAACCCAAAGGTGCGAACCGGCAGACCATGGAAGTGAGCGAGCGGCTGGCATTGGTCACGATCGCGATGCCGGCGCCGGTGGCCCGATCCGCGTAAGCGACGACGGCAAACGCGCCCGCGTGACCGAAGCAGCTTTGGCTGCCCCACCAGCCGTAGAGGTGCGGCCAGCGCCAGCCGAGAGCAAACCCGCACCCGAGCACGACATAGGCGCCCGTGATTTTGTCAAAGCCGCGCGTGTGCTCTTGCGTGTAGCGCGCGAGCGGTTCGGAAGGATCCCTCAGTATCGAAGCGTAAAATCCGGCCAACGCGCGAGCCGTAGTGTACATCGCTGCGCCGGGAACGAGTGCGGTGCGGCCCGAGATGTGGTTGTTGACGTGCTCGAACCCATCCGCCAAGTTGGCGCCGTTCAGTAGGTAACTTTCGGCGCCGAGCCAATAGGTGTGCGCGGCGAGGCCGCAGTAGCGCCAGGCGAGATCGGAGCCGTACTCGCGAGCGCTAAACGCCTCGAGCGTGTCGCCCGTGATGCGCTGCAGGATCTCACACAAGATCCAGCCATAAGCTAGCGGTTGGTAAGCCAGCGTGCCGCGAGAAAAGGCGGGTGCCTCGTGCTGCAACGCTTGCACAACATTGCGCCAATCGCCCCACAGGTCGGGATGCCGGCTGAGCTCGGGCAGAGTGATCCCGGAGCGGTGAGTCAACACATCCAGCACGGTGACGTCAGGGGCAACGAACTCGGCGAGGTAGCGCCGCACCGGAGCGTGGATGTCTATTTGCCCACGCTCTTCGAGTCGTGCGATGGCATGTGCCAGCACCGCCTTGGAGGCTGAGCAAACTTGAAATCGCGTCTCCGGAGTAACTGGCTCCGAAGCGCCCTCGCCAGCTCGGAAGCCGCGAGCGGCCCCAACAGCCAGGTCGAATACGCGCTGATCGCCCCGCTGCACCACGAGCTGACCGCCGGAAATGCGCACGCAGCCTGTTGGCCGACGAACAACTCAGCCACCCGCTCGAAGCCTGCCATAGTGCTTGTTTAGTACAAACGTACTAAAACCTCAAGGAGGCATGAAACTCCTGGCCGACGTGCGCCGAATCTTCAATCGCCGAGGTTTTTCCGGCACAAGCTTTCGTGCCGTGGCCAGCGAACTCGGCATCAGCCCCGGACACTTGCACTACCACTTCAGAACCAAGGAGCTGGCGCTGGAAGCGCTATTTCAAGAGATCGTGGATGCCACGGAGGGCATGTTCGTGTCGGGAGTCGATTCAGCAAGCCTTCCGAAGGCTTGGTTCAGATTGCAGCACGAGTACTTGTTCTTCTTTCGTGAGCTGCCCGCCATCCTCTTGCAGCATCCCACGCTACGCCGGCGCTATCGCGAGATCGCCAAGAAGCGGGTCGGCCAGTTTCAAACCCTGCTCCCCAACCTCAGCGCAGCCGGCCTGATCATCGCCGAGCCCGAGAGCGGCTTCTTCGATCGCTTTGCGCTGTTGCTCTGGCACCATTGCAACTCGGCGCTCAGCCTCTTGCCGCCCGAGGACACGGCCATCGACCAGGCGGAATCCATGCTGTACACACTGCTGTTGCCGGTGCTCACCGAAAACGGCCGCGCGCTGCTGCGAACTGTACAGGGGAATCAATGATCCCATCATCGGTCAAGCTCGTCCGCATCCAGGCTCTGAGTGGCGTTGCGTTTGCGGTGTTTCTGTCACTGCACCTGGCCAATACCGCAGCCGCCATCATCAGCGCAGGAAGCTACGATGCCTTTCAGGGCGTGGCGCGGCGCTTTTATCAGCAGGTCGTGGTCGAGATCCTGCTCGTGGCCGGGGCGCTCATTCTTCACATCGCCTCTAGCCTCGAACTGGCGCGGCGACGGAAGCGCGGTCGTGCGCCCGTCGAGCTGAGGCTGCACCGATATTCCGGCTACTTCTTGGTCGCGGTCGTGTTTGTGCATGCGATGGCGACGCGTGGCGCCGCGCTTTTCCAAGGCGTTCACGTCGCCGCCCAGTACCTAGGGTTCACGCTCGTCACCTGGCCAATGATTTTCTTTCCTTATTACGCACTGCTGTTTGCCGCCGGCGCCTGCCATTTATTCTTTGGCTTGCGCCTGGCCCTTGGCAGGCTCGGTTTGCGTTGGGCCATGGGCATGAAGCTTTCGCTCGTCCGTGTAGGGCTCATCGCCACGCTCGGTCTCGGCTTGCTCGGTCTCGCCGCCCTTGGCGGTAAAGTTCGGCCACTGGCCATCTCCGAGCGATCGGCATACGAGCGCTATTTCGAGTCGTTCCTACCGGCCGTGTTGCTCCCTTGGCGCTCGACGAAGAGCCGCTGAATTCTAGCGCGGCGACTTTCGACGTCAGCGACGAGAGTGATACGCAAGCTCAATGGCGATCCACGGTCCACCCTTCAGGCGCGGCTTTTTCGAAGCCCCTCGCGCGACTCGCGCGCCGAGCTACGCCACGAGAACCAGCGGGATAGCCGGCAATTCTGCAAGGTTCACTACTGTACGGTTCCCCTTGGGGACGCCCAGAAACACCGCTGATTGTTGATTTGCTGGCCCACCCTTGGCCCACCCCCTCACCGGGTTCAGTCAAGGCAGGCACTCCCAGAGCCGCACTAGCCAGCGTCATGAGCTCAGGGAGAGCGTCAACCAGCGGGGAGCCAATCGCCGAGTCCGAGCTCCGCGAACGTTCGCGCGGTCCGCACGTGTTGGTCATTGCGCTGGCGCGATGACCGGGTGCGGTCGCAGATCGACGACTCGCTTGGAGCATTGGCCAAGAGCCACGGTTCGCGAACCTGCCGCGAAGAGCTGCGCGATCTAGGGAAGTTGCGAGACCGCTGTCGGTAGGAACCACAATCCGTCGGAAGCGAGACCGAGGTACCAGCCTCCGGGTCCGGCGACGGGAGCTGAGGTCGGACCGTACTCCATTTTTTGCGAGACGAGCCGCCAGGTCTTTCCACCATCATGCGAGTGCAGGGCCCGGAACGAGTCTTCGGTTCGCGGGGCGATCGATTTTGCGATGACCAAGAGCTCACCGCGGGCGGCTCCGAGGTTCGTGATGGCGAGACCCGAGCTCGAACCAAGTCCGCCAGCGATGGCGCGAAAGCTCCGTCCGTCGTTGCGCGATTCGAAAAGCGTCGTCGCAGTGACTGCGTAAACGGCACCTGCGTCGTGTGCGAGGGCGACCACCGGAGCTGGGAGTGGCGCGACGCTCCAAGCCCGACCTGGAGCGCCGCGCAAGACACCGCTCGCCGCGCCGAGCAGCACGGATTGTTCGGTGACCACGGCGCTCGTCAGCGGGTACCTCGTGGTTTCCGAAGTCGCGCGCGACCCGGGCAGCACCTCGGCTTCGAGGGGAACGCGCGAAGACAAATCCTTCCAAGTTCGCCCCGCATCCGTTGAAAACAGAATGGCACCACGCACGACTAGGCGGCGGTCCTTCCAGACCGCGATGGCCTGGACCGGTCCCTGTGGCGTGGTCGGGAGTCCGCACTCGGCAAAGGTGCGACCTTCATCGAGAGACTGAACGAGCTTTCCCCAGTCATCGCCAACGAAAATCTCCGCGCCGTTCGCGACGAGTGCCGTAACTACGGAACCCAGACCCTTCACGTACGACCAGCTCGGGCGCGAGCGCTCCGACCACGCGAGGCCGACTCGATCCTCGTGGAACGCCGCGAACAGTCGCGAATCGCCGACGGCGACATGCACGATCGCGCTCGCCGTGAAGCCAGCTTCGGCTTCGCGCGCGGTGGCGCCGCGATCCGTCGAAACCCAGGGGCCCCAAGGCGTACCGACGGCGATCCCGCGCTTGCCGAGATCGACGGCAGTCAGCGAGGAATACAGCTTGCTCGTGGATTGGTCGGCCTCGACCCCCGTGGGTGGCGAGAGCGTGAGGCCGTAGAGCGCGAGGGGAAAATGTGACCACGGCCCCGGGGGCTGTGTGGTCGGACGCCAGGTTCGACCGCGATCGCGGCTCGCGTATACCGGCAGGCCCGACTCCTGAAACGAGACGTAGACGACGCCGTTTCGTGCGATCAGGTCATCGGGCGCGTGCGGAAGTTTCTCGAGCGAAAACGTTTCCCCTTCGTCGTACGAGACGCGCAGGCCGTCGTCGGTCGTCGCGTAAAGCACGCCGTCGAACGCGCGCAGGTTCTCGCCGAAGCCGCCGTGGAACCCTAGGTCTTTCTCCAGCCAGCCATTGCCGCGGTCCGAAGAGACGAAGGTTCCAGCCGCGGTCAGGGCGACGATGCTCTTCGGCAGCACCGCGAGGCGCCGGATCGCCCAGTCGCTGGTGGTCGAAAATTTCGGCTTTTCTGGCTGCCGCTCGGCGGGCAGCCAGGTGACGCCGGCGTCGATGCTCCGATAGATCTCGAGGTCCGGCGTTCCGGCGAGCAGCGTGCTGTCGACGGCAATGAGCGCAGTAATTGACACGTGCTGCTTCGCAACGCCCGGTTTCGTCGTCAACGGCAGCCCGTTCGACATGCGCGCCCAGGTGAGACCGCCGTCGTCAGAACGAAGTACACCGCCAGCTTGATGAACAGTGCCCGCATTGGGCGTGGCGAACAGCACTCCGCCGAGTTCGACGAGGACCCAAGTCGAGCCCACCGTCGGCCCGGGTACGAGGCTGCCCGTGATGCCCGGGCTCGCCGCCGCAAAATTCGATAGCGATGAAGCTACGCCCGGCGCCACGGCGTCGGATGCGGCGGAGGGTAGAACGGACACGACCGATGTCGAGGTGCGTGGTGCTGCCGTGGCTGCGGCGCCGCCCGGCGGCGGCGGGCGCGTCACTTCTGAGTGCCGGGAGCAACTCGCGTTCGCCGCAGCGAGGACGGTTATCCAAGCCAATGCACGGGCGCGCGCTGGTAGCGCTGTATTGGTCGCTTCGGGTGTCCGGAAAGTCACACGTAGCCGTGATCCATGTGCACGTCTGCCCAGTTGAGCGCAGCTAGCTCGCCGGGACGCAGGTAGAGATACATGCTCAGCGCGTAGAGCCGCCTCCAACGAACGGCACGCCGACACACGCGAGAAGCGCAGCGGCCTCCGTCGGATAGAGCCACTGCTTTCCTTTCTTTTCTCCGCGATCGGGTCCTTGAACCCGGTCGAACGGATTCGACTCGAGCACGCGCAGCGCGGCGATCTTCGAATCGACAGCGTCCTTAAACATCTTCTTCGCGTGAGCCCAAACCTTCGTAGCCGTGCTCCAGTGGAGCAGTTTCGCGGTCACTTTATCGTCGAGCGCAGCGGACAAAGCGCGGGCGTCGTCCTTCGTGACATCGAGCATGCGTTTCGATCCGAACACCGGCCGAATGTGGCCTCGGTAGCGCCCAGGCTCACCGCGTAAGCCCTTGCGCGTGCGCTCCTTCGCCCAGTCCTCGTGAAAGGCGTCGACCGTGGGCGAAAAGCCGACAGGGCCCGCCACGCCATTGTCAGCCGCGAACACGTAGCCCTCCGCCTCTTTGCTAATGTCGCGGGCCACGTCCAGCTTCGGGTATTACAGTTAACTACTTCAGCCGCGCTCGCCGTAGTCTCGCCGCGTGAGGCGTCGAGCTAGCGAGCACATCAACCGCTACGAGATTACTAGGCGACCGGACTTTGCGTGAGTCGATTCCGGATCTCGCTGAGGAAGGCGCGCACCGTCGCCTCCGGGTGGTCCTGCGGTAACAGCTCGGACAGCATAACGTTGCTCGCGAGCGCTGTCTCGATGGCCTCCAGATACTGCTGCGGCGTGCAGCCTAACGCTCCACCATACACGACGCGTCTCATGATCCTGTCGATGCCGTTCAGCGGATCTTTCTCGAACTGAACCCCGTAAAGCATCGCCCTGATGTTACCTTGCCAGGCGTCTGACATACTTCAACCTTCTTTCAGCCTTCATTTAGCGCATTTACCGCACGTCGAGTTCGACGTTACTCAGGTTTACGCCTTGTCGCTTGAACGAGTCGAGAGCTTGCTGCGTGAATTCGAGCTTCGGGCGATAGTGGCCGCTGCGATCTGAGAGCAGCCGCAACTCGCCGTTGATGACTACGAATTCGCCTGCTGCTGCCACTGGCGTCCCTGCCAGCAGGCTCGAATGATGAAAACTGCCAGCAGAGTGAGTTTTGGAGGCATAGAAGTCTCCGAACTCGTCCATCACGAAGATGGCAGCAGGGTTGTCAGTGTGCTCGGTAGACGCGTCGCTCGTATCAAACAGTTTCCCTTCGCGGTCGTAGATCTTTCCGTCTTTTATGGTCAACTTGTAAGCTTGACGGCGCGCGGCGTCCAGATAGTCGACGACCCCACCCAAGTGGCGCCATTGAGCGTTCCCTGGTAGGTGCTCACCCTTGTACTGGCCCCTCATGGGCGTCGTCTTGTAGATTGGCTTCCGCTCCGGCTTCGGCTGCTGCGCACGCGCCGCGGATGCTCCCGCGGGCTTGCCCTTGTTTGAGCCGGTGTTGACGATGCGTTCGTGCTTGCCCTCGGCCGCGGGTGTCACGCCGGGAGTCTTCTTGAGGACCAATTCTTTGCTTTGGTCCTTCATCTGCGCCATGCGCGATTCGAGGCCCGCCTCGCGGCTGTCGAACAGGCCTTCTTCGGCGAGGTGGAGCTGAAGCTCCAATTCCCGTTGGGCAAGCTTGGGCGGGATGGCGACGATCAAGCCGGCACCGACCGCGGACTTCAACAGGTTGATCAGGAGATCGTGGCGACGGGTGGGATCCATGCCGTCGTCCGTGATGATGTTGTAGAGGTTCTCGCTCAAATCACCGGCGATGAGGATGCCGTTGAGCGCGGTGGCCGAGGCTTCGCCGTAGAATACGGCTCGGTTGAGGCCCACCTTGGCGCCGAATGCCGCCAAATTGCCGACCGGAGCGGCCCGTGACCAAAGCGCCGCGCCGCCCGGGATGAGAAAGCTCGCCACCTGCAAGACGTCGAAGACGGTGTCTTTCGTCGTCTGCTCATCGTAGGTAACGCGATTGAACGTGGTGAGCGCCCCCGACGCGACCCCGAACACGAGGGTCGACATCATCATCGCCTCGACCAGAGCAGGTAACGCCAGCGGCACAGGTAGCAAGAAGGTGGCGACACCGGCGATGACCAAGGCGGTCAGGCTCACGTCACCCAAGTAGCGGGCGATGCGCTCTTCCGATGCGCTCCCGCTGGTGTCAAACTGGCCCTTGCGAGCCTTGATGCCGTACTCCGCAATGTCAGGAATGTCGTAGTTCACCTCCCCCGTGAAGTAGCGATTGTCGTTCTCCCATCTCTCGAGCAGCCATTTGACGGCGTCGTCGCCGTCGATCGGGATAGCTAGAGAGACCTCGTAGTAGAACTTGGAATTGTGAATCTCGGCAGCGTCCGTGTAGTCGACGAGATGCCATGTCCGCCCGCCCCTGAGCTGCGCGATAAACACTCTCAGAGTGACGGATTGGCTCGCCTGCGCCGCGAAAAGCGTGGCTTTGAAGTAGAGCTTGGGCGTCGCGGCGTAGTCCACCAGGTGCTCTTGGACGCCCTTAGCCCATTTTTTTTGGCGTTCCGCATCGTCCCTGAATTTGTCCCACACCGCGCCGCTTTTTTTTGCGACGAGCTGGAACCTGAGGTCGGCGTCGCCGCTTGCTGCTTGTGCCGCGTGCTCCGGGCTCTCCCCGTTGGGTTTCGCTGCAGCGAAGGCTTTTCGCGCGAGGCTGTCCAGCGAACGCACGACTTGACGCCGCTTGTAGGTAGCCTTTCCTGGGCCATGTAGCACGCATCCGACCGTGTGAACGCCCTCACGCTTCCACTCGATGATGCACGCGAGGCCCGCATCCGCGCGCGCCTTGCCTGTGGCGTCATCGATCGCTCACGTCCAAGATCTTCAGCAGGGCGTCGGCGCGCGTCGTGCCTTCACTGTGGGCGGTTCCGGCGCGGGTGGTGTTGATCGTTTCCGGTGTGCCGTCGATGGTCAAGTTGATCTCGATGCCGGCAATCGCTTCTCCTGTGTCGTCGATGACCTTGACGTCGTACGGGGCGGGCTCGGCCACGGGTTTGGCGCGGCGCGCAGGTGGAGGCGCCGCCTCCACCTCTTCTTGAGCGACAACGGCCGTAGGCCGAACCACCTCTTCGAGCGTCATCACGCCGGAGCTCAGTGCGCGGCGCAGGTCGCGCTCCAGGTGATTGAGTTCACGCCAGTACGGGGGCCGGGCATGATGCGCAGGAGCGCTCCTCTCGCCTTGGTATCCCAGGTAGGCCAAGTGCGCATCACGCACGCAGGCCGCGACGTCCGGATCGCCACCCTGCACGGCGAACATCAGATGAGCCAACGGCCCGTCGAAACTCGACCGACCTCCGGCGGCGCCCACGGGTCGCTGGGAGGGTGGATTTAGGCGCAGGACCAGCTCCCGGAAACTGGTTCGCACGCGCCACGTTCTCTGTCCCGCCGCCATCCAAGATCCTTTATCCGTCAATCTGAGTCCACAAGGAATGCCGAGGGCGCTCTTCTCGTACAACTCAAACCGGGCCCCCGCCCTTGCGTGGCAAAGTTAGAGCCCGGGTTGCCGGACGGTGTACGCTGCTGGCGACTACTTCTTTCCCAGCGACAAAGAAGTAACCGCGCGCATTCGCAGTCGCGCCCGCCATGCGCCCGAATCAACGGCGCCACTCCAACGGCCGCACCTGCTGGGCCTCATGCGGGGCCGGGCGACGGGAAACCACCTCGTAGTGTTCTGCCCTTTGGTTGACGCGCGCGCTGAGGTCGTCGAGGTTGGTCCAGAGCCGATCGATCTTCTTCGGGAGATCTGAGCGCCGGCCATCAATCATTGCACGGCAAACTGCACCCGGATCGTTGGTGTCTCCAATTTCTCGCTCTAGTTGGTCCCACGCAGATTCGCACAGAGCGTCCAACTCGCGGAGGTTCTGCAGGGCCGACTTGGCAACCGGGGATAGCTGCCGCGATCGAAGAAAGAACCAGATGGCTGCGATGATGCCAATCCCGACGAGAATCTCCATAACGCCATGAGAGCGTGCCTGGCTCGACGGGACAAGACCGGTTTCTCGCCGAAATGTCTGAGATTGGCTAGGGCCACACATGTCCAATTGGTTGCCGCGTGTGCGAGCGCCGCGCACGAAGCACCCGACGGTGTTCGGCGCTCACGCCGCTGCCACTTGCATGAATGAAAAACACCCCAAGTCACTGAGCCCGAAGTTCGCCACCCCTGGATCGGTGCGCACGCAGCTCGAACCGCCAGTCTCGTCGAAAGTTCATCCGAGAGTCACTGACGGCCGCCGAAGCGGGAGCCGCCATAGTACTTTTTCCCGGCGTGCGGTCCGCGTTTGCGTGTTTCTCGGATTTTCGCTTTCCTGCAACCCATGCTTCGAGTTCTTTGCATCGTCGCTCGCGATTGCTCTCGGAGCGGTCGCGTGCGGGGCATCTGTACCGCCGCCTAGCCTTCCGGCTGAAGCGGCCCCCGCACCGCCGCCCGCGGCGAGTACCGCACCCGCCCACTTCACCCGCCGGAGCCAGTCCGGCCGCCGCCGCGGCGTGCGGCGGCGCCCCGCTAACGGTCCACTTCTTCGATGTTGGTCAAGGATTGTCGGCTCTCGTCAAACTCCCTGACGGCCGCAGCATCCTGATCGACGCGGCAGTGCCTCATTGCTACGGAGAGTTGGCGGGGGGCTGCCAGACGACTCCACGCTTCTTGCTTGTCACTACCCGTGATTCGATCGTGCTCTTGGGTATCGAGAGGAACGCCGATTCCGTTTGAAGGATGAGCCGATTCGCGGTTTCGTCGATGATGGTGCCGGCGAGGTGAATCGGGACTCGCGCGATATCGAAATCCCAGGTCGCGCTTTCGATCCGAACATTGAGGACCACCGCTGCTCCGGCATAGTCAGTGCCCGCCATGTAGCCCAGGGCCATTCGCGTCATCTTCATGTTCTCCGTAATTCCCAGCTGGAGTGCGTCGCGGTAGGCATGGGCCCCGATAGGGATCGTGTTTCCCGCACTCGAGACGGCGGCGGTGGCTTGGGTGTTCACGAAGCTGGTCCACTGCTCATGATCCCGTCGCTCGCGATCCAGGTCGGCACCGTGGTGGCGTTTTTCGCCGGCTTCGGCATCGGCTGGTGGTGGCGCGGTTGGCGCGACAGAGAGCTCGCGACCGAGCTGCTCGCGAGGAGCGAGGAACACAACCGCGAATGACATCGGCCATTTTTTCCTGCGCGTCGCGCGGCTAAAACGCCTGCGGCGAGCACACGCTTCGCGGAGCGGAGTCGGCCCGAACGGTTACGTCACCAATGCGGGCGAGTTACCCGTGCTCGAAGATCGATCTAGTAAACCCGCGGATCAGCATGCCAAGGTCGCCAAACAAATAAGTGATAAACATGCACAGCCCCAGAGGCAACACCATCGCGAGGGGCACCCAAACCAACCAGCGTGGCACTGACGAGGGGGGC
>Ga0302321_100004362_pt1 | contig 12255 bp, 8 predicted proteins | sample Fen_T0_1_FD_202505 | JGI IMG/M metagenome (GOLD analysis project Ga0302321, IMG submission 202505) | Peat permafrost microbial communities from Stordalen Mire near Abisko, Sweden - Fen_T0_1 | ecosystem: Environmental > Terrestrial > Soil > Wetlands > Permafrost | place: Sweden: Abisko...
TCAACCCATCGGTTGGGCTGGCCCAATTTAGGCATGCGACACCACAAGCAGGGTCTCGCTCCTCCTCAAAATGCACTCGAGAACGATATCCAGGGTCTCGGGATCGAGCATGGCAAAGCTCTCATCCAGCACGCGCACATCCGCCTGCTGGGCCAGGGCGCGCGCGATGCACACCCGTGCCCGCTCCCCCTGCGATAGCTGCCAGCCACTGTCACCCACCATTTGCTGAATGCCAGCTGGCATGCGTGCGAGCAGCCCGGAAAGTCCAAGCTCGGCGCAGATCTGCTCGAATTCGGCGACGTCGTTGCCGCCCGGTGGCCAGCGCCGGGCCATGGCGATGTTGAACAGCAACGGCGCGGACAGAATGTGGTTTTCATGGGCCTGCGGCACGCTGGCCACGCGTTGTCGCCAGCGTTCGGGCCGCAAGCTGTGATGGTCGAAGCCGCCCAGAAGCAACAAGCCGCCCGAAGGCTGACGAACCCCGCATAGCAAAGCGCCCAGCGTGGACTTGCCCGACCCAGAAGCCCCTTCGACGAGCACGCGATCGCCGCGTCTCACCTCAAAATCGGCCCCTCGCAACACTGGCTCCAGTCGCCCTGGATAGCGGTAGCTCACGTCGCGCCCCACCAACAGCGCCCGCCGCCCTTGGGTCGCATCGTCGATTTCTGTCGGAAGCACCGCAACCTGCTCGGCGGGCCCCTCGGGAACCGCTGCCGCGTCCGTGATGGGCCGCGTACCTCGCCAGGCCACGAAGGCCGCGGCCAGGCCAGGCCCGGTCTCAAGCGCAACGCGCCTGAGCGCCATGTAGACCAGCAGAATGCCGCCCAGGCTCACCGCGACCAGAGGCGTTCCGCCGCGCGTGGCTGTGAACCCCGGCACCAGCGCCGCCACGGCCAGGATCAGCCAGCCGCGCGGGATCAACACCGCCAACCGCGCCATCTCGCGATCCATGGCAGCCTCTTTGCGGGCGTAGTCACCGAGCACACGGTCTTCGCCCAGGTGGCGATTCTCTGGCGGGACCTGCGCCACCATGGTTCGGTAGCCGACCATGGTTTCGACAAGATCATCCGTCAGCATCAGACGGGCATCGGCCCAGGCAAGCACCCGGCGGTAGAGCCGCCGAACCAAGAAAGCGGCAAGCAGCAGCCAAAGCAGCAGGAGAAGGCCGTGCGCCACTGGGGCGGCGCCCGCGAGAAGGACGCACACGCCACAAACACACTGGGCCACGTCGGCGAGCAACGTGGGCCCCCCCGTGCGCGCTAGGGCATCCAGGGCATCCGCGTCTAGAACCACGCCAAACAAGCTGCCGATGCCACGCGCGCGTACCGTGTCCGACGATAGATGAAAGATCCCAGCCAGCAGCCGCTCGCGCGTCAGTCCGCCCACGTGAACCGCCAACCGCCCTGCCCCCCAGATCGCGGCCCCTCGGCACACGACAAAGGTGAGCAGCATGATGGCCCACGCGAGCAGCCAGCCGCGCGACAGATGTCCCTCCATCGCCGCCGACCCGATCAACCACCATGAAGCGACATAGAGCCCGAAGGCCAAGAAGTAGAGGCAAACCGTCGTCACCAGCACGCGCACGGCGCCGGCCTCGACGAAGCGGGCAACGAACCCCTTCTCCGCTGGGGCGAAGGAGAATCCGGTGCACAGCTCGCCCGTGCCAGTGCTTGCGCTCAGGATTCGTTCGGCCGCTCTTGCGCCATCTTGGGACAGACCGGCCTGCGCGCAGAACGCGGCAACATGGCCGGGCACGGACAGCGCACCGGCCAGGGCAGCATCGACGGCCGTGATGGGCACCCGAACGACACCACGACTGGGGGCAAGGATGTCGACCTGGCGCCCACGCCCGCGCAACCCCAGCAAGATGAAGAACCTTCGCCCGAGCCCAGCAGGGGTCACCACCAACACCGGCCCGCCTTCGGCCAACAGCGACTCCGCGGTAAGCAAGGTCCTGTCCTTGTGCTCTACGATGATGCCGAGGCGCGCGCCAGCGTCTTCTAGCCAGCGCGAGAGATCGAGTGCGCTGACCTCGCCGATGCCATGCGGGGCTGGCGACAGTCGGCGCGGCCGCCGCTTGGGCACCACGCGCTCTGCGATAGCCTCCATGGCCTGGCCAAGCATGTCCGAGGGCCATTCAACCCCGGCGAGCGCGGAGGTCACCACCACGGGAAGGGTCCGGCTAGTGGCCATGGGAGTGTCCCTTGTGGGTGACGTGGCCATGGTCGACGCGCATGTGCCGCCATTCAGGGCCAGCCAGGCGTGCCAGCGCGCGCGTCTCCGCGGCCAGCAGCCCGGCGTAGCGCGAAGCGGATCGTTCGGCCAGCACAGTGGGCGAGTCGTCCTCGACAATGCGCCCGCCTTCGATCACGAGAACGCGCCCAAAGCTTCGCGTCTGGCCGATGTCGTGGGTGATGCACAGCAGAGTCGCATCCTTCCAGCGCTTGCGCGCCGCCAATAGCATGGCAGTTCGTCGCGTCCGCTCCAGACCGCAGAAGGCTTCGTCTAAAATGACGAGGCTGGGCGCCCCCCTGCAAATGCCACGGCCCAGACGCACGCGCTGCCCTTCCCCGCCGGACAGCAAGGCGCCCCCTGCCCCCACGGAGGTCTGCAATCCCATGGGTAACCGCGCCAGCACTTCGTCCAGCTCGGCGGCTTCCACGGCTTCTCCCACCGGCCGCCGTTCGCTCTCTTGGCCATAGCGAAGATTCTCAAGCAGGGAACGGTTCCACAGCTGCACCGTCGGATCGACCCACGTGGTGCGCTGGCGCAGGCGCGATAGCACGCGGCCGCCAAGAGGTTCGCCGTCAACCAGCACGGCGCCGGTGTTGGGCTGATACCAACCCAGGAGCAGTCCGACTAGACTGGATTTTCCAGCGCCCGACACACCGACGATGGCCACGTGTTGGCCAGCCGGAATGGAGAGCGCCTGCACGGCCAAGACCTGGTTGCCCGCCTGCTGCACGCTCACGTTTTCAAAACGGATGGCCGGGGCCGGCACAGACACGTCTTTCTCGGAGGCGTCTGCGACCAGGGTGTCCTCGTCGGAAGCGCCCTCCTCGGCACCCAGGGGTTCCAGCAAGCGCAGGGTGACGTTGCGGTGCTGCGGGTACTGCTGAATGAGGAACGACAGTTCGATTCCCAGCGACGGAATCATGAGCACCCAGTAAACCAGCAGGATGGCCCAACCCGATCCCTCCGCGGTGACCAGGTAGTGAAACACCACCACGGCGGCGAGACCGAAGCCCACCAGCCCCATCATGGTCTCGACCAGAATCTGCGTGCGCGCCACGTCTCGCGCGGCGCGCGCCCATTCGCGCAAGCGGCCGCCGTGCTCGGCCGCTACCGCGCCTTCGGCGGTGTGGGCGCGAATCGCGGACAGGCCCAACAAGGCATCGAGATAGAAGCGCGCCAGGCCGCCGGCGTGCCCGCGCATGCGCAGATCCTTTTCCAGCAGCAAGGGCTGGCCGAGAAGCGGCAGCACCACCACCAGACCCGCAAGCAACAGCACCAACGGCGCCGAGGGCGGATGTAGCCAGATCACGCCCACCACGGTCGCGCAAAGTTCGCACAGACAGCGCACGATCTGGCCACCTTGACCAGGCAGAAGGCGCACCCAGTGCAAAAGGTGCGAGCTTTCCGCCATATTGGAGATGGGACGGCTTTGGAAGTAGCGATCGCCGAGGCGAGGCAGCTTGTGCAGGAAGGCGCGACGAAGGCTAATTTCAAGACGGCGGCCAGCGCTCCACAAACCGCGCGCGACGGGCCATTCCACCAGTGAGAGCGCGACGAGCAGCACGAGCAGCGATAAGGCGGCAACAAGGCGTTGCTCGAAAACCGCCAAGCGCTGGCCGATGTCGAAGGCGCCCCGGAAGAGCAAGACTTCGACCACGCTGCCGAGCCCGGCCAGCGCAAGTCCAGCCAAAAGCGGCAACGCCCGCCACAACCCGTCCGCTCGCAGAAGCTGGAATAGCCGGCGCCCAGGGCCCACCTCGTCGTCGCGGATGGCCGCGGACAGCTCAGCGGGCAAATCTGGCGAAGCCTCGATGGTTCCGGTGACCTTGAGGACCACGGCACCCCGAACCACCAGGTTCTCGTCGCCGCCATCCTTGCCAGCAGGCAGGCGAACCGTCCACAGCTCCTCGGGAATGAGCGCGCAAGGGGCATCGCCTTCCGTGGACGCCAGGAGCAGATGGAACACGTCCAGCGCACGCTTCGACGCCATGGCACCCTGCTCGACCATGCGGACGGTGGCACGCAGGGCGGCGTCGAGCGCTGCTAGCTTCTGCCAGCCGCCGGGCACCGAAGCATCAAGCATGCGATGGGCCTCGCGCTGGCCAAGCGTGTGCGCCAGCCTGGAACGCAGGGGTTCGACAAATGCTGGCGACGTTAGCCATTCCGCAACGTCGCTGGCCGGAACCTCGCTCTCGTGAACGTAGAGGTCGCGTTCGAGCGCTTCGCGTTTCATCCAGCGCCGCCCGCGCCCTGGATCCATGATCTGGACCCAGGCGCCCACCAGTCGCCACACCACCACAAAGTGGGTGAGCCCCGACGGCAAGCGCGTGACCACCAAGGCAGGCAGACACTCGGCCTTGGGCGACAACACTTGCTCGACCGGCATCATTTCCTGATCCGCCTTGAGCCCGAGCGCGTTGGTCAGGTCTTCGAGGGTGTCGATCGAGGTTCCGTCCACGCTGGTATGGCAAGCCTCGCGCAGGCGCCCGTAGCTGGCTTTGATGCCGAAGCCGGAAAGCAGCGATTTCAAGGTCGCTGGGCCACAATCCATGCTCGAGGTCTGAATCGCCTCGGGAGCCAGAAACTTGCGCGCGGAGCCCGGGCCCTCTTGTTGGGGGTCGCGCTGGCTCATGGGGCTTGGGCCCCTGTGGCTCCCGCATGGGCGGCCGAGCTGCCCGCATTGGTCAAGTAGCGGCCAGCGGCGTCCAGCACTAAGGCCACGGGCGCCACCTGTTCCACCTCGACTTCGGCGCTGCCCTGCAGACCGTGCTCGACCGGGATGCGTGATTTTTGCGCGCTGTCGAGCTCGAGCTCGATGCGGATCAGGCCTTCCCTAGGCTCGGTCCCCACCCGCTCCACATGGGCTGTGAGCACGCCGAACTTGGTCCACGGAAAACCAAAAAGGCGTAGTCGCGCGGCCTGGCCTGGCTTGACTCGCCCAGCGGCGGTGGCCGCCTCGAAAAACGCCACGGCGCGCAGGTTGCCCGAGGGGACGATGGTGCAAAGGCGCGTGCCAGCGACCACCACGGCCCCGGCCTGCAGGCTGACGGTGTGGCCAATGCGCCCCGACACCGGCGCGCGCACCGTGAACAATTCGATGCGCTGGTCGAGGATCCTCATGCGCGACTCGGCCTCGGTGCGCACACTTTGCAGACGCGCAATCTCGGCTTCCAGGCGCGCGATCTTGGCGCGACGATCGCTCTTGCGCACCACCCCCTCGGTGCCCAAGCGGCCAACCTGCGCCCGCGCCGCCTGGGATTCTGCCGTCTGCCGTTCGTAGTCGGCCTGGGTTCGCTGTTGCTCGACGTCGGCCACCACATGTTGCTTGTGCAGGGATTCGACCTGCGCGCGCTCCGAGGCCTTGAGATGGGCGACCGCATCGGAGGCCCGCTGGCGCGCCCGTGCTTCGCTCACTTCCGCCACCAGCGCCCGATCCTCACCGCGCAGCGCCTCTTCGTCGGACAACAACTCACGCTCGAGCGCGGCGACCTGCGGTCCAACCGCCATCACCTTGTTCTCTTCGGCCTGCCGTTCCAGCTGCCAGGCCTCACTGTCCATTTCGATGAGAATGTCGCCAGCGCTCACCTGCTGGTCGAGAATGAGGTTGGTGCGCAGCAGACGTCCGGCGACCGGGGCGTCCACGTCATGGGGAGCGGCCTCGACCTCGATGCGGGCCTGCCGGCTGGTTTCGTAAAGCGAAACGCGAGACAAAAAGAACCACAGCGTCCAAGCCAATAGCAGCGTGCCGCCGATCAAGGCGGAGCGAAAGGTTCGTGAGGAGGCATCCTGGGCGCGCGCAAAACGGGAGAACATGAAAGCCCTCGCTGCACCCTCATCATAGTCGAGATGCGACCGCACAGGAACCGCTCTTGCCGGGCTCGCAGCGCACCGACGAAAAGGGTAAAACCCGCGCATGTCGAAGTTCGCTGTCAATACCGGCGCCCGCGGTCTGGCACTGGTTGTCTTTCTGTTCGCCTGCAACGGCAAGGGCGCACTCAGCGCTGAAAACAAGCCCGCGCCACCCGTGCCCCCTGCCGCAAACGCGCCCGCTGGTCCCGTCCTCGACGAATCCGGGCCCTCGATGAATTTGCTCACGTCGAGCGCGCTCTGGCACCTCTACGGACAGGGCTTGGTGATCCCATGCGCGGGCGAAGGCTTCCGCAAATACAGCCAGGAGTACACCAACCCCTGGCGCGGCACGGCCAAGCTTGACGAGCACGTCGGACGCACCCTGGGCTCCACCGCGGCCACGTTGCGCTTTCCTTGGAACGCGGACACGGGCGAAGCCAGGATCATCGTGCGCGTGCACGGCGGCTCTGCGGGCAAGAAACTGTCCGTGCGAATCAACGGCCGCCCCATCAAGAACGCGACGCTCGAATCGGGCTGGCAGCAACTGACCCTACCCGTGCCGGCGAAGGTGCTAGTGCCCGGCGAAAACACCCTGGCCCTGGCCGCTGGAAAGAAGAACGCTGTTTTCCATTCCATCGACATCGCGCCGGGCAAGCCGGCCGAGGGGCAAGAAGAGACCTGGCCGGCGGCAACCCCAGTCGCGCGGGTGCAGGTGGCGGGGCAGGAGCGTGATGGCCTGACTGGCTTCTCCCGCCTGATGATGCCCGTCGAGATTCCTCAGGATGGCTGGCTTGTGGTCGGGACCGCCGCCACCGCGGGCGCTGTGCGCTTCCAGGTTTCCGTGACCGCCGAAGATCAGCCAACCAAGGTTCTACTCGACGAAAAACAAGAGCCCGGCAGCATGCACGAGCGGCGGCTGTCGCTGGCCGAATTCTCAGGAAAGCTCGTGGCGCTCGAGTTGTCGAGTGGCGACGGACACGCGGCCTGGATCTCGCCGCGCATTCTTCTGCCCAAGGCGACTATTGCTCCTCGTCCGCAGCCCGCGCGCAACCTGGTGATGCTGGTGGCCGATGCCTTGCGCGCCGACAAGTTGCCCATGTACGCCGACTCGCGCGTGCGCACGCCCAACATCGTCAAGGCCGCGCAGGCGACGGGCGTTAGCTTCACCTCGACCCAGGCCGCGTCGCCCTCGTCGCCACCCTCCCACGCCAGCATCCAAAGCGGCTGCATGCCTCGTGTGAACGGCATTCTTGGGGACAAGGCGAAGGTCAATCCAGGCACGCCCATGGTCAGCGCCATCCTGGCCAAGGCGGGCATGGCCACCGATTTCATCGGCGATGCTTCCTTCGCCATGAACCGCCTGAAACCGGTCTCGACCTGGAATGAATTCCACATGCCGAACGCCGAAGGCAAAGGTGGCGACTGCTCGGCCGTGGTCAAACAGATCCTGACCTTCGCCGACAAACAAGCGGGCAAGCGCTTCTTCGTCTCGGCGGTGGCCTTCGAGGCCCACACGCCCTACATCTATCACGAGGGCACGACCGAGCATTACTACGACGGCCCCATGGATCCGGCCATCGGCACCCACCCCGACGGGGTCATCCTGACCGCCATCGTGGGCGGCAAATTGAAAATGACCCCCGAGCGGTGGGGGCAGCTCAAGGGCCTCTACGACGGCGAGGTCGAGCACTTCGACGAATGCTTCGGCGCCCTGACCGAGGGCCTCAAATCGCGCGGTCTTGGCGACAACACCGACATCGTCATCCTGGCGGACCACGGCGAGGGCTTCCTCGAACACGGGAGCATGGGCCACGCCTACGGCAACTATGCCGAGCTGACCAACGTGCCGCTGGTATTCTTCCTGCCGGGCTTGGGCCGCGGCCAGAAGATCCCGACGGTGGTCAGCCACACCGATGTGGTTCCAACGATCTTGGATGTGCTGGGCGTCGAACCCGACGCGCGCGTTCAAGGAGAAAGCCTGGTGCCCATGATTCTACGCCAGGGCCCGTGGACTCCGCGGGTGATGCCGTCAGAGTACGGACGCAGCTACTCGCTTCGCGCCCGATCCCTGCACTACGTCGTCGACTACGCGGGCAACGAGTTGCTCTACGACACCGCCGCGGATCCGGCAGAGAAGACCGAGATCAACACCAAGCGTCCGCTCGCCCTACGTTACTTCCGCGACCTCGCCGGCATCTACCTCGCCCACCGCGCACACTGGCACGAGGCCACCTGGGGTACCATTAACAACCACCGTCCGGGCTTCGGGCGATAGAGGGCACAGAGGCCGGTGAGGTCACCGAGTTCTATGGCTTGATCAGCGTGCCGACGCCCTTGTCGGTGAACAGCTCGACTACCACGCTGTGGGGCTCGCGGCCGTCGACGACGTGCACGGCTTCGACGCCACCTTCGAGGGCGCGCAACACGGCCTTGGACTTCACCGCCATGCCGCCCTTGACAGCCTTGCCTTCTTGCAAGCGGCCGCGCAAATCCGCCGTGGCAAGCTCGCTCAAGAGCTGCCCGTTCTCGTCGAGAATCCCCGCCACGTCGGTCAGGAAGATGAGCTTCTTGGCCTTGGCGGCCACCGCGATCTCGGCCGCCACGTGGTCGGCGTTGATGTTGTAGCTGGTGCCATCGGCGCCCAGCCCCACCGGCGAGATCACCGGGATGTAGTTCTTGTCGAGGAGCATGTCGAGCACCTCGGCGTTGATGGATTCGACCTCGCCCACCAGGCCCAGGTCGGGCTTTCCAGGTCGGGGAATCTGCTTGCGCGCGTGAATGAGGTGCGCGTCCTTGCCTGACATGCCCATGGCCGAGCCGCCCAGGGTGTTGATGAGCCCGACGATCTCGGTGTTCACCTTGCCCGTGAGAACCATCTCGACCACGCCCATCTCGGCCGTGCCCGTCACGCGCTGGCCATCGATGAACTCACTCTTCTGGCCCAGGCGCTCTAGGGTGCGTGTGATCTCGGGTCCGCCGCCGTGGACAATGACCGGCCGCAAGCCCGCGGCCTGCAAGAGCACGACATCGAGCGCGAAGCTGCGCTTGAGCTCCGGCTGCACCATGGCTGCGCCGCCGTACTTGATGACGGCGCGGGTGCCTGAGAATTTCTGGATGTACCTGAGCGCCTCGACCAGCATGTCGCGGCGAAGGGCAAGGGATTCGTGGGGCAAGGTTTCGGCGGTGGTCATGGCATGTGTCCTGCGAGAGCGAGAAGTCCTGTGGTTTCGGGCAGCCCAAACATCATGTTGGCGTTTTGCACCGCCTGCCCGGCCGCGCCCTTGACCAGGTTGTCGATGGCCGCGATGGAGACGACCACACCCCGTTTGACATCGGCGGCCACCCCCATTAGCACGCGGTTGGTGCCGACCACGGCGCGCAGGCGAACCTCGTCGGGTGTCACGATGTGGACGAAGGGCTTGCCCACAGCGAAGTCCGCCAGAGACTGCTTCACGGCCTGCGCAGGATCGGAACCGCCCGCGCCCGCGCGCAACCGGCAATAGGCGGTCGCGAGAATTCCCCGTCGCACGGGAAGGAGGTGCGGGGTGAAGGTGACCTTGGCGCCGGGCGCCCCGCCCAGGGCCAGCACGCGTTCGATCTCGGGCTGGTGCTGGTGGCGCAACACGCGGTAAGCGCGGAAGTCATCGGCCAGCTCCGAAAATGAATAGTCCTCGCTGCCCTTCCGCCCAGCCCCGGTGGTGCCGCTCTTGGCGTCGATGAAAATGGGATCGGGCTCGATCAAGCCGGCGCGGAGAAGTGGCAGCACCGACAGCGTGGACGCTGTCGGATAGCAGCCAGGATTGGAAACCAGCTTGGCGGTGCGCAGGCGTGCAGACATGTCGGCCGCCTCGGGCATGGAGTAGACGGCGTCGCGTAAGAGATCCGGGTTGCCGTGCGCAAAGCCGTACCACTGCGGATAGTCCTCCGCGCCTAGGCGAAAAGCCCCCGACAAGTCGACCACACGGGTCCCTGCCACAATCGCGATGGGCGCGAGCGTGACCGAAGCCTCGGCGGGTGTGCAGAAGAAGACCACGTCGAGGGAGCGAAAGAGCTCCTGCCCGTCCACGTGCGATACGCAAGCCAACTCCGCCGCCGGCCCATTGACGGCAACGAACTGGCCCAGGCGCTTGCCCTGCCACTTGTCCGTCGTGACCACGGACAGCTCGAACGCCGGGTGCACCGCCAGGATGCGCGCCAGCTCCATCCCGGAATACCCGGAGACGCCGACAATCCCGGCACGTAGTTTCGTAGCTTCACTCATGCGCGGAACTTGTCACATCGCTGGTCGGAAGATCAATCACCCCGTGTGCCCAAATCCACCTGTGCCGCGGTCGGTTTGCGACAACTCCGTGACTTCCTCGACCTTGGCCTGGACCACCGGAGCGATCACCATCTGCGCCACGCGATCGCCCGGCGCAATGGTGTACGCTTCTTGGCCGAGGTTGACGAGCAGCACGATGATCTCGCCGCGGTAGTCGCTGTCGATGGTGCCCGGCGCATTCACCACCGTCACCCCGTAACGCAAGGCCATGCCCGAGCGCGGCCGCACCTGCGCCTCGAAGCCAGGCGGCAGTTCCATCGACCACCCCGTAGGCACGCCAAGACGCTGGCCTGGCGCGATGGTGATGGAACCATCGGCGGCCGACGCGAGATCCATCCCCGCCGCGCCCTCGGTCATGTAGCGAGGAAGGACGGCAGCAGGACGCAGACGACGAAATCGAACATTTGGTAGTGAGCTCACAGCGCGCGGAGATTACCCTCTCCACCGGCCATCGACCAGCCAGCGTTGTCCGCCCGGGCGTGACAGATTCCAAACCGGGAGAGCGGCCGCTCGGCTTCTGCGGGCTACCGCCGGGGGCTGCCCCTCGGCGGCCGCATGCCAACGGCCGCGCTACGCGCGTCCATGGCACGCTCGGCAGCCGGGTCCTTACGCGACCGGAGGACCGGTCGCGGGCCCCTGTCCCGACTCGCTGGCGCGCGAGCGAAGACGCTCGCGGCGCTCGTCTACCCCGCCTCGAAGCACCCCCGGCCGCCCGTACGCCGAGCTTGCGTCGGCTTGAGGACGCAGGACGGATGGAGTTCATTGGCTGAGAGGTGTGCCAGGTGGCTTGTCGACTAATCGCAATGCCGTTCGGATAAGCCCAGGAAAGTTCGGCCAGGCGCCCCGCCGGCTTCGGCGTGGCGGGTCCTTGTCAGCTCGGGCCTGCTTCCCCATCGCTGTCGCCAGAAGCAGCCTCGCCCGCCACTTCAGATTGACGAGCCCCACCATCTCGAACGCCGTTTTGCTCTTCATCCCAGTCGCTGACAGAGCACAGCGGGCTTGCCCATCGTCGCATCTCTAGAACGAGGCCGTCCGAGACTGGAACGAACACTGTCCAGGTTTCCCAGGTGCGCAAGGAAGCCCAATCCCGAGTTTCGCCGGCATAATATACTTCGTTAACGCGGGTTGACGTTGAGAGCCTCTCGCCATCGAACGTATCGTCGATCCCCACAATCGTAACCGCGTCGATGCTCCACCAGGGGCCGAAGGAATCCACGTTCGACCTCCTGAGCGGCTGACTACATCCTCTTCCCTCAAGATGAATACCCTCAGAATCGTGGAGGTTGGCCAAGAAGTTTTCGTAGATGATTTCAGGCGAACTGCAGGAAGATACGAGTGGGACGATCAACAAGATCGTGACGATTGCTTTCATGAGGTCTTCCTCCTTCATGGTACCCCCATCTCAAGACCCTGTCTGGAAATGCCCGTCCGAGGGGCAATCCTCATGCACGCTGCCAATGGTCGACAGGACGTCAAGTCCAACTGTCAAGAAGCGAGACGAGTTTCTCGAAGTTCATGTACCTCCACAGCGGCGCGTCGATTGCGGGTGGCCCAAAAGCGGTTGCTCTGCGTACACGGCACCATCCCTCCAGTCGTGATCGATCATGCTGCAAGTGCGACAAGCGAGTCTACCGAGAAAGCAGGAAGGCAGTGGGTGCTCGGTGAGGTCCGATCCACTGCAAGCTCGGCGCGCGGGCGGGCGGGGACGACTCCGCGGCGGCGTAGAATCGCGCACCGAGCGTCCGCGCTCGGTTGCCAGCGATTAGGGACAGGGGCCATGTCGACCGGTCTTCCGGTCGACTTAGGCCCCGGAAGCCGAGCGTGCCATGGACGCGTCCGCGCGGCCCTTG
>Ga0302321_100004365_pt1 | contig 12253 bp, 13 predicted proteins | sample Fen_T0_1_FD_202505 | JGI IMG/M metagenome (GOLD analysis project Ga0302321, IMG submission 202505) | Peat permafrost microbial communities from Stordalen Mire near Abisko, Sweden - Fen_T0_1 | ecosystem: Environmental > Terrestrial > Soil > Wetlands > Permafrost | place: Sweden: Abisko...
CATCAAACGTCACGCCCTCATGTTTCAAGGGATTTGCAGCGGCTTTGTCAGGATCGAATTCAATCTTCATGCGTCAATTATATGCACAATTGTGCGCACCAACAAGGGTTGATGATTTTTTGGTTACGATGCGCGGGCCTTAAACTATTCAATAACCTTCACCCCACCCATATACGACAACAAAGCATCAGGAATATGTATCCGCCCCTGTTCGTCCTGGTAGTTTTCCATCACCGCAATCAATGTCCTACCAGCGGCTAGACCTGAGCCGTTTAAGGTATGAAGCAATTCGGGCTTAACTGTTTCAGGATTGCGCCAGCGTGCCTGTAAGCGCCGCGCCTGGAAGTCCTTGAAGTTGCTGCAAGAGGAAATTTCCCGATATGCGCCCTGCCCTGGCAGCCAGACTTCCAGGTCGTAGGTTTTTGCGGAAGAAAAGCCCGTATCTCCAGCACACAGCAACATCTTTCGATAAGGTAAATTCAGTTTTTCCAAGATGATTTCGGCATGTCGGGTCAATTCTTCATGCGCCTTGGCTGAATCATCTGGTCTTACTATCTGGACAATTTCCACTTTTTCAAACTGGTGCTGCCGGATCATTCCGCGCACATCGCGCCCATACGCGCCTGCCTCGCTACGAAAACAAGGGCTATGGCAAACGAATTTTAACGGCAGGTCTTTGGCATCAACGATGACATCCCTGACAATATTGGTGACAGGGACTTCCGCCGTCGGAATCAAGTACAAAGCCGGATCATCACTGGCTTTAAACAAATCGGCTTCAAACTTGGGTAATTGCCCGGTACCGCGCAAACTGTCTGCATTAACCAGGTACGGTACGTAAGTCTCACTATAACCATGTTCGGCGGTGTGCGTATCCAGCATTAGCTGGATAATGGCACGTTGCAATCGTGCTAACGCCCCATTCAATACCACAAACCTCGCGCCCGCGATTTTTGCGCCTAATTCAAAATCAATCAGCCTGTTCTTCGCACCCAAATCAACGTGATCTTTAGGTGTAAAAGAAAATTCAGGTACAACACCCCAACGGCTGATCTCTACATTGGCTTCTTCATTTTTGCCTTCAGGCACGGATTCATCCAGGATGTTAGGGATGATTTCCATCAAACTGGACATTTCCTTTTGGATTTCAGCGAGTTCCACTTCTGCCGTTTTCAGTTCATCGCCGAGATGTTGCATTTGATCCAAAATGGGCTGGACATCTTCGCCTTTGGCTTTGGCTTGCCCAACCAGTTTTGAACGGCTGTTGCGTTCATTCTGCAATTCCTGGGTTTTAACCTGGACTTCTTTGCGGCGGGTTTCCAACGCAATATAAGGTTCTGGGTCGAACGCGAACGAACGCCTATCTAATTGTTGCTTAACCTTATCAAGGTCTGTCCTGAATAATCGGGGATCTAACACGGTATTTCCTGTTAATAAAAAACTAAGTTCGAAGTTAAGGAATCCCTGAGTTAAGTCCTTCGACAGGCTTCCTTCGATGGTAGTGGGTTAAACCTGTAACTTGATTGATAGGGCGGAGTGACAAACCTAGGTTTGTCACTCCAAAATTCACTCGACTCACAGGCATGAAACCGACAAGTCCATCAAAAAATACAGCCTTAACCCACTACCCCTTCGACAGGCTCAGGACGAACGGTTGGTAGTTGATTCCGTTCGTGGTAGTCGTGAGCTTGTCGAACGGTCGAACCATGAGGAATCAACTTGTTCAGAGTTTTGCTAATTATAAGTCTTTTGCGGCAATAAACCCCAGCCACGTTAGCAATGAACACGCGAGGGTGTTAGCTAAAAAAATGCCAATCAAATAGCGCATCTGGCTAGACAGCGAATAGCCCTGTTCGATTAAGTACAACAGGACATACAAGCCGGACAGCACCAGGTACATGCCGATGACGACAACCATAAGCGTTGCGCCCAAGGGTTCGGGCAAGGCAATTTTAGCCAGCAAAAGGGCAATCACGAAACCAATCATGAAAGCGCCTATCGTGTTGATGACCATCAAGGCATAAGGAATGGTAAAGCCGTTCCAAACCACCGTGCCTTCTGACCAGGAAAATAACGCACGACTACATAATAAACCCAGCCATACCGCCAGGATGCAGGCGACGACACTGACAAAGATGTTTCCTGTTGCTTTGGTCAAATTGCCCTGCTCGATCAGGTACAAGGTTTCCAGGGAAAACGTGGAAAAGGTGGTGAATGCGCCGATAAAGCCGACTAGGATGGCGGCGCGGTAATCATGGGCAAACGTGACTTTCTGGACAATCAAGGCTTCGGTCAATAAGCCCAACAGGAATGAGCCGATGATATTGACCACCAATGTGCCATAAGGAAAGCCACGGCCTAGCCACTGGTAAATCCCGGTTGACACTAGGAAGCGGAACACCGCACCGAATGAGCCGCCTAATGCTACAGCCAGAATTTGATTCATTAATTAATCCAACATATCTTAGTGCGTAGCTCCGATTAGCGACAGCGTAATCGGGAATGTAATCAACAACATCATGCGTACGATTACGCTATCGCTAATCGTACCTACGGCTCTAACCACCCAAAAACATTATTTCGGTAAAGCATTCAAAATCGCCATTACCCAACTTGAAACAACATTGCCACCCGCACCACTGATCGTTCCTTTGAAGACATCATATATTTCCTGAAATAGGCTTGGCTGACTTTTTTTAACCAACAATAGTGCCGACTTTGTTTCTTCTCTGTTCTTATTTGTAGGATTATCTACTAAATTTTTCGATAGCATTTTTAGCGCTTTAGCAATATTTCGATCTATTTTTTTATACGGTTCGATAATTTTCAAGATCTGATCAATATCTGGAATACTTTTTAGTGATTCGTTCAACATTTTACCCAGAACGCTTACTTGCCCTTCGAGAGCCTCAATTCTCTCGTTCTGTAACGAGTTATATTGTTGATATAATTGTCTTGTCATTTTTAGCTCTAGCTCTGCCATATCGAGTTTATGTGCCAATTGAGTTTGCTGCATAGGGTTGGCTAGGAACTCACTAACAGGCTTAGTTCCTTCGATAACTTGGCCGTAGTCGCTGAGTAGTTGTTCTATCCTTTCTAACTCTCTGTCGTTTGCCATCACGATTAAAGTAACGATGTTGTCTCTTTGCTCAATTCGAAAGGTTACATCTGAATCAGGGTATTTTTGCTGAATTACTTCGCCAAAATAAGTAAGAAGCGAAACTCCCGCCGACTTGTATTCAGGAGGGAATTCTATACTCCTTAGAATAGATTCATTATCATCCAAAAGTAGGTTTGGGAGCTCATCAACCCGCGAAAAGATGCGATCCATTTCTTTGAGAATAATATTAGTGTATTCCTTTAATTCTGCGTTATCGAGTTCAAGATATAGAAGAGTTGCCGCACCTCTGATGCCGCCCATCGGATTCTTTAGCCCATGGACTAGGGCTCGAAGAGATTGATTGTTAATTCTTGGTTTTTCCGCCATCATTTTGCCTCATATGTTAGCCATATAGGGTTCTCATCGCAAAACTTTTCGACGCTTATTTATTAATGGTACGCACTGCGTACCCTACAAACTTGGACATTTAATAAAATTCTCCCGGTAATACCGCAATTCTTCGATCGATTCAATAATATCCGCCAAGGCTTCATGCTTGGTTTCTTTTTTGAAGCCGTCTTTTAGTTCAGGCGCCCATCTGGCTGCCAACTCTTTCAGGGTTGAGACATCAATGTTACGGTAATGAAAATAAGCTTCCAGTTTCGGCATATAGCGGTAAAGAAAGCGCCTGTCCTGACCAATACTGTTTCCGCACATAGGGGAAATATTCACCGGCACCCACTTCTTCAAAAAATCAATGGTCAAAGCCTCAGCTTCCAAAGCGCTAATTTTGGAAGCTCTTACCCGATCAATCAATCCCGATTGCCCATGGTGTTTTTGGTTCCAGTCATCCATCGCCAATAACGCAGCATCCGGTTGATACACCGCCAGTGCCGGGCCTTCGGCGAGTATATTTAGGTTTTTGTCGGTGATGATGGTCGCAATCTCGATAATCAAGTCAGTATCGGGATTGAGTCCGGTCATTTCCAAATCTATCCAAATGAGATGTTGGGCATCTTGTACCATTTGATTTTTCCGTTATATTAATTGCACGACAGTTAGTGTAGCATTGGCTTATATCTACATCTAGTTCTTAAACCTGACGATTTTAACTCATGAACAGCTTTACACTGATTTTTTTGATTGCCTTGATTATCTGTTACACCATTCAATTCTGGTTAGCTAAACGCCAGGCCAACCACGTTGCCAGCCATCGTACCGCAGTGCCCGATGCCTTCAAAGACCGCGTCTCATTGGAAGCGCACCAAAAAGCGGCGGACTACACCATCGAGAAAGGTAAGTTAGGGACTATAGACAGCGTAATCGGCATAATCGTTTTGCTGCTGCTAACGCTTGGCGGCGGCATCAACACCGCATTCGTATTCTGGGCAAGCCACATTGCTTCGCCAATGCTTGCCGGCATTACTGCATTAGCTACTGTTTTTCTGGTTATGACGTTGATCGACATCCCTACCAGCTTGTATCAAACCTTTGTTATCGAAGAGAAATATGGCTTTAACAAAAGCACCGTCAAACAATTCATCAAAGACCATCTTTTGCAACTGGGTCTAGGTGCAGCAATTGGTATTCCTCTGCTGACCCTAATCTTGTGGGTGATGGATAGCGTCGGTTCGATGTGGTGGCTGTGGGCATGGGCGATTATCATGGGCTTCTCGCTGCTGATGAGCTGGTTATTTCCTACCCTCATTGCACCCTTATTCAACAAATTTACGCCGATGCAGGAAGGTTCATTGAAAGACCGGATTCAAGGTTTGCTCGTCCGTTGCGGCTTCAATAGCCAGGGTATTTTTATCATGGATGGTTCCAAACGTTCCGGTCATGGCAATGCGTATTTCACCGGCTTGGGCAATAACAAACGGATCGTATTTTTCGATACTTTAGTGAATTCTCTGGATGAAGAAGAACTCGAAGCTGTTCTGGCGCATGAGCTCGGTCATTTTAAACGTAAACACGTCATCAAAATGCTGGTTGCGACCTCTGTAATGAGCCTGATTAGCCTAGCAATTCTTGGCTGGCTGATTCATGAGCCCTGGTTCTATACCGGCTTAGGTGTAGAACAGCCGTCAAATGCCGCTGCACTGTTATTGTTCATGCTGGTTTCACCGGTTTTCACCTTCTTTATGCAGCCTATTAGCGCGTATTTCCAACGTAAATTTGAATTTGAAGCGGACGATTTTGCAGCCAACAATGCCAAAGCCACCAAAATGATTAGCGGGCTGGTCAAACTATATGAGGAAAACGCCAGCACCTTGACGCCTGACCCGCTGTATTCAGCGTTCCACTATAGCCATCCACCTGCTGCCATCCGCATTGCCCATTTGGAAACCAAAATGCAGTCAGCATAATCCATGCCCAAGGAAGGGCGAGCGTTCGCGTCTATGACAGGACAGTGTGAAGCTATGAATGGATTAGTACCCGAGTCCATGGAAGGACTGGTCATCGCCCATTTAGGGCAAGGCATTGCAGTAGAACATGAAAACAAAATCATCCTCTGCCAAACGCTAAGAAAGCTGGAGACAGTAGCGGTTGGCGACAAGGTGTTATGGTCTCTATCCGCGCCAGATCAAGGCCGTATCGAAGCCATACTGCCTCGCCGTTCGCTGTTGGCGAGACCCGCCAGAAACAATAAAGTCCGTCCAGTTGCCGCCAATATTGATACGGTATTCGTCGTCATTGCCGTCGAACCATACTGCGACTTCTTGCTGATTGACCAATATCTGGCGGTTTGCGAGAACAATGAGATTAACGCCGCCCTGATATTAAACAAAACAGACCTGACTCTCCCGGAAGCCCTTGAAAACGAACTACAGGTTTACCAAAATCTCGGCTATCAGATACATAGGGTGAGTACAAAAATAGAAAATGGCTTGGCTGAGCTAAAACTCGCACTACACAATCAAGTCAGCTTGCTGACGGGTCAATCGGGGGTTGGGAAATCCTCTATCACTAACATTATTGTTCCCGACAAAAACCTGAAAACCAACACCCTTTCTGAAACCACAAAACATGGACGACATACGACAACCGCCGCAACGCTTTACCACATCAATACCGGTGGCGATTTGATAGATAGTCCCGGCGTGGCTATTTTTGGGCTGGCCGACTTAAACAGGCAACAGCTCGCGCAAGGCTATCGAGAATTTCAGCCTTTTTCAGATGTGTGCCAGTTCAATGACTGTAGCCACCACCTTGACAAAGGATGCGCGGTGCGCGTGGCTGCGGAAGATGGCAAAATAGCAATGACTAGGTATCAACGATTTTTGAAGCTCACCCAAAAAATGAGTCGCTAAAGATAAACAGGGTTAGATTTGGGGTAAAGTCACCGTTTGATTAACCCAAGAAGCAACACAAAGCCCAGCTTTTAAACCGTTCTTTGTGTGCTTTGTATACTTGGGCTAAACGAAACCCCAGCGTACTGATAACAGCTACTAGAAACAATAGTCGTTTTTTGGATGGTTTAGCTAAATAAGGACTTAATTTTTGCGAATAAGCCTTGAGCCCCTACCACAGCTTCCTGAACATCTTCTTTGAAATCGCCAACAAGATTGCTGAACTTCGCCTCTGCGTCAACTTTCAGTTCTTCCCAAGCCTCTTCTGTGGCATCAGCCAACTCGTCAAACTTGGTTTCGCCTTCTGCAAATTTAACGCGCAGACTGGCAATTTGCTCATCTAGTTCGGCCTTAATATCACCCGTTGCTTCACTCGCTTTAACTTGTAGTTCATCCACTTCTACTTGCCAACTATCGAGCTGGGTTTTCAATTTTGCTAAATATTCATCTTTTGTCGACATAGTTGTGATCTCCAAGGCTAAACTCGCGCTACCCACAGCGGGGGCGCAATAAGGTTAATAAAAACTGTTATTATACTTTTTCTCTTTTCCATAAAGTCCAGGCACCGTAACCTAAACCAATCCACCCTGCATACTTGACCAAGGGCGTTGCGATTAAGGCTATAACGCTGATAATAATGATAGTAACCCCATCCCAAGAAGTCCGCTCATTAATCCGCGCCTGCACCCAGTCGATAACGTAATTGAGTGTCGACTTGACCGAGAGGTCTGCCATGTTTTTCCCCCTTTATGTGTCCGCACTGACTAAACAACATTCATGATAGTAGCTAGGCTCAAGATTTACGGTGGTAACCTAACACTAGCTACAAAATACTATAAAACCTAAAAACATACAACAACATCCAAAACCACACCGTTGTTCGACTGGGAGCTTGCACTGAAAGACCATATAAATTAATGGTATGGAAATTAAATATTAATAAAAAGCCGTATTGATAAAGCGGTTAATACCAACACCAGCCTGAAGCATAAGCTTAAAAAACCAAACGCCCGTCTCCTCAAGGACTTAATCGTTACACGTTCAGCTTGATAGTGTATATTTTATTGGCGTGTGTGGTTACAATAGATTTCCGTCACTTTGTCAACGCATGGATGATAAATGCACGCCAAGAATGCCCACATTGCACCCCCTCCATCGGCGTACCTAACCGAAGTCAAAACACTTTCTGACCGGATTGTCAAAGCGCAGCAACCCATTCGTATTCTCGATGCGATTAAATGGGATGACAGCATCAAGCAGGCTTTTTTTGCCAGCCATTGTAAAAAATTGCCGGAAATTACGCCCGAATACTACCACGGCCGGTCTTTGGGCTTCGACCCAGAGGATAAAAAACAGGAGTTTTACCAAATCGAACGGGATTTGGTGCGTAAACTCGGGCAACTTAATCCTCTCAGCGTGATTATGCGGCGCATTTGCCGGGAATATCAGGATGTGGTGACGATGCTTGAATCCAGGGGAAACGCTAAATTTGCCAATATTTCTCAAGAATTGTATGGTTCGTCGCAGGATGTTTTTCATGTGGGCGACCCCACTATTGCCGGCTTGGGCAGTATGATGGAAGAGACCTTAGCACAATTGTTGAAGCTCGATTTTCTTGCAGAAGAACCCAAAACCATACCCGCTAACGACGCAGTTGCAATACTCAATAAAAAAATAGAAGCCGCTCTACCCGGCAATGGCCTACGGGCAATGCTTAGTGACGGCATTATCGCAGATGCTGCCGCTGGTACCGATTACGTAAAACTGCGTGCAGATGCGTTATTCAATATGCGGGACTTACGGGTTTTGGAAGTCCATGAAATCTGGGTGCATTTAGGCACTACGCTGAATGGCCTGGCACAACCTTATTGCACTTTTCTTGGCAAAGGCCCACCTTCGGCGACGGTTACCCAGGAAGGCTTGGCGGTATTGATGGAAATACTGACTTTCAGCTCCACGCCTAACCGGCTCATGCGCTTAATCCATCGAGTTCGCGCAATAACACTGGCAGAAGAAGGTGCTAATTTTATTGATATTTTTAACTTTTTCCTTGAAAAGGGCTTGGATAAGGAAGAAAGCTACACCATCAGCAGCCGTGTTTTTAGGGGCAGCACACCCGAAGGACTACCGTTTACAAAGGATTTGACGTACATCAAGGGTTTCGTGTTGACCTATAACTTCATGCGCCTTGCGGTGAGCAAAGGCAAACCAGACCGGATTCCTCTGTTATTTTGTGGCAAAACCATGATTGAAGACATGAAGGTACTGGTCGATTTAGTTGAAGAAGGCACGGTAATTGCGCCACGATTTTTGCCGCCGCAGTTTACCGATTTGATGGGACTTTCGGCCTGGCTAAGTTTTAGTCGTTTTATGACCTCGATGAATTTCCGGCAACTGGAACAGGATTATGCAAATGTGTTATGAACTATTTAGCAAGAAGATTCTAACGCTCAATTATTTCATTGTTCAAACATCATAACCTCAAAGCTTACTACAATAGTGGGTATAATCAAGCGCTGACCATGCTTTCGAGAACTGTAACCAGAGGAATAACAAAATGAAAAAAATGCACATACTGGCTGCCTTGTTTGCCGTTACTTTGTTTGATGCCCACGCCGGAATGGATCATAGCGCCCATCGAGGCGGCGGTGCCAAGGCTGAAACTGGCGGTGCTTCTTGTGTTCGTCCCCTATTAAGCAAGATGAAACCCGCACATCTGTCGACAGTTGCGCCAGGATCGGAGTTTTCCTTCGTGGTATCGAATATCGACGACCCAAATCAGGTTTCTGTACAAGTTAAAAAGCAAGCTGTCGATATCATCACTGAATTTAAAGATCCTTTTTATGTGGTCAAAGGCAAAATCCCTGATTCTTTGCACAATACTGCGGCACGGGTTGATGTAAAAATAGATTCCAAAGTTGCCTCGTGCCGCGCTGCTGATGGCTGGTTGCTAAAAATTTCTGGAAATTAACATATTTTTTGTAATGCCTCCAAATTTATACCATTTGAAACCCGTAATTTACGATTGGTGCCGCACAGGGTTTGATGGGTATAACTGGGGGAATATTTATACAGAGAACCGGTTATTTGAATTATGAGTTGTTATGAACTAATTGCCACGTATGTCTGAAACTCAAGCCGTTAAGCGTTGCGTAGCCTATTGTCTGGCACAAAGCTTTGATATCAGTGCCCTGGCAAAAATCCTATCGGAAACAAGCCTGATACGAATTATTAAAGGAGCGTTACTCGTTGAGGATGATGAGGCTTGGTCCGTGATTTTTTCCTACGGTGCAGTTGTCCATTGGAATATCAGCTCAGAACAGCAACATAAACTTCACGATCTCCTGTTGGATCATGATGAAAACCCACTAAAAGTAGTTGAAGAAGATCATTTCACTTTCGCTCTCGACTGCCCGCAGACCCGTATTATTGAGGATCATATCGAAATTGAATCTTCTGATCCTATTTTGCTGTTTTCCTTGTCTCAAGGCATGGCACAGTCGATCAAACTGGCCTCGTTTGAAACCAACGCCATCACCACCATTAACAATACCAGTTATATTCCTAAGTCGTTGGCGCAAAATGGACGAATCAAATTGGGTCGCCATGAGATAGCAAAAATACGTGGGCAACTGTTTTTGACCAAAAGCGACATTATCCTGAATTATGATTTGTTAGATAAGCCGGACTTTTTTTGGGAATACCCGGAATATGAAGCGTTCTATACCATCGCCGCGAAATATCTGGAAGTTGCGCCGCGCACCGAAGTGTTGTCCAAGAAACTGGAAACTATCCATGAGCTATTTGAAATGTTGGCCGATGAGCAAAAACACCGTCATTCATCAACGTTGGAGTGGATTATCATAGGCTTGATTGCTTTTGAAATCGGCATGACCATCGTAGAAAAACTGCTCTAAACTAATCCTAAACGCCTAGTCCAGCACAAACATGTTAAGTTACCAACATGCCTACCACGCGGGCAATTTTGCCGATGCCCTGAAGCATGTGGTTTTAATTCACGCGCTGAATTACCTGAAAAAAAAGAACAAGCCCCTTTGCTACATTGACACCCATGCTGGTTCTGGCGATTACAAGCTGAATAGCAGCGAAGCGCAGAAAAACCAGGAATTCCAGAGTGGGATCGGCAACTTATGGCAACGCGAAGATTTGCCCGCTTGTGTGTCCGATTACGTCAAACTCATCAAACAGGCCAATCATTCTGGGCAATTACTCCGTTATCCCGGTTCGCCTTTAATCGCCAGTCAAATGTTAGGCGATAAAGACCGCTTGTTTCTTTATGAGCTACACACAGCAGAATCCAGGCTGTTAAATGAGGTGGTCAAGAAGGATAAACGCATCAAAGTCTTTCGTTCCAATGGCCTGACAGACAGCTTAGGATTGTTGCCTCCAAAGGAGAATCGCGGTTTGATATTGATCGACCCTTCTTATGAAATCAAAAATGAATATCAAACGGTGGTAGATGTATTGAAAGACATGCACAAACGTTTCGCCACCGGTTGTTATTTGCTTTGGTATCCTGTGGTTGCCAGAAAACGTAACCAGTATTTGGAACGTGCCTTGCAAATCAGCGGCATTAAAAACATTCAGTTATTCGAGCTGGGCATACAGGCCGATAGTGATGAACATGGCATGACGGCTTGTGGCATGATCGTTATTAATCCGCCCTGGACATTGCTTGGCGACATGCAACAGGTTTTGCCCTGGTTAGCTGAAGCGCTGGGACAAGACCAGCAAGGGCTTTATCGGGTGGAGCAATTGGTTAGTGAGTAGGGTGTAGGGTGGATTAAACGCGCAAACCCTTCAAGTTTCAGACAAGTAAAGATTTCCCGCGCGTCGTAATCCGCCATTTCGATGAACACCGCAGTTGGCGGATTACGCCGCGCCCATAGGGCAATCAAAGCGGATAGATCGTAGTTTGCGCGTCTAATCCGCCCGGTTCTTCTTGATTAGCAAGTTGCTTGGATCGAGCTTTGCAGTATCAGAGTAAACGTGGCTTCGATTATCCCGGATTACACTGCGTTTCATCCAGGCTACGTGTCAATAATGTGTTGTAACAAACTGCATCGGGCTTCCCCTGCAAATAAGAGGCATTAGGGTCAATAATGAAATGCTTGTTCATGGCGGTTCGGCCTAGTAGCATTCGAAAGCGCATGGAATCGCGGTTGGTGAGCGTTATTTCAGCTTGGATAAGGTGTTGTCCGAACAGTAACTGGGTTTCGATGACATAGCGGCGTTGTTTATGGCCTCCAGAGTCTGAAACCAGACGGCGGTCTTTGATGGGGGCGTGGCATTCGATAAGCAGTTCGCTTTGTTTTTGCATGGGCTGCACGGTAAACATCAACCAGTTTTCGCCGCCTTTCTGGTATGGTTCTATCGTGTCTGCGTGTAAGGCGGATGAGCGTGCGCCGGTATCAATTTTGGCTTTAATCTGGGCTATGCCGAACTCAGGCAAGGCCACCCATTCTCGCCAGCCTAGCATGGGTAATTGTGTTAGCTTGTCGGTCATAAGTGAAAGTTGGCCTTTTTCAATTGACTATCCAGTTTATATTGAGCATTGAAAACAATACGCATCGGGTTCTGTTGGTAAAGAAAAAAGCAGCTTGTGCTTAGACGCAATGTGCTACATTTTTACGATTGGGTTAACTGTTACAAGAAAAAAGCCTAACTAAGCCCATTATTGATTCGGCCTTATGAAGATTTAACTTCCGTTCGCCTTGAGCCTGTCGAAAGGCTTATGTGCTTCGACTCACTCAGCACGAACGGTTCCATCATGAACAGGCCG
>Ga0302321_100004366_pt1 | contig 12252 bp, 6 predicted proteins | sample Fen_T0_1_FD_202505 | JGI IMG/M metagenome (GOLD analysis project Ga0302321, IMG submission 202505) | Peat permafrost microbial communities from Stordalen Mire near Abisko, Sweden - Fen_T0_1 | ecosystem: Environmental > Terrestrial > Soil > Wetlands > Permafrost | place: Sweden: Abisko...
ATCCCTTTACTGCTTTTATTAATTGTTAGCTTGTTGGTTTGGCAAATCGTCCAGATTAGCCGCTTTGAAAGATGGATAAGTTATGGTGGACGAGGAAAATACCCCAAAGCTAAGGGTATTTGGGAAGATATTTATTACCATGTTTATCAGATAAAAAAGCGCGAAAAACGCCGCAAAAAGAAATTAGGCAAAATCATCGACCAATTCAGGAAATCAACGGATGCCCTGCCTGATGCCGCCGTTGTGCTGGGCAAGGATGATGAAATCGAATGGGCAAACACCGCCGCAAAAAACGTACTGGGCTTGCAATCATCGGATAGGGGGCAACGCATTCCTAACCTTATCCGTTTTCCCATTTTTGTCCGTTATCTTAAAACCGGCCTGTTCAACGAAACCATCATCATGCCATCACCTACCAACAGCCACATCACCCTGGCGGTGCGGATTGTCAGCTATGGTGCGGGTTTACGTCTGCTATTAGCACAGGATATTACGCAACTGCGAAAAATGGAGAAAATGCGTAGGGATTTTGTCGCTAATGTCTCCCACGAGTTACGGACACCTTTGACGGTCTTAAAAGGCTATCTGGAAACGCTGCAAGAGTTGGATGAACCGCTATCGCCATTATTGAGCCATTCGTTTCAGCAAATGCAAGAGCAGACTGAACGGATGCAATATCTGGTTGATGACTTACTCCTGTTATCTAACTTAGAGACACAACCGAAGAAAACTCATTGCGTCGATATACCCGCGCTCTTAGCCAAGATATGCAAAGAAAGCGAAAGTTTGAATGATAGCGGTGGCCGTGTAGAGCTAACTTTGGAAACGAACGCACACCTCTACGGAGATGAACATGAGTTGCGTAGCGCATTTTCCAACCTACTTGGCAATGCCCTTAAATATTCGCCATTGGAATCCGTGGTAAAAATATCCTGGCGGCAAACACCACAAAACCTCGTCTTGGAAGTTGTGGACGAAGGCGAAGGCATTGCCGAGACTGAAATTCCCAGGGTAACTGAGCGGTTTTACCGCATCGATATCAAGCGCAGCAACAAAGTCGCTGGCACCGGATTAGGCCTAGCCATCGTCAAACACGTCCTGCTTCGGCATGATGCCCGTCTAGCTATCACTAGCGAGCTATACAAAGGCAGCACTTTTAGCTGTTATTTTCCGGTGGAAAGGATGTGTTGAGAGATTAGTAATCCAAGCATTGCTCGTATCTATTTCCCAAAAATCCACTTAACATGCTCAAACATATCCTTAATCGAATGCTCTTTAATGGTCTTGATCAATTCATCCACTTTGAACGTATGATGTCTTTCATAAGCCACGCCATGTTGGGGCGCATCAGCTAAACCTGTCGCCCTTGCGTGCTCTACGAAGCCTTTGTTCTTCCAGAAAAATGCACCGGGCATGGTCGTTGGGATAACCAGTACGAAGAACAATGAGCGACCAAATGCTGCCATGACTAGCATTGTAGTTACCAATACCAATCCTAATAAATAGCCAGTCGTACCCAATAAACCCATAGTGGCAATTACTGCCGCTAAAACCAGATTCAAGGCCAACAGGCCATTACGAAGGATATAGGATTTTCCATATTCAGTGACTTGATGGTAGTACGACGCTGCGCCTTCGTTTTCGCTGGTTTGCATGGCACGGGCGTGGGCAATATGCCCGATGCCTTCGACAGCCAAACCCAACACCATAATAGCGGCCAGAATTTGTAACAACGCCTGAGCTCCAGCAGCCGCCAAGGGCAGGACGCACACACTAACGGTCGCAACCATCAACGCGCCAAAACTGAGCATCGTGCCAAAAAATGCAGTGCCTGTTTGCCAGTGGTTCCAAAAAGGCCGTGCGGGGATACGGTATAGCTTATACATATAATACAGGCCTATAGCACCACTCAGCACCCCGATAACGGCGAAGACGTTGGCAATGACACTCAGTATGGCATTATCAAATAACCCAAAAACCGCATAGCCCAGCAGTCCGGTATAAAACATGGAAACCCCGGCAATTTCGCGGCTAACTGGAGATAAGCGCAAATTATTAAAACCACGATAGAAACGGTGCGGTTTGCCCAGGTGCATGTTCAGTTTGAACAAGCCCCAGGTGCTTACAGCAACTATAATCAAAACTAGCGGCAAAAAAGCACTGGAATTTTTTAGCATGACGGCTGGATCAACATTGAACCAGATGCCCAGCATCAACATAGAGAAAGCGCCTACCGTAGCTTGTGTACACAGCGTAAAAATGACATGCGCACTTTCATGGCTAGTCAACAGTTTACGCAGATTCCAGTGACGTTCTCGGCCTTGTTTTTCGTCAACAACTGGCTTGAACTTTCCTTCCTCGTCATCCCGATGATATTTCAGGGGCATGTCGTCGGTGCGGGTCATTTCCCTGTGCGTGGTGCGGGTTTGCTGAAAGCGGATGTTTGGTTGGGTTATTTCCGTGTTGGGAAATCCGGGTATTTCGGTTTTTGCCTGGATGCGGTTTTCGGGGATGTTTTCGATCACGCCGAAGTCCAAGGCATTTCCCAAACAAGCGGCAACACAGGCGGGTTTCAGGTTAACTTCCAAACGGTCTACACACATATTGCATTTCGACACCTCGCCTTTGACAGGATCAAGTTGCGGTGCGTTATACGGACACACCCAGGTGCAGTAACCGCAACCAAAACAAATATCGGGGTCTTGCAGCACCGCACCATATTCAGCAAATTTGGTGTAAGCACGGGTGGGGCAGCCCGTTAAGCAAACAGGATCATCGCAATGGTTACACGCCATGGAAATATTAAGGCGTTGATAATCAGGATAAGTACCACCTTCGACATAGCCAACGGATCGAAACGCAATATGTGCTGGCACATCATTTTTTTCGCTACAAGCCGACTCGCAGGCATGACAACCGATGCAGTTGTCGGCATTAAAATAAAAACCGTGTTGTTTATAACGGTTAGGGTTTTCGCCAATCGCTGTATCACCATTGATATTGAGGCTTTTACATCGCAACTCGCTGCTGGCATCGGTTAATTCGATGTTGAGACCATAGCGGTTTTGCGCCTTGGTTTCAGGATCATTGAGAAAAGCGTATTTGGGTTCGTCGTTGCGTACTTCAAACATAATCAATCCAGTGCTTATATGATCCAAGCGAAAGTCCTCTCCAGCGGGAGAGGGTTGGGTGAGGGGAAATAAACTAGAGGATAAAATTTATTTTAATCCCCTCATCCCGGCCTTCTCCCTGAGGGAGAAGGGGTCGATATTCTTGAGCCAACAGCTTTGCGGGTTAACGTAGTAATCCGGCATTTTGCTAATAAGTCCGAGATTCTTTGCTTAATTGCGCGGCGAAATCCTGATCTACGTGTTCAATATTTACGGCTGATTGCTTAAATGCGGGTTGCCGTGAGTGCGGATCCAAAAGACCTAAGGTCAAGCGGTTAACGCAATCAAAAAAATGAAACGGAATAAAAACCATATTTCTTGGCACACGGTGCGTTAGCATCACCATGACAACCGCATCCCCACGGCGGGAGGTAACACGCACATAGGATTGATGCTTGATACCCAGATCATCCGCCGCATCGGGACTCATTTCCATGAACGGTATGGGGCTGAACTTGTTATTATTGCCTATCTTTCCGGTTTTGGTTCGGGTATGCCAGTGTTCGACCAGGCGGCCTGAATTAAGCCAGAATGGATACTGCCCGTCCGGCACTTCGTTGTTATTGATAAAAGGCAAGGGAATGAGTTTTGCCTTGCCATCGGGATAACAATAAGTCGCAGGTTTCGTGTACAGCCGTTGTGCACCATTAGCGCCTAGCTCAGATTGCTCTTCTGGATAAGGCCATTGAATGCCACGTTTTTGCTCGATCAAGTCATGGCTCATGCCGGAAATATCAAGCAAGCGTCCCTTGGAAAGATGTTTCATCTCTTCAAACACCTCGGCGGGGCGTTCCGGGAAGTGGATTTTTTGACCGTTCTCAAAGCGTTTAGCCAACTCATTAAAAATCTGCATGTCCGATTTTGATTCGGCATGGGGCTGTTTAACCTGCCGGGTAAGATTGACCCGGCGTTCGGTATTGGTAAATACACCTTCCTTCTCTGCCCAGATTGCCGCCGGCAAAAATATATGTGCGTATTGGCTGGTTTCCACGTCGGTATACGCATCCTGAACCACCAAACACTCCAGCTTCTCCAAAGTTTTGCGTATGCGCGGCGTATTCGCCATCGAGGTCATGGGATTGGTTGCAACCAGCCACAGGCCTTTGATTTCTCCGGTTTCAATTGCGGGGAAAATATCGGTTTCAGTTAGACCCCGTTTCTTGGGGAAAAATTCTGGGTCTATCCCCCAAAACTTGGCTATTTCTTCACGGTCTTCCGGTTTCTCCAATGCCCGGTAACCGGGCAAACCAGAACAGGATGACCACTCGCGTGTACCCATAGCATTACATTGGCCGGTAATCGACAGGCTGGTGCCGCCAGGCTTGCCGATATTTCCAGTCACCAGATTCAGGTTATTGATCCCCACCACGCCATCGGAACCGTGGGTGCTTTGGTTGATGCCCATCGTCCAGATGCTCATCGCCCGGTTGGCTTTGGCATACAGCCGCGCTACCGTGCGGATGGTATCTTCGTCTATACCGCACAGTTTGGCGGCAGCGGTAGGGTCATAGTTTTGGACTTCTTTTGCCAGCTCGTCAAAACCATTGGTGTTGGCATTGATATAGTCGCGGTCTTCCAGTCCTTCTTTGAGAATGACATGGATCAAAGCATTTTGCAGTACGACATCCGTACCCGGCGTGATGGGCAAATGGATGTCGGCATTTTGTGCAAAGATGGTCACACGAGGGTCAACGACGATCAACGGAAAACCGCGCTTTTCCTGCGCTTCTTTCATTCGCCAATAGATAATGGGATGCTGCTCAGGCAGGTTGGAGCCCCAGGCAATCAGGCAATCGGTATGGTCGAAATCCTCATAGCAGCCGGGTGGGCCGTCAGAGCCAAAAGAGCGCTTATAACCGGATACCGCCGAAGCCATACATAAGGTAGTATTGCCGTCGTAGTTGTTGGTGCCGATAGCACCCCGCACCAACTTACCCAAGGTATAAAATTCTTCGGTAAGTATTTGCCCGGTCGAAACAATGGCAAACGAATCCCGTCCGTACTTGGCTTGAATACGCTTGATTTCGGAGGCCATTTTATCCAGTGCGGGATCCCATGCACTCACCGAATACGGTTGATGGATGTGGTCGCGGATCAAGGGTGTGGATGCACGGCCTATCGCTTCAAAAACTTCGTATTCAAAAATCCCTTTTAGGCACAATTTGCCGCGATTGACATCAGCGTCACCTACGCCCCGCGATGCAACGGGCTGGCCTTCCGCATTCGTGCCAATTTCAATAGCACATCCGGTAGAGCAATAGCCGCAAGTCGAATACGTCCACTTGACCACGCCCTTATCGGCCATTTTGATGGGATTTTTTTTGTTCCTTCCAAATAACATACGTCGATAGCAAACCTAAATTAATAGCATTATGAGAGATGTATAGTTCCCACGCTCCTGCGTGGGAATTCATCTAGCAACGCTCTGGCGTTGCGTGATGCCGGAGCATCACGAGCGGCATTCCCACGCTGGAGCGTGAGAACGATGTACTTCAGTTGTTAATCAGGCAAATCAATCGTCCCTTGGGCAAACAACACTGCCCCGCCCCCTACCCGCAACGCCAATTGCTCATGGCCTTTGTTGTCCATTTCAAGGTTGATGACACTGCGACGACTATCAGCATCACCTCTATCGACAGCAAAGGCGTGTGTCCCTTTTTGGGTATGCGGAAAAGAACATAAGTACGATGCGAACGCTGGCATGGCACTGCCTATTGGGGGATCGTCGTATAGACCAATATGAGGCCCGAGTAGACGGGCATTGAAATCGGAATCCACAAACGGTGTTTTAGGAGCGAACAGCAAAATTTCCTGAGCGGCTGTTTGGGGGGCGATAGATTGGCTCCAGGCAGCACTGTTAAATTTGGCCTGCCTGACCGTTTCATAATTCCACACCGGCACGATCAAATAGGGAAAACCGCAAGAAACCAGACGCGGCGAGTATTTTTTATGATCCAGTTCTGATTGCTTGATGCTTAAAAAACTGGCCAGTTCTTCATCTGTCGGCGCAAAGCGGTCGATAATTGAAACTACTTTACGCGCAAACTGCACAAAAGTGGGCTTACCATCAACCGCAGTGATACTGACATCAATCGGCCCTACATTCTGTTCGAGAACAATGTCTGTAACCGCTTTCGTTAAGGGAATATCGCCGCAACAGCCAAGAATATAAGCAGTTGCAATAATAGGATGACCGGCAAAATCGAGTTCCTTTTTGGGGCTGAAAACTCGCATAAGGCGTTTGTTATCGCTTTGTTTAGTATGAAAAACGAAAACCGTCTCGGATAGATTCATCTCCTTCGCCAAAAGCTTCATGGTGGTGTCGCTTAAGCCGTCAGCATTGGGGAATACCGCTATTTGTGCTCCGTTAAACAGTTGCGTGGTAAATACATCCGCGATGTAATAGTCGTATTTCATACGTTGGCCTCTTCGTGAGCAGGGGCTTCAATAACTTCTTGCACGGTGACCTGAATTTCTACTCTACCGTTATAGATACGGATCGGATAAACCAGGACTGTGATCTGTCCGTCTTCGATACAAACACCCGTCTTCAGATTAAAATGCTGTTTATATAAGGGCGAGGCGACGACAGGCTCGCCTTTGATATCGCCTATCACGCCACGCGATAACACGTTGGCACGACCGATAGGATCGTAGTTATGGATGGCATAAACAGCATTTTCTTTAACTAAGAAAAAAATTGCCACCTGCTGGCCTTCCACCAGGACGCACACGCCTGAATTGGGTTGCAAATCATCGGCACTACAAACATCTTTCCATGATGGATCTTTCTTTGATGTGTCCCCGCTTGGCTTCATCAAGCAACCTCCATCATTTTGAAATGCTTGCGTTCTTCTTCGTCCGCAGGTCGGATTTGCCCGCGCTCCTCAACGAATACCACGTTATCGTCGGGCTGGTCGCTGTTAATAAAGTGCCGAAAGCGTTTCAGTTTATTTTCATCCTCGATAGTCGTTTTCCATTCGCATTGATAGGTGTTGATGACGTGTTCCATTTGTTGCTCCAGTTGTTCGCACAGCCCCAGCTTGTCGTCAATAACCACCGATTTCAGATAATCCAAGCCACCTTCCATGTTTTCCATCCATACCGAAGTCCGTTGCAGACGGTTCGCTGTACGCACATAAAAAATCAATAAACGGTCGATGTATTTGATCAAGGTCTCTTTATCCAGGCTGGTGGCAAACAAATCCGCATGGCGTGGTTTCATGCCGCCATTGCCGCAGACGTACATATTCCAGCCTGATTCAGTCGCTATGACACCGATATCTTTACTCTGTGCTTCGGCGCATTCTCGCGTACAACCGGATACGGCAAATTTGAGTTTATGAGGCGAGCGCAACCCTTTGTAACGGTTTTCCAACTCTATCGCCAAACCCACGCTATCGTCAATGCCATAACGGCACCACGAACTGCCGACACACGATTTCACGGTACGTAAGGATTTGCCGTAAGCGTGACCCGATTCAAATCCGGCAGCTATGAGTTCTTTCCAGATGTGCGGTAACTGATCGACTCGTGCGCCAAATAAATCCACGCGCTGTCCACCGGTAATCTTGGTGTAGAGCTTGTATTTCTTGCCGACTTGACCGAGGGCAATCAACATGTCCGGGCTGATTTCCCCACCCGTAATTCTGGGCACGACGGAGTAAGTCCCGTCTTTTTGCATATTCGCGAGAAACGTATCGTTGGTGTCCTGCAAGCCCAGATGTTCCTTAGCCAGTACGTATTCGTTCCAGTACGACGCCAGAATAGAACCAATGGCAGGTTTGCAGATGTCACAGCCTTTGCCCTTACCGTGCGTTTCCAACAGGTCATCAAAAGTTTTGATTTGCTCGACGACCACGAGGTTATACAAATCCTGACGGGTATAAGGGAAGTGCTCACAAATATCGGTATTAACTTCAATACCGTGCTTGACCAACTCACAGTCCATCACCGATTTGAGCAGAGGTGCGCAGCCACCGCATCCAGTAGAAGCCTTGGTCTCTGCCTTTAACTCACCGATTGACGTACAACCTGCCGCTATCGCCTGACAAACGTCACCTTTAGTGACATCGTAACAAGAACAGATTTGCGCCGAGAGCGGCAGGGCATCCGGCCCCAAACCGACAGATTCATCGGAACGCGGTGGCAAAATTAGCGCATCGGGATTTTCTGGCAGTTCGATACCATTCAAACAGTACTGCAACAAAGTTCCGTAACCGGACACTTCACCGACCAGCACCGCACCCAGCAACTGCTTTTTGTCCTGGCTAACCACCAAACGTTTATAGACTTCGCTGGCACCATTTTGGTAGGTGTAAACCAGTGCGCCTTGCGATTTGGCATGGGCATCGCCAATACTGGCGACATCAACGCCCATCAATTTGAGCTTGGTGCTCATATCAGCGCCAGTAAAATTGGCTGCTTCTCCGGCAAGATTGGCAACAACGGTACGCGCCATACTATAGCCAGGGGCAACTAACCCATAAATCATGCCGTTCCACAGCGCACATTCGCCGATGGCATAAATATCAGGATCGGATGTCTTACACTGGTTATCAATCACTATGCCGCCACGCTGGCCTACCTCCAGGCTGCAAGCACGGGCAATATCATCACGCGGGCGAATGCCTGCTGAAAATAACACAATATCGGTTTCAAGTTCTTCGCCATCGGCAAAGCACATCTTGTTGACGCACTGCTTGCCATCGGTAATCAGGGTGGTGTTTTTACCGGTGTGTACTTGCAAGCCCAAAGCTTCAACTTTGCATCTTAGCATCGCTCCACCGGATTCATCGAGCTGAACAGCCATCAAACGGGGTGCGAATTCGACGACATGGGTTTCCAGCCCCAAGTCGGTCAATGCCTTAGCGGCCTCCAAACCCAGCAAACCACCACCTACAACAACGCCGACCTTACTTGATTTTGCTGCATTCGCTATCGCCTCAAGGTCTTCAATCGTACGATAAACCAGGCAGTTCGGCCTGTCGTGTCCTGGCACGGGCGGCACAAAAGGATAAGACCCGGTTGCCAAAACCAGCGTGTCATAGGCAATAGTTACGCCTTTTGCAGAAGTGACGGTCTTGCTGCTGCGGTCTATGTGATCGGCCTTGTCACCTAGATGGAGAGTGATCCCATTAGCTGCAAAAAAATCCTCATCTGCCAAAGCAAGGTCTGCTGCCGTCTTTCCCGAAAAAAAGGCGGACAAGTGAACCCGATCATAAGCTGCCCGTGGTTCTTCGCAGAATGTTGTAATGTGATAGCTGTCTTTTACAGGGCTTGCCGCCAGGCTAGCCAGAAAATGCTGCCCGACCATGCCATTACCGATGACAACTAATGATTGTTTTGTAGTCATAACTTACCTCGATAACCCGACTGCTTCTTACTGAAATGTTGAAACAAGTACAGTAGCTGAGAACACTCGAGCCAATTTAGTCAGGGTGAATTTTCTAAAATGGCTCATTAAGTAACTTGTCCTGTATTTAAAATTTTGAACAAAAAAAAACGTCTATAAACTTAAGGTTGTTAGTAACAACACCTAATTGTTTAATCGACGCCTTTGTCAGATTGCTCGGCTACAAGCTTAATAGTAGGCTCTATCAGCAGATGCCTATAAAAATATTAAGCACAAGTTATGCCAATGGTTTTAAAACTCATCTGGATTTTTATTTTTAATAATTATTATAATAAGTTACAAACAAACAACGAATGATATTCATATAATTACATGAATAAATGTAGTTAACGAGACCCAATTTATGCACAATAAATGTGCGATAGCACTGGCTTTCGCACCAAAAAAGCGCTCATCTTGCTGTGTTAATGGTATTTCGCACCAATATGGACACAACAACTCTTACTTAGTACAGCCACAGTACGCCCTGCTGTGTGGCATGACTATTGCTACAACATAAAATTAACACCTCTTTTATTAGGCTGGAGCTAGTCGCATGCCATCACAAAAACTCAAACTGTTCTCGTTTTCGGGAAACATTAAAATCCTCCACATGACCTGGATGGCTTTCTTTATCAGCTTTGTCGTGTGGTTTAACCATGCGCCGTTAATGCTGGCGATTGCCAAAACCTTGCACTTAAGCCAACCAGAAATAAAAACCATCCTGATCTTAAACGTTGCCCTTACCATCCCCGCCCGCATTGTTATCGGCATCCTGGTCGATAAGTTCGGCCCCAAGCGGACGTATTCGACTTTACTGGCGCTGGGCAGCATCCCCTGTTTTATGTTTGCTACGGCAGATAGCTTTCAACAATTGGCACTGGCGCGGTTTTTAATGGGCTTTATTGGTGCAGGTTTTGTCATCGGCATTCGCATGGTCGGCGAGTGGTTTCCCGCCAGGCAAGTGGGCATTGCCGAAGGCATTTACGGCGGCTGGGGAAATTTCGGTTCAGCGGCAGCGGCTATCGCATTGCCGTCTCTTGCCCTGCTCTTCGGTGGCGACGAGGGTTGGCGCTATTCCATCGGCTGCACTGGCGTGATCGCCCTGCTCTATTCGGCTATTTATTTCTTCAGCGTGTCTGACACACCCAAAGGCTCAACCTACTTCAAACCCAAAAAAGCGGGGGCTATGGAAGTCAGCAGTATATGGGATTTGTTCTTTTATGTAGCGATGAACATCCCTTTGTACGCAACCTTAAGTTTGCTGACCTGGAAACTGTCATCATCCGGTGGCGCCAACTACACCAACCTTTTATCAGACACGGCTGCCATCTTTATCCACATCGGCATCTGGTGTTTATTCGTGTACAACGTGTACAAAATTATCCATGTCAATGAAGAACACCTGCAAAAACCGGTAGCAGACATACACAAATATAAATTCAAGCAAGTTGCGGTTCTGGACTTGGCTTATATGATCGCCTTCGGTTCAGAACTCGCCGTAGTGTCGATGTTGCCGATGTTCTTTTATGAAACCTTTCATGAATCGCAAAATATTACTATGGTCGAGGCAGGCTTACTGGGCGGAAGTTTTGCTTTTATTAACCTTATCGCCCGTCCGGCTGGCGGCTGGCTTAGCGATAAATTTGGGCGCAAATTATCACTGACCGTTTTTATGGCAGGCATGTCAGCAGGTTATTTCATCATGTCATTCATTAATCCAGAATGGCCTATTGCCCTAGTTGTATTGCTCACAATGTCCTGCTCCTGCTTTGTATCCGGCGGCTGCGGCGCGGTATATGCCATCGTGCCGTTAATCAAACGCCGCATGACCGGGCAGATAGCGGGTATGGTCGGCGCTTATGGTAATGTCGGCGGGGTATTGTTTCTGACCATATTATCTTTCGTTACGCCCTCGTTGTTTTTTTTAGTGATGTGCGGGGTTGCATTGGTAGTCTTGGTAGCCGTCCAATTTATTGACGAACCGAAAGGCCACATGGCAGAAGTTCAAGAAGATGGTACGATTGAGATGATTGAGTTGAATTAGTTTTTTAGTCTCGTATTAAAGAAATACAATTATCTGAAAACTACGTTCTATTGACCTTTTCTAAAGCCAATGCCGCCTGATAAAGCAGTTTTTTTCTGGCTCCGGTGATTTGTACTGCCATTTCAACAGCGGTTTTGGTGGAGCATTCGCGCATCAGTATGGCGAGAATGTTCTGTTGCTCTGGGCTAAGGCCTTCATCTTGCTTGATAACTTTGGCACCCTCAACGATTACCACAAACTCACCTTTACGCATATTGGCATCTTGTTCGACCAATTCCAGCGCATGAGCCAGGCTGGTTTTGACGATAGTTTCATGCAACTTGGTCAATTCCCTGGCGATAACGATTTGCCGATCTGGTGGCAGAATGGTGGACATATCCTGTAATGCCGTTAATATGCGGTGGCATGATTCGTAGAATACCCAGGTCGTTGGTGTAGTCAGTCTTTCGGTGAAAAATGCCTTACGAGCCGATGAGGTGCGCGGCAAAAACCCTTCAAAAGAGAATTGTGTAACCGGCAATCCCGCCGCAGATAAGGCGGCTATCAATGCACAGGCTCCGGGAATAGGCACAACGTCTAATCCGGCATCTTTAACCCGGCGTACCAACGGCATACCGGGATCACTCAACAACGGCGTACCC
>Ga0302321_100004370_pt1 | contig 12245 bp, 9 predicted proteins | sample Fen_T0_1_FD_202505 | JGI IMG/M metagenome (GOLD analysis project Ga0302321, IMG submission 202505) | Peat permafrost microbial communities from Stordalen Mire near Abisko, Sweden - Fen_T0_1 | ecosystem: Environmental > Terrestrial > Soil > Wetlands > Permafrost | place: Sweden: Abisko...
CGGATCAGGGCCAAGAAGGTGCCGATCGAGGAGCGGCAGCCGGTGGCCGAGCCGACCGGTCCGGGCCGGGTGCGCCTGACGCTGCCGCCGCCGCTGCCGAGTGCTGTCCGGATCCTCGGCGAGGGACGCGCCGCCGCTCCCGCAGTGGTCGACGTCCTCGAGGAACTGGGGGTGCTGAGCCGATGATCCTCGTCTTCGTCGAGACCGACCTCGAAGGATCGGCCGTCGGGGTCTCCCTCGAGGCCGTCACGTTCGCCCGGGACCTCTCGGCTGCCGGCAACGGCGTCCCCGTCGACGCCGTCGTCGTCGGGACCGTGTCCGATGCCCTCCGGCAGGAGCTGGCGACGTACGGCGTCCGCACCGTGCACCGCGTCGGCGGCGCGGCCGTCGAGTCGTTCTCCGGGGCCGGCTGGGCCTCGGCCATCCTCACGGTCTTCGAAGCGACCGGGTCCATCGTGGTGATGGCGGCGGGTACCGACCGCGGCAACGAGGTGGCCGCCCACATCGCGGCTCGCGCCGCGGTGCCCATGGCCGCCAACGTGCTGTCGTTCTCCGGCTTGGCGCCGTTCGTCGTCACCCGCCAGGTCGTCGGGGGCGCGGTGATGGAGGAGATGAAGCTCCACCAGCGCCCGGCGGTCTTCACCGTGGCCGGCCACGCCGTCGAGGCGAAGCCCGCGGCTGAGCACGGCGCGGGCGACCTGGTCGAGCACGAGCCCGAGGTGGCGGCCGCCGACCTGCTGGCGCGGGTGGTCTCGACCGACGAGCCCGAGGCCGACCTGTCCGGAGCGCTGTCCTCGGCGAAGGTCGTGGTCGGTGCCGGGAGGGGCGTCGGCGGGGCCGACAGGTTCGACGACGTGCTCGAGCTGACCGAGCTCCTCGGCGGCACCCTCGGCGTCTCGCGGGTGGTGACGAGCGCCGGCTGGCGCCCCCACCACGAGCAGGTCGGGCAGACCGGGAGCCGGATCTCCCCCGACCTCTACGTCCCGTGCGGCATCAGCGGGGCGATCCAGCACTGGGCGGGCTGCTCGTCGGCCAAGACCATCCTCGCCATCAACGCCGACGAGGAGGCGCCCATGGTGACCCGGGCGACGTACGCCGTGATCGGCGACCTCCACGAGATCGTGCCGGCCATCACCGCCGAGATCCGGCGCCGGGGCTACGCAGGCTGACCGCGGGCCATGCCTCCTCGAACCCCAGCCGTCGGCCGCACGCCCCCCGGCGCCGACGACAGAGCCCGCCACCTCGCGGTGGCGGGCTCTGTCGTGGAACGTCAGGCGTGGGTCAGGAGGTGGCTCCGGTGCCCTGCAGCCAGGCGTTGACCTTGTCCGGGTTGGCATCGATCCACTTCTGGGCCGCGTCGTTCGGCGACATCCCGTCCTGCCCGATGTAGCTCGAGACCGTGTTCTGGTCCTCGTTGGTCCAGTTGAAGTTCTTGACCAGCGCGACCGCCGATGAGCCGGAGTCGGCGAACTTCGTCGAGATGAGCTTGTTCAGGTGGTATGGCGGGTAGTCGCAGTTGACCTTGGCGGGGTCGGCGTCGCAGCCGGAGGTCCACTTCGGCAGCTTCACGTGGGCGATCTGGATCGGGTCCTTCACGCCGGGCGTGGCCTGCCCGTTGACCTCGGCGTACCACTGCGGGGTGTAGAAGTACGCCAGGAGCGGGGTCTTGTTCTTCTCTGCGCTCTTGAAGCTCTGCAGCAGAGCCGCCTCGCTACCGCCGACCACGACCTGGAAGTCGAGACCGAGGTTCTTGACCAGGGCCTCGTCGTTCGTCACGTACGACGGGTCACCGTCGAGCAGCTGACCCTTGCCCCCGGACTCCGACGTCTTGAACATGCCGGCGTACCTGTTGAGGTTCTTCCAGTCGGTGATGTCGGGGTACTTGTCCGCCATCCACTGCGGGACAAACCAGCCGATCAGGCCCTCGTTGCCGGTCTTGCCGGCGTCCACGACGGTCTTCTGGCCGTCGATGTACTTCTTGACCAGGTCCTCGTGCCCCCAGTTCTCGACCACGGTGTCGATGGAGCCGTCGGACATGCCCTGCCAGCCGACCTCCTCCTTGACCTCGGGGTAGGTCACCGTACAACCCAGCTTCTCAGTGGCGATCTGGCCGATCACGTGTGCGTTCGCGACGTAGCCGGTCCACGGGTTGACCGCGATCCGGAGGTTGCCGCAGTCGCTGCTCCCCGAGGCTTTGGTGTCGCTGATCCCACCGCCCCCGCAGGCGGTCAGGCCGAGGCCGACGACCGCCGCGAGAGCGAACAGCCGCGTGCGGGCTGATCCTCGTCCCATGATGCTGTTCCTTTCTCGTTCCGCTCCGCGACCGCCGCGGAGAAGCTGTGTTGGCTGCGTTGTCTGGTCTTCAGGCCTCGGGTGTGGTCACGGTTGCCGTCACCGCCCGGTCCGGGCGGCGGCGTAGCGGGTGATCCGGTCGAGCATCACGCCGAGGGCTGCGATCGCGACACCGGCGGCGAGACCCTTCCCGAAAAGCTGGTCCTGGCTGAAACCGGAGACGACGATGTAGCCGAGGCTGCCGCCACCGACCATGCCGCCGATGACCACCATGGACAGAACGTAGAGCAGGCCCTGGTTGGTGGCCAGGACCAACGACTCCTTCGACATCGGCAGCTGGACCTTCCGGATCATCTGCCAGCGGGTGATGCCGCTGGACCGGGCCGCCTCGACCGTGGTCGGTGCCACGCCACGGATGCCGTCGGCCACGAGCTTGGTCGCAATCGGGAAGGAGTAAGCCACGGCCGCGACGATGGCGGTGAACCGTCCGGGCAGGAACAGCGCCAGCGCCGGGACGAGGTAGACGAAAGGCGGGATCACCTGGAAGGCGTCCAGGAACGGACGGATCGCCATGTCGGACCTACGGCTGCGGCCCATGGCCACTCCGAGCAGGATCGCGATCACCATCACCATCAGCGTCGCGACCAGGGTCATCGCCAGGGTGATCATCGTGTCGTTCCACAGCCCGGTGCCGAGGATGACGGCCTCGCAGACCAGGGTGGTCACTGTCGGCCGCCAGCCTCCGAGCACGTACGCGACGGCCAGCAGCACGCCCGCGGTGAGCCACCAGGGGGACAGGGCGAGCAGGTCCTGCAGGGGGTTGATCAGCCAGTTGGTGATGTCGTTCTTGAACGCGATGGTGAAGGTGTCGACGCGGTCGACGAACCAGTTTGTGAAGTCGTTGATCCTCGCTGTGAGCTCGGGCCCGCTGATCCACTTCAGCACCGGCGTGTCGGAGACGTCGGGGAACACGGCGTAGTCGATCTGGTTGCGCGACAGCCAGACGCAGAACACGACCGGGACGAACAGGATCGCGTAGAGCAGCCAGCGGCCCGCGGTCGTGACGCGAGGCAGTCGTTCCCCGCGGCCGGACTCCTCGGTCGCCCACCGGGGAAGCCGTTCCAGAACGACTCCGGTCAGCATCACGCTCATGCCCGTGGCCGACGCGACGTTCGTGCGACCCGTCGCCCGCTCGCTGGCAGCGGTCGTGGTGCGGTCGAGCATGATCGCCATCAGCACGACCGCCAAGCTGGCCACCGACGCGGCACCGACGTTCTGGATCTGGAGGGCCTGGACGATCGGGATGCCAAGGCCGGGGCCGTTCACCAGGGCGGCGATGGTGGCCATCGAGAGCGCCGCCAGCGTGCACTGGTTGATGCCGACCACGATCGTGCGTCGCGCCATCGGCAGCTCCACCTGGCGCAGCAGCTGCGACCGCGTCAGCCCCATCGAACGGGCCGCCTCGACGGTCGTCGGTGACACCGATTTGATGCCGTGCTCGGTGATCCGGATCAGCGGGGGGACGGCGTAGATGATGGTCAGCACCATGGCGGCCGCGGACCCAATGCCGAACAGCAGCGCCATCGGGGCGAGGTAGCAGAACGCCGGAAGCGTCTGCATCACGTCGAGGATCGGAGTGACGAACGTCGACGCCGCCCGACTTCGAGCCATCCAGATGCCGGTCGGCAGGCCGATCAGCATGCAGATCAGCACCGAGAGCCCGGTGATGATCAGCGTGTCCATGCTGTCCGACCACAGATCGAGGATGCCGAACATCAGGAACGTGACGGTCACGAGGATCGTGGACCGGAGCCCCGCGGCGACATAGGTCACCCAGATCGCGATCGCGATGACGCCCAGCCACCCGATCTCGGGCACCGGTCGCGGCGGGGCCGGGATCGAGATCAGCTCCTGGAACTGGAGGACGAGCCAGTTCAGGAAGTCACCGATGCCGCCGAGGACACCGCCGATGAACCAGTTGTCGGGTCCGTGCAGCTGGACCCAGTCGCGCGCCTCGTTGAGCTTGCGGTGGAGCTCCGTGGTGTCCTGGAGACCCATGGCCCTGGTCATCTTGCCCTTGAAGGCGGTGTAGAGCACGAGCCAGACGACGAGGATGCCGAGCAGCTTCACGCCGGTGTGGCGCTTCTTGCTGGGCTCGACGTACGGCTGCTCCTCCTTGACGCCCAGCTCCGGTCCCCCGGAGGGAGGAGGAGCCGTGAGGGTCTCGCTCATCGCGTGCCTTCTTCGGCGACGACCACCCGCAGGATGTCCTCGTCGTCGACGACACCGACGACCTTGTCACCGTCCACCACCCGGCACGGTCCTTGGTGGTCCAGCACCGCTCGCGCGGCCTCGCGCACGATCTGGTCGCACGGCAGGGCCGGACTGTCGGCGGACACCTCACCGTCCTTGGCGTCGCGCATCACCCACTTGAGGGTCAGCACGTGCGACTTGGGGACGTCGCTGACGAAGTCGCGGACATAGTCGTCGGCCGGTGCGCCGACCACCTCGTCCGGGGTACCGATCTGGACGATCTCGCCGTCGCGCATGATCAGGATCCGGTCGCCGAGCTTGAGCGCCTCAGCGAGGTCGTGGGTGATGAAGACCATCGTTTTGCCGACCTCGTGGTGCAACCGGATGACCTCGTTCTGCATGTCGCGGCGGATCAGCGGGTCGAGGGCCGAGAAGGGCTCGTCGAACATCAGGATGTCGGGATCGGACGCCAGGGCGCGGGCCAGTCCAACCCGCTGCTGCATGCCACCGGACAACTGGTCCGGGAAGTTGTTCTCGTAGCCGGAGAGGCCGACCAGGTCGACCATCTCCTGGGCCCGGTTGCGACGGTCCGTCCTGCCCTCGCCGCGGACCTCGAGGCCGAAGGCGACGTTGTCGATGACCTTGCGGTGGGGCAGCAGTCCGAAGTGCTGGAACACCATCGACACGCGCTTGCGCCGCGTGTCGAGCAGCGCCTTGTCGGACATGGCGGTGATGTCGTCGCCGTACAGGGTCACCTTCCCGGCGGTCGGCTCGATCAGCCGGTTGAGCAGCCGCACCAGCGTCGACTTGCCGGAGCCGGAGAGTCCCATGACCACGAAGACCTCCCCCGGCGCGACGTCGAAGGACACGTCGCGGATGCCGACCACGTGGCCGGTCTTCTCCTGGAGCTCCTTCCTCGGAAGCTGGGCGTCCTCGCTCTGCATGATCTTCCCCGCGTGGGGTCCGAAGATCTTCCAGAGTCCCTCGACCTTCACGGCCGCCTCGGCACTGTCGCCGCCGGCGACTCGGTCGGACTGGGCTTCCGTCGTAGGCGCTGTCATCGGGTGGTCTCCTTCTTTGCCAGGCTCGCCGAGTCGGGTCGCCCGTCGGTGGTGACGCCGTTGCGTGGGTCACCGGGTGGGTAGAGCGGCATGCCATCGCGGAACCGGTAGTACGGGACGTCGGCGGGAGGCAGCGGAGTGTTGCCGAGGATGAGGTCGGCTGACTTCTCGGCGACCATCATCACCGGGGCGTAGATGTTGCCGTTGGTGACGAACGGGAAGACCGAGGCGTCGACGACGCGCAGACCCTCGAGACCGTGGACGCCCATCGTGGTGGGGTCGACGACGGCGTCGTCCTCGGTCCCCATCCTCGCGGTGCACGACGGATGCAGGGCGGTCTCGGCGTCGTGCCGGACCCAGTCGAGGATCTCGTCGTCGGACTCGACCCCGGCTCCGGGCGAGATCTCACCGCCGTTGAACTCGGCCATCCCCGGCTGGCTCAAGATGTCGCGGGCGACCCGGATGGCCTCGACCCACTCCCTGCGGTCGTTGGGGGTCGACAGGTAGTTGAAGAGCATCGAGGGGTGCTCGCTCGGGTCGGTCGAGCGGATCTTCACGTGACCGCGGGTGTCGGCGTACATCGGGCCGATGTGCACCTGGTAGCCGTGTCCCTCGGCCGGCACGCTCCCGTCGTACCTGACGGCAACCGGGAGGAAGTGGAACATCAGGTTCGGGTAGTCGACATCGTCGTTGCTGCGGGCGAAGCCGCCACCCTCGAAGTGGTTGGTCGCGCCGAGGCCGCGACGGTGGAACAGCCACTCGTAGCCGATCCTGGGACGGGCCCGCATCCGCAGCCCGGGCGCGATCGAGACCGGCTTCTTCGAGGCGTGCTGGACATAGACCTCGAGGTGGTCCTGGAGGTTCTCACCCACCCCCGGGACGTTCGCGACCACGTCGACGCCGAGCCGGCCGAGGTCGTCGGCGTTGCCTACCCCGGACAGTTGCAAGAGCTGGGGGGTGTTGATCGCCCCACCGCACAGGATGACCTCGCCGGCGTCGACCTGGCGCTTCAGCCGGCCGCCGCGTCGGTAGTCGACCCCCACCGCGCGAGTGCCCTGGAACCGGACGCCGGTGACGAAGGACAGGGTGTGGACCGTGAGGTTCTTCCGATGACGCACGGGGTGCAGGTAGGCGCGGGCGGCGGACAGCCGGCGGCCCCGATGGAGGTTGCGGTCGAACCTCGCGAAGCCCTCCTGCCGGTAGCCGTTCACGTCGTCGGTCAACGGGTAGCCGGCGTCCTGGACCGCCTGGAAGAAGGCACCGAAGAGCGGGTTGTCGGCCGGGCCTCGCTCCAGGATCAGCGGCCCCTCCCCGCCCCGCCACTCGTCGGCGCCCGCGAGGCAGGTCTCCATCCGCTTGAAGTAGGGCAGGCAGTGCAGGTAGTCCCACGACTCCATGCCCGGCTCGGCACCCCAGCGCTGGTAGTCCAGCGGGTTGCCGCGCTGGAAGATCATCCCGTTGATGCTGCTGGAGCCGCCGAGCACCTTGCCCCTGGCGTGGTAGATGCGGCGGTCGAACATGTTGGGCTCGGGGTCGGACTCGTACTTCCAGTCGTAGAACCGGTTGCCGATCGGGATGGTGAGCGCCGCGGGCATGTGGATGAACGGGTCGATCCGGAAGTCGGAGCGCCCAGCCTCGAGGACCAGCACCGTGGTGCCGGGGTCCGCCGACAGACGGTTGGCGAGAGCGCATCCAGCGGATCCGCCGCCCACGATCACCACGTCGTAACGCTCGGTCATCGGCTCACCCGTCGCTGCCAGAGCTGCCGGCGTCGTCTGCGCTCCGCGGTGAGCCGTCGAACCAGCGTTGCTCGGCGGGTCGGATGTTGTGCCACACGTGCTTGGTCTCGCGGTACTCGGCCAGACCCGCCTCGCCGAGCTCGCGACCGACGCCGGACTGCTTGTAACCACCCCACTCCGCCTGGGGCACGTAGGGGTGATAGTCGTTGATCCAGACGGTCCCCATGCGCATCCGGGCCGCGACGCGCTGCGCCTTCCCGGCGTCCTGGGTCCACACCGCGCCGGCGAGCCCGTAGGTGCTGTCGTTGGCGATCGCGACCGCTTCGTCCTCGGAGCCGAAGGTCTCGACGGTCAGCACGGGGCCGAACGACTCGTTCTGCGTCACGCTCATGGTGCTGGTGCAGCGGTCGAGGACGGTAGGCAGGTAGTAGAAGCCGTCGGCCAGGGCCGGGTCGTCGGGCGCCGCTCCGCCACAGCGGAGCACCGCGCCCTCGGCGAGGCCGTTCGCGACGTACGCCGCGACCTTCTCGCGGTGGCCGGCGCTGATCAGGGGGCCCGTCTCGGCCTTCTCGTCGAACGGGCCACCGAGGCGGATGGTCCCGGCGCGCTCGACCAGGGCTTCCAGGAACGTGTCGTGCAGCGACTCCTCGACCAGCAGCCGCGCCCCGGCGGAGCAGACCTGGCCGGAGTGGAGGAAGACGGCCGTCAGCGCATAGTCGAGGGCGACCTCGACGTCGGCGTCGGCGAAGACGATGTTGGGGTTCTTGCCGCCGAGCTCGAGAGCCACCCGCTTCACAGTGGCGGCGGCTGCGGCCATCACGCCACGGCCCGTCTGCACCCCGCCGGTGAACGAGACCAGGTCGACCCGCGGGTCACTGGCCAGCGGCGCACCCGCCTCCGCCCCGGCGCCGAGCACGAGGTTGCCGACTCCGGCCGGAAGTCCGGCCTCCTCGAGCAGCCGCATCAGGTGGATGGAGGTGTGCGGGGTGAGCTCGCTCGGCTTGAGCACGAAGGTGTTCCCGGCGGCCAGGCACGGTGCGACCTTCCAGGAGGCCTGCAGCAGCGGGTAGTTCCAGGGGGCGATCAGCCCGCAGACCCCGACGGGTTCGTGCACGATCCGGCTGACGACATCGGGGTTGCCGGTGTCGACCACGCGTCCGGCGTCCTCGGCGGCCACCCGGCCGTAGTACCGGAACACCGAGGCCACGTCGGCCACGTCGTACCGGCTCTCGACCAGCCGCTTGCCGGTGTCCTGGGACTCCGCGAGAGCGATGGCGTCGCAGTCGCGGTCGAGCAGGTCGGCGACCCGTAGCAGCAGGTCACCGCGCTCGCGGGCGGACGTTCGTGGCCAGGTCCCCTCGTGGAAGGCGCGGTACGCCGCGGCGATGGCGCGGTCGACATCGGCGGCGGTCGCCTCGTCGACCTCGGCGACGACCGTCCCGTCGGCGGGACAGTGGATCGATCGACGGCCGCCCGCCAAGGCCTCCGTCCATGCGCCGTCCACGTAGAGCTCAGGCATACGTGCCGCCCATCCCCTCCTCGCGGTCGGCCCCGGGTTGCGTGATCTGCAACTCATTGCTCATGCCGCAACGATTCGTATGGACGGAGAATAGGTGACCTGCGCCACACGTCAAGGGCCAGGACCAGTTTGGCACTGCCTCCGGCACTTGTCAGGGATGCCGGCGCGGGCGTCGGGCGGAGCCGGGTTCAGGTGCGCCGGCCCCACCCGAGGCGGTGCGAGACCTCGAGCGCCGCGGCGACGACCATCGGCACCGTCTCCTCGAGCCGCTGCCGCGTCAGCCGGAACGTCGGCCCGGAGATGCTCATCGACGCGATGATGTCGCCGTGGGCGCTCCGGATCGGCGCTGCGGCTGCGGTCAGTCCGACCTCGAGCTCATCGACCGCGAGGGCGTACCCCGACCGTCGTACGCCGTCGAGCTCCTCGCGCAGCCGCTGCACGGACGTGATCGTGTGCTCGGTGAACCGAGGCAGGTGCGGCAACGCCGCGTCGAAGTCGTGCTGGGAGAGCTCGCTCAGCAGCACCTTGCCGTTGCTCGTCGCATGCAACGGGATGCGCTGGCCGACCCAGTTGTGCGACTGGAGGGCCGAGGAGCCGGCGACCTGGTCGAGGTAGAGCGCGGACTCCTCGGACCGGACCGTGATGTTCACGGTCTCACCCGTGTCGGCGGCGAGCTGGCGGGTCAACGGGCGCGCCTCGCTGACCACGTCGAGCCGGGCCGTCGTGGCGCCGGCCAAGCGCAGGTTGCCGACACCGAGCCGGTAGCGACCGCGGTCGTTGACCTGCTCGACGAGGCGGTGGGCCTCCAGCGTGGCCAGCAGTCGGAACGCCGTGGACTTGTGGACCCCCAGCCGGGCCGCGATCTCGGTGACGCTGGACTCGCCCTCGCGCGCCAGCAGCTCGAGGATCGTGATCGCCCGGTCGACGGACTGGACCGGCGCCGTGGTGCCGGTCCCGGTTGGCGGCTGGGTCTCCTCCACCGCGGACATGGGCGGCAGGCTATATCAGGCGTACGACGGTCGGGTCCGGCTAACGGAACACCACGGTCCGGTTGCCGTTGGACAGGATCCGGGTCTGGGAGTGCCAGCGCACGGCGCGGGACAGCACCTGCGCCTCGACGTCACGCCCTGCCGCCACCAGCTGGTCGGCGTTGAGCGTGTGGTCGACGCGCGTCACCTCCTGCTCGATGATCGGCCCCTCGTCGAGAGCAGCGGTGACGTAGTGCGCCGTCGCGCCGACCAGCTTGACCCCCCGCTCGTGAGCCTGGTGGTAGGGCTTGGCGCCTTTGAAGCTCGGGAGGAACGAGTGATGGATGTTGATGGCTCGACCGCTCAGCCGACGGCACAGGTCGTCCGAGAGGATCTGCATGTAGCGCGCCAGCACGACGAGGTGGATCTCCAGGTCGTCGACCAGCTGGATCAGCTCCGCCTCCGCCTCGGCCTTGGTGTCGGGGGTGAGTGGGAGGTGATGGAAGTCGACGCCGTACGACCGCACCAGCTGCTCGGCGTCACGGTGGTTGGAGACCACCAGTGGCACCTCGATCTGCAGATCACCCGTCGTCGTCCGGAAGAGCAGGTCGTTGAGGCAGTGCAGCTGCTTGGAGACCATGATCAGCGTGCGGTACGGCGCCTGCGCCGCCCACAGGTCGTAGGTCATGCCGAACCGCTCCGCGGTGGCTGTGAATGCCATCCGGAGCGTGGCGGCGTCGGTGGCTTGCACGGTCTCGAAGTCGATCCGCATGAAGAAGCGACCGCTGTCGCGGTCGCCGAACTGCTGGCTCTCGCGGATGTTGCCGCCGTTGTCGACGAGGAAGGTCGTGACGGCCTGCACGATCCCGGGCCGGTCGAGGCAGGCCAGGGTGAGGACGTAGTCGCCCATGGCCTCGACGGTCGCGATGGTCACTCTCAGTCCCCGAGCTCCGCGCGGCGACGCGTCACGTAGGCCTCCAGCTCCTCGCGCACGGCGTCGTCGATGGGCGGTGGCTCGTACTCCTCCAGCTTCTTCTGGTAGATCTCGCCCGCGCGGGTCGCCGTGTCCTTCGCGCCGTTGCGCATCCAACGCTCGTAGTTCTCCGACGAGGAGAGCATGGGCCGGTAGAAGCAGGTACGGAACCGCTCCATGGTGTGCTGGGCGCCGAGGAAGTGTCCGCCGTGGCCGACCTCCTGGTGGGCGTCGAACGCCATGGACGCCTCGTCGATCTCCAGCGGGGTGAACTCGTGCTGCAGCATCTGCACCAGCTCGACGTCGATGATGAACTTCTCGAAACCCGCGACCAGGCCCCCCTCGAGCCAGCCCGCGGAGTGCATGACCCAGTTGGCTCCGGCGAGGAAGGTCGGCAGCAGGGTCATCAACGCCTCGTAGCCCGCCTGCGCGTCGGGGACCTGCGAGGAGGTCAAGCCGCCTCCCGTGCGGAAGGGAAGGTCGAAGTGTCGGGCGATCTGCCCGGTGCACAGCAGCCCCATCCCGGACTCGGGCGTACCGAACGTGGGCGAGCCCGACTGCATGTCGATGTTGGACAGGAACGAGCCGAACACCACCGGCGCGCCGGGACGGATCAGCTGGGACAGCGCGATGCCGGACAGCGCCTCCGTGATCTGCTGCACGAGTGCGGCCGGGATCGTGACGGGCGACATCGCCCCCATCAGGATGAACGGCGTGAGGACGACGGGCTGGTTCGCGGCGGAGTACTCGAACTGCGCCTCGAGCATCCGGTCGTCCCAGCGCAGCGGGCTGTTGCAGTTGATCAGGGAGATGAGGGCCGGGGTCTCCTCGATCGACGCCCGGGACCCGAAGAGGATCTCGGTCATCGCGATGCTGTCCGCGGCGTTGGTCCCGCTGACGACGTTGCCCATGTAGATCTTGTCGGTCAGGGTCTGGAGCGCGTAGGTCATGTCGAGATGGCGGCTGTCGAGCGGGGTGTCGTTCGGCTCGTTGATGACGCCGCCCGCGCTGTCGAGCGCGGAGAAGCTCTGGGCCAGGCGGGTGAAGTTCCGGAAGTCCTCCATGGTGCCGTCACGGCGTACGTCGCCCGCGCGGACGAACGGCGGGCCGTAGACCGCCCCGAACGCCATCGCGTCACCGCCGATGTGCACGTTGTTCTCCGGGTTGCGCGCCTGGAGGTCGAACTCACGTGGCGCCTTGGCGACCTGCTCCAGGACGAAGTCGGGGTCCAGGAAGACGGTGCGGTCCTCGACGCGCTGTCCTTCCTTGCGGAACAGGTCGAGCGCGCGGTCGTCCATGAACTCGACACCGATCTCGGACATCAGCCGACGCCAGCCCCGGTCCAGGGCCGCCATCGCGTCCTCGGACAGCACCTCGTAGCGGGGCATGCGGTTGCGGAACATCGCGCCTCCTGTCTAACCTCATGATGTGGGACAACAG
>Ga0302321_100004371_pt1 | contig 12245 bp, 10 predicted proteins | sample Fen_T0_1_FD_202505 | JGI IMG/M metagenome (GOLD analysis project Ga0302321, IMG submission 202505) | Peat permafrost microbial communities from Stordalen Mire near Abisko, Sweden - Fen_T0_1 | ecosystem: Environmental > Terrestrial > Soil > Wetlands > Permafrost | place: Sweden: Abisko...
GGGCGGTCGTACGACCCGCGAGAGCGAGGTCACCCAGAAGCCGTACGAGCCCGGCCTGCTCCTTGCCCGCAGGTGCCCCGCCCCGCCAGAATGCCCCAGTCGTCCCCCGAACCTCCACAGGAGAGTCTCCCATGCTCGACAAGCGCGTCGCCCTGGTGACCGGAGGCAGCCGCGGCATCGGCGCTGCCAGCGCCAAGCTGCTCGCGGCCAACCACGCCGCGGTCGCGGTCAACTTCCACTCCAGCGAGGCCGCGGCCCGTCAGGTCGCCGACGAGATCACCCGCGCCGGCGGCCGCGCCATCGCGGTCCAGGCCGACGTCCGCGTGGCTACCCAGGTGGCCGCCATGGTCGAGCAGGTGGGACGCGAGCTCGGGCCCATCGACATCCTGGTGAGCAACGCCGCCATCGGCTTCTCCACCAAGCCGTTCGTCGAGCAGACCTGGGACGAGTTCTCGGCCAAGCTCAACGGCGAGCTGCAGGCGGCGTTCAACTGCATCCAGGCGGTGGTCCCGTCCATGCGCGCGCGCCACTCCGGCAGCATCATCGCCATCTCCAGCACCCTCTCGCGCCACGCCGGCCCCGGCTTCTCGGCGCACAGCACGGCCAAGTCCGGGCTCGACGGCCTGGTGCGGGCGCTGGCGCTGGAGCTCGGTCCGCTCGGGATCCGCGTGAACGTCGTCGCGCCCGGCCTCACCGAGACCGACGCCACCGCCGGCCTCCCCGACCAGGTCAAGCAGTACACGGTCCGTTCCACGCCGCTCGGTCGCATCGGCCAGCCCGAGGACGTGGCCGGCGCCGTGCTGATGCTCGCCTCCGACCAGGCGCGCTTCGTCACCGGGACCTACGTGCCGGTGAACGGCGGCGCCTTCATGCTCTGAGGCGCTGGCCGAAACGCCGGTCCTCGGCTAGACGAGTCCGATGGAAGCCAAGCTCTCGCCTCCGCCCGGACCCGCGGCGCAGGTCCCTTCGCAGGACCCCTCGAAGAAGTGGTGGGTGCTCGCCGCAGTGGGCGTCGGCACTTTCATGTCCGCGCTCGACGGCAGCGTGGTCAACACGCTCCTGCCGGTGATGCGCGGCGCGCTCCAGACCACCGTGGCCGGCGTCGAGTGGGTGGTGACCATCTACCTGCTGGTGGTGAGCGGCGTGCTCCTCGCCTTCGGCCGGCTCGGCGATCTGCGCGGCCACAAGCAGGTCTACCTGGCCGGCTTCGCCGGGTTCGGGATCAGCTCGGCGCTCTGTGGCCTCTCACCCTCGGTGCATTGGCTGGTGGCCTTCCGCGGCGTCCAGGCACTGTCGGCGGCCATGCTCTTCGCCAACGCGCCGGCCATCCTCACCCTGGCCTTCCCGCCGGCCCAGCGCGGCCGGGCCCTGGGACTCCAGGCCACCATGACCTACCTGGGCCTCGCCACTGGACCGCTGCTGGGCGGGCTCCTGGCCCACCTCTTCGGCTGGCAGTCGGTCTTCTTCGTCAACGTGCCGGTGGCGCTGGTCGGCATCCTGATGGGGCAGCGGTTCATCGAGCGCGACCGCCCCAAGGGCGAGACGCCCCGGTTCGACCTCGCTGGCGCCGGCCTGTTCTTCGGCGGGCTCTTCACCCTGCTCCTGGCACTCAACCAGGGGCACGCCTGGGGCTGGGTCGCCCCGAGGACGCTGGGGCTCCTGGCCTTCGCCGGGCTGGCCCTGGCGGCCTTTTTCGCTGTCGAGCGGCGGCAGCCCCACCCCATGCTCGACCTGTCGCTCTTCGAGCGCCCCGCGTTCAGCGGTGCGGTCTTCAGCGCGCTGGCCAACTACATCGCCATCTACGCCATCCTGTTCCTGGTCCCCTTCTACCTGATCCAGGGGCGCCACCTCGATCCCCAGCACGCCGGGTACGTCCTGACGGCTCAACCGCTGATGATGATGGTCACCGCGCCGGTGGCCGGCTCCCTCTCGGACCGGTTCGGGTCCCGCGGCCTGGTGGTCGGCGGTCTGACCATATTCACGGTGGGTTCTCTCTGGCTGGCCCACGCCGTGGGTGGAGGGCTGAACGCGCAGCTGCCGCTGAGCCTGGCCGTCTGCGGTCTCGGCATCGGTTGCTTCACCGCGCCCAACAACAGCCGGCTGCTCGGCGCCGCCCCCCGCAATCGGCAGGGGATCGCGTCGGGCGTCCTGGCCGCGGCGCGGAACATCGGGATGGTCCTGGGGGTCGGGATCGCCGGGGCGGTCTACACCACCGTGCTGGCGCGCGGCGGCGCGGACGGGGCCACCCAGGCGGTGGTGCGCGGACTTCACGTGGCGGCGGCGGTCCTGGTGGTCGCGATCGCGACCTCCTGGCTCGAAGGAAAAGGCGAGCCAGCGAGCTGAGCGCCGGCGCTGGCGGGGCCATGGATCCCGGCCGGAGGGTTGCGGCGCAGGCGGGTGAGGCCGAAGTTCCGTCCCGGCCTCTCTCTCCTGTCGTCTGATCCCCCGGGGAACGAAACGTGTCCCGAAAAGTGCTGGTCACAGGCGCCGCTGGCTTTCTGGGCGCGAACCTCGTCCGGGTGCTCCTCCAGAAGGGCGAGGAGGTCCGCGCCCTGGTGCGCCCCGGCTCGGACCGGCGCGGCCTCGACGGACTGCCAGTGGAGCTGGTGGAAGGGGACGTGCGGGACGTGGACAGCGTGCGGCGGGCCGTGGCGGGCTGCAGCCGCGTATTTCACCTGGCGGCGCACCACCGGTTCTGGGCCGTGCACCCCAAGGAGTTCTACGAGACCAACGTCCGGGGCACCGGCTTCGTGATGGACGCCTGCCTGGCTGAGGGCGTAGAGCGGGTGGTGCACACCTCGAGCTGGTGCACCATCGGCCGGTCCAGCGCGCCGGCCGACGAGTCCACGCCCCTGGCCCCTTTCCAGCCCGGCAGCCCCTACGAGCGGACCAAGCTCCACGCCGAGCAGATCGTGCTGCGGTCCGCGGAGCGGGGCCTGCCCGTGGTGGTGGTCAACCCGACCATCGTCATCGGGCCCTGGGACGGACGCCCCACTCCCATCGGCAAGCTCCTGATCGACTTCGCCGCCGGGCGCCTGCCCGTCTTTGTGGACGCCCGGCTCAACCTGATCCACGCGCGGGACGTGGCCGAGGGGCACTGGCTGGCGGCGGAGCGCGGGCGGGTCGGGGAGCGGTACATCCTGGGGAACGAGAACCGCACCCTGGCGTCACTGCTGGAGGAGCTGACCGCCCTGACCGGACGACCCGCACTCCGGGTTCCCATCCCCTACCGCGCGGCCTGGGCCCTGGGCGCGGCCAGCACCGTGCTGGCCAACTGGGTCACCCGCCGGCCACCGTTGCTGCCCCTGGAGGCGGTTGAGCTGGCTCGTCGTCCCGCCACCTTCGACTGCGCCAAGGCGGCCCGGGAGCTTGGCCTCCCCCAGACTCCAGTGCGCGTCGCGCTGGAGGAGGCGGTCGGTTGGTTCCAGGAGCGCGGCTTCCTGGCCGCGGCTTCAGGCCAGCCGGCCTGGGCCCAGCGGTAGCGCTCCTCGCGCGCCCCGTCGCGACTGTGGTTCCCGGTGGTGGCCTCGCGCCGCCACTGCTTCCGTGTTAGCAGGAGGCATGAAAAGGAGCTGGCGATCGAAGCCGGTCGGGCCGGGGCTGACGGTGGCCTTCCCACTTCTGGTCGGTTCCTTCCTCGCGGTCCGGTTGTTCGTCTTCATCGACCGCCATGCGGTCAACCTCCTTTTCTGGGATCAGTGGGACTTCTGGGAAGGCATGTTTCGCGGTCAGAGCCTCTGGTCTCTGTTTCGTTGGCAGCACGGACCGCACCGGCAAGGCCTCGGGTATCTGGTCATCGCCGCCTGCGCGCGGCTGTCGGCCTGGGACTCGCGCGCGGAGTCCTTCGTGATAGGCGCGCTGATCGTGCTCTCGGCGGTGCTGGCGCTGACCTTGACACGTCGGCTGCGCGGGTCATGGTCGCCGTTCGACCTCGCGATCCCTCTGATCTTCCTCACGCTCTCCCAGTATGAAATCATGATCGGGACCCTCAACCCCGCGCACGGCGTGGTGCCGCTGCTCTGCGTGCTTGCGTTCGCGTGGGCGCTTCAGGTCGAGAGACCCGCGGCTCGGTTGCCGGCGCTGGTCGTCCTGGGCGTTCTCGGAGCGTACACCGGCTTCGGCTTCTTCCTGGGCCTCGTCGCACCGGTCGTCTTGGCGCTGCTCCTGATCGCCGCCATCCGGAAGCGGGAGGCCGTGGTCCTCCACATCGTATGCTTGGCACTGTCGATCGGCGGGTTCGCCTCGTTCTTCTGGGGCTACCGGCTCGACACCGGGACAGGCAAGGCGCTCCCGGCGATGGGCCGGATCCCCGACTATCTCCGGTACCTCGTCGTCCTCTTCGCGCACCCCTTCGAGCTCAGCGGCTCCGATCCCGTCACTGCCGCGCTGGGCATCGCGCTGGTCATCGGAGCGATCGCGCTGGTCGCCTGGTCAGGCTGGCGAAGCCTCCACGCGGCAAGGAGCTCCCCCTTGCACCTCACCCTGTTCGCCCTGAGTGCATTCAGCCTGCTCTTCGCCATCAATGCGTCGATCGGACGGACCGAGCTCGGGGCCGGCCAGGCGCGTGCGCCGAGGTACGTCCCCTACATGATGCCGATCCTGCTGGCTGGCTATCTGGCGCTGTCCCTCTCGCGGCTTCGGCCCAGATGGCGAACGTGCCTGCTCCTGGCCGTCTCGGTTGGGCTCGTCGCAAAGGAAGTGGCCGCTCCAATCAACGAAGCAGTGGCGATCGAGCGCCTGTCCGAGGGCAAGCGGCGGTGGAAGGCGTGCTTCCTCGAGGAGGGCGACGTGGCCCGGTGCGAGCAGGTGTCCCACTTCAAGGTCTACCCGACCGCGGCCCCCATTCTCTGGAAGCTCGACTACCTTCGCGAGCACCACCTCAACCTGTTCAAGCCATGACGAGGAGGTTAGCCCCAGAGGTTCCCGGGCGATTCGAGATCGTCCAGGGAGACGCCCTCGAGTGGCTCGCCCAGCGCGCGCCGGCCTCCATCCACGCGGTGGTGACCGATCCGCCCTACGGACTCGTCGAGTACACGCCGAGTCAGCTCGAGAAGCGGGCCCTCGGCCGCGGCGGGGTCTGGCGCATCCCGCCCAGCTTCGACGGCCGCCAGCGGATGCCCCTGCCGCGCTTCACCGTGCTCGACGAGGCCGACCGCGCCGAGCTGCGCGCCTTCTTCGGCCGGCTGGCCGGCGCGCTCTTCCCGGTGCTGGTGCCGGGCGCGCACGTCTTCATCGCCACCAACCCGCTGGTCTCGCACCTGGTCTACGAGCCGTTCCTGGCGGCCGGCTTCGAGAAGCGCGGCGAGGTGATCCGCGTGGTCCAGACCCTGCGCGGCGGCGACCGGCCCAAGAACGCGCACCTCGAGTTCGCCGACGTCTCGGTGATGCCCCGCTCCTGCTGGGAGCCGTGGGGGCTCTTCCGCAAACCGTGCGAGGGGCGCGTCCAGGACAACCTCCGGAAGTGGAAGACCGGCGGGCTGCGCCGGGTCTCGGCGGACGAGCCGTTCCGAGATCTCATCGTCTCGGCCCCGGCCCGCGGCGAGGAGCGGCGCATCGCGCCCCACCCGTCCCTCAAGCCGCAGAGCTTCCTGCGCCAGGTCGTCCGGGCAGCGTTGCCGATGGGTGAAGGGGTGATCCTCGATCCGTTCATGGGCTCCGGTTCGACCGTGGCCGCGGCCGCGGCGCTCGGGCTGACCAGCATCGGGGTGGAGCGCGATCCGACCTTCCACGCCCTGGCCGAGCGGGCCATCCCGCTGCTCATGGCCCTGTCGAGCGGTGTTGCACCGGCGGCTCAGCGACGGCGCGTGAAGCGGCGGACCAGCGACGCCGCCTCGGGCACCCGCAAGAGAACGGTGGCCGCGAGGTAAATCCCGCCCGCGGGGAGGAGGACCGCCACCGCGGTCAGCACGGGGTGGAGCTGCGGCATCGGGAGCAGCCGGCCGCCCCACTCCAGCGCGCTCCCGGTGGCTGGGCCGAAGCGGTGCACCAGCGCCATCTTCACCGTCAGTCCCGCGCCGGTGGAGAGGAGCGCCGCGCCCCAGAGCCGGGCGGACAGGGACACCGACAGCCCGGTGCGGCCGATGCGCCGCCGGAGCCCGCGCTGCAGGAGCAGGAACTCGATCCAGGCCGCGGCCCCCGTCGTCGCCACGATCCCGACCGCGCCCATCGGGCGGGGTACGCCCAGCTGGCCCGGGAGGTAGAGCGCCGACCAGTAGGCCAGGGCCGCGGTGAGCACCACCCGGAGCACGGCGAAGACGAGCGGCGTCCGGGCGTCCTTGAGCGCGTAGAAGGCCGAGGCGTAGAGCCGGCCCTGGGTGGCGGCCACCAGCCCGATGGCCGACCCCATGAGCAGGTACCAGAGGTAGCGCGTGTCGGCGGAGCCGAACCGGCCCGTCTGGAGCAGCGCGCCGCTCACCACGTCCCCCAGCAGGAAGAAGCAGGCTGCGGACGGGATGACGAAGAACGCGATCCGGGCCAAGCCGCCGTCGATCCGGACCCGCAGCCGCGCCGCCAGCTCCTCCCCTTCACCGGTGGTCCGCGCCATCTCCGGGAGCTCGGCCGCGGAGACCGCCATCCCGAAGAGGCTCACCGGGATGAGGTACAGCGTCTGGGCATACGCCAGCGCCGCCACCGCCCGCTCCGAGACCAAGGAGGCGTAGACCACGTCGAGGTAGGCGCTCACCTGGACCACGCCGCGCCCGATCACCACCGGCACGAAGTTGCGCGCCACCTGCCGGACGTGGCTGGAGGCCAGGGAGAGCGAGATCCGGAGCCGCCCCAGGAGTCTCAGCACGGGCCGGATCTGGACGCCGAGCTGCAAGAGGCTCCCCACCACCGCGCCCCAGGCCGCGTTCTGGGCGATGCGATCCAGGCTGGCCCGCCGGCCCGAGGCCACCAGCGCCGCGACGATGGCCAGGTTCCAGAGGACCGGCGCCGAGTACGAGACGAGGAAGCGCCGGTGGCTGTTCAGGATGCCTAGGCACCAGGCCGAGAGCACCAGCAGCCCCGCGCCGGGGAACAGGATGCGGACGAGCTGGATGGTGAGGTGCCGGGTCTCGCCCTCGAACCCCGGGGCGATGAGGTCGATGAAGGCCGGCGTGGCCGCCACGCCCACGGCCACCAGCAGCGCGGCCGCGGCGGCGAGCAGGCCCAGGACCGCGCCCGCCACCTCGTCGGCCTCCTGGTCGCGCTTCTCACCCAGGAGGCGAGCGTAGACCGGGATGAACGAGGCGGAGAGGACCCCTTCGCCGAAGAGGTTCTGAAGGAAGTTGGGGATCCGGAGCGCCGCCTTGAACGCCGCGGCCGCGGAGGAGTTGCCCAGGTAGTGGGCGAAGATCCGCTCCCGGACCAGGCCGAAGAGGCGGGAGGCCAGGATGCCGGCCGCGACCAGGGCAGCTCCCCGACCGCCGCTCCGGGGTGAAGGCGCGCTGGCAGGGGCGGAGGAGTTTTCGGCGGGCACGGCGCGCACTTTACCGCGGAGCGGGCCACTCATCGAATCTTGGAATCTTGGAGCTCCGTCAGCGCCGGGACCCGCTGGCGCGCTCGGTCGGAGGCGGATCCTCGCGGGAAGGCGATCCCTCCGCCACCTGGCTGCTCGCCAGCGCCTCCCGCCTGGCCCGCCAGCGCCGGATCAGCAGGAAGGCTACGAGCAGCAGGACGACGCCGATGGCGACGCCGACCTTGGCATTGCGGAGCGCGCGGCTCACCTGGTCGAACCGGGAGGCGAAGAGGTATCCGATGCTGACGACCAGGGGCACCGAGAGCAGCGCCGACAGCCCGTCGGCCAGGAGAAAGGTCCGGGTCCGGACACCCATCGCCCCGGCAGTGGCGAAGACCGGCACCCGGAAGCCCGAGGCGTGTCGGGCCGCGAACACGGTCCAGAAATCGTGGCGCGCGAAGTGGCGCTCCAGCCAGGCGCGGCGGCGCGGCGTGACGTAGCGCCGGAACCAGCGGCTCCGGAGGAGGCGCATGCCGTGGCGGCGTCCCAGCCGGAAGAGCAGGTAGTCCCCGCACAGGATACCGGCGTAGGTGGTGATGAGCGCGGGCCAGAAGGAGAAGGTGCCCTGCTTGGCCAGGAAGCCGGCGGCGAGCTGCGTCAGCTCCTCCGGGAAGGGCACGCCCAGCCCAGCCCCGGTGAGGACGGCGAAGAGCGCCAGGTAGCTGAACTGCCGAAGGATGGAGAGGAGCACGTTCCAGGAAGATAGCGCTCCCGGCGCGGTGCGCCGCGCCAGGTGCCCAGGCGGGCCACTCCGCTGGATCCGCAGCGCGCGCTGGCGCGGCGCGAAAAGCGGTTGCCGGATCCCAGGGCGTGCGCAATATTCCTGCCTCCTTCCTCATCGGGGAACCGTTCCAACAGCGCAGGAGCACTGCATGCCACTCAAGATCCTGGTGACCGCCAAGCGGGTCGAGGATCCCGAGTCGAAGATCGCCGTCGCGCCGAACGGGACCGGAATCATCACCACCGGCGTGAACTACAAGGTGAACCCCTTCGACGAGATCGCCATCGAGGAGGGGCTGCGGCTTCGCGAGAAGCACGGCGGCGAGCTGGCCGTGGTCTCGATCGGGGGCGAGAGCTCCACCGCCGAGCTCCGGGCCGCCCTGGCCATGGGCGCGGACCGGGCCATGCTGGTGCTCCACGATGGCCCGCTCGATCCGGTGCTGGTCTCGGCTCTGCTCGCCAAGGTGGTCGAGGCGGAGAAGCCCGATCTGGTCCTGCTCGGCAAGCAGTCGATCGACGACGACCAGAATCAGGCCGCCCAGTGGCTGGCCGAGCGGCTCACCTGGCCCCAGGCCACCTGCGCGTCCAAGGTCGAGACCCTGGAGAGCGAGGCGGAGCAGAAGCGGACGCCCGGGCTGGTCCTCTCCGCGGACGGCACGTCGCTGCGGGTGGTGCGCGAGGTGGACGGCGGAGTGGAGCTCCTGGACGTGCTCCTGCCCGCGGTGGTGAGCGTCGATCTGCGGCTCAACAAGCCGCGCTTCGCCTCCCTCCCCGGGATCATGAAGGCCAAGAAGAAGGAGATCCGTCAGCTCCGGTCGGCCGAGATGGGCGTGGACCTCACTCCGCGGGTGGTGGTCCGGAAGCTCACCGAGCCGCCGCGGCGCAAGGGCGGCCAGCGGGTCGCCGACGTCGACGAGCTCTACCGTAAACTTCACGAAGAGGCGAAGGTCCTCTGACGGGTGCCGCGCGCATGAACGTCCTCATCCTGGCGGAGCAGTCGAACGGGGTCATCCGGAAGGCGACCTGGCACGCGCTGGGTGCCGGGCAGGAGGTGGCCCGGCGGACCGGCGGTGCGCTCCACGTGGCGCTGCTCGGGAAGGGCGTGGCCGCGCTGGCGCAGGAGCTGGCCTCGTCGGGCGCCACGGTCCATCTGGCCGACGCCCCGGTGCTGGAGCATGGCCTGGCCGAGGTGCACGCGCCGGTCCTGGCCGAGCTGGCCAAGGCTTGCCAGGCGACCTATCTGGGCGCGGCCGCCACCGCCTACGGCAAGGACGTCTTGCCCCGGGCGGCGGCCAAGCTGGGCGCGGCCATGGCCACGGACGTGCTCGGTTTCGCCGGGGACGGCGCGGCGATCGTCTTCCGCCGCCCGATGTGGGCCGGAAACCTGATCGCCGAGGTGGAGCTGGCCACCCCCGTGAAGGCCTTCACGATCCGTCCCACCGAATTCCCGGTGGCGGCCAGAGCTGGCGGCGGGGCGGTGGTGGCAGCGGCGGTGTCGATCGACCCGGCCGCGCTCCGGACGCGCTTCGTCGAGTTCCGGGAAGTGAAGAGCGCCCGGCCCGAGCTGACCGAGGCCCGGGTGGTGGTGGCCGGCGGTCGTGGCACCAAGGGTGACTTCAAAGAGGTGGAAGGGCTGGCCGACGACCTCGGCGGCGCGGTGGGGGCGAGCCGGGCAGCGGTCGATGCCGGCTGGGTGCCCAACGACTGGCAGGTGGGGCAGACCGGCAAGGTGGTCGCGCCCGAGCTCTACTTCGCGGTCGGCATCTCCGGCGCCATCCAGCACGTGGCCGGCATGAAGGGCGCCAGGGTGATCGTGGCCATCAACAAGGACCCTGAGGCGCCCATCTTCCAGATCGCCGACTACGGCCTGGTGGCCGACCTCTCCAAGGCGCTCCCCGAGCTCCGGGCCAAGATCAAGGCCGGGAAGTAGGCCAGGCGTTGACCCGGGATCGCCCCGCGGACGAGCGGGACCTGGCCGACCTCGGGGTCTGGCGCGTCGAGGTGCCTGTCCCCTTTCCGCAGACCGGCGGCTCGGCCAACGTCTACCTGGTGGAGGCCCCGGGCAACGGGCTGATCCTCTTCGACGCCGGCCTCGGCACGCCGGAGGCGGAGCAGGCGCTCGCGGACGGGTTTCGCCGGGTCGGGAAGCGCTTCGAGGACGTGGAGCGGATCGTCCTCTCTCACGGTCACATCGATCACTTCGGCGCGGCCCGGACCATCATCGAGCGGCGCGGGGCCGAGGTGCCGGTCCACGTCCACCCGCTCGACGCGGCCATGGTGACAGCGGGTGGCAGTTACTACGAGGGTCGCTGGGAGCTCTACGCGACCCACTACCGGAAGCTGGGCGTGCCCGAGGACGCGATCCGTGGCGCGGTGCGTCTGGCCAGCCGCGGCCGGAGGATGGCGCGCCCGGTGGAGTCGTTGCAGCCGGTCGACCAGGGGCAGCGTTTCCAAGCGGGCGCCGGGGAGCTGGTGGTGCACCACATGCCAGGCCACACGCCCGGCATGGTCTGCCTGCACGCACCGGAGACGGGGCTCTTCTTCTCCGGGGACCACCTGCTGGAGAAGATCTCCCCCAACCCGCTCCTGGAGCTGGGGCCCAGCGGCGAGGAGGACTTCTTTCGGCCGCTGGTCCGCCATCTGGAGAGTCTGGATCGCCTGGCGGCCCTCGACGTCTCGCTGGTGCTGCCGGGCCACGGCGCGCCGTTCACCGGCCACCGGCAGGTGATCGGTCGGCTTCGGCAGCTCGTCCTCCGACGTCAGGAGCGGGTGGTCGAGGTCCTTCGGGGCGGTCCGAGTACGGCGTACGATCTGGCGCAGGCGCTCTTCCCGCGGGCGACCGTGGACGAGCTGTACTTCACCCTCTCCGAGGCCGCGGCCCACCTCGAATTGTTGGAGCAGGACGGGCGGGTGTCACGTAACGTGGAGGCCGGGCGGTACTTGTTCCGGCTCGCGGCCCCGTAGGAAGTCTCGCAAGTCCAGTGCATGCGCTTGACCGATGGTCCAGTGCAGGTGCTTGGACGATAGGCCAGTGCAGGCTCTTGCCTCTCCCACCGGGAGAGGCCGCCGTGCGCTGTTGCGCACGGCGGGTGAGGGGCGGGCCCATCGCCGGCGTCATCGTCTCCCGCGGAGGTCACGTGAAGAACAACGGCCCGAGCGTCGGCATGGCGATCCCGCGCCACTCATCTTGCTCGCGCCGAACCCGTCGTCGTACTGGCCGCCATCGAGCTCGATGTCTAGCCGAGCAGCAAGACAGTAGAAGTCGAGGATGAACGGGCCGACCGGATGCTGGCGCTGGAACTACGGCCCCATCCGACGGCTACGCAGGCGAGTCCAGAGCTCACGCTCGGCCTCCGTCGTCTGACCTCGGGCACTGGAAGGCGAGCTATGGACCTCATACTATCCGCGGATCCCAACCACGCCAAAGGGCCCTCCCCTCACCCGCCGTGCGCTGTCGCGCCCGGCGACCTCTCCCGTTGGGAGAGGTGAGATCCTGCACACTCGTCAGTTGGCGGTACAGCGGGGGAGAGAAGACGGGTGAAGCAAGAGAGCCGTCGCGCGCGATGAGGTGGAGCACGTACAGTGGAAGAAGGGTTGTCCGCGGGTAATATACGGACGGGGACAGGGATAATACTACCCTCTCCCCCGTCCGGGGGAGAGGGCTGCGGGATCCCGCCGCTCCTCTACGGCGCCGCCTTCACCGCCAACGTCGCCACCTGCACGTTGCGTGGAGGCTGGATCCGATCCCAGCTCCCGGTCATTTGCAGGCGCACCCAGCGCGTGGTGACCGGACCGACCGAGGTGGTGACGGTGCCGTTGGCCGCGGAGGTGATGGTCGCGACGGTCTGCCAGGTGGCGCCGTCGTCCGAGATGTCGATGGTGTAGGTCGTGGGTCCGTAGTTGACCCGGGGTGTCATGACCACCGTGCCGATCCGGGTGGGCGCGCCAAGGTCCACCGCCAGCGTCTCTGGCTTGCTGGTGCTGGGCCCCTGCCCCGACGCGGTCCCCGAGGAGACCCAGAACGTGC
>Ga0302321_100004372_pt1 | contig 12245 bp, 14 predicted proteins | sample Fen_T0_1_FD_202505 | JGI IMG/M metagenome (GOLD analysis project Ga0302321, IMG submission 202505) | Peat permafrost microbial communities from Stordalen Mire near Abisko, Sweden - Fen_T0_1 | ecosystem: Environmental > Terrestrial > Soil > Wetlands > Permafrost | place: Sweden: Abisko...
AGGCCGGCTGCTCGCCGAGGGTGATCCGCGCGCCCTCCTCCGCGCCTTTCGAGACGAGACCTACGAGGTGATCGGCGGCGCGCGGGAGGCGCTCGATCGGCTCCTGGCGGGGCTCCCCGCGGTCCTGTCCGCCTCTCCGGCCGGGTCGCGGCTGCGCGTCACCCTGCGTCGAGGCGCCGCGCCGGAGGTGTCCAGCGCCCTCCAGCCGCTGGGCGCCACGCTCCGACCCGCCGCGCCCCAGTTCGAGGACCTCTTCCTGTCGGAGCTGGAGGCGCGCGCGTGACCGGCGCCCCGGCCATCGAGGCGGTCCGGCTCTCGCGCCGGTTCGGTTCCTTCACCGCCGTGGACGACGTCTCCTTCGAGGTCGCGCCGGGCGAGATCTTCGGCTACCTGGGCGCGAACGGCGCCGGCAAGTCCACGACCATCCGGATGTTGACGGGCCTGCTCTCGCCGAGCGGCGGCTGGGCACGGGTGGCGGGGCACGATCTGGCCACCTCGTCCGAGGCGGTGAAGGGCGCGATCGGCTACATGTCGCAGAAGTTCTCGCTCTACCTGGACCTCCCAGTCCGGGAGAACCTGCTCTTCTTCGGCGGCGCCTATGGCCTCTCCGGCCGCGCACTCCAGACCCGCACCGAGGAGCTCCTGGAGCTGATCGGGCTCGACGCGCTCCGCGGCGCGGTCACCGGCTCCCTGCCGGGCGGGATCCGCCAGCGGCTCGCGCTGGGCTGCGCCATCCTGCACCGGCCTCAGGTGATCTTCCTCGACGAGCCGACCGCGGGCGTGGACCCGGTGGCGCGGCGGGTCTTCTGGCGTCTGATCCGCGACCTGGCGCAGCAGGGGACCACGGTCTTCGTCACCACCCACTACCTCGACGAGGCCGAGTACTGCCGGCGTGTCGGACTGATGGTGAACGGGAAGCTGGTGGCGCTCGACACCCCCGCCGGCCTCAAGCGGACCTGGGTGCCGGGCCGGGTGCTGGTGGCGCGCGGCCGCGGCCTGGCCCCGGCCTTGCCGGCGCTGCGCGGGCGGCCCGGGATCCTGGCCGCGGAGCCGTTCGGCGCCGGGCTTCACCTCCAGGTCGAGGCGGCGCGCTGGGACGTGCCCGCGCTGGCCACCGCCCTGTCGGCCGCGGGCGCCACCGAGGTCCAGGTCGAGGAGGGGGAGGCCTCGCTGGAGGACGTGTTCCTGGCGGTGGTGGGCCACGCCGAGCAGAGAGGCCAACGTGACTCGACGTGAACGGCTGCGCCGCGTCGTCATCCGGGTGGGGGCCATGGCGGCCAAGGAGGTGCTCCACATCCGCCGCGACCCGCGCACGCTCTACCTGGCGCTGGGCATGCCGGTGCTGCTGCTCCTGATCTTCGGGTACGGCGTCAGCTTTGATCTGGAGGCCATGCCGGTGGTGGTGGTCGATCTCGATCGCAGCGACGCCTCTCGCCTGCTGGCCCGCGACTTCACGGCGGCCCGCGAGTTCGTCCTGGCCGGCGAGCTCGACCTCCCCCAGGCCGAGCAAGCGCTCCGGGCCGGCCGGGCCCTGGCCATCCTGGCCATCCCGGCGCGCTTCGGGCAGCACCTGGCGGCGGGCGAGGTGGCGCAGGTCCAGCTCCTGGTGGACGGCTCCGACGTGCTGGAGGCGAACCAGGTGCTGATCAAGGCCGACGCCGTGGTGCGGGCCCACGGCGCGCGGCTGGCGCCTGCCTCGTCCGCGGCGCCCGCCCCTCCGATTCTGGCCAAGGTCTGGACCCGCTTCAACCCCGCCGGCCGGTCGGCCATCTTCATGGTCCCTGGACTGGCGGTGTATCTGTTGGCCATCAGCGCGGTGCTGCTCACCGCCCTCACCATCTCCGGCGAGTGGGAGCGGGGCTCCATGGAGCAGCTCTTCGCCTCGCCGGTGGGCCGGCTCGAGATCGTGCTCGGCAAGCTCCTCCCCTTCCTGGTGCTGGGGATGGTGGAGCTGCTCCTGGTCATCGCCACCGGCGCGATCGCCTTCGAGGTGCCCATCCGCGGGAACCTCCTGATCCTGTTCACCCTCGGGTTCTTCTTCCTGATCGGGATGCTCGGGCAGGGGCTGCTGGTCTCGGTGCTGGCGCGCAACCAGCTCGTGGCCACCCAGGCCGGTGCGCTCTCGGCCCTCCTCCCCTCCATGCTCCTCTCGGGCATGCTCATCCCCATCGACGACATGCCCCGCGCGCTCCAGCTCCTGTCGTCGATCATCCCGGCGCGCTACCTGGTCCACGGCGTGCGCGGGGTCCTGCTCAAGGGGAACGGCTTGGCCGAGCTCTGGCCCGATCTGCTGGCCCAGATCCTCTTCGGAATCGCGGTGCTCACCCTGGCCACGCTCCGCTTTCGCCGGAGGGTGGCGTGACCGCGGCCACGCTCAGCGCGCGGAGGCGCGCCGCCACCCAGATCCGGGCCGTGGTCCGCAAAGAGGTGCTCCAGACCCTGAGGGACCGGCGGATGATGTTCATGCTCGTGGGCGCGCCCCTCCTCCAGACCATCATCTTCGGTTTCGCGGTCGACTTCGACGTTGATCGCGTTCCCACGGTGGTCGCCGACCAGGACCGGAGCGCCGCCAGCCGGGAGCAGCTCCGGCGGGTCCTGGCCGACGGGACGCTCCGCCACGTGGGATCGACTGCCGGGGGCAGCGAGGCCGAGCGCTGGCTGGAGCAGGGAGACGCGGCGGTGGCGCTGATCATTCCGCCGCGCTTCCAGGCCGACCTGCTGGCAGAGCGCCCCGCGGAGGTCCAGGTGGTGGTGGACGGGACGGACCCGAACCGCTCGCTGGTGGCCGCGGCCGCAGCGACGCGCTACTTCGCCGAGGCCAGCGCCGCCCTGGTCCGCGAGCGCCTGGCCCGCCGGGGCCTGCCGCCTCCGCCCACGGTCTCGCTCGCCCACCGCGTCTGGTACAACCCGCGCCTCCAGTCGGCTGTCTTCATGGTCCCCGGAGTGCTCTCGATGCTGCTCCTCATCACCACCACCATCGTCACGGCCATGGGGCTGGCGCGGGAGCGGGAGATGGGGACGCTGGAACAGGTGCTGGTGACCCCGATCCGGCCGCTCTATTTACTCATCGGCAAGATGGCCCCGTACTTCGCGGTCGGGCTCTTCAACGTCCTGCTGGTGCTCGCCCTGGGAACCTGGGTCTTCGAGATCCCCGTGCGCGGCAGCCTGGCGATCGTGGCGGCCGGGTCGGCCCTCTACTTGCTCACCACCCTCGGCATGGGGCTGCTCATCTCCACACTGAGTCACACCCAGCAACAGGCGTTCCTGGGCGGGTTCCTCTTCACCCTGCCGGCCCTGCTCCTCTCCGGCGTGATGACCCCCATCCGCAGCATGCCTCCCTGGCTGCAGGCGGTGACCTACCTCAATCCCCTCCGGTACTTCACCGAGGTGATGCGGGCCAACCTCCTCAAGGGCGCCGGGCTGGCCGAGCTCTGGCCGCAGCTCCTCTCCCTGCTGCTCCTGGGGCTGGGCATCCTGGCCGGATCGACCCTCCGTTTTCGCAAACGCCTGTCGTGACGGGTCCCCTGAAACGTGGTTATTTGGGTCTCTGGTTGCTTCGGTTGCTTCGTCCAGAGGGAGAGCCTTCATGAGCGTACCTGGTCCGTCGTCTTCCGGCTCCGGCGTCACCGTGAGCAGATCGGACTTCCCGGCCGACTTCGTCCTGGGGGTGGCGACCGCCGCGTACCAGGTGGAAGGGGCCGTGGCCGAGGACGGGCGCGGACCCTCGATCTGGGACACGTTCAGCCACACCCCGGGCAAGGTGAGGGCCGGCGACACCGGCGACGTAGCCTGCGACCACTACCACCGCTGGGAGAGCGACCTCGATCTGATGAAGGCCATGGGGCTGAACGGCTATCGCTTCAGCGTGGCCTGGCCGCGGGTGCTTCCCCAGGGGCGCGGCGCGGTCAATGCCCGAGGCCTCGACTTCTACGACCGGCTGGTGGACGGATTGCTCCAGCGCGGCATCGCACCCTACGTGACCCTCTATCACTGGGACCTGCCCCAGCCACTTCAGGATCGGGGAGGGTGGGCGGCCCGCGACACCGCCGCCGCCTTCGCCGAGTACGCTGGCATCGTGGCCGAGCGACTGGGCGATCGGGTCGCCGGATGGGTGACGCACAACGAGCCCTGGGTCGTCGCCTTCCTCGGGCACCTGAACGGCCAGCACGCCCCCGGCGCGACCGAGCTCGGGACCGCCCTGCGCGTCGGCCACCACCTCCTGCTGTCGCACGGCCTGGCCGCGCGCGCCGTCCGGGCCCACACGCCCCGGACGCCCCTCGGCATCACCCTGGTCCTCGGCCCGAGCGAGCCGGACAGTGATCGCCCCGAGGATCGGGCGGCCGCCTGGCGCCAGGACGGCTACCAGAACCGCTGGTTCCTCGACCCCGTCTTCGGCCGCGGCTATCCCCAGGACATGCTCGACTGGTGGGCCCCCAGCGCCCCGCAGTTCAAGGACTGCATCCAGCCGGGGGACCTGGCCACCATCGCCGCTCCTCTCGATTTCCTGGGCGTGAACTACTACATGCGCGCCCTGGTGAAGCACGCGCCCAACGCGCCGCTGCTGGATGTCCAGTACCTCCGACCCGCGGGCGAGTACACCCACTTCGACTGGGAGGTCTACCCGGCCGGCATCCGCGAGGTGCTGCTCCGCGTCCAGCGCGACTACCAGCCCAAGGCGATGTACATCACCGAGAACGGCGCCGCCTTCCTCGACGAGGTGGACCCGGACGGCCGCGTCCAGGACGAGCAGCGGCGACGCTACGTGGAGCGCCACCTGGCCGCCTGCCGCGAGGCGATCCAGGGGGGCGCTTCGCTGAAGGGCTACTTTGCCTGGAGCCTGCTCGACAACTTCGAGTGGGCCGAGGGCTACGACAAGCGGTTCGGCCTGGTCCGCGTGAACTTCGAGACCCAGCAGCGCACCCTCAAGGCGAGCGGCGAGTGGTACGGCAAGCTGGCGCGAGGCGAGCTCTGAGCGACGCCCGACCGCCAATTCCACCGATCACCCGGGTGGAGTCGCGTCCCGCAGAGGCGGGCGGTGCCCAGCCGGATCGCGGCGCCGCTGCTCCGCCTCCCCAGCGCCCGTCCGTCCGGGACGAAGCGCGCCGGGCCGCGGCGCTCGGCGACGGACCGCTGCTCGCAGAGTGCACGGTGGAGTTCTACGTCGGGGGTGGTCCGGGCGGCCAGCACCGGAACAAGACCGCCAGCGCGGTCCGGCTGGTCCATCCGCCCACGGGCGTGACCGTCACTGCCAGCGAACGCCGGAGCCAGGCCCAGAACCGGGGCGCGGCGCTGGAGCGGCTGCGTGCGCGGCTCGGGCAGCTCTCCTACGTGGCGCCCAAGCGGCGGCCGACGCGCCCCACCCGCGGATCGAAGGAGCGGCGCCTGGCCGGGAAGAAGCACCAGTCGCAGCGGAAGGCCCTGCGGCGGCCGGGGGACGACTGATGACCGGGCCCCCATGTGGCGATGCGAACGGTGCGACGGCCCGCTCTTCGCTCAGGACTGACTCGCCTCGACCTGCGCCGCCGTCGGGATGGGCTCGGCGATGCCGGCGACCACCAGCCGATCGACCGACGCCTTGACCTCGGCCGCGCCGACGCCGCAGGTCTCGAGATTACGGGCCAGATCGCTCAAGCTTCGGTGGCCCTGGCAGAGCTCGGTCAAGACCAGGCCGTCGGTCGGCTCGATCCCGAGCGGCTCAGCCCAAGCGCGCTGCTGGAACTCGAGGGCGGCGCGGCCTGCCATGCCTCGGGCTGCCGCGACGGCCGTTCGGTAGGATTGCTCGGCCTCAGCTCCCCTGGGCGAGAGCTGGAACTTCTGTCCTCGGGGCCAGCGTTTCCCCCCTTTGGGTTTCAGGCTTTCGAGCATCTGCAAGGAATGGACCGAGACGCCCGGCTTGTCAATAGCCCGGCATCTGCGTGCCCGATCAGGCTGCCAGGAACAGGGCGATCATGCGCAGCCGAGGCACGTAATTGCACGCGATCCGGATGGACGAGAGGAGACACCCGCCCGGGGGCCGGCCATCCGCACCCCGCCCGAACGCGACCTGGCGCCGGAGCGCCGGCCGGAGCATGGGAGGGGCATGGTCGGCGGAGAGAAGCGACCGCGGGCCGCTCCCGGTTGGGGCAAGGCCCAGGTGCTGGCGGTGGGTCACTCGACGCGGCCCCTCGAGGAGTTGGTAGCGCTCCTCGTGGCCGCGGGCGTGACGACCTTGGCCGACATCCGGACCGTACCCCGGTCTCTCCATAACCCACAGTTCAACACCGAGCGCCTGGGGGCCGCCTTGGCGCCGGCGGGCATCCGCTACGTCCACCTCCCGCGGCTGGGAGGGCTGCGGCGCGCGCGGCGAGATTCACCCAACGGCGCGTGGCGCAACGCCAGCTTCCGGGGCTACGCCGACCACATGCTCACGCCCGACTTCGAGGAGGGGCTGATGCAGCTCCGAGCGCTGGCCCAGACGGGCCGGGTGGCGGTGATGTGCGCGGAGGCGGTGCCGTGGCGCTGCCACCGGTCGCTCCTCGCCGACGCGCTCTTCGCGCGCGGCGTGGTGGTGCAGCACATCATGGGAAAGGGAGCGGTGGGAGGGGACGGGAAGGGCGCGCTTCGGCCGCACCAGCTCACGCCGTTCGCCAAGCTGGAGGGGCGCAAGGTGACCTATCCTGCGCCCGAGGAGCAGCCGCAGGCCGACGCGCCGCGGTGATCGGGGATGGTCAGGGCCACACTGCGCCCGGTGGCCGAGTCGCATGGGCGGCTCGAACGGAGCGCACGGGAGGGAGGAGGTCGACGTGGAGACGCGGGGATTCGGGTGGATGGGGTCCGAGTTGCCGGTGATTGGCCAGGGCACCTGGCAGATGGAAGGGGGCGATCAGAGCCTGCGAAGCACCGCGGTGAAGGCGCTGCGGCGGGGCCTCGACGCGGGGGCGGTCCACGTCGACACCGCCGAGCTGTACGGCGACGGCCAGGCGGAGGAGCTGGTGGGCGAGGCGATCGCCGGCCGGCGGCAGGAGGTCTTCCTGGTCTCCAAGGTCCTGCCGAGCCACGCCAGCTACCGCGGGACGCTCGACGCCTGCGCGCGGAGCCTGGCCCGGCTCCGGACCGACCGGCTCGACCTGTACCTGCTCCACTGGCCCGGGGCGCATCCGCTCGAGGAGACCATCCGCGCGTTCGAGGAGCTGAAGCAGCAGGGGATGATCCGGGCCTGGGGGCTCTCGAACTTCGACGTTCCACTCTTGGAGAAGGCGCTGGCCATCGCCGGAGAGAACCGGATCGCCGCCAACCAGGTGCTCTACCATCTCGGCGAGCGGGCCATCGAGCAGCGGGTGCTCCCCTGGTGCGAGGACCACCGGATCCCGGTGGTCGGGTACAGCCCGTTCGGCTCGGGCGACTTTCCCATGCCCAGGAGCGCAGGGGGAGCGGTGCTGTCCGAGGTGGCGCGGGCCCACGGCGCCACGCCGCGCCAGGTGGCGCTCCGGTTCCTGGTGCGCCGGCCTTCCCTCTTCACCATCCCCAAGGCCGGGGACCCCGCGCACGCGCAGGAGAACGCCGCGGCGGGCGACCTTCAGCTCGGGGAGGCGGAGCTGGCCCGCATCGACGCGGCCTTCCCGGCGCGGAGTCGGCGGGAGCTGCCGATGATCTGACCGCAGCAGTCCCCGAAGCCGAGCGGCCGATCAGCCCTCCCCGCTCTCCGGCTCGCCCGCCTTGCCCGGCAGCGTCACCAACCCTCCCTCTTCGCAGGAGGACGCGTCCTCTTCGTCGATCCAGGGATCGCTGCCGCTCGACGCGGCCAGGGCCGACAGCTTGGGGTCGAGCAGGTGCGAGGGCACCACCTTGCGCAGCGAGTTGAGCAGGTTCCCCCGGACGGCCTTGTGCTCCGCCGCCAGCTCGTCGATGAGCCGCTTCACCCGCTTGCGGCGCAGGTTGGGCTGCGAGCCGCACAGGTCGCAGGGAATGATGGGGAACTTCATGAACTCGGCGAAGGCTGCGATCTCCTGCTCCGGCGCGTAACAGAGCGGCCGGATCACCACGTTCCGGCCGTCGTCGGACCGCAGCTTTGCCGGCATGCTCCGCAACGCCCCTGAGTAAAGAGCGCTCAGGAGCAGGGTCTCGATGAGGTCCTCGCGGTGGTGCCCGAGCGCGATCTTGGTGCAGCCCAGCTCCACGGCCGCGTTGTAGAGGATGCCCCGCCGCAGCCGCGAGCAGACCGGGCAGGTGGTCTTCCCCTCCGGCACCAGACGCCGCACGATCGCGTAGGTGTCCTGCTTCAGCATCTTGTACGGGATCCCGAGGGAGGCCAGGTACCGCTCCAGCACCTCGGCCGGATACCCGGGCTGACCTTGGTCCAGGTTCACCGCCACCAGCTCGAAGTCGATTGGCGCCCGCTCCCGCATCTTCATCAGGACGTGGAGCAGCGTGTAGCTGTCTTTCCCACCCGAGACCGCGACCATGATCCGGTCGCCCTCCGAGATCAGGTCGAAGTCATGGACGGCCTCGGCGGCCGCGCGAAGCAGCCGCCTCTCGAGCTTCCCCTGATCGAGCATGCCCTGGGTATAGCACCGAAGCTCGCGATTTTCCTTTGACCGTCAGCCGGTCTTGCGATAATTGCCGCGCATTCTGGACGGGAGGATGAGGGCCTATGCCCCCCAAAGACCTCGGCAAGAAGTTCATCTGCTTCAAGTGCAGCACCAGGTTCTACGACCTCAAGAAGCCCGAGCCGATCTGCCCCAAGTGTGCGGCCGATCAGCGCGAGAGCCCGGCGCTCAAGGCGCCGCATCCGCAGGAGCGCCGCTCGCGGGCGGCCGCCCGTCCAGCGGCCAGGGAGGTAGGCGAGGAGGAGGTCCTCACCGAGGACGTCGAGCTCGCGGAAGAGGGCGACGAGGGCCTCGAGGAGGAGCAGGAAGAGTCCTCCGAGGACGAGATCTAGGGACGACCCGAACTCGAGGGGCGATGCGGCCGTCTCATCGTCCAAAAGTAAACTCGGCGCTGGCGCGCCCCTCCGCAGAGACGGTGATCTGCGCGCGTTGCTCGCCCAGCGCCTCGTGCCAGGCCGTCACGGTGTAAGTCCCGGCCGGCAGCCCGCGGATCACGAACCGCCCGTCCTCGCCCGTCACCGCGAACGGACCGTCGGTCACCACCACCCAGGCCCCCATCCAGGCATGCACGTCGCACGTCACGTGCATGGGGCCGGGCTGGTCGAGACTCACCTCTCGCTTCATGTTCCGCAGCGGCATGGCGATATTGAACGCCGAGTGCGCCCCTTCCCGAGCGTGGACGTTGTGGAAGACGACGTCGCTGTTCAGGACCCGGAGCGTGCTCCCGACCGCCGCCGCCTGGACGTGGGGGAGGTAGCGGCACCTCTGCTGATCGAGCGTGACTGTGCGCCGCTCGGGCCGGTGGCCAGCCACGCCCTGGACGGTCACCACCACGTTCTGGAGCTTCCCGTTCGCGGCCAGTAAGCGCTCATCGACGACGCTGGTGCCACAAGTGACCTGGTCTCGATCGACGGTCAGGGAACGGGCCGAGGGCGGCGGTCCCGCGTACCGAGCCGTGCCCTGCAGCTCTCCCGCTTGCGCCATCACAGCGTAGGCGGCGCAGGCCGCGCCGACCAGCATGACCGCTGCTCTCCCAATCACTGGTCCTCCTTAGCAACCAGAGCCCGCGCTGGCGCCTCCCTCCTGTAGAATCCACGGAGCACCCCGGCTGGTCCCTCCCGGGGTGCCCGAAGATCTGCCACTGGTCCAGTTGCTCGCCCTCCAAGCGGGCTTTATGAATCAGCGGCCAGAGTCCTGGATCCCCCCCATCGCCGCCAAGGTTCGGAGCTGAATCATGCGCGAACACCGCCTCGCCCTCACCACAGCCGCCGCCACCTTCGCCTTGCTGGTGATCGGTGGGCTCGTCCACGCCACCGGCTCTTCCCTCGCCTGCCCCGACTGGCCGCTCTGTGGGGGGCAGGTCTTTCCGGCCATGCAGGGCGGCGTCCTGTTCGAGCACGGACATCGCCTGGTCGCGCTCGCGGTGGCCGTCCTGACGGTCTGGACGGCGGTGGAGGTCCTCCGCACGCGCAAGCAGATCGCCGAGCGCAGGCTGGTCGTCTTGGCGGTGGCCCTGGTGATCGTCCAGGCGGGTCTGGGCGCACTCACCGTCATTCTTCGGCTGCCGCTGATCGTCTCGGCCGGTCACCTGGCCACCTCGATGGCCTTCTTCCTGGTCATGGTGATCCTGGCCTTCCGGCTCCGACCGCCGCCCATGCCCGAGCGCGGCGAGCCGCTCCCCGAGCGCGGACCGCGGGCCCTGGTGATGCTGCTGGTCTACGTCCAGATCGTCCTAGGTGCCCTGGTGCGCCACACCGGCTCGGCCATGGCCTGTGGGACCCACCTCGTGCTCTGCGGCGACGTGCTCGTGCCGAGCTCCGGGCCAGGTCAGCTTCAGATGATTCACCGGCTGTTCGCGGTGCTGGCGGGCGTCGCCGTGGTCGCGACCGCGTGGCGCCCGATGCGCGTCGCGCGCCGCAACGGCGACTGGCCGCTCTACTGGGTCGCGGCAGCCGCGCCGGGGCTGGTGGTGGTGCAGATCTTCCTGGGCATGCTCACCGTGGCCACGTTCGTCTCCATCCCGGTGGCGACCCTCCACCTGGCAGTCGGCGCGCTCCTGCTGGCCGACGTGATGTCGCTGCACCTCCTGCTCGCGCGCCACCTGCGGCCCACGAGGCCGGGCGGGGTGGCGATCTCCTCCCAGCTCGCACCCTCGGCCGGTTAGCCCGTGCTCACCGACATCGTCCAGAGTCCGAGCACCTCGCCGCTGGCCATCGCCCGCGATCTTCTACAGCTCTCCAAGCCCAGGCTGTCGGCGCTGGTGATCTGCACCGCCGCCGGCGGGATCTGGCTCGCGCCGGGGCGGCTCGACGCGCTGCACGCCGCCGTGCTCCTGGCCGGGACTACACTGGTGGTGAGCGCCGCCAACGCGCTCAACTGCTACCTGGAGCGGGACGTCGACGCCCTCATGCGCCGGACACGCGACCGACCGCTCCCGGCCGGCAGGCTGGAGCCCTGGGTGGCGCTGGCAGTGGGGCTCGGGCTCCCGGCGATAGCGCTCCCGGCGCTGGCCTGGGTGGCCGGCCCGCTCACGGCCCTGCTCGCCTCTATCGCGCTGATCACGTACGTGGCCATCTACACCCCGATGAAGCAGCGGAGCACGCTGGCCCTGTTCGTGGGGGCGATCCCGGGCGCGATCCCACCGCTGCTGGGATGGACCGGCGTGACCGGCCGGCTGGATCTGCGGGGGTTGGCGCTCTTCGCCGTCCTCTACTTTTGGCAGCTCCCCCACTTCCTGGCGGTCTCGATCTACCTGAAGGAGGACTACGCGCGCGGGGGCATCAAGGTGTTCGCGCAGATCCACGGGGACCGCGCCGCCAAGGTCTGGGCTGCCGTCACGTCGGTCGTCCTGGTGGCCGTGACGCTCTGGCTGGTTCCGCTGAAGGTGGCCGGTCCTGGCTACGGCATCGCCGCGGCGCTGCTCGGGTGCGGCCTGTGCGGGTATGGCTTCTCCGGCCTCCTCGATGCGTCGGCCGGGAGCCGCTGGGCGCGAAACTTCTTTCTGGTGACTCTGGTCTATCTGACGCTGCTCCTGGCCGCGCTCTTCTTGGGAGCGCACTGACGTGCTGGGCACGCACTGACGCGCTGGGCGCGCGCTGATCCGACGCAACGGAGGACCTCCGGTGACCCTGGCCGAGCTGCTGCCGAGCTTCAACGCCACGCTGAACGGGACCAGCGCAGTGCTGCTCTTCTCGGGCTGGCTCGCGATCCGGAGCGGCCGGCGCGTCGTTCACCAACGGCTGATGATCGCGGCCTGCGCCAGCTCCACCCTGTTCCTCGCGGGCTACTTCACCCGGATCGCGCTCACCGGCACCCACCGGTTCCCCGGCGGAGGCGCGCTGCGCGCCGTCTACATGGCGGTCCTGGCCAGCCACACGCTCCTGGCCGTGACCCTGCTACCGCTGGTGCTGCGGACCCTCTACCTCTCGCTCACGCAACGCTACGCGCCGCACAAGCGGATCGCGCGCTGGACCTTGCCGATCTGGATCTACGTGTCGGTGACCGGGGTGGTGGTGTACGTGATGCTGTACCGGATCGCGCCGGGTGCTCGGTAGCACGCTGGCCGCACGCCGACCTGTCCGGCGTTAGCGGGTGATCCTGAGCGAGAGGGTGTCCGTCCGTCACGGTCCGCTTCCAATGTGGCGGAGCCCGCCCATGGCG
>Ga0302321_100004373_pt1 | contig 12245 bp, 15 predicted proteins | sample Fen_T0_1_FD_202505 | JGI IMG/M metagenome (GOLD analysis project Ga0302321, IMG submission 202505) | Peat permafrost microbial communities from Stordalen Mire near Abisko, Sweden - Fen_T0_1 | ecosystem: Environmental > Terrestrial > Soil > Wetlands > Permafrost | place: Sweden: Abisko...
AGGGAGCTTGGAGCGGGATGTTTTCATGGGGTTGTGATGCCTGACAGGGGGATTTGCGTGGCGTATTTAGGTAGTCCTAATGGTTTCGCTCATGGCGTGACGGGAATACGAGAGCGACGGCAAGAAATTACATATATGATTATAGATGGATTTAAAATGTATCGTTGTTAGCGTATTTAATAAATAAGCGCGTGTAGGCATCGCTGTTAGCGCACCTTATCATCTCCCCCGACCGGACCAGCGCCGCAGGGTAAGCAAGCCGCACGTCCTTCGCGGTCAGTGGCCTCCCTGCGATCAGCCGATTGTTGCAATTATGGCGCACGTTGCTTCTTTGGTGCCCATGGCAAAGAAGCCCCGCCAGCTCACCGAAGAAGCCCTAGCGATGATCGCGCGCCGTTTTGCGGTGCTCAGCGAACCGATGCGTCTGCGCCTGCTGCACGCGCTGTTCGAGGGCGAGAAGTCGGTTAACACCCTCGTTGAAACGACAAGTGGTACGCAGGCCAATGTTTCGCGTCATTTGCAAACGCTGGCCGACGCCGGCCTACTCGCTCGCCGCAAAGAAGGCCTCCAGGTCTTCTACACGATTGCCGATCCAACGATTTTTCCGCTTTGCGAACTTGTCTGCGGCAGCCTTGAGAAGCAGCACGCCCAACGGGTTGATGCCTTGGCTCGCAGGTAGTACAAACAACGCGAAAACTGTGCCCTGAACGCGCTCATTCAGGTCTTTTAGTGGTATTCTAAATCAATGAACGCAGATTTCTGGAACGGACGCTACAATGTCGATGGCTACGTTTATGGGACGGAACCCAATAGTTTTCTCAAAGAGGTAGCCCCGCAATTTCCGCTCGGTCCGATCCTTTGCTTGGCTGAGGGCGAGGGTCGTAATGCCGTTCATCTTGCCTCGCTTGGACATGCCGTGACGGCCGTGGACCAGTCAGTGCAGGGTATGGCGAAGGCTCGAAAACTCGCCGCAACGCGGGGTTTGACGATCAGCACCCAAGTGGTCGATTTGGCCGAATTTGAGATCGTCGCTGGAGCGTGGAGTGGGATCGTAGCCACATTTGCGCATCTACCCCCTGCCCTTCGTCGCAAGGTGCATCGTCAAGTGGTGGCGGGGCTTTGTCCCGGTGGTCTGTATGCGTTGGAAGCCTACACGCCCGCTCAACTCGCGTTCGACACTGGAGGGCCAAAAGATCCAGCGATGCTGATGACGCTCGTAGGATTACGCGACGAACTGCCTAGCCTAGAGTTTCTGATTGGTCGTGAGATCGAAAGAGACGTGGTCGAGGGGACCTGCCACACCGGTCGTGCAGCCGTGGTTCAGGTGCTGGCCCGGAGATCATGACTTGTGCCGTGACGCAGTCGGGCATTATCAACCAGCTTTATGAGCAACGTGTCTGACCTTACGGGCGAAGTCGCAGCAATCGGCTCGCACATGTTCAAAGTCCGTTTTCCTTTCGTCGGCGAATTGCGGCATTATACTTGGAAGAAATTCCGCGCCGATTTAATCGCAGGTTCGACGCTCACGCTCGTGTCCATCCCGCAGGCGATCGGATTTGCGCTGATTCTGAATCTTCCACCCCAGCCCGTAATTGCCGCCGTCATTATCGGCGGTTTTGTGGGAGCACTTTTCTTTTCCTCGCATCATCACGTTTTCGGTCCGACGAGTTCGATCAGCTTGATTGTTGCGGCGACGATCGCGGCCAGCCGCGGCCTGACCACACTCGAACCACTTGAAATCGCTATCTACCTCGCGATCTTGATCGGCGTGGTCCAGCTCCTCGCCGGATTGCTCAATTTCGGCGAAATCACGAAGTTCATTTCGCGCTCGGTGGTTGTCGGCTACAGCACGGCTATCGGCATTCTGCTCGTAGGTAGCCAGCTTCACAATCTCTTGGGCTACGACGTGAGCGCAGCGCAAAGTTTCCTAACCAATATGCGTCAGGCCGTGGTTAACCTGCCCACCTTACACGTCAATTTCTGGTCGGTGGGAATCGGCGTAGCCACGTTTCTGATTTTCGAGCTGGTTCGCCGAATGCGTCCAGCGTGGCCCGAGGCGCTGGTCGGCCTCGCCGTCCTTGGAATCGCAGCAAAGATATACACGATGTACGTCCCGGACGCTCCCTTCCGGATGGTGAAAGACGAGGGTTCGCTCAACGCCATACTCCCGTCGTTCGCAGGGTTTCACTTCGGGCCGCGAAAATTACATCTCCTACCCGAACTGATCGGAACCGCTATCGCCATTTCTTTTCTCGGAATGCTTGAAGCCGCATCGATCACCAAGTCGCTGGCGGCAAAGAGTGGGCAGAAGATCGAACCGAATCAGGAATTGATTGGCATGGGCGTGGCGAATATCGCCTGCGCTCTGTTCGGCGCAGTGCCAGGTTCGTCATCGTTTGCCCGCTCAGCCGTGAATTACCAAAGCGGGGCCGTTTCGCAGCTTTCATCCATGCTCAGCAGCGTGGTCGTGTTGCTGGTACTTTTATTCGCCACACCCGTTTTCAACTACATCCCGATTGCCGCCCTCGCGGCCCACTTGATCCGAGTCGGTATCAAGATGATCAACCGGCACCAAATCCGCATCGCGTGCCGCTCCACCCGATCCGACGCAGTCGTGTTTCTGGTCACACTTGGGGCAGCGCTGTTCCTGAAACTAGATACCGCGATCTATGTTGGCGTCGGCGTGGCGTTGGCCCTTTTTCTCCAGAAGACCACGACGCCGACCTTGGCTGAATATTCGCTCAACGACCAAGGCGACTTGGCCGAACTTGCAGATCCAACTAAACGCACGCATCCACAAATTTCGATCATTCACGTTGAAGGCGAATTGTATTTCGGCGCGGCGGAGCTGTTCCAACAGGAGGTGAGACGCTTGGCCGAGGATCAGAATATTCGCATCTTCATTTTGCGGATGAAAAACGCCCGTCATCTGGATGCTTCGACCGTCATGGCGCTTGAAACCCTGCACGAATACCTCCGGCAAACCGGGCGCTACTTACTGATCAGCGGGAGTAATCAGGACGTCTCACGAGTTCTGACCAACAGCGGACTGTTGAAACAAATCGGCGAAGAAAATATTTTTCCTGCGGAAGCCAATGCCACGCTCTCAACCCGCAAGGCTTTGAAACGGGCGCAACAATTATTGCCATCCAAAGACGCCACGGTGCGTGTTTTCTATGACGACGCACACCTTCCATCCGACGCACCGCCTGTCGCTCCCGAGCCGCCAACCTCAGGTTAAATTGGAATTCACTGCGCAATCTGAACCTGCCTTGGCTGCGGCCTTTGGTGGTCGGACGTGACAAGAAAATCCAATGCTTTGCAGAAGCAAAAACAGAAAAAAGGAAAGTGAACAAAATCTAAGAGCGCCCTGTCGCACTACGGCATGAAACGCTTAACGGTGATCGTTCGGTGGCACGGTGGTTTGCACCTTCGACCAGCGGCAAAACTCGTGCAAGTGGCCAAGCAATTTCAGTCGACTGTTTATTTGAAATGCGGAGGAAAAATCGCCGACCTGCGCAGCATCCTTAGTGTGATCGCACTATGTGCGACCATGGGAACCGGTCTCGACATCGAAGCAATAGGTGACGACGAGCAAGATGCAGCCCAGGCGATCGAGCAGGTATTCTCGTCCCACGGCGGTGGTGACACCGTTGACGGCACCCAAGCGCAAGGCGGAGCAGGGCGTAGAACCAGTTAGTTGGTCTAACAAATATTTCGGTAAATAGAAGATCGCTCAGGATGCACCGGTGAGCGATCCGTCTATCTTTTAAGAGACAAGTTTACTGAAACGGCGAGCCGGTGTCTCGCCCTGCCCTTTCGTGCAGAAGCACCCCGCAACACACCGATGCGCTGCGCGCTTTTTCTTCCAGTAGACTGGCCGCAGCGTTCTCCAACTTACCAGGCGGTCAAGGTCGCTTCGCTTCCTCCGCAACGGCGCGCTTCCCCTTCGTCGGGACGGCAGTCCGTCCGCTCCTCCGCGCTCGCCCTCGCTTGACTTCGCCCGGTGCGCGGAAACGTCCGCTGCCAGAGCGCAACACGCACTCATTTCCGAGTGCCGGCGACGAGGCTCGGCATTTTCCATCATGCACATTGAATCCTCCTTACACGAACCTCCCTATCGCACCGGTACGCTCAAGGGCCTCACGCTGTCTGAAATCCAGAAAATACTTCCCGGCATTCAGCCGAACACACGTCCATCGGCTGACCGAAAAGTAACGATCATGTGGCGGTTCTCCGCAAATGCTCAACCATGCGGCATCTGGAATTATCGCCAAAGTTACGAAGTGCGCGGTGAACTTTCGACGTTTGGGCCGGATGGCGTGTTAGACACGCTTTTCGGGAAAGCCTACGCGCCGGATTAGCCTTTGCCTCATACTTGCCACGGGCGGGTCAAGACCGCTCGTTTTCACGACAATCCACAATGCGAATACAATAATGAGGACGCCGGCTGACGCCGGGATTTTCCAGTGCGAGCGTACGGGTTCGCCACTCCGGCGCTCCGCTACGATTTCGGCTCCGGCCCTTCGCTGCGGTCGGAGACGGCTTGGTTCCCGCGCTCACGGACGCCTCTGGCGACTCGTTGCCCGAGCGCAACCATTCGCCAGGATCACTCCCTTTCGCAAGCTCCGGTCGCGACATCGGCGGCCTTGCCGCGCTCCCACCTGCGCCGACTCCTCCCTCCACTCACGGCCTGTCGCCTGCACTTCGCTCCCGCACCTACGCGGCGAATCTGCCCGCTCGAAGCGTTAGGTATTGACGTTAGTTACTTAGGCTTCGCCTTCCACGCTGGATACGCTCAAATGCCGCTGGGCTTGCGGTGCTCGCTCTCGTTGCGCCGCTCGCGGCTTTCCCGATGCACGAGATTCGTTTCGCGCGCCGGGTCGATTTGGAGGACGGCGCGTTTCATATCGGGAGTGCCCACGCGGCCCGTCGGAATTCAGTGCGTTATGATCTGCCGTGCTTCACTAAAGGGAGCGCAGCACGATCAGTGACCTGAGTGTGATGATGCATTCGGGTGCGCGAGAATTCCTTTTGAATATTCGCGGCGAGACAAGCCTCGGCTTCCAGCCAGTCGTCGCAGTCATGCCCGTCCACCGAACCGCGTTGAACGTAGAGGTGATTGGCGTAATCGCGGACCTCATCCTCGGATGGTTTCGGCGCGGTCGCGGAAAGTTGCTTTGATGAAGGCGTCGAGCGGGCTGCCGCCACGGGCGGAGTCGTGCGAGCGGCGGGCGCTGTGTTTTCTTGTGATGTGACCATTCGCCGAGAGTGCACTCAATAATGCTTCCGCGATATGGGGTCTTAACCTGTCGATCAAATCTCCGCGAACCATGCCAGACCGCGGTCGGGTAATGCCCCACTGCATCCAGCTGCATTCCGACGTAAACTCGATACCTCATGGCCAACAATCCTCTCAGCAAAGGCGTCTTAACCGAGAACTTCGCTGGAATTGGTTCGGTCACCCGAGAAATGGTGTACAAACGCGCGCAGGAGTTGGCGCTGCTTGCTGGTTGTGTACCTCCGCAAGTACGCCAATCAGATTACGACCAGGCGAAGGGTGAACTGACCGGAGGGACAGATATTGATCGGCAAGACACGGCGTTCGAATTGCTCCCCGAAACCGAACGCTGGAATCCCGTACCCGGTTCAACCGGGCAGCAAACGCCGGAGTCCACGAATGAAGACGAGGATGATGAAGGGCGAAGCGAAACCGAGCAACTGGTGAACGAAGGCGCCGAGGAAGCCGAGCGCGATCGAATGTTCCAAGCCGCCCATGCTGCCGAGAAAGCAGAACCGCGAGAAACATCAGGGTCCCCCACGTGAGGAATCACACACTATTTCAGTCCGATAAACCAACCAGAAACCGAACTAAATGAACCAGAATAACTCCATCGTAGCCATCTATCCATCGCACACGGCAGCCGAATTGGCGGTCAAGGAACTGCAGCAATCCGGATTCGACATGAAAAAGTTGTCGATTGTCGGGCGCGACTATCACACGGATGGAGTGGCCTATGACAGGACGATGACAAAAGTCCTGTCACTTGTGACCTGGCCGAGATAACAGCGCCTAAAGTGAAATCGAACACCTTTATCGGGCCGAACTGTGCAAGGCGAAGCCGGTGATTATCCCATCGACTGCACGCCATCGAAACGAAGGACAACGCGGTTCTCCGAACGCGATTGCGGCAACAAAACTGCGAAAGTGGCTTCCCAGTCGTTTTGATCGGCGGGGTCGATGAGCATCTGCGCGATCGAGAGTTCTCCGGGGGCGTTATCATCGCTCCAATGCGTATGCTTCACCGCGCGACCTTCTGGGTCGAGGCGGAAGCGTTCGCGAACCGCGAAATAGGCACCAAAAGCATCTTCGATCCGACGTGGTTCAGCCTCGTTGGTCGCCGCCAGGCGCGCGGTGGCGTTTTCCCAGTCGCGTCCGGCGACATCTTGGAGAAATGACAGGATCGTAATGCGCACCAGCCGACGAAACGCCGGAGCGTCGCGCGTGATGTCGAACGTTGCCGGTTGAGCCGGTTTATCGGTCGCGTCGGCGACAACAAACTCCGGATTGCGCAGGCGCTCCCATTCTTCAAGCAAACTCGAGTCGATACCACGGATCAGCTCGCGGAAATACTCTTCCATCTCAAGGATGGGTTCGGTCTTTGCCGTCTCCGGCACCGTCTGTGAAAGCACTTTCCAAACCTGCGACAGATGGCGCAACAACAACCCTTCGGAGCGCTCCAAGCCGTACTCGCGCACGTAGTCGGCGAACGATTGATAACGCTCGAACATCTCGCGCGCGATCGACTTGGGCCGCACGTTTTCCTGATTTACCCACGGATGCGCGGCGGCGAAGGCGTTGAACGTTTCGTAGAGAAATTCGCGCAACGGTTTAGGGTGCTCGATCAGTTCGAGTTTCTCCATTCGTTCCTCGTACGGCACGCCATCAGCCTTCATCTCGTTCACCTTTTCGGTCTTCAGCTTGTCCACCTGACGGCGCAAAATTTGGTCTGGGTCTTCAACGATCGCCTCGCAGAGCGTGATGACATTGAACGGAAAATCCGGCGACGCCGCATCGAGCAGCGGCAGCGTGTCGATCAAGTAAAGCGACAGCGCCTGGTGCAGCGAAAAATCTTCCTGCAACTCGATATTGACGCGCAACTTTCGCCCCGATGGCTGTGGGGGAACCCAGTCGATGATCTTGCGTTCGAGGAGCGACCGAAACAATTGCCAGGCCCTACGACGCAGCGCCTTTTTTTTGTGCGCCGTCTCATGGCAATCATCGATCAACTGTCGCATCACGCGGCAGCCATCGGCGTCACGACTGAGCACGAGCAACATCATGCCGTGAGTAACAATGAAACGCGACACGAGTGGTTCGGTCGGCGCGACCATCAAGCGTTCAAAGGTCTTCGCGTCCCAGCCCACTTCACCCTCCGGCGCGCGTTGCTTCACGAGTTTCTTTTGCTTCTTCGGATCGCCCGCAGCGCGCTCTTCGGCGCGCTTGTTTTCAATGATATGCTCGGGTGCCTGCACGACGACGTAACCTTTGTCGTCGTAACCCTTGCGACCGGCGCGACCGGAAATCTGACGGAAGTCGCGCACGTTGAGGATCGCGGCTTTCTGTCCGTCGTATTTCCACAATTGGGTAAAGACAACGGTTCGGATCGGCACGTTGATGCCGACGCCGAGTGTATCGGTGCCGCAGATGAGTTTGAGCAGTCCTTTTTGCGCGAGCTGTTCGACGAGAATGCGGTACTTCGGGAGCAGGCCCGCGTGGTGAACACCGATGCCGTGACGCAGCCAGCGTTTGATGTCTTTTCCGTACGGACTGTTGAAGCGAATGCCTTCGAGCTCTTTGGCGATGGCAGCTTTCTCGTCCTTCGAGCACACGTTCAGGCTCATCAAATCCTGCGTCGCCTCACTCGCAGCGCGTTGGGTAAAATACACGAGGTAAACCGGTGCCTGTTTCGCTTCGAGCAGCGCCGCCACGCGCTCAGCCAGCGGCGTGTCGGAGTATTCGAATTCCAGCGGCACGGGCCGGCGATCACTGCGCACGGTCACGCTCGGCGCGCCGGTGAGTTTGGTCATTTCTTTTTCGAAAAACTCCGTCGCGCCCAGCGTCGCCGACATGAGCAGAAACCGCGCGCGCGGCATCGTGAGCAGCGGCACCTGCCAAGCGTAGCCGCGCTCGACGTCCGAGTAATAATGAAACTCGTCCATGATCACCGCGCGAATATCACTCTCGCCACCACGGTGAAGCGCAATGTTGGCGAGAATTTCCGCCGTGCAACACAGGACCGGCGCCTGCGGATTCACGCTGGCGTCGCCGGTCATCATGCCGACGTTTTCCGGACCGAAGTCGCGGCAGAGTGAAAGAAATTTCTCGTTCACCAACGCCTTAATCGGGCAAGTGTAAACCGAGCGTTCGCCCGCACAGAGCGCCTTGAAATGAAACGCCGCCGCGACGAGCGATTTCCCCGAACCCGTTGGCGTATTCAAAACAACATTACGCCCAGCGAAGAGTTCAAGAATCGCCTCCTCCTGCTCCGCATAAAGCGAAAGCCCGCGTGCTGTGGTCGCCGTCAGAAACCGATCCAGCGCCGCATCCGCGTCGTACGGCCCCGGCAAAGGGGCGAGCGGAGCAGCGGGAGTGTGATTGGCGGTCGTCGACATGCGCCTACGGTCATCGCAAAATCTCCCACATTGGCGAGCGTAGTTTCACAACTACAACTGCACGTAAGCGCCAATCGATCATTAGAACAACCGGACCTGCCGCAACGCCTCGTAACAGGCAATTCCCGCCGCCGTGCTGAGGTTCAGCGAACGCAGATCGGGATTCGCGTGCGGAATCGTCACGCGTTGCGCCTCGCCGATTTCATCGTGCAACCATTCGGGCGCGCCGGCGCCTTCGTTGCCAAAAACCAACCCGTCGCCGTCTTCGTACCGCACATCCCAGAAACTTTGCGCGGTTTTAGTTGTAAATAACCACAGCCGTTTTGGCACCGCCGGACTTGCCCGAAACGCCGCCCAATCAGCATGATGGTGCACATCCAGCGAGTACCAATAATCCATGCCCGCTCGCTTCAGATGCCGGTCGGTGATCTTGAAACCCAGAGGATGAATCAGGTGCAACCGCGACTTGGTCAACGCACACATTCGGCCTATATTCCCTGTGTTTTGTGGGATCTCCGGTTGAAATAGTGTAACGTGGAGCATTATTTAGGGAAATCTTAACGACGCCATATAATGCAACACCACAATTAACGGTTTCACGCTGGCTCGAGGCCCCGGAGAATCAGCGCGTGCCGTCCCAATCAAAACAACGCCATGACTTCTCCTCAATTTGTGAGCCGCCCGATCATCCTCGTCGACGATGAGCCCTTGATACTGGAATCGTTTGGTCAGTTGCTCCGCACTCACCTCTCCTGCGAGGTTCACACCTTCTCCAGCCCGTTCGCCGCCCTACAGCAGGTGGTCGCCCTCAATCCCGGTCTCATCATCAGCGATTACTCGATGCCCGGGATGAACGGCCTGAAATTCCTGGCCCAGGCCCAGCAATTCGTGCCCGATACCAACTTCGTCATCATCACCGGCGGGCCCGTCGATTTTGAGACCGAGGAACTCCAGGTTCTTCCCGCGCTCAAAGGCATCCTGCGAAAACCACTCCATTGGAGAAAACTCGCCGAGTTCGCCGTGACCAACTGGCCCGACGCCTCACCACCCGTCCTTCAAGAACCAGCCATGGCATGCTAAAAAAGTTTTAGGCGAGGTAGGGGCGGAGGTCCTCCCTCGACAGGCTCGAGACCCTGAGCTTGCCGAACGGGCTCATCCGCCGGATTGAGCCACGTTGGAACCAATCTTCCGGGCTCAGCTCAACCCAGCTGCGCCTTGATCACGTCCATCAAATCCCGGTACGTGTCCAACGCGCGGAACTGTGGAAACTGCTGCGTGATATTCAGCGGCGCGTGAAACAGAAAGCCCACGTCGGCCTCGGCCAGCATCGCAGTGTCATTGAACGAGTCGCCAGCGGCAATCACGCGGTAATTCATCAACTTGAACGCCGCGACCGCCTTCTGCTTTTGCTCCTGAATGCGGATTTTGTAGCCCGTGATGCGATCGTTTTCCACAACCAAGCGGTGGCACAAAAGCGTCGGCATCCCGAGCTGGCGGATCAGCGGTTGGGCGAATTGTTCAAACGTGTCCGAAAGAATCAAAACCTGGGTGAGCGAGCGCAACTCATCGAGAAATTCCCGCGCCCCCGGCAACAACGGCAGCGACGCGATCACGGCCTGAATGTCGGAAAGCTTGAGCCCGTTCGCATCGAGAATCTTGAGACGCCCGCGCATGAGCTTATCGTAATCGGGTTCGTCCCGGGTCGTGAGGCGCAACGCCGGGATGCCGGTCTTTTCAGCCACGGCAATCCAGATTTCCGGCGTCAAAACGCCTTCCATGTCGAGGGTAACGATCGTCTGTTTCACGCGGCGTGAGTGTTTGAAGAATTTTCCCGCTGTCGAGCCAATGGCGCAGAATGCCCGATCTTTATTCTTTCTCTTTATCGTTCCTCGTTCTCTCCCGTCGCGCCAAAATAAACCCCTGAGAAAGATAAAGAGAACGAGAAAGACGAAAGAGGTAACTCACCTCCGTTGATCCTTCATCGCCTTGTCGATCTCGCGATCCGTCACCTTGCGTTTCAAGTCGTCACGTTTGTCGTAAATCTTTTTGCCGCTGCAAATCGCGATTTCGACCTTCACCAACGCTTCCTTAAAATACATGCGCAACGGCACGAGCGCCTTGCCGCCGATCTGGAGCGCCTGACCGATCTTGCGGATCTGATGGCGATGCAAAAGCAGCTTTCGCGTGCGGCGTATCGTGTGGTTATAGATGTTACCAAACGAGTATTCCTCGATGTACGCGTTGTGCAGCCACAGTTCACCCTTTTCAAAACGCCCAAACGCGTCGCCGATCTGCGCCTTGCCCGCGCGGATGGATTTCACTTCCGTCCCTTTCAGCGCGATGCCCGCCTCGAACTTTTCCTCCACGAAATAGTCGCGCAGCGCCTTGCTGTTGCGAATCTCCGTAAAACGGGCTGAGTCTTTTTTTTGTGCGGACATGGTTGTTGGTCAGGTGGCGAACCACCTGGTCAGCGTGCTGCTGAAATTCACCCACTGCCTGCCGCCCAACGGCGTCAGTTCGTCTCGCCCATCTCGTAACTAATCTTTCCCTCGATAACCTCGCGCAGGGCGATGTCTTCGGCGGAAAGTTTTTCGAGTGACTCGACCAACGCACGGCTACCGCGGCGCAATTGCTTAACCCGCCGGGAGATCACGTTGATCAGCAGATTGGAATCCGGAATCACTTTCTGAGCTTCTTTGAGATAGTCGTCGCGCATGGCTGGGCGTTTGGCTTGGGTGAAAACGTCAAAAGCAAAGTCAAAGCCGCGGTCCGTCAAGGGCAATATTTCGGCCGCCGACTCCGGCTTTTGAAGAATCGCCTTTGCGCCCACGGAATTTTTCGCGAACGTTTCGCCCATGTCCAAACACGTCGCCCCCGCTTTCCTCGTCGATCTGCTTCACGCGCGCTCGCCTTCGGGATACGAGTTTGAAGCGCAAAAAGTTTTCGACCACCACGTTAAACCTTCGGCCGACGACTACGCCCAGGATGCGATGGGCAACCGCCTCGCCACGCTCAATCCCGCCGGCGACCCGATCGTAATGTTTGCCGGCCACATGGACGAGCTCGGCCTCATCATCACTTTCATCAACAAAGACGGTTTCATCTATTTCGACACCATCGGCGGCCACGACCGCATTATGATTCCCGGCCGCCGCGTCATCATCCGCACCGCCAACGGTCCCGTTAAAGGCGTCACTGGCAAACGCGCCATCCATCTGATGGACGAAGCCGACCGCAAAAAAGTCCCCGAAATCCACGAAATCTGGATCGATATCGGCGCCAGCTCGAAAAAAGAAGCTCTCTCCCGCGTCGCCATCGGCGACGTCGCCACTTACGACCACGACTTCGAAATCATTCACGGCAGCATCGGCGCCGCCCGCGCCTTCGACAATAAAGTCGGCGCCTACGTTGTCGGCGAAGCATTGGTTCGGCTTTCAACACAAAAGAAAAAACTCGCCGCCCGCATCGTCTCTGTCGCCACCACCCAGGAAGAAATCGGCGTGCGCGGCGCGACCACCGCCGTGTATTCGGTCAATCCGCACATTGCTGTGGCCGTCGACGTCGGCCAC
>Ga0302321_100004374_pt1 | contig 12244 bp, 7 predicted proteins | sample Fen_T0_1_FD_202505 | JGI IMG/M metagenome (GOLD analysis project Ga0302321, IMG submission 202505) | Peat permafrost microbial communities from Stordalen Mire near Abisko, Sweden - Fen_T0_1 | ecosystem: Environmental > Terrestrial > Soil > Wetlands > Permafrost | place: Sweden: Abisko...
GACCGGCAAGTGGGAATACGACACGGGCATGGTTCTCAAGGGAATCGAGCGGGCGGCTCTCAAGACCAAGGATCTGGCTGCGCTAGCCTACGTCAAGCGCACCATGGATGGGCTCATCGACGCGTCCGCCACGATCAAGGGCTACCGTATCGACGAGTACAACATCGACCAGCTCAACATGGGCCGGGTGCTCTTCCGCCTGTGGGCCGAGGCGCGCGGCATGGACAAGACCCGCTACCGCAAGGCCATCGAAACCCTGCGTTCGCAGATGCGGACGCACCCGCGCACCGACGAAGGGGGGTTCTGGCACAAGAAGATCTACCCGCACCAGATGTGGCTCGACGGCGTCTACATGGCATCGCCATTTCTCGCGGAATACGCGGCCACCTTCCACGAGCCCGCACTCTTCGACGACGTCGCCAAACAAATCGTGCTTGCTGAGCAACACATGCGCGACGCCAGGACCGGCCTGCTCTATCACGGTTGGGACGAGCGGAAGGAGCAGCGCTGGGCTGATCCCAAGACCGGCACGTCGTCACAATTTTGGGGGCGAGCCATGGGCTGGTACGCCATGGCCGTGGTCGATGTGCTCGAATGGCTGCCCCAAACACATCTGAAAAGACAGGCTGTTTTGGGCGTCCTAGAACGGCTCGCGGCAGCGGTTGCGCAGGTCCAGGATCGCACCTCCGGCGTTTGGTGGCAGGTGCTCGATCGGGCGGGACAGCCGGGGAACTACCTTGAGGCTTCGGTTTCCAGCATGTTTGTGTACGCCTTGTCCAAGGCCCTCCACAACGGCTGGCTCAACCAGGCGGTATACGCCAAGGTGGCGTCGCGCGGCTACCAAGGGCTCCTGGCCGAGTTCGTCGAGCTGCGCGCCGACGGACATGTTGATCTCAAGAATGTCTGCAAGGTGGCCGGACTAGGCGGAAATCCCTACCGTGACGGCTCGTATGCGTACTACACCAGCACCGAGGTCGTGAAGAACGATCCCAAGGGAGTGGGCGCCTTCATCCTGGCCGCCGCAGAGAGCGAGTAGCGAGGCGAGTCTCGGATTCCCTCTAGAACACATACACGGTTTGAGCCATGCCACGCATGTTGTGGGGTTTGTTATGGTCTAGGTACTTGACCTGGGTGTATTGCCCGGAGATCCCTAGCCGCAGCGCCGGGGTGACGTCCCAGAAGAGATTGGCATCCAGGTAGCGGCTGGTGTCGGCGATCTTGCTCAGCAACTCCTGGTCTGAGCCGCCCTGGGGATAGAGCCTGGACATGTTGTCTGAATGGGATTGCGTGTAGTTCGCGGAGAAGAGAATGCGGCCAGAGGGCGGCAGGTAGTATTGCAAACCAACCCGCAACGCCGTCCAATTGAGGGTATGGACGACGCCATCTGCATCGAAGGTCACCAATGAGCTATCGATGTTTGCGTCGTAGAGCGGCCACGGATTGGCCTGTTGGGGATTCTGCAATTTCTGAAACTGCGCGTTGCCACCCGAGGTGATGAGATCGGCAATCCCCGTGCCCCGCACGAAGGAGCCGGTGAGCGTGAGGCGGTTGCCGCGGTCATCTTGGCTGGCGGCGGGAATGACTGGGATGAGCGCATCGACAGCCATGCCCCAGCCCGTGGCGCTATTCGAGTTGCGCGTAGGAGGCGGCGCAAAGGCGTTCACGTTGAACTGCCGCACGATGCCCGAAACACCGATGGAGGCCGGGGCCGACGTCGTGCCCACGTTGCCAGGGGTGGTAATACCCCTCCAATGGTTGAGAATCAGGCGCAGTCCAGCGCTGCCGTCGGGGATTTGCGAATCGCGCTGCGCGGGCCGACCGGCCGAGATGGCGACGTCCACGCCGAGCGCGCCTTCAGTATTAAAACTGTGCGAGAGGCGCAGTTGCGGGTTGCGCGAAAACAACTGATTGGGCAGGCCGAGAAACTCAAGCGACGCTGGTGAGGAGAAGTTCTGCCAGCCGAAAAGATCGTAGGTTTGTCCCAAGAGAACGTCGATATACGGGTTCGCCAACTTTACGTAGGCATGGCGTACACGATAGGTGGGACTGTCAAAATAGGTATTCTCGGTGGTTGTGGAGGTTCCCTGATGAGGCGGGTCTTGATGGCCGAAAAAGTCAGCTTCGAGAACCGCGGTCGGCCGCACCCCGCCAACGGTCGGGGACTCGAAGGCGAAGCCCAGCCGGCTGTTGCGCATCGAGAGCTGGCTGCGGTTGTGGTTGCCGTCGTAGGTGTCCTTGCGGGCCACCAGCGACGAGCCCATGGCGTCGTCGTAGCTGCGGGTTGTGTCGTAGATGTAATCCGCCTCGACGAAACCGTAGAGCGTCAACTTGAATTGGCGATCCCCCTCGCCCACGATGATGGCGAGGGGTGGGCGGGCAAACCAAGAAGCAGGTGCCGTCTGCGCGAGAGCCGGCACGGGAGCGGGAGGTGCTGGCGGTGTCGCCACGGCGGCCGCGGCCGCCGTCTCGACAGGTGCGGTCGCCGGTGCCATAGGGGCTTCGATGGGAACTTCGACTGAAGCCTCTTCCGAGCCCGCTTGCGCGGCTTCCTCGGCACGCGCCAGGCCGGCGCCCCCTGCGAAAATGAGCACTGCTGCGATGAGGGAGAGTGCCTTCGTCGCACCGTATGTCAATCGATCATTCATGGGCGATCCTTCATGGGCCAAGAACTTGCGGGGTGAAAGCGGTAGGAGATCATCAGAACAGATAGATGGCTTGTCCCGAGACGCGAAGGTTGTGTGGCTTGTCTCCGTCGAGGAGGTAGACCGTCTGGGTGTACTGGCTGGACACGCCAACCCGGACCACGGGCGTGATGTCGAAGGTCAGTTTCGCATCGGCATAGCGGAACGTATCCGCAAAGTGGGCTTGCAGATCGAATCGGGAGGGGTCGCTAAAGAGCATGGCCATGTTTGTGGAATGGGCCTGGGTGTAGTTCGCGGAGAAGATCCAGCGCCCGGTGGACGGCAGGTAGTACTGCAGACCGATCCGGAAAGCGGTCCAATCGATGGTGTGCAGGACGCCCTCCGTATCGAAGGACACCAATCCGTTGTCGATGTTGGCGGTTTCGTACAGGGGAGGTGGCGCGGCCATGGCCTTGTTGGGCAAGAACGGAAACACCGCTCCGCCCGTCACGCTGATGAGATCCCCGATGCCGGTTCCCTTGACGAATGAAGCCATCAGCGCAAGCCGGTTGCCGCGATCGATGAAGTTGGTGGCTGGAATGATGGGCAGGAAGGCGTCGAACGACACGCCCCACCCTGTCGCGCTGTTGGAGTTCTGGGTGGGCGGCGGCGCGAAGGCGTTCACCTTGAATTGACGTACGATCCCCGAGACCGCAAGGGTGAGCGGCATGGCCTCGATGCGCTCGTTGCCCGGCGTACGAATGCCTTGCCAACCGTTGAAGCTCACCCGCAAACCGGCGCTGCCGTCCGGCACGCCCGAGTCGCGCTGGGCGGGACGCACCGCCGCGGCGGCGAGCTCGACGGTCACGGCGCCCTCAACGTTGAATGCACGGGAGACGCGCAGTTGAGGATTGCGCGAGAACAACTGATTGCGCATGCCGGAGGGATCGAAGAAGCTCTGCCAGCCGAAGACGTCGAAGGTGTGCCCCATCAGCAAGTTGACGTAGGGGCTCTTCAACGTCACGTAGGCGTGGCGAATGCGGAAGAGCGGACTGTCGAAGTAGACGGCCTCCGTGGAGCCAGGAGGACTGGCCTGGCTACCGGCAAAGTCGCTCTCGATAACAGCGGACGGCGTCACGTCACCCAAAGTTGGCGACTCGAAGCCAAAGCCAAGCCGGGTGCTGCGCAACGAGAACTGGGTGCGGCCGTGGTGGTTTTCGTAGGTATCGGTCCGTGCCACCAAGGACGTTCCCATGCTGTCGTCGTAGCTACGGGTGCTGTCCGTCATGTAATCCACCTGCAGAAAGCCGAAGAAGCGCAGCTTGAAGCTGCGGTCGGCCTCGCCCAGGGCAAGTGCCAGCCGCGGCCGGGCAAACCAGGCAGCACCGGGTAGCTCGGCGGGCGCGGCTTGGACGACGGGAAGCGCTGGCTCGTCCGCTTTGGCCTGACGGGCGGCCCCCACAAGCACAACCATGAGCACGAACACTGCCACGACGAGGGCTGGCGCTTGTTGGGCACCCAACTTCAATCGGTCCTTCATGGAAAACAAGCCCTCCAAAGGGAAACGCGCCGTGACAACCAGAACAAGTTACAGGCGCAGTGGGCGGCCTTAATGAGATCGGCTCAGTTTTTCAGCAGCGACGGTTTTGCAGGATTTGCAAGACGAGATGGCCCGCAACAGTTGCCAGCATAGCCACCTGAGCCGTTGCGCGATCAAGAGACCACTGCCCCCAAGACAGCTCGCTTGAGCAGCAACTTTCGCCATGCAACCGCCACGCAATGCCCCACTAGCCATCGCCCCCGCACGCGGGTCGCACGCGCCTCTGCCAGCGCACGCTGGCGCACGCACGGGAGCAACGACCGACGACGAGACTCTGGCGGCCGAGGCGATGGCCGGCAAACCGTGGGCTCAGCGCGAGGTTTGGCAGCGCTACGCCTCGATGGTGTATGGGCTCTTGCGCGGGTCGCTGAATTCGCGCCACGACCACGACGATCTGGTGCAAGAAATCTTCCTGCGCGTTTTCCGCCGCCTGCACACGCTTGAAAACCGCGCGGCCTTGCGCAGCTTCGTCTACTCGGTCGCCGTGCGCGTGCTCAGCGAGGAAATTCGACACTTTCACGTCATCCAGCGCGCGCGCAACAATCTGGTTCTCATCGCCGACACGCGCGAGCCGACCGGAATCGATTTCGAGTCGCGCGATACCCTGTTGCGCATTCAGCGCATTCTCGACGGTTTGAAAGACAAGCACCGCGTGGTTTTTGTCCTAAGGCACGTGGAGGGCATGGATCTACGCGAGATCGCCACGGGCCTCGACATCTCGTTGGCCACCGTGAAACGGTACTTGCTGAAAGCCATGCGTGCCATCGAGCACGCAGCCCTGCGCGACGAGGGATTGCGTACCAGTCTGGCCGGACTCATGCGGTCGGAACCCCGCGGAGGTGCACCGTGCGGCGAGTGCTGAGCGACACCGAGAAGCAGCACCTGGTCGATGTCGTTGCCCAGGCCACCCGCGACGGGATACCCGAGGTTTCGCCCGATGAACTTCAAGCGGGTTGGCGGAAGCTCGAACAGTCTTTGTCGGCCGGCAAGTACCCCTCGGTTCCCATCGTGCGAGGGTACGTCACGCCTTGGTATCTTCGTGGCATCGTTTTCGTATCGATGATTCTGGCGGTGGGCATCGTGGCCGATTGGCGGCAGTACCAGCGCGAGATGACACCGCTGGCGCCCTTGCGTTTCGTGCTGGAAGGCACGTCCGTTGGAACCGAGCAGAGCATCGAAGCGCCAGCGGACGCACCCGCCCAGCTTGTGTTTTCCGATCGGTCGCGCGTGAGCCTTTCGCCGAGAACGAGGATGGCGGTGTTGGCGATGGATTCCCACGGCGCACGTGTGGTCCTGGCCAGCGGCGATCTCGAGGTCTCGGTCGAGCCTCGCCAAGGCAGCTCGTGGCGATTCGAGGCCGGGCCGTTCACGGTGGCGGTCAAGGGAACCTCGTTCCACCTCGGCTTCGAGGCCTCGCGGGGCCGCTTGGCGTTGCAAATGCGAGAAGGCACTGTCGAGGTGAGGGGGCCGTCGCAGGATCGCCGGCTTACGCTTGGCGCGGGCGAGTCGATTGAACTCTTCGCGGCTGCACCCGAGATTGGAAGACCAACGCCGGTCGCAGTCGGCAAGCTCGCCCTGGTCGATCCACCGCAGCCTGGCCCAGCGGCGCGCTTCGGGGATCCTGCCGCGTCCCCGCTTTCGGACCGCCAGGTGCTCCATCGGGTAAAGGCCAAGGGGGACGACACCTTCACGAAGAGCCAACCCGACCCGACGTGGTCCGAACTGATTGCGCGGGGGGAATTCGCAGCCGTGGTCAAGCACGCCACTGACCGCGGCCTCGACGTGACGCTTGCCCGGGCGTCCGCGGCCGATCTCACCGCGCTCGCCGATGCAGCTCGCTACACCCGGCGCTACGACGTGGCCGAGCAGGCGCTGGTGCGTGTGCGCGAACGGTTCCCGGGCAGTGGCCGCAGCAGCGAGGCGGCCTTCTTCCTGGGCCGCCTTGCCGAAACTGGCCCGACGTCAACATCCGCCAAAGCGGCCCTCGCGTGGTACGAGACCTACCTGCGCGAGTCAGCGCAGGGGGCTTATGCGGCCGAGGTCTTGGGCCGGGAGATCGCCCTGTTCTCGCAAACGGATCGCACGCGCGCGCGGGCGGCCGCCCAGCAATACCTCGAACGTTTTCCGCGTGGGGCCCAAGCCGACTTGGCCAGGTCGCACCTGCAATCCCCCGCCCAATCCCCCTGACCCATGAAGCGACGACACTTGATGCTGATCTTAGTCGCCTTCGCTCCGGCCGCGTGCTCAAGCCGCGGCGGAACGACAACGGCGGACGCGAGCGTTCCGCCAACCGATGATGGTGCTGTACTTGGCGCCATGGATGGAGCCGCGGACGTCCCGCTTGGCACCGACGCCGCGGACACCGCCACCACGCCCAGCCGCGATACTCGCACGGCCGAGGCCGGCGTGGATCTCGGGTCCGTCGCTGGCGGCGCGACCTGCCAGCTCAACTTCTCGCAGGTGCTCCCGGCCGTCGATGGTGGAGTGTCGCCAGCGGTGAGCCCTGGCGCCGGCTTGCCCGCGCATGTGACCGGCGTGTTCCCCGGCCCCGGAGCGGCCGAGGTGTGCACCGACGCCCAACTGCGCATCGCCTTTTCCGGTCCAACCAAAGCCGGCAAGGCGGGCAAGATCCAGGTCTGGCAAACCGCCGGCATGGACGGCGGCGCGCCGCTTGCCGTGGACAGCATCGATCTGTCCGACGGAGGCTACAGCAAGAAGGTGGGCGGCAAGTCGTTCTTCTACTGGCCGTTGGTCTTCGAGGGCAACGTCGCCACCATCATCCTGCACGCTCCGCTGCCCGTCGCCGGCACCTACCACGTCAGCGTGGACGACGGGGTCTTCGTCGATGCCGCCGGGGCAGCGCTGCCTGGCATACCCGACAACGGGGCGTGGACCTTCAGCACAACCCAAGCAGCCCCCGCGGCCAAACCCGCGCTCACCGTGGCCGCCGATGGCACGGGTGATACGTGCACAGTCCAGGGCGCCATCGATCTGGTGCCTGCGAGCAATGCCACCCCCATCGTCATCACGCTGAAGAGGGGCACCTACCACGAACTCGTGTACGCCAGCACCAAGAACTGGGTCACCTTGCACGGTGAGGATCGCGAACAAAGCATCATTGCCTATGCCAACAACGAGAATTGCAACAAGGGCACGGCCTCCCGAAGCCTCGTGACCCTCAATGGCGGCTCCAACTGGGTCATCGAAAATCTAACCATCAACAACCAGGCTCCTCAGATCGGTACCAATGCCCAGGCCGAGGCGTTGCACGTGGAGGCGGCGGGCAAGATCATCGTGCGCAACACGAACATCTACAGTAACCAGGACACCCTGCTGCTGAACGGACAAGTCTACCTGGCAGACAGCCTGATCAAAGGCAACGTGGACTTCATTTGGGGCAATGGCGTGGCCTACTTCGATCGCTGCGAGATTCGCACCGTGTCCCGCGTGGGCTACAACGTGCAGGCGCGCAACAGCGCGGCCACCTACGGTTACGTCTTCGTGGATTGCAAGCTGACCGCCGACTCGCCAGCACTGACCGGCCACTTCCTGGCGCGGACCAACTTCAGCGATCCAAGCGCTGCCCCGGCTTGCCACGTGGCCTACGTGAATTGCCAGATGGGCAGCCACATCGATCCCAAAGGCTGGCTGGTGGCGGCCAGCGGCGTCGATAACAGCAAGGTGCGCTTCTGGGAATACCAAAGTACAGATCAGGCTGGCGCTCCCGTGGACGTCAGTCAGCGCATCCCCGCCTCGCAACAGATCGACGATGCCACCGCGGCGCAGATGCGCGATGTGACCGTGGTTCTAGGCGGCTGGAATCCCAAACCGTAAGCACGCCTCGCCATGACCTCAGCAAGACCACATCCGTTTGGTTTCGGCGTGTGCATGACCGCAGCGCTCATGCTGGGTTTGCTGTCGGCGTGCTCGGGCCTCGCCGTGCTTGCGACCAAGGCCGTCGTGCCGGGCGAGGCTAGCGCGGACAGCGACGAGAGCGCCCTCGACACCGCCACCCTTCAGGCGGCCATCGACAACTGCCCGGCCGGCCAGTCGATGCGGTGGGTGGCTGATACGCCTGGGTTCCTTTCAACTGAGGAGTGAGCGATGCGACGAACAACAACGCCAGGCGAGATCCTACGCATCTGCGTCCTGCTGACCTTGGCTGTCGGACAGGGAGCATGCAGCAAGGACACCAAGCAGACTCCGGACGCGGCAGCGATGCCCGATACCGCCCTGGCGGCCGACGTCGCGCAGTTCCCCGATGCGCCCAATCAGCCGGACAGCAAGCCGGACCTTGCCGACAGCAGCGCCGATGCGACAGCCGATGGGCCCGATGCCCTGGGCACCCCTCCCGCCGACGCCTTGCCCAACGCCGACACCACAGACGTGGCCATCGTGTGCCCGGCGCAACCCACGGCCACGGTTCCCAGTGGAACCGCGCCCATCCAAGCCCCCGGCCCCGCCGCCGCCTCGACCCCGACCCGGCCGCAGCTTTCCGCCGCGCTGGCCGACAGCGACTACACCATCGCCAAGGCATTGGCCCGAGGTGGTGCCATGACCGGTCCCGCCACCCCAAGCGTGGTGGTGGCGGTCGATGGTGGAGCCGTTGATGGCGGCAGTGCGAGTGTGGACGGCGGAAGCGAGCCCATCACGACGGTCACCTATGCCATCGGCGACGATTGGAATCCCGTGACCAATGGCATCGGCGACGTTAGCACCTTCAACCCGCTCTTCACCGTGGCCAGCGACGGTAGCGGCACCCATACGACCATCAACCAAGCCATCCTGGATGCGCAGGTCCAAGTCCAGTGTGGCCGCGTCTACATTCGTATCACGGCCGGTACTTACCGCGAGAAAGTTGTTGTCCCCAGCAAGACCACGGCCGCCATGCTCACCCTTTACAGCACCGAGAGTGATGCCGCAAGGACGGTCATCGTAAACGGCGTGGGGTCGGTCGGGCTGTCGGCTTCGGCGACCATGACCGTGAATTCCAAGACCGGCTTCCAGATGAAGAACCTGACCGTGGCCAACGATTTCGCGGAAGATCCCGCCTCCACGGCCGATCAAAGCGCTGTCGCCCTGCTCAACCAAGGCGACCGGGCGCAGTACGAGAACGTGCGCATCCTCGGCAACATCGCGTCGCTGTACTTGAAATCGCCGGATACTTCGACGGCTTCGCGCGCCTACTTCCGCGACTGCACCATCGAAGGTGACCAGGACATCATCAGCGGCCGCGGCGTCGCGGTCTTCGATCATACCGAGATCAAGTACATCACCAACCGGCAAGCCACAGGCGGGGTCATCGCCAATCCCAGCACGGTGCTCAATAGCCGCTACGGCTTCCTCTTCGTCAGCTGCAACTTCACGGCAGAAGCTGGCGCCAGCGGCGTCGCACTCGGCCACCAGTGGTGGGAGGGCAGCAACAACGCGGCCATTGGCAAGGTCATCATTCGCAACTCCACGCTGGGAGAGCACATTGCCACCCTGCCATGGCTGGCCTCGACCACCCGCACTACCACGCCCAAGAATCCCGACGGAACAGCACCGGTCACGCTCTACACCTCCGAGGACTTTTACGCTGCCGGCACGGGCCCCTCGCCTGCCGAGATCTACCTCGGCGAGTATGGCAACAGCGGGCCGGGCGCCGCTAGACCGTAGGCGTGCCGGCCTAGGTCAGTAGGCAACCAACGTTTCCTGGCCGTTGTGTTTGCCTGCGACGATCATGGCTCATCACCGTGGCGATGCCCTACGGAATCGCCCGGCGGCGCGGGGTCGCCGTGCGATATGCTACGCCCTTGTCGCAGAACGCCCAAGGGACACCGCCCGCTCGCCCGAAACGGAACGTCGAGATCGGGATCTTCCTCGTCGGGCTCGTGTGCCTGATGGTGGAGCTCCTGCACACCCGCATGCTGGCCTTCTTCCTCGGCAGCATCTCGAACTTCCTCGCCATCCCAGTGGCACTCTTCGGGCTGGCGCTCGGCTCACTGTTCGTGCGGCGCGAGCGCAAGGCGGACAATGTGGAAAGGTCAGACGCGCACCGCCTGATCGCGATTCTGCAGGCGCTCGTGCTGCCGGTCCTTGCCGCCGCGTTCGTGGGCTTCTTCGCCGTCGCGAACGCGTTCTTCCCGGTTATCCACGTCTCGCTCGAGAACCCGTACGGGGACGCGGCACGCATGCTGGCCTATTCGGGTATCTTCCTGCCATCGTACGCGATCTTCGGCGCGCTCCTGGCCCTGTACTTCGACGATGGCGCGCTCCGCATCGGGCGGCTGTATTTCTTCGACCTCGCGGGCGCGGCGTCGGGCTGCCTCCTTCTGCCCCTGGTGCTGACCTGGGCGGGGCTGCCGCTGGCCATCATGACGGTGCTCCTCGGCGCGCTCGCACTCCTCGCCGTCACGCCCGTCGCTCGCCGTCGCCTCGCCGTAGGCGCCGGCGCGGCGGCGTATTGCCTGCTCGCGTTCCTAGCGTACCGAGGGAGCGTGCTCACGGAGCACCCAGACGTCGTGCGCCTGTCGCGCTATGTGTTGTCCGGTTACGCGCCTAAGGATATGGAGGAGGTACGCGTGCGCTGGAACGACCTCGCGCGCACGAGCCTGGTGCGGGCCGACACCCACAACCCGCAGGCCGGCGACCCGGCGTGGGGCATCGTGCAGGACGACGGGCTCAGCAACGTGAAGGTCGCGCGCTGGGATCCGGCGGCGAAGCCAGCGGACCTCATGCCTTACAGCCTGCACCACGCGCTGCCGTTCCTCATGGGACATCCGCCGAAGCGCATTCTCGTGCTCTTCGCGGGCGTGGGGCGCGACATGGTCGAGCTCGACTGCATGGCACAGGGCCGGGCGGACATCACGGGCGTGGAGCTGAACCGCGCCGTGGTCGACCTCTACCGGGATCCACTGCTCGCGGGTATGAACCTGCGCGCTTTTCACGAACGGCCCAACCTGCACCTCGTGGTACGCGAGGGGCGCGACTTCCTCAACCACGACCCCGGGCGCTACGACCTGCTGTTCGTGGCCACAAACGGCTCGACGAACGACGCGCGCACCGGCCACACGCGGAAGTACCTCGACACCTACCAGGCCATGGCGTCGTACCTCGACCACTTGGCCCCGGGCCCGGGCTCGATGATGGTGTTTGTGAACCAGCCCGTGCTCCACAAGGCCGAAAGCCTGCGGCGGCTCTTCGCCGAGCGCGGCCTGGGCGACTTCGGAAAGGCGGTGTTCGCGTTCGGCGCCCCCGAGACCCGGGGACAAGACAGCATGATCGTCAAGCCGGGCGGGCTCACGCCGGACGAGATCGCGGCCATCGAACGGAAGGTGGCGTCGTGGCCGCACGCGCGGCAGGTACTCTACGCCCCCTCGGGCGCGGGGCTGCCGAGCTTCGTGGACGCGGTCCTGGGGCGTACGCGTGGGCCGCTCGTCACGGACGATCGCCCGTTCGTGCACGAGGTGACCTGGCGCAACTTCGAGCTTTTGCCCGCGAAGGCGCGATTCACTGACCAGCTTTACGCCGCAAGCTGGATCAAGGTGTTCACCCTTCTGCTCTTTGGCGTGGTCTCGGTCGCGGTCATGGCCTATTTGGGCTTGGGCCTGCGGCGCGACCGCGGGCGGCGCGTGCCTTGGCCGTGGGTGCTGTACTTCTTCGTGGCCGGCGTTTCGTACATGTGCGTGGAGATCGGCCTTATCGCCAAGACCGAGCTGTTCCTCGGCAGCCCGCTCTACGCCGTGGCCGTGATCCTGGCGCTGTTCCTAGCCTCGAACGGCCTCGGCGCGTACCTGCAAGACCGCCTGCGTGTATTCCGCGGCCCGGTGATGCAGGCACTACCGGGGATGATTGCAACCATCGCCGCCGTCGCGTGGGGCGTCCTCGCCACGCACCTGTGCAACGCACACCTGCTCTCGCTGCCGTTGCCCATCAAGATCTTTTGCGTGGCCCTGTCCGTGGGACCCGCCGGGACGTTCCTCGGGATGTTCTATCCGTTCGGCGTAGAGCGCGTGGTGGAGGCCGGGCACCGCGCCGCCGT
>Ga0302321_100004375_pt1 | contig 12244 bp, 11 predicted proteins | sample Fen_T0_1_FD_202505 | JGI IMG/M metagenome (GOLD analysis project Ga0302321, IMG submission 202505) | Peat permafrost microbial communities from Stordalen Mire near Abisko, Sweden - Fen_T0_1 | ecosystem: Environmental > Terrestrial > Soil > Wetlands > Permafrost | place: Sweden: Abisko...
TGACCCCGGCCACGTCTCGCACTCGATCACCAATCTTCAGGGCTCGAGCGAGTACTTCACCGCGGAATGTCGTTCGGTGGCCTCACTGATGGCCGAGCTTGGCCACTCGCGGCTCGACCTGTTGAAGCTCGATATCGAGGGGGCGGAGTATGCGGTGTTCGAATCGCTGCGGAGGGACCGAATCTCGCCCGCGGTGATCTGCGTGGAGCTACACCAGACGCTCCCGTTCCGCGGCATACTTCGGGCCGTTCGCCAATTGGAGCGACGCGATTACGTCGTGAGGGCAGTGGACGGCTGGAACGTGACACTCGTTCGCCCAGAGATGGACGCGACCCGATCGGATGCGCCGCAGCGCGTCTAAGGATGGTCCGCCGGGACCGACGAACCCGCATCTTCCGCACCCTTGGCATTGGACGCCGGGCCCCAATAGAGTGGGTGGGCGATGTTCGGCAATCCATCCACCGAGATCGTTCGGATCAATACCGCGCGATGGCCGTAATGAAGCGCGGCCATGACCCTATCGCCTGCCAGGCGGTGCATCCCCAGCAATAGCAGGTAATATGCGCGGCGTGACAGGCCCGATCGCCTGGCACAGAACTCGTAGGTTCGGCGAGGGTAGTAGGTCCGGCTCGCCACGATCTCCGAGCCACACCACCGGACCAGGTGTTCCAGGTCTCGGGATGAGAAGAACTGGATGTGGCCCGCGCTATTCGCCGTCCGCGGCCGTCTTGTGATCAGCCGCCTCAGCCTCGCCCGGAGCTCACCTGAAAGCGTTCCCTCCAGCGGCACCTCGACGACGACGTGCCGGCTCCGCGACAGGCAATCTACCAGGAGACTCGCAGGATCGACGACGTGTTCGAGTACGTGTGTAAGCACGATCAGGTCGAACGTGCGATCGGCGAACGAACTCGCTTCGAAGGTCGCGCATTCGACCTCTACCGGCGCCGCGTAGACGCGAGACCTTGCCACTTCGAAGAGGGGCCTCGATGGCTCGCAGCCGGCATATTGCCCGGATATCCCAGACGCGACGAGGCGATCGAGGACCGCGCCGGTCCCGCAGCCAACTTCGAGCAGGGAGGCCGGTCGCAGGCCGGCCGCCAGCATCTGAACGCTCAGCGCCTTCTCGGAAGCGCCCACCTCGAGCCATTTGTCTTGATCTTCCGGCGCCCTCACGAAAGGGGTCGGCGTAAACCGCCCATAGCCTGAATGGCGGTCACGAATCCATCGGCCATCGCCTCGGCAGAATACTTCGTACGACAGGCTTCGGATATGGCCGCACTCCGGGCTCGCCAGGTTCCGGGCTCGCTCGCCGCCTCGACGAGACAATCGGCGAGAGCCTCGGCCGTCGAGGGCGCGAAGAACTCCGCGTTGAACCCCTCTACGGCGGCAACGACTTCCGGTCCGTGCGGCTCATCGCGGGCGATGATCATCGGAATCCCGAAGCCCAGGCTCTGAGTCACCGAGAGGCCTACCGGGCCGGGCGACACGCTCATCAGCGACCGGGCATACATGGCGCGGAGCCTTTCCGGGTCGGCGACGTGGCCCTCGAAGACCACCCTTCCGGCCGGCACGGTTGCCGCCAGTTCATGCAACTCCAGGTCCATCGGGCCCTCGCCCACGAACACAAGCCGGGAGTCGGCCGGAAGCCGATCGATGGCTTTGCCGAATGCCTCCAGCAGGAGAATCGGCCGCTTGGAGGCGGCCAGGCGCCCGACGTAAAGGAAGTCATTTCCGCCGGAACCGTCCACCGGCTGCAGTTGGTCCCGCCGATACATGGAGTTGGGAGCGACGAATAGCGGGCGCGTGGGCCAGTTGCTCGCGATGTCACGGGCCTGCTCATCGGTGTAGACGATCAGGCCATCGGCGAACCAGCGCATCAGGCTGCGGACCCGGTTCGTCCACGAGCCGGCTCCTCTGCGCGACCAGGCATGGCCCCACAGGAGTGAACGTCGACGCCGGATGCGCCTGAGCAGCAGCGAAACCCAAACCGAAAGGATGCGGGGGTTGTACTCGAGGATCACCACGTCCGGTCGCAGCGCGGCAGAGACGGCTCCCGATTGCCACAGGAGGCGCCGACCGAAAAGGAAGTGGTTCCCGAGACTGTGCAGCCGGGAACCGATCTGAACCCGCGTGCGGGTGGTTCCATCGAAGTAGACCGCACCTGCGTATGCGTCGAAGTCATCGCCCAGCCGTTCGATCAGGATCTCCAGAAAGGCCTGGCGAAAGTCACTTATCGACGCTTGAATGAGTGCAACGGCCAATCGGGATGCCTCGATCATGCGAGGGTCGTCTGCGCGTTCGGCGCAACCACCAGGTGTGGGCCCGGAGGACGGAGTCGACCCGCGGCGATACTACATCAGGCATCGCCGCCGAAATGCGGCCCGCGATCGCCGCGGAACCTACCGATGGACGGTCCGTCGACGCCCGGCCAGCGCCAGTTCATATGCTTTGACATGGCTGGCTACGCACGCTTCTACGGAGAATCTCTCGACCGCGCTGATTCGTGCCGTATCGCCCATCTGTTTTGCGGCCACCGGATCGTCAAGGAGTGCGACGATCGCGCCGGCGAATGCACTGGCGTCACGCGGCGGGACGACGCGACCATTGACCCCGTCCTCGATGGCTTCCGGAAGGCCTGCGACGGCTGTCGTAACCACCGGAAGGCCCGCGGCCATAGCTTCGAGGACGGACGTGGAAATGCCCTCCCCGCGGGGGACGGGCGCGAAGGCGAAGACGTCAAATCCGGCAAGCTGTCGCTCAACGTCCGCGCGCTCGCCCGCGAAAACCACGTCCTCACCCTCCCGGAGCGATCCCGAGGCGATCGCCGCACGAACATCGGCCGAGTAGCGGGCGTGAGTCGCGTATTCGGCTCCCACGAGCACGAGCCGAGCGTCCGGAAAGCGGCTCCGCACCTGCACGAAAGCATGGATCAGATCGACCATGCCCTTCTGAGGGTTCACGTTTGCGACGCATCCGACCACTGGCGAGTCGAGCCCTATACCCCAGCTCGCCCGGGCAGCTTCGCGATCCTCGGGCCTGGGTCGGAAGAGAGACACGTCCACCGGAGGAAAGTACGGAACCAGGCGGCTCTCGAGCTTCTTGCCGCCGGGATGGAACAGCGCTACCGACCGGCCGGTGGACATCACGACGTCCGCGAGCCCTCGGACGAAAATCATCGACACCATGGCCAGCGGTAGTGGCGCCCGCGTGTCGAGCAGCTGCCAGACAACCGGCACGCGCTCGAACCGAGCCGCAATTGCAACGTGGGGATTGACGAGTCCGCCAACCTGCACGAGATCGACGGACCGGTCGCGGATCACCCGCCGGATGGCCCGCACCTCCGGCCCGATTCCGGCCAGTAGCCCGCCCACCAAGCGTGGGTCCTTGCCGGCCCGCACTCGGTGGAGCGGCATCGTCACCACCTCGACACCGCCGCTGCGCAACCTTGACGCGGCGTTCCCCGGTTGGTCGGGCAGAAGAACGATCGTCTCCCAGCCACGATCTCGGAGCGGCGCAGCGAGCCGCAGAGCCTGGTTGTGGGGCCCTCCGAAGACTGAGTAATGGATCACGTAAAGGACGCGCTTCATGCCCGGTGCCCCGTCCAGGCGGGATCCGGGGACCGTGGGGTGCGGCTCAAAGGTCCCCGGATGGCATCCACCGCCGCAGTTGCGCGGTCTGTCGGAAGACGACGTCGCGGACGCTGGTGGGCTGGAGGCTCAGAACGTCACTTCCGCCGGCCGCTTCTCTCACCTTCGACAGGCCTGTGAATCTCACGACGATCTTCACCCACCTGACCAGGAACGGGTTCCAGGTGATGGCGGGGATGCGATACCGGCTCTTGATGAGCTCCCGGTCGTGCGCCGCCAGGTCCAAACGCGCGACGGACTTGCGTTGAAGCTGATGGCGATCTATCGCCATGATCCTATTTATTCGCCGGAACTCCGTGCGCCTCGCCAGATACAACCACAGCTCTCGGTCCATGGCGAAATCGAAATCCGGATCGGTAAACGAAGGGCGGCCGATGACCGAGCGTCGCACGAAGACTGTTGGCTGAGAGATGAAGTTGTAGGCACGAACCGCCGCCTGGGCGAACGTTGGCGTCCACAGAACGTGCAGCAAGGTTCCCTCGGCATTCACGAGGGCGGCATGACCGTAAACCAGCCCGACGCCGGGGTTGTTGTCGAATACGTCCATGGCTCGTTCGACGATGTCGCTGGCGAAGTACGCGTCGTCGGAGTTGAGCCAGCCGATGATCTCGCCCCGGCTCGCGCTGAAGGCTTTGCTGATGGCGTCCGACTGGCCCCGATCGGGCTCGCTGAGCCAGCGTACGTTCGGGCCGGATTCTGCCTCGAGGACGGAAACCGACCCGTCGGTCGAGCCCCCGTCCATCACTAAATGCTCGATGTTTGGATATGTCTGCGCTGCGACCGAGCGGAGGTTCTCGCCCAGCCAACGGGCCTGGTTGTAAGAAGGTGTGAGGACCGAAACGAGACCGCGAACGGTGTCCATCTAGCTGTCCGCCGGTGCCACGGCCGCAGGCGACTCGCCACGACGGGGGAGCTGCCAGCGGCGCCACCGGCGATCCTCCAGGTCGATCGAGGACTCGTCCGTTGTCAGGCGGGAGACTGCGGGGGCTGCGGCAGCGACGCCCCACCCGAGGACGATCCAGAGTGCGCCCGAATTGGCGATCGCAGGCGTGACCGACGCTTCGATCACGGCCAGGGCGATCGCCGCCACGGCGGTCGCGGCGGCCGGCGAAATTCGACCGGCCACGAGCTGGTTGCGGCCGATCCTGAGGATCGGGACGATCGACAGCAGAACAAGCGACCCTGCAGACACGATGCCGCCTGCCACCAGCGTCTCGACGATGAAGTTGTGTACCGGCGCGTTCGCCGAGATGTGCCTGACCGTCGGGTTGAAGAGAGTGGCGTCGATCAGGTGATGGAATGCGGTCGGATCCGTTCCAAAAACCACGGCCCATGGATGGCCCGCAAAGTACTTGACCGTTTCCGTGTAGCTGTCCGCGCGGAACTGCGTGCTCACTCCGTTGATGGTGTCGCCGACCGCAAGGTACAGACCAAAAGCGAGGACGGCAACCACGGCGACGGCCAGGACCGCCGCGGCGCGTACGGTCCGCCGATCATGACGAGCCCTCGCGATGGCCTGTCGGAGATTCTGAGCCGGGCCGCCGGCGAAGATAGCCCTGTCGGCAAAAGCCCACACGATGGCGGGGCCCAGCATGCATTCCAGCACCATGCTGCGCGACTGGAACAGCAGAACAGAAGCCAGCCAGATCAGGCCTATCACGGAGACGGATGCAACCCGGTTGCGTCGCCTATCTCCGAACCGCGCCACACATGCAAGCCACGGGATTCCCAGCGCCAGCAGAAGTCCGAGGGTATCAGCCCGCAGCCCGAGACTGCGCTGGAAAGGGCTGTTGATGACGATGATCGCCCGCGAGTTATAAGTGTCCAGGAACCCTGGAATCGGATGGACATTTGCCACGATGGCGAGGAAGGCAAGCGTGAGCAGACCGGCTACAGCGCCGACACCGGCCGCAGCGAGGTGCCGGCGGCGAGTGCCTATGTACATCCCGAGGAGTACGAATCCGGCAAAGCCGCAAGCCGTCACCATCTGACGAGCGGCTGGATACGCGGCGACGTGAAGGAACTGGACGCTGTGCCCCGCTACATACGCGATGGCAAGTACTGTCGCGAACATGTATCCAGGCTTCCTGACGGTCGCAATGATGTCCGGCAGTCTGACTACCAGGAATACCACTAGAGCCACGGATCCCGGAGAGACGGTGCCGATCGGTGTGGCCAGCTCGAACTGCTCGAGGATCTGGGCGAAGACGATAGCCCCGACGAGTGCCTCGGGCGCCATGACTGCCGCCCACGCCATAAGCGGTATCCCGGCAAGAGACGCAAAACCGAGTATGTGTTCCGCTGATCGGCCCTCGAGGGCAGTCACAGCGGCCACAGCCGCGGGAAGCAAAATCAAGACGGCGACGCGTGCGTCGAACCAGACCTTGGCTCGGTCGGCGGGCGATGTCACGGGGCGGCCTCGTAGCTTTGGTCCGTGGAAGGTAGTGCGGCTATCCGGAGGCATTGTGCGTGGACAACACGTGGGCGAGTCGTCAGGTCCATCTGAGTCGGGCCTCCGATGATTCTGGGAGGCTGCCGGTTTTGCTCACGGGTTCGTGGACCCAGTATTGCAAAGGTGCAAACTCCGCGAGTTCAAAGCCAGTGTTGGTCGAGCCAGGAGCGCCCGCTCCAACCGCTACGCTCACAGGCCCGGCTCCTCGTCGGCGATCGCCCTATCATCCGCTGAAAGCTCACGGCCGGCGAGTCGTCGGTACTCCGTCCGAAACAGGCGAGCGGTCCGGTCCCAGGTGAAATGAGCGACCCTGGCGTGTCCTCGTTCTACCAACCTGGCCCGCAGCCTCTCATCGGTCCACAGTTCGAGAATAGCCTTGGCGATCGCTTGAATGTCGTCCGGATCGAAGATGATCGCGGCGTCGCCGGCCTGCTCGGGTAGCGACGTCACGTTCGAACAGGCGACGGCGGCGCCGCTCGCGAACGCTTCCCAAACGGGTCCGCTCGCGGCTTCGAACTTGGTTGGCACGACGACCGCTGTCGCGAGCCGGTAAAGGCATTGCAGTTGGAGCGGGCTAACGAACCCGGTCCAGACGACTTGATCGGCCAACCCGAGGTGCTGGACCCGCCCTTCCAGAACGCGGAAGAACTCGTTCTGGAAACCCGACCCCACGAAAGGAACAACGACGCCTTGCTCGGCCTTGAGGATGTGGATCGCGTCAAGGAGAGCGAGATGATTCTTGTGAGGCCAGGTCTGCGCCGGGTAGAAGATGAAGCGCTCCGGAATTCCAAAACGCTGCCGAGTTTCCCGGAGATCGGATTCGGTTGGCTCCGGGTACTCCGTGACGATCGGGGCCCATGGAAGCACCCTGACCTTCTCGGGAGCGAGGCCATAGTGTTCGATAACGTCGCGCCGCGTCCACGAGCTCGTCACGGCAACGGTCGTCGCTTGATTGCAAAACGCTCTGTACAGACTCTCGCGAATGGCTCTCTGCCTCGGGCTGAAGTACTGCGGCAGATGGATATGTTGGAGGTCGTGCGGGTGGTAGATGCTGGGCACAGGCGTCAAGAAGGCGCCTTGACTGGTGAAGTGCATCACCTCAGCGCCCGCCTTCTCGATAGTGCCATCGGTCGTCGGCAGGGCGGGCAGACGCATCCGGCCGAGAAGTGGCGCCGACTTGAGCGCGCCGTAGACACCCGGCAATGTGCGCCTGACGAACGAACGGGGCCTCGATCCCGCTCCAGGCGCAGGAGATCTCTTGCCAGCGGAGATGATCGAACACGGGCCACCGATGGTGGGCTCCAGCCACTCGCGTGAATCGTCGTATGCGAGGAAGAGATAGCGCTCCGGGGCATCTTCGTCCAGGCGCGACAGCCCGCTGGCCAGACCTCGTACGACGCTTTCTACGCCCCCGGCGACGCCGCTCCGAAGGCGGGCGTCGACCGCGACTCTGAGCTCAGGAGTCTTCAAGCGTCAGCGTCCCCAACAGCTCGTCCTCGCCGATCGGTTCGAACCGATACCCGAGCCGTTCGTAGAGTTCTATTGCCGAGCGATTTGCCACGCTTACCGTGAGCCGGATCGCCCTGGCACCCCGTTCTCTGGCCGCGAAGTGGAGAAAATGCATCAGGCAGAGACCAAGCCCGTGGCCCCGCTCCGCGGGATCGACAGCGATGCCCAGGCTGGGCACCTCATACCCTTCGTCCCAACCCCGCAGCATGCCGTAGGCGAGCACACGTCCGCGGTCGACAACCAAGTAGTACAGGTCTCGGCCGGAATACCGCGCCATGCTGGCGGCCTGATCGGACGTCAGCGGATGCGGATGGAAGGTCGCTTCATCGCCGTTGGCCCGCAGCGCCAGGAGGAACTCACCAAACGCCTCCTCCCATTCGGGCGCCATAAGGACCACGAACGGGGCCGCGTCCGAGGTCGAGGTCACCTCCGGCTCCGCGTGACGATATCGGCGATCCGGTCGATCGACTCCTCGGCAAGCGAGTTGTAGGTCGGCAGATTGAGCCCACGCGCAGCTAGCTCGTCAGTAACGGGAAGTGACTCGCCACGTGCCTCAGATTCCTCACGGAACGGCGGCATCTTGTGCAGTGGCAGGAAGAAGGGACGCGTTTCGATACCCTCCTCCTCAAGCACAGCCGCCAGCTCGTCGCGTGTTCGACCGAATGCCTCGGGGTCGACCGTGAGGCAGTACAGCCACTGCGCCGGCTCAGCCCATGGAGCGATCGGTCGCAGACCGATTCCCGCAACATCCCGAAGCCTCTCGTCATATGCAGCGAAGATCTCGCTCCGGCTGCGCCGAATGCTTTCTACACGCTCCAATTGAGCGCAGAGGATGGCGCAGGCAATGTTGGTCAGCCTGAAGTTGTATCCCGTGACCGGGAAGTAATAGCGCCGTTCAGGATCCATCCCTTGGCCGCGCAAGGTCCGCAGGCGCATCCCGAGTCCGGCATCGTTGAAAGTGAGCGCTCCGCCCTCGCCGGACGTGAAGATCTTGTTGCCGTAGAACGAGAACGTGGCGATCGACGACAGGCTGCCGACGGGGCGCGATTTGTAGCGGGCAAGGTGCGCTTCCGCGGCGTCCTCGACGACCCACAAACCGTGGACCCCTGCGATGTGGTTGATCGCGTCCATATCCGCGGGGTGGCCATAGAGGTGGACGGCGATAATGCCGCGAGTGCGGCGGGTGACGCTGGCCTCGAGTTTGGCCGGATCGATGCACCAGGTCGCTGGGTCGACATCTACGAACACCGGCTCCGCGCCGACATACCGGACAGCATTGGCGGTCGCGATGTACGTGAGGGATGGGACGAGCACTTCGTCACCGGGTCGAACACCAAGGCCGAGAAGGGCGAGGTGAAGGGCGACGGTCCCGTTGCAGACGCCCAGCGCCGACTTCGTGCCGCAAACTTGCGCGAATTCCGTTTCGAACCGATTGACGAAAGGTCCCGTCGACGATATCCATGAGCTGCGAATGGCCTCGACCACGTAGGCCTCTTCGTTGCCGGATAGGTCCGGTCGCGCGACTGGGATCCGCTCCATCATTCGTCCTCACTCAGCGTCTTGACCACCCGGGCCGGATTGCCGGCGACCACGACTCGGGCCGGAACGTCCTTTGTGACCACGCTCATTGCGGCGATAGTAGAGCCGTTGCCGATCGTGACGCCCTTCATGATCGCCGCGCGCTCGCCCACCCAAACGTCGCTGCCGATGATGATCGGGGCCGACGCGACAGCTGACCGATCCGGCTCGATTCCGTCTCGAAGCAGCGAAATGGTTTGCTCGCGACGGCGCGCTGGGTCTGTTGGATGTTCGTTGGTGTCGCTGATATACACGTCACGTCCGAAGATGCAGAAGTCGCCGATCTCCACGTGCTGTGCCGCGACGACCTGCCCCCGCAAGCTCATCCAGACGAAATTGCCGATCGAAATAGATCCACCCGGGTAGCAGCGCAGTTCATCATCGAGAAGGGTCACGTGGTGCCCGATACGGACGCTGCTGACCTCCCCGTAGTTCGTCACCCGGGTCCGCGAACCCGGGTGAAAATCGGTCCCGACCACAGCGTGACGCCTGATCGAAGCCGACGCCAGGCTGCTTCGTACCGCCCCGGTCAGGAGTCGGCGGCGGCGCAGGATCGAGCCGAGCAAGCCCGCTCGCTTCATTGTGCGGCCGTCCCGTCGCTGTCAACGGCGACAGCCGCCTCGTCGTTCCCTACACGACGCAGCAGCCGAGGCATATAGACGCTCACCGGTGCGAGCGTGCACACGCCGAACGCAACAATCGATCCCCAGACCACCCCCGCCACGCCGATCCGCTGAGCCAGCCAAACACTCAAAGCGATGTTCGAAACGGCCATCAGCGTGGCCATGATGACCTGCGGCCTCATGGCCTGCGCCCCGTTCAGCAGCATTGCGAAGGCGTTGCCGACTCCCGCCATGACTGTCCAGATGCCAAGTCCGAGGATGAGAGCGAACGATGGCTGGATCGTCGTCCCGACCCAGAGGCGGATCAGCGGAATGCCGAAGACCACAAGAACAACCGAAAATGGAACTGAGATCACCAGGACGAGCCGGAGAGATCTGCGGAAGGTCTGTCGGACCCAATAGGCATCCCCGCGGACGATAGCCTCGCGGTATGCAGGCCAGAGCGGCAGCATTGCGAGCGACACTAAGGTCGTCGGGATAAGGAAGAGCTTGGTTGCGACCGTGTACTCGGACACAGCGCCCGGCCCGATCACCTGAGCGGCAACGATCGCGTTTGACGCGAACCCAACTGCAACGGCTATCTGTAGAACGAAGAAGAGCAGACCCGTACGCAGAAGGGCATCGGCGCTGCTACGGCTCACCAGGCTCAGCCGGGGGCGCAAGTAACCCCGTGTCCTCGCGAGCAGCCCCGAGTTGATCGCCGCCGTCAGTAGCGGGGCCCCAGCCATTGACAGGACCAGGATCGGGAGGCCGGCGTGTGCCGCGATCGCCAGCATGACCAGCGCAAGACCGAGCAGGTTACCAGCGCCGACGAACAGCGAGTTCACGTAACCCTCCTGGTACGCGACTCGAACCTGCTGCGGAACACTGAGCGGGATATTGATCAGGAAGCAGGCCGCGAATGCGGCGGTGGCGAGCCCAGCTTCCGCTGTCGCCGTCGGAGAACTGACGTTGAAGACACGAGGCCACGGAACGAGACCGTAGAGAACGCAGAACAGCGCACCGAGGGCCAACGAAATGCTGATGAGCATGACCAGGCCGCTCGACACATACCGTGCGGCCGCATCGCGATCTCCCCGCCCGTTGGCCGCAGCAACCGAGTTGAGCAATCCGTTGCCGAGCCCGAAGTCGGTGAAACTGAGCATTGCGATGATCGAGCTGATGGTCATCCACATCCCGTATCGCTCCGAACCGAGATAGGACAGAGTCAGCGGCACGGACACGAGGGTAGTGAGCAGCGTGATGCCGCGGGCTGCGTAGGACACCAACGCGCTCAGGGTTGCCCTCCGGTAGCGCTCGCGAGCACGACCCTCCGCCGACGCGGTATCGAATGGTGTCAGTCGAAGGAGGGCTGCGGTGGCGCGTAGCCTGGCCAATCGAAGAGTGAGCCAGTCCCCTGAGCGCGCCGAGATGGGGGTGTCGCCCATCTAGTGGCCGGAGGCGGGCGGCGCCGACGGCCGTGCCTCATACCATGCGATCGTTGCTCGCAGGCCGTCTTCGAACGTGGTCCGTGCCTCGAAGCCGAAACGTTCACGGGCCCGAGACGTGTCGAGGGCGCGCCGGGGCTGGCCATCGGGCTTGGTCGGATCCCACCGGACTTCGCCCTTGAACCCGGTCAGTCGGACGATCAGTTCCACCAGAGCCTTAATCGTGATCTCCCTGCCCACGCCGAGGTTGACTGGGTCGCGGCCGTCGTAGCGCTCGGAGGCGAGGACTATGCCCTCGGCGGCGTCGGCAACGTACAGAAATTCGCGCGAGGCCGAACCCGTTCCCCAGACTTCGATCGCTTTGTCCCCTCGATCACGGGCATCGATGCATTTCTTGATGAGTGCCGGGATCACGTGTGAGCTGGCCGGATTGAAGTTGTCGCCCGGGCCGTAGAGATTCACCGGGACAAGGAATATGGCGTTGAAGCCGTATTGGTCGCGGTAGGCCTGGGCCTGGACGAGCAGCATCTTCTTGGCCAGGCCATAAGGCGCGTTCGTCTCTTCGGGGTAGCCGTTCCAGAGGTCTTCCTCACGGAACGGGACCGGCGTGAACTTGGGGTAGGCACAGACGGTGCCTATCTGCACGAACTTGTCGACGCGGGCGAGTCGGGCCTGCTCGATTAGCTGTATCCCCATGATCGCGTTCTCGTAGAAGAAGCGGCCGGGGTTCTCGCGGTTCGCCCCGATCCCGCCGACGACGGCCGCGAGGTGGATGACGACGTCCGGCCGGGCATCCGCCAGGGCGCGGTCGATGGCCTCGCGCTCGCGCAGGTCGTATTCCTCGACCTTGGGGACGAAGATCTCCTTCGCGCCGGACTCCTTGAGCCTCGCAACGACGGCGGTGCCCAGAAACCCGGCCCCGCCCGTGACCATCACTCGCCGATCTGCCCAGTACGCCACCGGCAGCTGTGCTCCTAATCGCTTCTTGGGTTGGATCCGGTCCTCGGT
>Ga0302321_100004376_pt1 | contig 12243 bp, 11 predicted proteins | sample Fen_T0_1_FD_202505 | JGI IMG/M metagenome (GOLD analysis project Ga0302321, IMG submission 202505) | Peat permafrost microbial communities from Stordalen Mire near Abisko, Sweden - Fen_T0_1 | ecosystem: Environmental > Terrestrial > Soil > Wetlands > Permafrost | place: Sweden: Abisko...
CCCGGAGGATAAAAAAGACCAAGCCCGGCTTGGCCGGGCTTGGTCACGGGGGTCCGGGGGTATGCGCGAAGCGCGGAACCCCCGGAGGATTATTGAACTTCCAGCTTGCGCGCCTCTAGCAGGTGACCCAGGGCCTTCTCCATGGCGGTGACAGCCTTGGCGTAGGTGATCTGGGATTGCAGCTCGTTGCCCTTGGCGGTGTTGAGATCGTTGAGTTTCGAGAGCACCAGGAAGTTGGTGCTCATGCCGTTCTCGAACTTCTTCTGTTCGGCTTCGAGATCCTTCTCACGGAAGTAGCGGGTCTTCTCGGCCGCGGTCACGCCCTTGGAGGATGCTTCCAGGTTGCGGTAGGACTGACGAACTTCCAGCGTGATGCCCAGTTCCAGGTCGCGAAGGTTCAGTTCACTTTGCCGGCGATTGGCGCGGGCCTGAGCCTGGTTGCCGCGAGCCGCACGGTTCTGGATGGGCAGGGCGAACTGGATGCCCACGGTATAGCCGGGGTAGGTACCCTTGGTGAGGTCCTTGTTCACGGCCGCGAGACCTTCGGAAGGGATCTGGGAAGCGGCATTGCCGTTGTAGCTGGCGAAGGCATCCAACTGGGGCATGATGCGATTGTTGGCGGCGGTTTCCAGAACCTGCCTGGATTCCAGATCCAGGCGGTAGCTCTTCAGCTCGATTCGATTGGCCAGGGCCTGCTTTTCGGCGGCGGACTCGTCCATCTCCAGGGCCTTCAGGTTGGGAACATCGGCCAACTCCATGCCTGCGGGCCGCTCTGAGGAAGGATAGAGGGCACGGATCAGCGCGTCCTTGGCGTTGAGGAGCTGCGCCTCGGCGGCAATGATGTCCTGCTGGGCCTGGGCGACGGAAGCCTCGGACGACGTCACTTCGATGGGGGCCAGAGTGCCGACCTGCACGCGGATCTGGTTCTCGTTGAGCTGCTTCTGGGCCAAGGCCAGAGCCTGCTGCTTGTTCTCGAGGTTCTTCTGAGCGTAGACCACATCCCAGTACTGGGACTCGGTGCTGGCCACCAGGTTGATGATCGAGAGTTTAAAAGTCAGATCCGCGGCCTGGGCGCTCTTGCGAGCCACGATGAGGCGGCTTTCAGTGGTGTCGCGGCCAAAGTTCCTCAGCAGGCTTTGGGTGTAGGTGGCTGTGAAGCTGCCGTCATAGGGACTGGTCGTCGATCCGGTGTAGAGGCTGCCGGAGTGGGCGCTGTAGATGGGTGCATAGCTCAGGCTCAGGTTGCCACCCCAGCCAAAGGCTTTGGTGGAACCCACCGTGAGGCTGCGGTAGAAGTTGGTCCCTTCCAGCGTGCCCATGGTGCCGTCGCCGTTCGGGTAGCGGAACCCATCCTGGGTCTTGCTGATGCTCAAACCGCTGGTGAGATTCCAGTCGAAAGCACCCTGCTCAATGGTCAACCCGGCGCGGGTGAAGTCGCGGGTCTCGACGGCAATCTGCACCTGCAGGTTGTTCTTCAGTGAGGTCTCGATCGCATTCTGCAGGGTCAATTTGGGTACCGCGGCCTTTGGGGCATCGACCTTGGGTGCATCCTGTGCCACCAGGGAGAAGGCCACCAGCAGGGCCGGGAAAATCGGGAGACGCGTCATCACCACTCCTTAAAGATCGAAAAGAGCCGCCACAGGGACAAACTGCCTACGGACGAGTCCAGGGGCCGGTTTAGATTAACCCAGCTGCCAGGATGCCTCCCTCGCAAGATGAGGGCAAGGCGTATTTCATCAAGTGTTGAAAATCTTTACTTCAACAACTCCCGGGCGATGACCATGCGCTGGATCTCGCTGGTGCCCTCGTAAATGGTGGTCACCCGCACATCCCGGTACAGGCGCTCGACCAGATATTCACGGGAATAGCCGTAGCCGCCATGGATCTGGACGGCCCGATCACAGAGCCACACGGCGCTTTCAGTGGTGAAGAGTTTGGCGGTGGCGGCTTCCACCGTACAGGTCTTCCCGGCTTCCTTCAGGGAGGCCGCCCGGTAGACCAGCAGCCGCGAAGCCTGGAGCCGGGCTTCCATCTCCGCGAGGTAGGTCTGGATCATCTGATGCTCACCGATGGGTTTGCCGAAGGAGATGCGCGCCTTGGCGTAGGCCACGCTCTCGTCCATGGCCCGCTGGGCGATGCCAAGGGCCTGGGCGGCAATGCCGATGCGACCGCCATCCAGGCCGCCGAAAGCCACCTTGAGGCCGTCGCCGGGCTTGCCCAGCATGGCGTCTTCTGGGATGAAGGCGTCTTCCAGTGCCACCATCACGGTCTTGCTGGACCTGAGGCCCATCTTCTCTTCAGGACGGCCCATCACCACCCCGGGTTGATCCGCATCCAGGATGAAGGCGCTGATGCCCTTCTTGCCTTTGTCGGGGTCGGTGCGGGCCATGGTGACGAAGTAGCGGCCGACGCCCCCATTGGTGATCCAGGCCTTCGCGCCGTTCAGGCTCCAGCCACCCTCCACCCGGGTGGCGCGGGTCTTCAGAGCGGCAGCATCGGAGCCGGCATCGGGCTCTGTGAGCATGAAACCACCGAGGACTTCCCCACTGGCCAGGGGCTTCAGGTATTTCTGCTTCTGGGCTTCGGTGCCAAAGGACAGGATGGGCGCACAGGCCACCGAGTTGTTCACGCTCATGGTCACGGCCACGGAGGCATCCGCGTAGGCGACCTGCTCCAGGGCCAGGATGTAGCTGAGGAAGTCCGCGCCAGCGCCGCCATAGGCCTCGGGCACGGTCATGCCGAGAAAGCCCATCTCGCCGAGCTGCTTGAGGATGCCCTTTGGAAATTCACTGCTGGCGTCCCTGGCCGCAGCTCCGGGATCGATCTCCGACATCGCAAAGTCGCGGGCAGCCTCGCGAATGGCAGACTGGTCCTCAGTGAAGGTCGGAAACATGGGTACTCCGGAGAATGTCTCAGGTTAACAAACACAGGTGAGTGGCCCGCCTGGACGGGGCAGGCCATGACACGAATCACAGACCGCAGGCATGGGCTTGGCCACCCCTGAAGCCAGCATCACTCAGGTATGTGGAGCCTCCGGCCCCCTCAGTGATGTGGAATCGTTCAGCCCTCAACCAAGGGAAGGCGCAGGACGAAGGTGGTCCCCACGCCCGGCTGGGAAGCCACGGCGAGGCTGCCACCCAGGTCGTGCATCAGCTGGCGAACCGAGGCCAGCCCAAGGCCCGTGCCTCGACCAGGACCCTTGGTGGTGAAGAAGGGACTGAAGATTTTTGCCTGCACCTCGGGTGTCATGCCTTCGCCAGAGTCCTCCACCTCCACGCGAGCGAGGGGTCTTCCGGCCGATGAGGATTTGGAGAGCCGGATGATGATGGCCCCTCCTCCCTGCATGGCGTCCCTGGCATTGGCGACCAGGTTCACGAAAATTTGTTCGATCTGGGCCCGCGAACCGATGATCGGCACACGGATGTCGCCCAATTCAAGCCGCAGAGTGATTTGCTTGCCAAGGAGCATCCGCAGGATGGTCTCCATGTGGGAAAGTTCCTCCCGTAGGCAAAGCGATTTGGGTGGCTCATCCTCCATTCGCCCGTAACTCATGAGCCTGCGGGTGAGCGCCGCCGACTGATCTGCCGCGACGAGGATATGGTCCAGGTCCTTGGTTTCTGGCGCACGGCCTTCCTCCATCCTCGCCAAGGCTAACTCTGCGCAGGCGCGCACCGTGGCCAGGGCATTGTTGAGGTCGTGGGCCATGCCCGCGCCAAGAACGGCCATGGCATTCATGCGTTCCGTCCTGAGCATGGCCTCCTGCATGATTTCGAGATCCTGGGTTCGTTCCTCGACGCGGGATTCCAGGGCCGAAGAAAGGCGCTGAAGGTCGCGCAGGGCCAGCAGCCCCCGAAAGAGACCCAGCCCGGCCATGGTGGTGGCCATCGCAAGGATGGGCGTATCCAGTCGTTCGGGTGCCCAGACCAGGGAGGCCAGAACGAAAGCGAGGGTGGTGGCGGCGGGCAGCAGGGGCAGGATGAGGGCGGCCGCCGAACGATCCTGGATTTCGGCGCTGGGTGGCAGGCCGGGTTCCAACGGCAGGGGTGCCAAGGGAGCCAGCAAAATGAACAGCGCGGCCAGCAGGACCAGCAGATCAAGGGGATCGCCCAGGTGGTACTGACCAGCCAAGGCAAGCGGCACCTGGAGGGTGATCTGCAAGACGGAGATGCCAAATCCAATCGTGATCCAGCCGAGAGGTCCCCGGAATCGGGAGGTCTGCCGGGCGCCGAGGTAAGCGCAGATGCCCAGGATGGTGGCATTGCCCAGGAAGAAGATCACGATGGCGCCACGCTCCTCAGGGGAGGATCCGGGCCGCCTGAACAAAGGGCCGAGGGCAAAATACCAGCTCACGAAGAACGCCGACATCGCTGCGCCGAGCCCATCCATCCCTTTCCGCAACCGTTCCGAGCCGGACGTGGATGCCAGAGGCCAAGCCAGCAGAGAGGCAGCGATCAACCCCAGCGACAGGAAAGAAAGCAGGTCTCCCCAGGACGGGAAAGGTGGTGGGATTCGGTGCCAGAGCATGTGGAAAGTGGCCCACCCCTGGTTGAGGGCCTGGGCAAAGAGCCCCATGGCGATTCCCCGCCAACCCCAGTGAGCGACCCTTTCCCGGCGGGAACGGCCCAGCGTGAGCAGGCCGGCATGGGCAAAAATGAGTGTGTTGAGAAAGTTGAGTCCAATGCCTCGGATCCCGGGGGCGAGGAGGAGGGATCCCAGGCCCAGCATTCCGTAGCCAAGGATCAGCCAAGGCATAGACCTCGGCCAGTTGCCGAGCCGATCGGGCGGGAAATGAAAGTCCAGGGAAGGCATATCGGTCTCCGAAACCCATCGGTTCCGGCGGCCATTGCCATGAGTCCCTGAATGTTCGACAGGTTCAGGATCCGAGGACTGTCCGGAGGAGAGCTACCGCAGCCTTCGAACCCTCCCACTTCATGCGCTCCTGGGCGGCATCCAGGCCGCACCAGAGGAATTCCGTGTGCTCGGCTGGTTCCAGGCGCACCTCGGCCTCAGGGGCAACTTCCATCGTGAAGCAGGTTTCGGTATTGAATCGCGGTTCCGCGTCGGGAAAACGCACGATGGACGGATCCACCCAGAAACTGTGGGAAAGGCCCAGGGGCCGCAGGGTGCCCGTGAGACCGGTCTCTTCCATCAACTCTCGGTGTGCGGTCTGTTCTGGGGTTTCGCCCGGCTCCATCATGCCGGTGACGCTCTGCCACCAGAGGCCGTGCTCGGGTACCCGCAACATCATGAGGATCTCTGGCCCGTCGGTTCCCCGGCGCCAGGTGAGCGCGGAGACACTGCGGCTGGGGCCCCGGGTGGGCTGGAGGTCCATGGCCAGGAGATCGATCAGGTGGGCCTGGAGCCTGTCGGTGGCCTCTTGCCAGGTGGGCGCCCCGTCACCCAGCAAAGACGCCAGGCTACACACGCCCTTGTCGGTGAACCCGCAGGGGGTGATCCAGCGGAAGTGATCCAGGTTCGGGCACACGTTGAAGGCAATGCCATGGGTGCTGATCCAGCGGCTGAGGTGCAGGCCGATGGCACCCAGTTTTTCGGGACCACGGGGCGTCTCCACCCAGATGCCCGGTGCGCCCTTGAGGCGATCGGCGGTCACGCCGAAATCCGCGGCCGTTCGAATCATGGACTCTTCCAACCCGCGGACCAAGCGGCCCACATCCTCGCGACCACCGCGCAGGTTGCAGATGGGATAGGCCACGATCTGCCCGGGGCCGTGATAGGTGACCTCGCCCCCGCGGTCGGTGCGATGGACGCTCACCCCCTGGGCGCGCAGGAAATCATCACTCATGTGAATGTCTGCGGGTGTCGCATTGCGACCCAGGGTGAACACGGGATCGTGTTCCAGGATCACCAGCTGATCCGGACGGTCGGCTTCGTCCACATGCGCGGCCAGGGCCTTTTGCATCCGAAGGCCCGCAGGGTAGAACACCCGGCCGAAGCGGCGGAGCTGGGCAGGGCGGGAGACGGTGAAGCCGAAGTCGGACATGGACCGAGTGTACCCCCGCACCGTCAGGTATTGACCTTCAGCGCGGGAAATTCGGGCCGAGCAAACCGTATGACCCACCCGAATTCAGAGCCCACCAAGCAGAAAACGCCAACCGCTGAGAACGCGTGAGAACGCGGTGAAGATGACAGCATCTCTCAGCGTTCTCCTCGGTGAATCAACGGCTCAGATGGTTGAGCTTTCTTTGGATCCATTCGCCCATGTTCACAGGACATGGATCAGGGTTCCTTGGGCCATGATGGAAAGATGGCAAAGGTGATCGTAGTCGGCGGGGGTGCGGCGGGGCTGGTGGCGGCTTGGCGGGCGGCATCGCTGGGGCACAGGGTCCTGCTGCTGGAGGCCAATGGACGCCTGGGCGTGAAGCTGCGCATCAGCGGCGGCGGCAAGTGCAACATCACCCACGACGGACCACCAAAGGCCCTGTTGTCGGCCTTCTCCAAGGAGCAGGGACGTTTTCTGCGCCCCGCGCTGCACGCCTTCGATAGTGAAGCCGTGCTGGAGTTGCTGCGCCGGGAGGGCGTGGAAACCTACACCCGAGATAATGGCCGCGTGTTTCCGCTGGATCGTCCAGGCAGCGCCACCGCCGTCGTCGCAGCCTTCGAGACCCTGGCGCAGCGGGCGGGTGTGGAACTGCGCACAGGGGCGCGGGTGACGGCCTTGCAGGGCCGGGCCCCAAGCCTGGATGGGCTGCTCCTGGATGGGGAGCGGGTTGCGGCGGATGTTTACATCCTGGCCACAGGTGGCGCGAGCTATCCGGAGACGGGCACTCGGGGCGAAGTGCTGGGCTGGCTCAAGCAGCTGGGCGTGTCCGGCAAGCCCTGGTTCCCGGCCTTGGCGCCCATCCCCCTCCAGCGTCCCCGCCCCACCTGGGAGGGCGTCTCCCTGCGCGATGGCGAGCTGCGCCTGAGTGCCGGGGCCGACGGCCGTCGACTCAGTGTCTTTCCGGGCGACATCGTCTTCACCAAGGCGGGTATCAGCGGGCCCGCGGCTCTGGAGCTGAGTCAGGCCACGGAACGGGCCCGTCGTGAGGGCGCGGCTTGGCTGACTTATGCTTCGCTGACGAATCTCCCGGAGTCTGTGGACACGGCACTCCAAGCCGAACAGCGGACGAATCCGCGCCTCCTGGCGGCCACCTGGATCCAACGGCACCTGCCTGAACGGCTCGTGGATCCACTGCTTCAGGCCGCCGGGCAGGAGCGAACCCTCATGCTGAAAGACCTCTCCAAGCCTGGGCGGAAGGCCCTGGTGACCTTGGCCACGGCGCTGCCTCTGGGTGAGCCTCAGGCCGTATCCCTGGCCCGGGGCGAGGTGGCCGCCGGAGGGGTGGACTTGACCACCGTGGATCCCCGCACCATGGCCCTCCGCGGTTGGGACAACCTGCGCGTCTGCGGCGAGCTGCTGGATATCGACGGTCCCGTGGGCGGCTACAACCTGCAGGCGGCCTTCAGCACGGGGTTCGCGGCGGGAAGCCTCTAGATCCTTCCCGCGAGATCCACGACCAGGTCACAGAGTCGCGCGGCGTAGCCGGTCTCGTTGTCATGCCAGCCGAAGACCTTCACGAAGCGCGGGCCCAGCGTCATGGTCAGGTCCAGATCCATCACCACGCTTTCGGTCCTCCCGGTGATGTCACAGCTGACGGTGTGGGGATCGGCGAGGGCGACGAGGCCCCGCCACCGGCCCGCTGCGGCGGATTCGTAGGCGGCGCGGAGGCTGGCCACGGTGGCGTCTCTTCGCAGCGTGGCCACCAGATCCACGAGGTTCACGCTGAGGGTGGGCACACGCAGGGCCACGCCATCAAAACCCTGGGGCAGGTCCGGCATGGCGCGGTGCAGGGCGCCGAAGGCGCTGGAGGTGGTGGGAATGATGCTCTGGAAGGCGGCGCGGCCCCGGCGGCGGTCCTTGTGGGGCAGGTCCAGCAGACGCTGGTCGTTGGTGACCACGTGGACGGTGCTCATCCCTGCGTTCTCAAGGCCGAACGCTTCATCCAGGATATTCAGCATGGGGGCCGTGGCGTGGGCGGTGCAGCTGGCGTTGGAGATGACCCGGTGCTTCCCGGGGTCCAGTGCGGTGCCGTTCACGGGGGCGATGACCGTGAGGTCCGCGTCCGGGCTGGGGGCGCTGATCACCACGTGGGAAATGCCGCCCTTCAAGTGGCGGGCCGCATCGTCGCGCCGGGTGAAGCGTCCGCTGGCCTCCAGGACCAGCCGGGTCTCGGCAGGGTAGGGGATCAGTGAGGGATCCAGGGCATGGAACAGCGGCACCCGGCGATCGCCCAGCAACAGGAAATCCTGGCCAGCCTCGGTCTGGCCACCGATGGGCAAGTCGCTTGGGCCATGGACAGAGTCGTAACGGAGCAGGTGGACCAGCTGGTCGAGGGGGGCAGGATCGTTCACGGCACAGAGGAAATCCGGCTGGCCGGCACCCAGCCGACGCACGGCAAGCCGGCCGATGCGACCCAGTCCATTGAGGGCGATGCGCTTCATGGGCTAGATCCGATCCAGAACGTGAAGGCAAAGATCCTTCATGCGTGCGGCATAGCCCCACTCGTTGTCATACCAGGCGAAGACCTTCACGAGCCTGGGTCCGAGCACCTTGGTCAGGAAGGGATCGTAGAGGCAGCTGGCGCTGCTCCCCACGAGGTCCGCGCTGACAAGCTCGGCATCCAGCACTTCGAGGTAGGGCGCCAGTGGGCCGCTTTCGGCGGCGGTTCGGAAGGCCTCGTGGATGGCTGCAAGGCTGGCATCCGCCTTTAGGGTGGCTGTGAGGTCCACGATGCTCACATCCGGCGTGGGCACTCGAACGGCGATGCCATCCAGGCGCCCCTGGAGGTGGGGCATCACCAAACCGATGGCGGAGGCGGCGCCCGTGCTGGTGGGGATCATGCTGAGGGTGGCGGCCCGGGCGCGGCGCAGGTCCTCATGGGGGAGGTCCAGGATGCGCTGGTCGTTGGTGTAGCTATGCACGGTCGTCATGAAGCCGTAGTCGAGGCCGAATGCATCGTCGATGACCTTCACCATCGGTGCGAGGCAGTTCGTGGTGCAACTGGCGGCGGAGATGACCTGATCCTTCGCCAGATCCAGGGTGCTTTCATTCACTCCCAGGACCACGGTTCGATCCGCATCATCCGAAGGGGTGCTGAGGAGCACGTGGCTGACCCCATTCCGAAGATGCGCGGCAGCCTCGGTCCGGGCCGTGAACCTGCCCGTGCACTCGAGGACCACCCGGGCACCCTGGGATCCGAAGGGGATGGCCTGGGGATCCCGCTCGGCGTAAACCCGGATGCGGCGCCCATCCAGCACGAGGTAATCCCCGTCGGAGGCCACTGGAAAATCGGCCTGGCCGTGGACAGAGTCGTATTTCATCAGATGGGCCAGGGTGGCCGCATCGGTGAGATCGTTCACCGCCACCACCTGCAGATGGGGGGCCTTCACCAGGTGACGCAAGGTCAGTCGACCGATCCGTCCCAGTCCATTGATGGCCACCTTCCGCACAGCACCTCCGAATCCTTGTTGTAACGGCCTGTGTTCCTCCTGTCGAAAGAAAAGCCCGGCGGGCAGCCGGGCTTTGACACTTGGACAAGGCGGGATTAGCTCGCGAGGCTCACCCGGCGGAGGCGGCTGGGCGGGGCCTCCAGCTTCTTGGCCAGGGTGTTCCGATGGATGCCGAGTTCCCGGGCGGCGGCGCTGTGGTTGCCCTCATGGGCGGCCAGGACTTCCTCCAGGTAAACCCGCTCGAACTCGCGCCGGGCCAATTCCAGGGGAATGCCCCCGCGCACCATCTCGGCTACGAGCATTCGCAGCTTTTCGCGCATTCCATCTTCTCCAACAACCGTATCGGGAGAACGAAGGTATCACCGCGATGACGCGAGGGAAAGGGCCTGTGATAACTTTGTAACGTGGGTACAGGCTGTGGAAAAGTGTGTGGACTGCCTGTGCAAGAGATGGGGGATGACATGCGCAAGACCAAACTCGTGATGACCTTGGGACCGGCTCTTATGCAGGGCGATCGGTTGCGGGAAGCCCTGAAAGAGGCTGATGCGGTTCGATTGAATGCCAGCCACGGGGACCCGGAATCCCGTGCGGAGGCCCTGGAAAAGGTCCGGGCCCTGGCTGTGGAGCTGGGTCGGTCCATTCCGGTGTTCCTCGATCTGCAGGGCCCCAAGTGGCGCATCGGCCTGCTGGAGACGCCCATTGATCTGGCGGAGGGCAGCGAGGGCGTCTTCTACACGCCCGGAACAGCCATTCCCACGGGGTACGCCTGGGCGGCGCCTCTGCCGCACCCGGAGCTCTTCGAAGGCGCGGAGCCCGGCCAGCATTGGCTTCTGGATGACGGCGCCATCACGGTGAAGATCCTCGCCAAGGGCGCTGATCTGCTGAAAGCCGAGGTGGTCATCGGCGGCCCCCTGAAAGCGCGGAAGGGCATCCATCCCATTGGCATGGACATCGCCATGGATCCGCTTACCGAGAAGGATCACGTCGACATCAAGTGGGGCGTGGAGCACAACGTGGATCTCTTCGCGCAGAGCTTCGTGCGCCGGGCCTCTGATGTGCAACAGCTCCAGGCCATCATTCACCACCTGGGCGGCACCCAGCCCATCATCGCCAAGATCGAGCATCCGACCGCGCTGGCGCATCTGAGCGAGATCCTCGAAGTCTCCTGGGGTGTCATGGTCGCCCGCGGCGATCTGGGTGTGGAACTGGGGGTCGAGCGCGTGCCCGGTCTGCAGAAGCAGATCATCAAGGCGGCCCGCAAAGCCCTGAAGCCCGTCATCACTGCTACCCAGATGCTGGAAAGCATGATCGAACACGCCCAGCCCACCCGGGCCGAGGCCAGCGATGTGGCCAACGCCATCTGGGATGGCACGGATGCCGTGATGCTGAGTGCCGAAAGTGCTTCAGGCGCCTATCCCGTAGAGGCTGTCCAGTGGCTGGCCCGCATCGCCGCTGAGGCGGATGCCAATGTGAAGCAGCGGGTCACCACGCTGCCCGAAGACCTCGCCGAAAAGGTGCTGGCCCGCACGGATATTTCTGTGGCCTTTGCCGCCTGCCGCACGGCGGATGAAATCAACGCCCGCTGGATCATCGCCTTCACGGAAGGCGGCGGCACCGCCCGCATGGTGAGTCGCTTGGCGGGGCGGACCCCCGTTCTGGGTGCCACTGTGGACGAATTGACGGCCCGGCGCCTGGGCCTCCTGCGCGGCGTGACGGCGCTCATCATTCCCCGGGTGGCCAGTACGGATGAGATGGTGGAAGTGGTCCGGGAGCTGCTCCTGGCCAAGCATGATGTGGGGAGCTTTGACCGCGTGGTGATGACCATGGGATTGCCCCTGTGGAAATCCGGCACCACGAACACGATGAAGGTAATGACCTTCTAGGGGGAATGCCATGGGCCTCAAGCGACCTCATCCAAGTGAATACGGCGATGCCTATGCCCACTACCTGGCCTCGGCACCGGAAGGCGATCTCTTGGCCCTGCTTCGCGCCCAGGCGACTGAGGTCGCGGCGCTGTTCGGGCCGCTCACCGAGACCCAGGGCGCCCACCGATACGCCCCTGGGAAGTGGAGCCTGAAGGACCTGCTCCAGCACCTCAGCGATGCCGAGCGCATTTTCGCCTACCGCTGTCTGCGCATCGGCCGGGGCGATGCCACCCCGCTGCCGGGCTTCGAGGAGGACGACTATGCCGCCGCGGCCAAGGCCGACGCTCACAGCGTGGCCAACCTGCTGACGGATTTCCACGCCACCCGCGAGGCCAGCCTTACGCTGTTTCAAAGCTTGTCCGACTCAGCCTGGGATCAAAAGGGCACGACCAGCGGCAAGGTGATCACGGCCCGCTGCATTCCCTACATCTGCCTTGGCCACGCCGATCACCATCTGGCCATCATCCGGGAACGTTACATGCCGGGACTGAAGTAGCCCTTCCAGTCCTCAAGGGCTTCCGCCAGAGTCTGCAATTGAGCCGTTTCCGTGGTGCGGAAGCGGCTCACGAGTTTCCACCCTTGGGAAACCTTCTGGTAGCGGTGCAGCCACAGGAAAGGACCCTCCCAGTCGCCCTCGGGATCGGTCTTGGTCCTTACGAGGAAGACCACCGTGGTCCAGGGGCCACGGGCCAGGAAACGCCGGCCCAGTTCCTGGATGCCCGATTCTTCATCGGATTCCAGCACCAGGTCATCGAGATCATGCACGATCATGGGAACACCTCAGCCTCACATCCCATCCTATAGCTCC
>Ga0302321_100004378_pt1 | contig 12239 bp, 10 predicted proteins | sample Fen_T0_1_FD_202505 | JGI IMG/M metagenome (GOLD analysis project Ga0302321, IMG submission 202505) | Peat permafrost microbial communities from Stordalen Mire near Abisko, Sweden - Fen_T0_1 | ecosystem: Environmental > Terrestrial > Soil > Wetlands > Permafrost | place: Sweden: Abisko...
CCCCACCGGCAGCCGGAGCCGTGCGCCGCGGTCGCCCCAGATGCACATCTCGGCCGCCGCCACGGCGAAGCCGCCGCCGGACACGTCCTGGCAGCTCTCCACGAGGCCGCGCGCGATGGCCTCGCGGATGAAGGCCTGCAGGTTGCGCTCCCGCTCGAGGTCCAGGCCCGGAGGGCCGTCCTCGGGGGCCGCGCCGGCGAGGCGCTCGTACTCGGAGCCCGCGAGACCCGGGCCCGTGTGACCCACGAGGAGCACGACGTTGTCGTCGCCCGTGAACGCCGGGCCCACGCGGGTCGAGACGTCCGCGAGCAGCCCCACGATGCCGATCTCGGGCGTGGGCGCGATCGACGAGCCGGGCGCCTCGTTGTAGAGCGAGACGTTGCCGCCGGTCACGGGCAGGCCGAGCGCCACGCAGGCGTCGGCGAGGCCGCGGACGCCCTCGGCCAGCTGCCAGAAGGCCTCGGGGCGCGTCGGGTCGCCGTAGTTGAGGCAGTTGGTCACGCCCAGCGGCCGGGCGCCGGTGATGGACACGTTGCGGGCCGCCTCGGCGACCGACATCGCGGCGCCCAGCCACGGGTCGTGCGCGCTCACCGGGGCGTTGCCGTCCGTGGTGGCGACGAGGGCCTTGGTGGTGCCCTTGATCCGCAGGACCGCGGCGCCGCGACCGGGAGCGACGACCGTGTTGGACTGGACGTTGGAGTCGTACTGCTCGTAGACCGGGTGGCGCGACGAGAGGTTCGCCGACCCGAGCAGCGCCGTCAGGACGGCGCCCGGGTCCTGGCCGCGGAGCGGCAGGTGGTCCACGGGCTCCGCGGGCTGGCCGGGGGCCGGGGCCGCACGGCGGCGCGTCGGGGGGCGGGACTCGCGCTCGAAGACGATGGCCTCGGACGCGAGGGCGCGGGCCGGCATCCGGGCGAGCTCGATCGCGCCCGCCACGGGCGTGCCGTCGGCGTCGAGGGCGCCCCGGCCGCCGGGGCCGGTCAGCACGACGATGTCGGGCTGCTCGGTGACCCGGCCGATGATCGCGACCGGCAGGTCCCACTTCTCGCAGACGGCCCTGACGGCCTCCCAGCGGTGGGGCTCCACGATCGCGACCATGCGCTCCTGGGACTCGCTGATCATCACCTCGAAGGGCTCGAGGCCGGGCTCGCGGCGCGGGATGGCGTCGAGGTCCACGAGGATCCCGGTCCCACCGCGGTCCGCGGTCTCGCACGTCGCGCAGGTGATGCCGGCCGCGCCGAGGTCCTGGATGCTGACCGCGAGGCCCCTGGCGATGATCTCGAGGGTCGCCTCGATCAGGAGCTTCTCGGCGAACGGGTCGCCCACCTGCACGCTGGGGCGCTTCGACGGGTCCTGGTCGCCGAACGTGGCACTGGCGAGGACGGACGCACCGCCGATGCCGTCGCGGCCCGTGGCGGAGCCGTAGAGCACCACGAGGTTGCCCGGACCGTCGGCCGAGGCATGCGTGAGCATCCCGTCCTCGAGCAGGCCGATGGCCATGACGTTGACGAGCGGGTTGCCCTGGTAGGAGGGGTCGAAGACGAGCTCGCCGCCGACGGTGGGCACGCCGACGCAGTTGCCGTAGCCGCCGACGCCGCGCACGACCCCGTCGACCAGGTGGCGCGTCCGCGCGTCGGAGGGGTCGCCGAAGCGCAGTGCGTCGAGGACCGCGATCGGCCGGGCGCCCATCGCGAAGATGTCGCGCAGGATGCCGCCGACGCCGGTCGCGGCGCCCTGGTACGGCTCGACCGCGGACGGGTGGTTGTGGCTCTCGATCTTGAACGCGACCGCGAGCCCGTCGCCGATCGCGATGACGCCCGCCTGCTCGCCGACCCCCGCGACGACGTCCTCGCCCTTGGTCGGCAGGGTCCGCAGCAGCGGCCGGGAGCTCTTGTAGGAGCAGTGCTCGCTCCACATGACGCTGAACATCGCGAGCTCGAGGCCGTTCGCCTCGCGGCCCAGCTTCTCGTGGATCGCGTCGCGCTCCTCGTCCGTGAGGCCCAGCGCGCGGTGGAGGCCCGCCGGGACCGCCACGGCGCTCATGCCGCATCTCCCGCGACCGCGGCTCCGGCCGCCGCGACGTCGCGCGTCCCCGTGATCCGGCCCGTCTGCCGCCATTCCGCCGCGCTCACCACGAGCGAGCGGATGATGCCGAGGCCGTCGTCGCTGCCGATCAGCGCCTCCACGGCCGTCTCCGGGTGGGGCATGAGCCCGGCCACGTTGCCCGCGGCGTTCCGCACGCCCGCGATCCCGCGCTCGGAGCCGTTGGGGTTGCCCGGGTCGTCGGGGCCCGCGACGGAGCCGTCCGGGTTGGCGTAGCGCCACAGGACGCCGCCGTCCCGCTCGAGCTCGTCGAGGGTGGCCTCGTCCGCGTAGTAGCAGCCCTCGCCGTGCGCGACGGGCATCCGGAGGGGCCGCCGCTCCCCGATCTCGCGCGTGAACGGTGAGTCGAGGCGCTCCGGCAGCAGCGTCACCTGCCGGCACACGAAGCGCAGGCCGCGGTTGCGCAGCAGGGCGCCGGGCACGAGCTTCGCCTCGGCGAGGACCTGGAACCCGTTGCAGATCCCGAGGACCGGGCCGCCCCTCGCGGCGAAGTCGGCGACGGCGCGCATGACCGGCGAGAACCGCGCGATGACGCCCGCCCGCAGGTAGTCGCCGTACGCGAAGCCGCCCGGGATGAGGATCCCGGCGACGCCCGCGAGGTCCACGGACTCGTGCCACAGGATCTCCGGCTCCGCGCCCGCGACCCGCAGGCCGTTGACCGCGTCGATGTCGCGATTGGAGCCCGGGAACAGGACGATGCCGATGCGGACCGTCATCCGCCGACCCCCGCCACGGCGGGCGCCTCGGTCTCGCCGAGCGTCTCGACCGCGAACTGCTCCATGAGCGGGTTCGACAGGAGCTCTCCCGCGAGGTGGTCGACGACCGCGCGGGCGGCGGCCTCGTCGGCGGCGGCGACCGTGAGCTCCACCCGCCGGCCCACGCGGACGCCGGTGACCCCTGCGATCCCGAGGTGCGGGAGGCTGCGTTCCACGGCCTTGCCCTGGGGGTCCAGGATGCCGGGCTTGGGCGTGACGTTGACCGCGAAGCGGTAGGCGCGGCTGAGCTCGCTCATCGGGCGATGACGTCCTCCGAAAGGTAGCGGGCGAAGCTCGCCCCGGTGATGCGCTCGTAGGCTTCCACGTAGCGGCTGCGGGTGCCCGCCACCACGTCGTCCGGGAGCTCCGGCCCCGGCGCCGTCTTCCCCCAAGGCTGGCGCTCCAGCCAGTCGCGCACGAACTGCTTGTCGTAGCTCGCCTGGGCCCGTCCCGGCTCGTAGGCCGAGGCGTCCCAGAAGCGGCTCGAGTCGGGGGTCATGACCTCGTCGATGAGGATGATCCCCCCGCCGGGGGTGACCCCGAACTCGAACTTGGTGTCGGCGAGGATGATCCCTGCCCGCTCGCAGGTGGCGGCGCCGTGCTCGTAGAGCTCGAGGGCCGCCCGGCGCACGGCGGTCGCCCGCGCGTGGCTGACCAGGGTCTCCACCCGCGCGAACGGGATGTTCTCGTCGTGCTGGCCGGCGGGCGCCTTCCAGGCCGGCGTGAAGATGGGTTCCGGCAGGCGGTCCGACTCCCGCAGGCCCGCCGGCAGCGGGATGCCGCACACCGAGCCGGTCGCCAGGTAGTCCTTCCACCCGGAACCCGAGAGGTAGCCGCGGACCACGCACTCGACCGGCAGCACCTCCGCCAGCCGGCCGATCATCATCCGGCCCCGGAGCTCGCGGGCCACGGCGGGGTCGGTCGCGAGGCCCGGGGGCAGGTCCGCGGGGTCGGTGCCCAGGAGGTGGTTGGCCACGATCCCAGCCGTCTCGGCGAACCAGAACCGGGAGAGCCCGGTCAGCACGCGACCCTTGTCCGGGATCGCCGTGGGCAGCACGACGTCGAAGGCGGACAGCCGGTCCGAGGCGACGAGGAGCAGGCGCTCGTCGTCGAGCCGGTACAGGTCGCGGACCTTGCCCGACCGGAGGAACAGCGACTCAGCTCGCAGCACCGGCACCCTCCCGTGCTCGCGCGACCGCGGTGGCGGTGCGCCCTTCGATCCCCGTCTCCAGCGCGTCGAGGCGGGCGATGATCTCGGGGACGTGGCGCAGGACCACGGCGTCGTCGAAGCAGGCGTCGAGGTCGGCCAGCGCGAGTCTCTGGGCCACCGCGGGGTCGGTCGCGAGCAAGCCCTTGAGCGGGACGCGCTCGTCTGCCGCCCGCAGGGCGTTGCGCTGGACGATGGCGTAGGCGTCCTCGCGCGAGAGCCCGGCCTTCTCGACCAGGACCAGGAGCACCCGGGAGCTCGCGTGGAGGCCGTGGCCCCGGTCGATGTTCTCGCGCATCCGCTCCGGCCGGACCACGAGGCCCTCCACCAGGCCCGTTGCCTTGGCGAGCATGTAGTCGAGCAGGATCGTGGCGTCGGGCAGGATCACGCGCTCGGCAGAGCTGTGGCTGATGTCGCGCTCGTGCCACAGCGGCTGGTTCTCGAACGCCGTCTGCGCATACCCTCGGAGCAGGCGCGCGAGGCCCGCGATCCGCTCCGACAGGATGGGGTTGCGCTTGTGCGGCATCGCGGAGCTGCCCTTCTGGCCGCGCTTGAAGGGCTCCATGACCTCGGCGATCTCGGTGTGCTGGAGGTTCCGGACCTCGGTGGCGAGCCGCTCGAGGGTCCCGCCCAGGATCGCGATGGCCGCCAGGAACGCCGCGTGGCGGTCCCGCTGGACGATCTGCGTGCTGACGGGGTCGGTGCGCAGGCCGAGGTCGGCCAGGACCTCCGCCTCGAGGTCCGGCGCCAGGTGGCTGTAGGTGCCCACGGGACCGCTGATCTTGCCGGTCGCGATCTCCGCCGTTGCCTGCGCGAGGCGCTCGCGGCCCCGGGCGACCTCGAACGCCCAGCCGGCGCACTTGAGCCCGAACGTGGTGGGCTCCGCGTGGACCGAGTGGGTGCGGCCCATCATCACGGTGCCGGCCTCGCCGCGGGCCCGCACGATGAGCGCGCTCGTCAGCCGGTCCGCGCCCGCGAGCAGCCGCTCCCCGGCGGCGCGCAGCTGGATCGCGAGCGCCGTGTCCACCACGTCGCTGCTGGTGAGGCCCAGGTGCAGGAAGCGCCCGTCGGGGCCAACGGTCTCGGCCACCTGGCTCACGAACGCGATGACGTCGTGGTCGGTCGTCAGCTCGATCTCGTTGATGCGCTCGACGTCGACGCGCGCCCGCGCCTCGATCGTCTCGAGCGCCGACCCGGGCACCATTCCCCGCCGCACCTGTGCCCGACAGACGGCGATCTCCACCTCGAGCATCCGCTCGAAGCGGGCCTGCTCGCTCCACAGCTCGCCCATCTCGGCCAGGGTGTAGCGGCGGATCATCGGGCGGCCTCCGGGAGCGCGAGGGCGATGTCGTGGCGGCGGTGCATGCCATCCCACGTGACGGCGTCGGCCGCACGCTCGGCGGCGGCGCGCGCCGCCGGGATGTCCGGCCCCAGGGCAGTCACCGCGAGGACGCGGCCGCCGTTCGTCCCGAAGCCGCCATCGGGGCGCTGGCGGGCCACGGTGCCGGCGTGGAAGACCAGCGCTCCCGTCGCCGCGGCCGCGTCCAGGCCGTCGATGGCGTCGCCGCGGCGCGGCGTGTTCGGGTAGCCGTGCGCGGCGAGGACGATCGTGACGGCGGCCTCGGGGCGGGTGCCGAGGTGCGGGCCGAGGCCGCTGGGCAGCGCACCCGCCGCCGCGGCAGCGAGGACCGGCGCGAGGTCCGCGTCCAGGCGCGGCAGGATCGCCTGGGCCTCCGGGTCGCCCAGGCGGACGTTGGTCTCGAGCAGGACCGGGCCGCTCTCCGTGAGCATGAGGCCGGCGTACAGGAAGCCGCGGAACGGGGTGCCGCGGCTGGCCAGCTCGGCGAGCATCGGACCATGGACGGTCGCGAGGATGAGCTCAACGTCGTCATCGCTGAGGTCCGGCAGCGGCGAGTACGCGCCCATCCCGCCGGTGTTGGGCCCCAGGTCCCCGTCGCACAGCCGCTTGTGGTCACGCGCTGCCGGGAGGGCCACGGCCCGCGTCCCGTCGCAGATGGCGATGACGCTGGCCTCGGGACCCGAGAGCCGCTCCTCGATCACGAGCGCGGGCTCCCCTGCCGGGCGTCCGGCGAGGAACGACGGCACGAGGTCGAGCGCCTGTGCCTCCGACTCCGTGACGATGACGCCCTTGCCCGCGGCGAGGCCGTCGGCCTTGAGCACGGCGAGCGCCCCTCCGGCGGCGAGCTCGCGGACGAACGCCGCAGCCGCCGCCTCCTCGCCGCCGCCAAACGCGCGCGCCCGTGCCATGCGGATCCCGGCGGCATCGGCGACCTCGTGGCAGAACGCCTTGCTGGTCTCCATCCGCGCCGCAGCCCGCACAGGGCCGAAGACGGCGAGCCCGGCGGACTCGAGCGCGTCCGCCACCCCGGCGCCCAGCGGGGCCTCCGGCCCGACGACGACCAGGTCGACCACCTCCGCCCGCGCGAGCGCCACGACGGCGGCAGGGTCGAGGAGCTCGACGGGCACGCAGCGGACCCCGGGCTCTCGGGCGATCCCCGCGCTCCCGGGCGCCGCGACGACCTCGGCGACGCCCGCCTCGCGGCTCAGCGTCCAGGCGAGCGCGTGCTCGCGACCGCCGCCGCCGAGGACGAGGATGCGGGCCGGCCGGGCGAGGGTCACGCTGCGTGCCTCGATCTCAGGCCGGCTTCGTGGGGCGGTGCCGCATCGGCCGCCAGGCGCGCTCGATGGTCTGGGTCCGCTCCGGGCCCACCGAGACGAACACGATCGGGACACCGGCGTGCTCCTCGAGCGCCGTCACGTAGCGGCGCGCGGCCTCCGGGAGGCCGGCCAGCGCCCGGACGTCGTGGATCGGCTGCTCCCAGCCCTCGAAGTCCTCGTAGATCGGGACGGCGCGGCCGAGTGCCGAGCCGGACGACGGCCACGTCTCCACGCGCCTGCCGTCGATCTCGTAGGCCACGCAGAGCTTGATCGTCTCGATGCCCGACAGGATGTCGAGCTTGTTGAGGACGATGGCGGAGTTGGAGTTGACGGCGACGGCGTAGCGGAGCGGGACCGTGTCGAACCAGCCGACGCGACGGGGGCGGCCGGTGACGGTGCCGAACTCGCGGCCGCGCGCCGCGATGCCCTTGCCGGTCTCGTCGAACAGCTCGGTCGGGAACGGCCCGGACCCGACGCGGGTCGAGTAGGCCTTCATGACCCCGATGACCTCGTCGACCTGGAGCGGCCCGATGCCGCCGCCGGTGCAGGCGCCGCCGGCGACCGGGTTGGAGCTGGTGACGAAGGGGTAGCTGCCGTGGTCGAGGTCCAGCAGCGTGCCCTGCGCGCCTTCGAGCAGGACGTGGTCGCCGCGCCGGAGCGCGTCCTGGACGAGCCAGGTGGAGTCGTCGAGGTGGGGGCGGAGTCGGTCGCCCCAGGCGAGGCACTGCGTCACGAGCGGCTCGACCTCGAACGTGTCGACGCCCATCCGCTCGAGCAGGATGTTCTTGTCCACGAGCGCGCGGGTGATGCGCTCGCGGAGGATCGGCTCGTCGACGAGGTCCTCCATCCGGAGGCCCAGGCGCCAGGCGCGGTCGCCGTAGGTGGGGCCGATGCCCCGGCCCGTCGTGCCCACCTTGGCCTCGGCGAGGCGCGTCTCGTTGCCCTTGTCGAGGGCGACGTGGTACGGCATGATCACGTGCGCGCTGCGGCTCACGCGGACCTTGGACACGTCCACGCCACGGGCGATCAGCATGTCCAGCTCGCGGATGAGCGTCGCCGGGTTGACCACCACCCCGTTCCCGATGACCGACGTGATGTGCGGGTACAGGACCCCCGACGGGCACAGCTGGAGCTTGACGGTCTCGTCGCCCACCACGACCGTGTGGCCGGCGTTGTCGCCGCCCTGGTAGCGGACCACCATGGCGGTCTGCTCGGCGAGGAAGTCGGTGGTCTTCCCCTTGCCCTCGTCCCCCCACTGGAGGCCGACGATCACGGTCGCTGGCATCGCACGCCTCCGGACACAAATCGACCCCGGCCCGGGCCGGGGTCACAGATACACGTCTCCCGCGTCCGCCCACCGATGAGCCGGGGGGCCGGGGCGGTGAAGGTGCGTGACCGTCTCACGGGGCGGACGACGCGCCTCCCTCGAGCAATGGCTATCTCCTCCATCGCGGGGCCGGCTGGCGCAGGCCTCGAGGACCGGGCGAGTATACGCGACCGGGATGGCGACCGGCACGGGTTTCCGGGTTGCGGATCGGATGCGACGCGCGGGGGCGGGACGCGGCGGGTTGGGTCGCGACTCGACTCGCTGGCAAACCAGTCGTGTGGGAGCGGAGCTCCTGGTCGGAACCGCCTGACGGGTGGCCTGCCCGGCCCGCTCGCCCTGGCGCGCGGCCATGGCCGACCGTCGCCCGGCCTGGCCGGTTCCGTGCCGCCCCGCCTGGCCCATCGTGGTGCAGGATCGGCACCCGCCCGCGCAGGTCATGCCGGATCCGGCACGTGGGCATGGGCCACGCCGCGGGACCCTCGTCCCGGCTCCCGGTCGTGGCGGGGCGCGGCGCACCCTTCGGCGCCGGGCCCGCGAGGTTCGGGCACGGTCCCGGGCGTCGCTCGGCAGCGCGGGCGCGACCGCAAAGCCGCCCGTAAGCGCGGCATAAGCCCCGGCAAAGCGACGCCCGCTAGGGTTCGGTGCCCGTCGAGCCACGCCGGCCCCGCCGACCCGTCGGCCCGCCAGAGCCCCGAATCGTGGGGCCGGCACCCCACCCCGCCCGCCGGAACAGGAGACACCGGACAGATGAACAGGGTCCTCCTCACCGGTCGCCTCACCCGCGACCCCGAGCTCCGCACCACCGCCGGCGGCAAGGCGGTGGCCCAGTTCTCCGTGGCCTCCCACGAGTTCGTCGCAGGGAAGGAGAAGCCGGAATTCCACACGATCGTGGCCTGGGACCGGCTCGCCGAGACCTGTGGCCGCTACCTCGGCAAGGGCCAGCAGGTCGCCATCGAGGGCCGCCTCCAGACGCGCCACTGGGACGACGACAAGGGAACGAGGCACTGGAAGACCGAGATCGTCGCTGCGAGCGTCGAGATGCTCTCGGGCCACAAGCGCAAGGACTACCGCGCGGAGACCGCGGCCTCGGCGCTGGAGGCCCAGGCGCAGGCCGCGGGCCATACGCCGGACGCCGGCGAGCCCATCGCCGACGAGAGCGGCTTCAGCGTCCACGCGGGCGACGAGGACGACGACGAGGAAGAGGACGAGCTTCTCGAGGAGGCCGAAGCGGCCGCGGCCTAGACCCCCCGTCCTCCCCAGGGACCGCGGCGGCGCGGTGTCCCCCTTCCGCGCCGCCGCCGGCCTCCGCTCAGATGGAGATCGGCACCTTCAGCTCGAAGAACGAGATCGCAATGACGAGGTAGACGAGCATCAGCAGCGCGCCCTCGAGCCAGTTGGACTCGCCGTCGAGCGCGATCAGGGCGCTGACGCCCACCGCCACCGCCACGGCCGCCACCTCGAGCGGCTCGAACACGAGGTCCATCGGCTGGCCCACGACGAGCCCCAGGAGGACCAGCAGCGGCGCGACGAAGAGCGCGACCTGGAGGGACGACCCGAAGGTCACCGCCATCGCGAACTCCATCTTGTTCTTGAAGGCCAGCTGGACGGACACAAGGTGCTCGGCGAGGTTGCCGATCGTCGGGATCAGGATCACGCCCACGAACAGCTCGGACAGGCCGAACTGCCTGATGAACGCCTCGATCGAGCCGACGAGGATCTCGCTGAGCACCGCCAGCAGCGCCGCCGTGGCGAGCAGCACGCCGATCGCCGTCCCGCGCGACCAGGCCGGCCCGGCGTGGCCCTCCGGGGCGTCGTGGCCGCCGAGCGTCGCCTCGGGGTTGGTGAACTGCCAGGCGAGCGAGAGACCGTAGCCGATCATGAGGACGACGGCCACGAGGACGGACTCCTCGACGTTCGTCCCCTGCCCCGCGCCCGAGCTCGCCGCGAACACCGCCGGGATGAACAGGCCGACCGCCGCCAGGGCCAGGAGGCCGGCGTTCGAGCCGGCGATCCGGGCACTGAACGTCTGGAGGCCGTTCTTGAGCCCGCCGGTGAGCACCGCGGCGCCCAGGACGAGCAGCAGGTTGCCGATGATCGAGCCGGTGATCGAGGCCTTGACCACGGTCAGCAGCCCGGCCTGGAGCGCGAAGAACGCGATGATCAGCTCGGCGATGTTGCCGAAGGTCGCGTTGAGGATGCCGCCGACCTGCGGGCCGGCGAGGGCGCCGAGCCGCTCGGTGGCAGGCCCACCATCCAGGCGAGCCCGAGGATCGCGGCCGCGGCCACGACGAAGACCGCCGCGCCCTCGAGGTGCAGGCCGACGTCGATGACGATCGCGACGAACGAGAGGGCCAGCGTGACGAGCACCGCGACGCGCGGGACCAGGCCCAGCTGGCCCAGGACGGGGATGCGGCGGGAATCGGGACCGGCGGCGAGCGACATGCCCGCATGCTACGGGTCGCGGGGGTCCTCGCGGGCGTCCGAATCGGGGCCCGGAACCGCCTCCGGACCCTGCGGCGCATACAGGCGCCGGCGCGGGACACCAGTCTCGCGGCTCACCCGGCGCGCGGCCTCGCCGCGGGCGACGCCGCCGTCCACCAGCCGCTGCACGGCGGCCCGCGCGGCCGCCAGGACGGCCTCGCCGGCGTCGCCGGCGTCGTTGGGACCGCCGGGCTCCGTGCCGGATCCCCGTTCCGCGGCCCCACCGGCCGCCCCGGCCCCGCTCGCCCAGCCCACGACGATGACGACCTCGCCGCGCGCCGGGATCGTGCCGTCGGCGGCGAGCGCGGCGAGCTCCGCGAGCGAGCCGCGGACCACGGTCTCGTGCAGCTTCGTGAGCTCGCGACAGACCGCGCCGCGCCGGTCCGGGCCGCATGCCGCCGCCAGGTCCCGCAGCGTCGCCGCGGTCCGCCCGGGCGCCTCGAACAGCACGCTCCCCCGCTCGTCGCTCGCGATCCCGGTGAGCCGGTCCCGTCGCTCGCGTCCGCTCCGCGGCAGGAACCCCTCGAAGGACCAGCGAGGTCCCGCGACCCCGGCCGATGCGACCGCGGCCAGCACGGACGACGCGCCCGGGACGGCCACGACGGTGCCGCCGGCCGCCGCCCAGGCGACGACCAGGCCCTCGCCCGGGTCCGAGACCACGGGTGTCCCGGCGTCCGTCACCAGCGCGAGGTCCGCGCCCGACCCGAGGTGCGCCAGGAGCTCGCGCTCCTTGCCGGAGCCGCTCTGGGCGTGATAGCTGGTGGTCCGGGTCGCCACCTCGTAGCGCTCGAGGAGCCGGCGCGTGATCCGGGTGTCCTCGGCGGCGATCAGGGGGACGGCGCGCAGGACCTCGAGGGCGCGGAGGGTCACGTCGCCGAGGTTCCCGATGGGCGTCGCGACGACGTAGAGCGTGCCCCCGCCCTCGCGAGCGGCCACTAGCGCGCCGCCGAGCCCGGCCGGCGCCGCGGGTAGAGGTAGTCCACGCCGGCGGTCCGCGGCCCGAGCTTGGCGATCGGCGGGACCTGGCGCTTGAACTCGGCGCCCGCGACCATGCGGTCCACGCGCTCCACGAGCGCACGCTCGAACCCGAGCGCCACGACCTCGTCGATCGAGCGCCGCTTGTCGATCCGCCAGAACAGCAGGCGGTCCAGCTCCGGGTACGAGAAGCCGGCCTCGGTCTCGTCGGTCTGTCCCGGCCAGAGGTCCGCGGACGGCGCCTTGCGGATGACCGCCTCGGGCACGCCGATGGCGGCCGACAGCTGGCGGACCTGGCTCTTGTACAGGTCGCCGATGGGGTTGAACGCGCAGGCCGAGTCGCCGAACAGGGTCGTGTACCCGATGAGCGACTCGGTCTTGTTGCCGGTCCCCACCACGAGCCCGCGCCAGGTGACGGACCGGTCGTACAGGACCGCCATCCGTGTGCGCGCCATGAAGTTGCCGCGCCGCAGCGGGGCGGCCTCCAGTGCCTCGCCGCCCCCTTCGCCGGGCACCCCGTCGCGCCCGAAGTACCCGTCCACCATGCCGGTGATCTCCACGAGCTCGCCGGCGCACCCGAGATCGGCGATGACCGCCTCCGCGTCCCCCTGGGAGGCCGGCGACGACGTCCGGTACGGCAGCATCACGCACAGCAGCCGGTCGGCCCCGATCGCCTCCGCGACCAGGTACGCGACCAGTGCCGAGTCGATCC
>Ga0302321_100004381_pt1 | contig 12235 bp, 7 predicted proteins | sample Fen_T0_1_FD_202505 | JGI IMG/M metagenome (GOLD analysis project Ga0302321, IMG submission 202505) | Peat permafrost microbial communities from Stordalen Mire near Abisko, Sweden - Fen_T0_1 | ecosystem: Environmental > Terrestrial > Soil > Wetlands > Permafrost | place: Sweden: Abisko...
TGAATATACCTTGGGCTCAGCCTTTCGTCGAGCATGTGATGTGGGCATCTATAGTCTTTGGAGTATTCGCAATTATATTGTTCTGCCTGAATCGATTCAGCCACCGTTTATCTCCTTTATTACAGGTAGTCCCGTGGCTGATCCAACGACCAAAACGTGCTATATAAATCACGGCGCTAATCGCAATGGTTGCGAGCTCATATCCCATAATATTCCTAGGTAAAAGCTTTGTCTCGCCTAACCTGGGCACTGCTCTACTCTATGATGGTTTTCCAACACTCCCGGGTTATAACAATAGTCGGGCGAGTGATGTAAAAGGATCGGACATAGGCGCCATTATGTGGGCATTTGTTCCTTATGGTTCAGCGCAAAACCATGCTTTAGTACACGATCTACAGCTGCCTCTATGGGATCGTTATAACTCTTGCGGCACCCCTTTGCTCGGCCAAGGTCAATCAATGTTCGGAGATCCCCTACATCTTTTAGTTATCATCTCGAACAGTGCAGCCTGGGCGTGGGATATTAAATTTCTTTTAGCAAAATGGCTTTTCGCAGCTTGTCTAGGCCTTTGCGCCTATTCGGTAACCAAACATTTGCCTGGGGCCCTTATTGTTAGCGGTGTAACCCCTTTTATCGGCTTCTTCCTTTACCGCCTCAACCATCCTGCATTTTTTAGCATGTGCTACGCTCCGTTGCCGCTTTATTGCTGGCTTCGGCTGGCACAAGCTCGCGATCGGCGAAGTGTAACAGGTTGGGTCGCAGCTCTCGCCGTAACCAATCTCTCCCTGATGAGCAGCGGCACCATCAAAGAAGCTTACATGCTGCTGCTGAGCATGAATTTTTCTGGGGTTTGTGTATTACTTGCTGCTGAAATGTCTTGGAAGGAGAGACTCGGTCGTCTGGCTGGGGCGGCTTATGCAGGTGTCCTTTTCGCCATGATTACGTCGCCTGTATGGCTGACATTTACTGATTCGCTGAAAACCAGCAGTACGCAATACGACAACGCCAGTGCATTTCAGATTCAGCCCTCTTTATTGCTTGGAGCTTTTGATGAAGCATTCTACCGCCCCCTATCAAAAGAACGACAGGTTTTTAATCCGTCAGCGAACTTCATAATACTTGGAGGCATACTCTATTGGCTCGCAACGCTACGGCAGCATTTCGCCAAACGCACAACCATGGCATTAGCTATAAGTGGGCTTATCCCCCTATCGATTGCGTTTGGTCTAGTGCCTCCGTCCTTGATTATGCATGTTCCCTTCTTGTCTAATGTCGCACACACAGACAATACCTTCAGTTGCGCATTAATCATAATATGCTCGGTACTGTCGGGAGCGGGATTTACGGTTGCAGCAAAACGTTTGAAGACGAGCGAAGGCCGAGATGACCTGATTGTTGCTGGAGTACTATTGTTTGCACTAGTTTTTTCATGGATTGGATTCGGCCAGTCCGTCCATCGTCAAGTGTATGGACCAGATCAAACCTTGACCGTCTTTCAACTTGGTCAGTCACTACGCGTGAAACCATTTGTGTGGGCCTATTTGGTGACTGTACTTTCCTCTCTTATCGCACTCGGTGTCTTAACACGACGCGCACTCCTTCGACATCGGCTTACACCCATTCTCGGATTTGGACTTATAATATGTGTGACCCTCTTGCTCTGGCGACATGGCCTTCATGCAGAGGCGCTGGGATTTGAAGACTATGTAGCTAGGCCAACGGTTCGAGTTGATTTGCAGGCCCGATCCGACGCAACAAGTGCTGTACATTCAGCTCAAATAAACACCCCCTCCCGCAGCATAGGATTATATGGCAATTTGTTTCCGGGATGGACCGGCGTTTACGAGCTAGAGGGAGTCAACGGTCCTGATGCATTGATGAATCCCTGGTATCAGGAACTAATCAACCTATCGCCTCTCGAACGCTTGTGGGGATGGCGAATATTCGTAACCCAAAATAATATTGCAGCAGCACAGCCTTTTTTAGACTTCCTAAACGTTCGCTACTTCTTCAGTCCAGAAAGCTATCGCAAGGAACTCTCCGATAAACTGACCCCTGTTACTCAAGCCGATCTCGACGTATTCGAAAGCAGAAGTGCTTGGCCACGAGCTTTCTTCACGGATCGTCTAATGGTCTATGACCGCCCTGAGAAACTCATTAACGCGATCCAGGTTGGAGACGGGCGCCCATTCGCCTCGATTCAGGCTTCTGATCTTTCCTCGATTCAGCAACCAGAGCGTCTCCCCAGTGAGCTTGCCGGAAGGTCTGTAATTCCAGCAACATCATACAAACTCACGAGCAATAATACTGCATTTAATATTAGTTCAAGCGGGCCAGGGGTGATTGTATTAAACGAGGCGTGGCTACCTAAAGATTTCCGGGCCACGCTCGATGGCAAACCAGCCGATGTTATCCGAATCAACCACGCTTTCAAAGGTGTGGCCGTAAGCACAGCTGGAGATCATCTCGTTGAATTCCGCTATTGGCCGCGGCGTTTCACCCTCAGCCTAGCTCTTTGTTCTTCCGGGTTAGTGATTGGAATCGGATCCGCCATACTAGGACTTTGCCGCAAGCCTTTTACCGAATGAGGCAGGCTCCGCGATCATATTACCCAAAAGACTAAGCCACTCGACAAGCGAACCTGCGTCTATCAACTTCGGCCACTTACAAATATGAGCGAAGGTCAAAAAATTACGAGCTGCCCTGTTTGCAGGAGTAAGCATATACATTATGCTTTTAGTGTTCCTGATGCACGAATCGTACGTTGCGAGCACTGCGGTTTTCTTTTTCTTAGTCCACAACCGTCGGACGAAATACTGAAAAAAATCTATAGCAGCGACTATTTTTTTGGCTCTTCAAGTGCTGAGATGAGGGAACATATTGCGCTCCTGAAGACCTCCACAGCTGAAGCCTATCTAGATCTACTAAAGAGCAAAGGGATAAACAAAGGTCGTTTGCTAGAGGTAGGATGTGGCGACGGATATCTGCTTCGCGCAGCTGAACGCCGCGGCTTTGAAGTGGTTGGAATAGAGTATTCAGAACATGCCGCTAGCAAAGCGCGCGAAGGTCTAACCCATGGCCAAGTAGTCGTGGGAGAGTTGCAAAGCGCAGATTTCCCTAGTGAGTCATTCGACGTATGCGTACTAGCTGATGTGATCGAACACGTAAGAGATTCACGCGCATTTCTAGAATCAGCCTGGTTACGGCTCAAACAAGGAGCGTGTATTTTGCTCGCAACTCCCTCTACAGACTCGTGGAGCGCACGCTTGATGGGAAGCCGCTGGATGGAATTCAAGACCGAGCACATGTCCTATTTCAGCCATCGGTCGCTAGAGTCACTTTTATGGCAAACTGGCTTTCAGTCAGTTGACCTGGCGCCAGGGCACAAAATCGTCTCTCTGCGCTATGTAGCGCTCCACTTTGCTAAATATCCTATTCCACTTTGGAGCTCGTTAGTTAATAAATTTAGCCGCCTAATACCCAATTCATCTCTCGATAAACCGCGGTATATCGCGGGCAGTGGTGTATTAGCTTTAGCCATAAAAGGCCCCCGTACAGAGCGACCGCTGCTTTCAATCATTGTGCCAGCTTACAACGAGGAAACTACGATCGGTAAAATCCTCAATGCGCTTGAAAGCAAAGAAATCGAGGGGATGGATAAAGAGATCATTATTGTGGAAAGCAACTCCACCGACTCCACTCGCCAAATTGTTCAACAATATGAAACCCATCCAGGATTTCAGATTATTCTAGAAGACCGCCCTCAAGGCAAAGGTGCTGCAACTAGGAAAGGCCTAAAAGCAGCGCAGGGCGATATCATCCTCATCCAAGATGCTGATTTAGAGTATGATCTTGAGGACTATGAGCTGTTACTAGATCCCATTGTTTCAGGCCGTTCAGCCTTTGTCCTGGGCGCAAGACATGGTGGACGAAGCTGGAAAATGCGGCATTTCAGCGACCAACCACTACACGCATTTTTACTAAATACCGCACATTGGGGATTCACTTTGCTCATTAATCTATCTCTAAACATCTGGTTAAGAGATCCGTTTACCATGTATAAAGTGTTTCGGCGCGATTGCATGCATGGTTTAACATTTGAGTGCAACCGCTTCGATTTCGACTGGGAATTACTTATCAAACTTATCCGGAAAGGGTACAGACCGATTGAAATCCCAGTGAACTACCGATCGCGCTCCTTTAAGGAAGGTAAGAAAATCCGCATGATCCGTGATCCACTCTCGTGGATACCTGCATGGGCAAAAGCAAGATTCGGGAGAATCTGATAATTAAAGGCAGATACCGCCCCCCTAATACACAACGCTTCAGGAATAAGGTCGGATTTTCAAGGTCCTTCGCGAAATCTTATATCAATTCGAACCATCGCACGACAGACTGCCTAACATTAAAGATATCGAAAAATGAACGTTCTCCATATCGACATATTTTGGCCATCCAACGTCAGTCTCTTGCTCTAATGATCGACCTTATACAAAATAACGAATCTACAGAACGACCTTCCAGCTTCACAAGAAAAGATCGATTCTATATCATATGCTTAACTTGCGCTGCTTTTACACTCGGGCTGCTTGGCCTGTACCATTACGGCTATATTGGCCAAGACTTCACCGCTCATCGCAATTTTATCCTTGCATTTCCACAAGGCTATAGCTTTGCCGCAACAAATCCGATAGGATTTTATTGGCTAGCAAGCACCGTTCGCTGTCACATATCCGCACAATATTATCTCGAGATCACTGCATTTATTTTCCTCGTAATTAATACCGCGTCTCTATTTGGGCTCTACACACTGATTTGGAAAACACTGTACCAATGGCCGTTGCGCTATGCAGCCGCGGCACTGATTACATTCGTTCCCTTTAGAATCGTGCATTCAATAGTAATCGCCGCTGATGCATTCACCGTCCCCGTTTTTGTTGTTATAACCCTACTTTCGCATAAGCTTCTTGAGAAACCGAACAGTGTACTGACCTGGCTTGGCCTCACAATATTTCTCACAGTAGGTATCCTCACGAAATACACTTTCGTTGGCATGCTACCACCCGTTGCTGGGGTCATGGCGTTCATTATCTGGAAATACGTGAAGCATGCAAAACGCATTTATTGGAGCCTAACTGCAGTAGTTGTGCTGGCCGTGCCCTCCACCATATTTCTTTATTCAATGCATGAGAGTGGCAAAGTAAATGGCTATACCACATCAGGACACTGGCTCCCAAAGGGCGCTGAACCCATCATGCGTTGGAGTGACATATTAACGCTAAAGAAGAAAGACACCAAGCTTTTATTTGCACCTGAATACTTCAGAAATCATTTATACGAAGATCGTAAATATAGCTATATAGGGCTAGTGCACATTGGATCGTTTACTGATTGCCTCAACTACTTCCAACACCCACCTCATGAAATCTCAATGGATTGGCACAATCGGAATCAAGAAGATTTCATGCGAACGCGTAACGAAACGTCTAAAGTTCTACAGATTTTCGCAGTCAACTGGTGCATCCCATTTACAATTCTAGCTATATTAGGCACTATTTATTACCTCGCACTAGCGATTCCCACGCTCATACGCCCTTCCCGCCTATTAAGCCAGCAGAGCGCAATTATGGCGCTTTTGGCAGCAGGCTTTTATGCTCCTATATTCCTAAATCTTCCACGCGTATCACAGCCATATTTAGCCGGATATTGGCTCCCTAGATTAGTTATGCCTTCTCTTATTATTTTCCTGATACTTGGCTTTGCTAGCGTAGAACTCACATTATCTAAATTACCTTCAGTCACCGACTACACAAAAATTATTACAATAACATGTCTCGTTTACACCGCCATTGCCTGCATATTATTTGCGGGTTTTCTTTGCTAGCAGATCAAATTCTCGATCGAATATGCTGCAACTAAATACCCGCAGCACAAGATTCTGCTGCGCAAATAACGTTAATGTTAAATACTAGATACGTCCTCTGGGTTACCTTCGGGTTGACGGGCATTATAGCGCTAGATCTCTATTTCTTAATCGATCGCTACGCGGTAAATCTCATGCTCTGGGATCAATGGGAATTTTATCGCCCAATATTTAATGGAGGAAGTCTATGGGAAATATTCAATTATCAGCACGGGCCACATAGGCAAGGCATCGGAGGGCTTCTGATCCTGAAAATCGCACAGGTGAGTGGATGGGACTCACGGTGGGATGCATTTGCTGTCGCTGGAACTTTGACCGTCGCTGCCGCGGCAGCGGTTTTTCTCGCAAAGAGATGCGGAACTAATGGTTGGTCCCTCTGTGTCATACCGTTGCTGCTTTTTAATATCAGGCAATATGAAGGTTTCGTTTTTGCCTCAAATGTATCACATGGCGCAATGCCCGTGTTATTACTGGTTCTGCTTTCGTTTTGTTGGTTTATACAATCACCGTTCCAACGTTATCTTTGCATTTCACTCCTTACCTTTGCGTTGATATTTACCGGCTTTGGCCTATTTGCCGGACTACTTACCCCTCTGGTCTTGTTTGCTGAGGCATATCTCGGTTTCTCAGAAAAGAAACCCCCCTTCGGGTGGTATGCCGTTGGGGCGATCGCTCTAGTTATTATATCATGGCTGCTGTTTCTGCATAACTATCATTTCGCTCCCGCTGTCTCAGAATACCGATTCCCTCATGAACGTCCCTGGGAATATGGTCTATTTGTCGCCACTATGTTGAGTAATTTTTATGGTTTGGCCGGGCACGGATTTCTTTCTGTATTTGCCGGTATAGGCGTAGCGTTCTTCCTCGTTTATCTGAGTATTTTTTATGGGCTTCGGATTATACGCGATCCACACGACATCGGTTTAAATCGGACTGTGTTTTGTCTAGCCGCGTTTACGCTGGTCTTTTGCGTGCAGACCGCAATAGGCCGTACATGTCTTGGCTGGGAATCAGCCTCACGCGCTTCACGCTACGTCACTTTAATGATACCTGGCGGGCTGGCGATTGGCCTGCACCTTGCGACCATAAAATCGCGTTTCCGTCCACCATGGGTCACGCTAGCTTACGGTGCTTTGTTGGTTATAGGTACAATGCAGTTAAGAGAGAGTGACTGGATGTTAATCAAACAGTGGCACGACGGTCGCGAGACTTGGAAAGAGACCTACCTCCACACCCATGATCAACAAAAAGCTAACGAAGCCTCTCAGTTTACGATCTTTCCGGGCGGGATGCCTGAGGCTCATATGCAATTTCTAGAAAAGCATAGACTCAATTTGTTCAAACCGGCCGCACCACGTTGACAACTCTTCGGACCGCTCAGCCGAGCGGGAAGTGGCGACAGCCCGCAAGGGCACGAACTGATCGCGGAGCGTGGTTACTCCCGGTGCTTTTCACGAAAGAACTGCAAGGTACCAACTCCCCTTTTACGTTCCTTGGCGAACTTCGTGTTCAAAATTCAACCGTGTTCATCGCGGGCCTCGGCGAGTAAAAACTCAGCCTTCAAAATTAGCATCAATTAGCGTGCATTAGCGGTCCAAAATCCCACCCTGATTAGCCTTGGTATCATGCTCGCTACTCGCTACCCACTCCTAGCTACTTGGCTGCGCCGTTATTTCTACAGCGGCTGGGCATTCCTGATGCCCTACCTCTTCGTATATCTGCTGTATTACGTGACGAAGTGGCCGGTTAACGCTCCCAGAGGTACTGAGCAGTTAGTAGCTGGTAGTCAGCATGGATGGGTGCCGTGCATGCTGCATGTTTACTGGGCACTGCATGCGATCCATGTGATTCTCGCAGGCTTCGCCCTGTGGAGTTGGGGGAAAAACCAAACCACGCAACGCCTAGCAGCTTCAACCTCCAACGTTGTTGGCCTCGCGCCGGAGGGGCAACCGCTCCGCCAACCCTCCGCGGAAGCTCCGGACGAGCCGCTTGACGCAAACCGCGCGGTTCACCATCTACGCCTCTCGGCTCCGTCTGGCCTCTGGCCTCTGGTAATCCGCCTCGCGCCTTGGGCGCTGCTCGCCCTCCTCTTCTACATCCCCGGCGTCTACCTCGAATGGCCCTCAGACCCTTGGGAACACCTCCGCCGCATCAACGAGTGGCGTGTACTTGATACAGTCGGCGCACACTCCTCTTGGATGAAATCCGCCTACTTCATTCCCTACAGCCTGCTCAGTTGGTGCATGGGACTGCGCCAACTCTTCTGGCTCGATTTTTATTATACGGGGATTTGTCTTTTGCTCTGCTGGCAGTATTACCGCTTCTCCCGCGCCTGCGGCCTTGGCGAGCGCGCCTCAATGGTATTCGTGATTATACAAGCGCTGCTCTTCGGGAATAATATATTCTCGTTCTACCGTTACTATGGGATATCAAGCAGTATATATGCTCAACTTGGGGCAATAGCACTCACGCGCATCGTACTGAGATTCGCCTCGCAGAATACTGAACTACAAAGAAGCCAAGAAATAAAGACGGAAAGCAATATTAACCGCAGAGACGCAGAGGCACAGAGAGGTCCCGGCAAACAATCATCAAAATGGAATTCTTCTTTTCTTCGTTTCTTCGCAGTTCCTTCAGCCTGCCTCCTTCTGCTTACTGCCTTCAACCACCCTCAAGGACTAGGCATCGCAGGGCTCGGCATCGCAGCAATCATCATCTGGCGCCTGATCGAATGGAAACGCTCCGTACTCTGGTGGCTAATCGGCGGCACACTCATTATTAACGTCCTCTTCCTCTGGCTTCACCCTCGTCCCCCCATCATCGAAGCCTTCCGGGTCCAAGGTTGGCTGAACGCGTGGTACGGCTTCAATATTCTTAAACTCACATCACCAGCAGGAGATCGGATGCTCCAAATCGTGAGTGCTTTCGGCCTCGTCAATCTGGCCACAGCGCTGTTCCTCCTCCGCCGCAATCAGGTGATTGTCTGGCTGAGCATCACACCTTTTCTCGTTCTACTGATACCTTGCATCAGTATCCCGTTCGCCATCGCCCTCTCCCAGCATGGCGATGTAATCAATATTATTACCTTTCAGCGTCTGCTCTTCGCAATTCCCCCAGGACTTGTGCTAACACTAATGGGTTCGCGATTGTTGAAAACTCCAATTCCGGACATTCTCCCCACTGCGCTTCTGGCAGCATCACTCGCTGGCATTTTTTGCTTACCTGCTAAAGGCCCTCAATACAACCGGACGTGGCATTCGCTGACTCATATACCCGCAGACTTGCAGATGACCAGTATACTGGCGATAGCCCAATCGCCACAGATTACCTTCCCCAATCCGCCCAAGTTTATTACCACTTATCAAACAGGAGCCGTCCTGCAAGCTTCCGGGGTGCCTAAGACGATTTATGCCTATCGAATGATCGGCTGGGCCGCCGTTGACTTTGCGGCCAACGCAATTGCTGCCGTCGCCGCAGTGGAAAACCGCGGCGCATTGGTATACATCCCTTCCTTTCACAACCTTAGCGCCAATACTTCCCTAGCCGGGCTACTATCCACGCATTGGTCACCTCAAGAAGTTGCGATCGACCTTTCCGCGGGAGCAGAGCTCAACGTCGCAGCCATCAACGCTGGAGCAGTCAAGATCCCAATATCAAACGACACTCTCTTCGAACTTCGGAAAACAACATCTGAAAGTCGGTGATAACTAGGCGCCCTCTATCCACGGGCTACTTTTCTGCGCTCTAGCTTGAGCGTAAGTGTCCAAGTCATCACTGCGAATAGGGTACACGCGCACCAGATACGATAAGCGCTGCCACCGCAAAGAAAGTTTACCCCTGCGATTGAACAGACCGCAGCCCATAACCCATAGTAGGAAGCGACCGATGTATGGCTCAAGCCCGCCTGAACCATGCGTTGATAGAGATGGGAACGATGTGCCTTCCAGACAGGTTCGCGCTTCAATAATCGTCTGCAGAAAGTAAAGGAGCCATCAGCGAGAAAAGGCCAGACGACTAAGGCGGCGAAGACCGGCAACCGGGCGATCACATCCCGATCTTTATCCACAGACAATTCATCCAAAGCGACAAGTGGCACAATGCTAAAACAAAAACCCAAAAACGCACTGCCAACGTCCCCCATAAAGATTTTAGCAGGCGACCAATTATGTATGAGAAAGCCAGCACAACCACCGGCTAGCAAAGCACCACTTACGCTCACAGATGGCATTCCTAAATGAATGCCAACCACACACCAAGCAGTTCCCGCCACGGCTCCCTGCAAGCCCGCTATCCCATCAATGCCGTCCATGAAGTTGAAAACGTTTGTCAGGCCAACAATCCAAAACACGGTGACCAGTATACCAGTCCAACTCAACGCAATGATCGTGCCTATATCTACCGAAATAAACCAACCAAATACAGCCACGACGGCAGCCGCACAGGCAAGATGAAATGTCATACGAACTCCTGCGCCAATAGACCGGAAATCATCCCAAAGGCTTACCGTAGCAACGACTGCAGTTGCCAATAGAAAAACAACGAATGTACTGCGCGAAATATTACCCCCTCCTAGGACATACCACCAAACGGAGAATCCTGCCAGCCATGTGGCTACAAATCCTATTCCGCCACCGCGTGGAGTAAGGCGTGTGTGCATGCTCCGTGCATTTGGGCGATCCACCAGCCCGATCTCAGGAGCCCATCGGACCAATAAATACACTAACGCTGCCGACAATAAGCAGGCCAGAATCATCAATAAAAAAAATTGCATATTAGCTGCAGCCGTTGGAGCGCCTGTAGTAGCAATATAATACACTATTTATTCAATTTGCATGAAATTTAAGCAGCTGAACCGCAGCCCAAATCTATGCCAAAATCCACGAAGCCGCCTTTCTACCACGTATTCGAAAACCAACGCACTAAGCAATTGGCAACATCACCAGCAACGTTGTGTCTTCAACTTGCACAAATCGCCGGTCTGGGTGCTGCTGCATAAACTGGTGGCAAGCATGCTTCGTATCCACAACCGCGGTAAAATCATGCCATACGAGAAAGCCGCCGCGGCTTAACATTTCAAACGCCTTCTGACTATCATTGACTACCGCGTTATAGGTATGATCTGCATCAATGAAAACAAAATCTACCTGATTCCGGTATGGCTCTGTATCTAAATTTAAACTATTCACAACAATTCGCTTCACCTTGCCGGCATTAGGATGAGTCTGAAATTTATTACCAGGGAGTTCCTCTAAAATATCCAGCGTGTACAACGTGTCTAGTTGCTCAGCATTATCTAATAAATTCACGGTCGTACGGCCATGCAAGGTACCTATTTCAAAAATAGTTCTAGGCGCAAAAGCCTTAACTAAGGAATTCAATACGTAGAGTTCATACGTAGAAACATCTCCATGGTTAGCAATTGGATGTAAAATACGAACACGCTGCAGTTGAACAATAGCCTCCAACGACTGAACCGGCGCTAGACTCTTAATTTTGGCACAAGGATTCCTCCATCCCATCAGCGATGCGATAGCACGCATCGTGCAACGCCCATAAAAGCTAATAGGCATTAGAAATAATGCCTTAGGCAGCATTAAAAGAAAATAGAGGTAAACGGGAAGGAATGACTTTATTTTTTTCACTTTAAAATTTGATTATTGTAGGTACGTCGCACCCTCAATCTTTTTTCGACGTTTTCCTCGCGATGCTGCACTGAGAAGTTGATGTAGGGATCCGTCAAAAAAATTGCAGCACCTATGAGGCAGAACAAAAAACTATAGTATCGTTAGGTCTCACTGGTTCGCTTCCAACAGACACGCCTGCCAGGCATCTACGTAGGATCTGTAAGACAAGTTTTTTTCCGCGTATGAACGGGCACCTTGTGCAATACGTCGTGCTTCCTCTGGCCTCGTTATTAGAAACTCAATCAAATCAGCAGCGAGCTGCACTTTCCCACTCTCTACAGTATAACCTGTAACATCGTTTTGGATTATTTCAGGTATAGCCCCAACATGTGTGGCGATAATGGGTTTCCCGGACCACATAGCCTCCGCCAGCACTCGTCCAAAACTCTCCGTGTGCGAACATAGCATAAAGAGGTGCAACGAATCCATGAAACTCCATATGTCGTCAGTGAATCCCTTAAAGAGTACAATGTCACTCATTCCACTTCGTTCGACATGTTCGCGGAGCTCCAATTCATAACGGCGATCAATATCGGTATAAGCTTCACCCGCGATATGCACCCGCAAATTTGGATACCGCTCTTTCAATAGCTTCACTGCATCGATGATAAATTCAAAATTCTTGATC
>Ga0302321_100004382_pt1 | contig 12234 bp, 8 predicted proteins | sample Fen_T0_1_FD_202505 | JGI IMG/M metagenome (GOLD analysis project Ga0302321, IMG submission 202505) | Peat permafrost microbial communities from Stordalen Mire near Abisko, Sweden - Fen_T0_1 | ecosystem: Environmental > Terrestrial > Soil > Wetlands > Permafrost | place: Sweden: Abisko...
GGCCTCGGCACAAAGGCCAAGCCCGTACCACGACTCCGCCTCGCTTGGATCCGATTCCGCCAGCGCCTGAAATCGCTGCTCGGCCTCTAGGGTGAGATCCGCCTCAAGAAACAGGTACGCCAGATCGAGTGAGAGATCGGGCGGAAGCTGAACCTCGGCCGCGGGGGGCAATTCGCCCAGGGTGCCCTGCGCCGACTTGATCTTGCCAAGCTGGATTTCTAGCCCCGCCTTGAGCACGACCGCGTCCAGGAATTCGGTTTCTTCCTCGGCACGATCGAGGGCCAACGCGGCAAACTTCAGCGCATCGGCTGGCCGGCCCAGATCCTCGGCCAAGATTTCCGCCATCCACTGCGACGGCGCCCCCCAATCCTCGTCGGCATGGGAGGCCTGCTCAAGCAGGCCCAGTGCCTTCTCCGAATCGCCCTCGCCCCGGCAGCAAGCCGCGAGCAGGAGCAAGGCCTCGGGATTTTCGGGATCGTCGCGCATCTCGCGCTCGGCCAGCCGACGCGCACCCGCGAAATCCCCCTCATCGAGACAGCCCCAGCCCTTGTCGAGATTCGGATTGTTCGGATTGGTATCGCTCACGCCTTCCTCCGAGCGATGGCCACGGCATCCGCGATCATCTTGTCCTGTTCCTCGGGCTTTGCCCAGCGCGCCCGCCCCTCGTCCGGCAGCAGGTGGATGGGATCGAAGTAGCAAAAATAGTCCCCCGGATGCACCACGGGTGAAACGAACACGCTGATCCCCGTGATCGGGTCGTAGTGCTCGAAAGAATGGACGCCGCGCTTGCCCCCACCCGGGGTGTCCACCACGAAGGTCGGCATGTTGAAACCGCCGACCAGTCCGCGAATCTGCTTTTCGATGGTGGCGCCGGTGGCGACCGTGGTGCGCAAGTCCTCAACCCCCTTCACCATGTCGTGCACGTAGACGTAGTAGGGATGGATGTTGATATAGGCCAGCCGCTTGATCAGCAGGCCCATGGTCGCCACCGAGTCGTTCACGCCGCGCATGAGAACAGTCTGATTGCGCACCGTGATCCCGCGCTCGGAAAGCTTGTTTGCCGCGGCATGGGTGATCGAGGTGATCTCGTTGGGATGGTTGAAGTGAGTGTGAATCATCACATCGACGTGCGCCGCGCGGCCCTTTTCGACGATGCGAGTAACGGCATCCGTCCAGGCGTGGTCGCTGAGAATCTTTTGGGGCATGACCGCCGGCCCCTTGGTCGCGAAACGAATGCGCCGAATGTGCGGAATGGCCATGAAGGATTCGCCAAGAAACGTGATCTGATCGGCGCGCAGCTGCGAGGCATCGCCGCCCGAAATGAGCACATCCTCGACCTCGGGCCTCGATTCCACGTAGGCGATGGCGGCCCGCCAGCGGTCCATATCCACGCCGAACTGCAACTTGTGGACTTCCTCGGTGTCGAGTCCCACGGCGTAGCTGCGCGTACAAAAGCGGCAGTACACCGGACACGTGGCGATGGGCAAGAATAGAACCTTGTCCGGGTAGCGGTGGGAAAGCCCCGGCACCGGCATGTCCTGCCGCTCGTGCAAGGGATCCAGATCCACCTTGGGGTGGTCGGGCTTCCGGCGCGACAACAGCGGGATGAACTGGATACGGATGGGATCCTCGTACGGGTTCGACCAGTCGATGAGCGAAAGCAGATAGGGCGACACGCGCACCGGCATGGGCGCATGCTGGAACCCGTTCTCGGCGTCACGGACAAACTCGGGTGACACAAATCCTTCCAGCGCCTTCAATAGCTTGGGAATGTTGGTGATGGAATTCTTGGCCTGCCACTGGTGATCCAGGAACTCGGCCTCGGACACGTTGGCGTACGCATGGATGCGCTGCCAGAACGGACCGCTACGCAGTTCCCGGTGCGCCAGGGCTGCAGGCGCCACTGGCGGCTTGGGTGCGGGCGCGAGGAATGGAGCGTGGGACTGTGTGGCCACGTCAACCAGGGATTCAGCACTCATAGATGCCTCATGCATGGATGGCAGTGTTCTGGCACAAGAACCAAACCCTGTCGCCCCAATTTGTCTTCCTAGCGTCTTGGCCTAGCGTCTTGGCCTAGCATCTTGGCCTAGCGTCTGGGACGCGGCGCGGGCGGGGTGGCGGTGGCACCATCTTCGGGCCAGGCGTGCCTGGGATAGCGCCGACCAAGTTCGCGGCGGATGGCCGGGTAGTGCTTTTGCCAGAATCCGGCCAGGTCGCTGGTCACCTGGACGGCGCGGTAGTTGGGCGCCAGCAGGTGAAGGGTCAGAGGTACGCGACCGCGGCAGATCGCGGGGCCGGTGCTCATGCCGAAAAAATCCTGCAAGCGCGATTCGATCCAAGGTGGTTTTCCCGGCTCGTAGTTCACCGGCGCCTGCCGACCACCTGGCAGGCGCACGTGCTCGGGCGTCTCGTCGCGCAGCATCCCCACCACGGCAGGCGGCAAGGCCCGCCGCAGCCGCTCTTCGACCGGCACCGCGGCGAACCCGGCCAGGCTGGTCAGTCCCTCGCAAGCCGCCGTCAGCAAGCCGCGTACCTGTTCGCCATCGAGCAGCGGAATGTCGCGCTCTGGAAAGGCCCCGCGAAGAAGTTCAAGTTTTACTTGAAGCGAGGCGCTTGAACCATCGAGAACGCCACCTGTTGCAGACCTGCCCACCAGCACGGCCTCAGCCAACAATTGGCTCGCTGCCGGGGAAGCCAGCGAAGGCTTGCGGGTCTCATCCAGCACCACGGCGCCGTAGCTCAACCGGGCCACGGTTTCGGCCCGTCCGGTGTCCGCGTTCCACAGCGTTGTGTCCGACTCCGAGAGTCCGGCGGGAACTAGGTCCAGCAGCCAATCGGGCTCGATGGCCACGGCAAGACGCACGACCACGCTGCGGCCAGCTTTCTGCCCAGCCGGTGCCGCACGCTCTTCCGCGTCCACCGCCACCATCAGGTCACCGGGCGGAAGCGGGCCAATCTCGGCCGCGCCGCCCGTGGCAAGGATGGCTTGGTTTGCACCGGGTGACCTGCGGCGCATGACCCGATCCGGGAACGCGGTCAGCGTGGCCATGGCCAAGGCCGCATCCACGGCCTCAGGCCCATTCGGTCGCACGACGCCATTGCGGCCGAGAGCACTCGCAAGTTGCCGCCGGGCCTTGTCGGCCGATTCAGCCGCCCGCGGATTCACACCTAGGCCTCGCAGCCGCCCGCGGTCGAAGCGCGCGCCGCGGGCCTGCCCGAATCTGTCCAGGCGTTCGAGCAAGTCCGCCCCTTCGCTCTGACCTGGGCGATTTCGAGCATCGCCAAAGCGCGCCCTGGCCTCGTCGCTGATGTCGCCCTCGGAAAGCAAGGCGGCCAAGGCGGCGGCATCTTCCCCCACACCACGCCGTTCGCCTTCGACCAGGAGGCGGGCCAGACGGGGATGGGCGGGGAACCGCAGCATGCGACGACCGATCTCGGTCAGTCCACCCTTGCCGTCGATGGCCGCCAGCTTGTGCAGCAGCGATGCTCCTGCTTCCAGCGATGCAGCGTCGGGCATTTCGAACCAGTCAAAGCGGCTAGCATCGCCGATACCCAGAGCCGCCAGCGTGAGCAGCGCCTCGGACAGGTCGAGGCGCCGGATCTCCGGGATCTCGTAGGGGCGCCGCGATTCGAAATCGTGGCGGGGGTACAAGCGCAAAGCCCGGCCCGGCGCCGTGCGGCCCGCACGCCCTGCCCGCTGAATGGCCGAGGCCTGGCTGATCTTGCCGACTGCCAGCCGCGACAACCCGCTCCATGGTGAATGCGAGGCGATGCGGGCCAGGCCGGCGTCAATCACCGCCACCACGCCAGGGATGGTCACCGAGGTCTCGGCCACGTTGGTGGACAAAATGACCTTGGGCCGGTCAGCCGGCCGCACGGACCGTTGCTGCTCGGCGGGCGGCAGGTCGCCATGGAGGGGCAGAACCAGCAGATTCTTGGCCTGGGCGAAAGGTTCCAGCGCCTCCCAAGCGCGCCGGATCTCGCCAGCCCCAGGAAGGAAGACCAGCAAGTCACCTTGGCAGCCGTCCTGGAACGCACGGCGGACCGCCGAGGCAATGCGCTCGGCCAGCGGACGATCTTCCGGCACATCGGGGTATTCGATAGCGACGGGAAAGGCGCGTCCCTCGCTGCGAATGCCCGGACAGCCGCCCAAGAACTCGCAAACCGGCTGGCTTTCGAGGGTCGCGGACATCACCACCAAGCGCAAGTCAGGCCGCGCCCCCCGCTGCAAGCGCGCCAGCAGCGCCAGGGCTAGATCGGTGGCCAAGTGCCGCTCGTGGAATTCATCCAGGATGACCGTGGACACTCCCTGTAGGTTTGGATCCACAAGCAGGCGGCGCAGCAAGATGCCCTCCGTCATGAAGCGGATGCGCGTGCCCGATCCTCCAACGTCTTCGAAGCGAACCGAATAGCCGACTGTCCGGCCCACGTCTTCGCCCATTTCTTCCGCGACCCGCAAGGCGGCCAGCCGAGCCGGCAAGCGGCGTGGCTGCAACACAAGGATTTCGCCCTTGCCGAACCCTCCCTCAAGCAGCGCTGGGGGAACGCGCGTGGTCTTTCCCGCGCCCGGCGGCGCCTCGATGACTAGGCTGGACGCGTCGCCAAGCGAGCGCACCATTCCCGCCAAGAGCGGATCAATCGGTAGGCTGCTGCGGGACAAGGGCGCGCTTTGACCTAGGGGAAGAACTGCGCGCCCTGGCCGCGCTGAAGGTCGAAGTCGAACCTGCCCGTGGTCTCGGAGCCGCCCAGCGTGCCGCCAATGCGCGCCGCCGGTTTGGGCAGGTTTTTGATGGCCGCGCTTACGACCGCGTCGTCCACCAGAGTCAGCGAGAACGACGTGGCATAGATGCGCTGGCCAAGCTCGATGCGAAAGGTGTTCTTGATGGGTTCGCGCTCGGTCGGCGGAGTGTCCACCTGCGCGGCAATGCCGAATTCCTTGAATTCCACCCACGACTCCCAGCTGCCATCCGTCACCACCGGATTCGGAGTCGCGCTGTAGCTCAACGGGACCGGGGCAGAGATTGCACTGGCCACCAAGTTGGCGGTGCACGTGGCCTTGAGGGCAAGGCCAGCGCGAACCGGGCTGTCGAATTGTACGCGCATGCGCCCTGGACTCTTGTCGTCGGCGCGGTAGCAGTTGGCCTCGTCCCAGTCGTTCTGGCGCGTGCTCGCATCGACCTGAATGACCCGGCCACGCACGCAGCGGGCGACTTCGTAGGACGTGGTGATGTCGAAGGTGAGCACGTCGTTCTGTTCAATGCGCTTGCCCGAACGCTGCAACCGCACGGTGAGCCGGTTGCTCATGATGGCCGAGCCAGGGTGGAGCTGGCGCAGATCGTCGATGGGCTCACCGGCGAAGAACGTTGGCTTCAAATCGTATGCAACGGGTGTTTCCTCGGTGCCGCATTGGTCAGGCGCGGAGCAGTAGTCGCCGTTGTCTGAACAGCCGTATTCGTACAGGGTTCCGCTGGCGGCCCCCACGCCCTTGCCCACCGAGCATCCGCCCAGTCCAACGACGCCTAGCAGAACGCCCAGGGAAACAGCGATTCGGTCTGCGGCTGTCACGAACGGCTCCGACAATAGTTGCATACGTCTGCCTTGGCTCTCGCACGGGTGGTAGGGGGGACGGCGGCCATGTTTTTCGGAGTCTATCCTAGCAGCATCGTGGGCCCGAGAAAGTCATTCGACACAACTGGCCAAACACAAAAACGCAAACAGTCAAGTTGGATGAATTTCCGCCGATGAGAATTTGAGCGGACGGCCGAGTCGATCTACCCTCGGGGTGGCGCGCCTCGGCCCAGAAGAATCACGGTGGAGAGCCATGACAAAGTCGGATCTAATCGAGCATGTTGCGGAACTGAACAAGGTGTCCAAAGGGCGTGCCGAGGCGCTGGTCAACTCGATCTTCGAGTGCCTGGAAGAAGCCCTGCGCCGGGACGAACGCGTGGAAATCCGTGGTCTCGGAAGTTTCGAGACGCGTCGCTATGGATCCTACAAGGGCCGCAACCCGCGGACCGGGGACTCGGTGGCCGTGCAGCCCAAGCGTCTTCCATTCTTCAAGGCGGGCAAAGAGCTCAAGGATCTCATCAACTCCAAGCTGCGCCGGACACAAGAAATGCCGGCCATCGTGATGGCCGGGCCGTCACCGGCAGCGGGGACTGACGCCGAAGCGCTCACGCTGGCCTCGTCGCGCAGACGCTGAGGGCGGATTCAGAAGGGCGGCTTCGCCGCCGAGAGCGCAGAGCCGGCGGAGAGCACGGAGGGAGGTGGATCGAGGATCCATTCGCTTTCCTCTGTCTGTGAACTCTTTGATCTCCGCGCACTCTGTGGTTCGATGTTTTCATGAACGTGCAGAGCGGAACCTTGCTTCTCGTTGCCGCCGGCTCTGCAAATCCGTCACCGCTTGCGGATGTGGCGTTGATTGTGGGGATCGCGGCGCTGCTGGCCACGCTTTTCCAGCGTCTTGGCCTGCCCATCGTGCTTGGCTACCTGCTGGCCGGGCTGCTGGTGGGCCCGCACCTGGCCACCGGCTTCGACGTCAGTCCCGCCCTCGCCCATCCCCTGTCGGACATCGGGGTCATCCTGCTCATGTTCTCGCTGGGGCTGGAATTCAGCCTGCGCCGGCTGATCCGCATCGCCCCCAGCGGGGGATTGGTGGCCCTCATCGAGTGCAGCCTGGTCGCGTGGCTGGGTTACTTTTCCGCAAGGCTCTTGGGCTGGAGCACGGCCGAAAGCATCTTCACGGGCGCCATGTGCGCCATTTCCAGCACCACCATCATCGCCAAGACCTTCGCCGAGAAGAACATCCACGGCCGCCTGAGCGAGATCGTGTTCTCGGTGCTGGTGGTTGAAGATCTGATCGCCATCCTGATGCTGGCCGTGCTGACCGCGCTGGCGGGTAGCGGAGGCGTGTCGGCTGGCTTTCTCGGGCGAGCCACCTTCCGCCTGCTGGGGTTCCTGACCATCATGCTTGCTGGGGGCATGCTGGTGGTGCCCCGCATGGTCCGGCTGGTCGCACGCCTGGGGCGCGCCGAGATCCTGGTCATGACCTGCCTTGGCCTGGCCTTCGGCTTTGCCTTCCTATCGCAAAAAGCGGGCTATTCAGTAGCCTTCGGCGCATTCCTGGCCGGCGCCTTGGTGGCCGAGTCGGGCGAAGCGAAAGTGGCCGAACGTCTGGTGCGGCCGATTCGCGACATCTTCGCCGGCGTGTTTTTCGTTTCCATCGGCATGTTGATCGATCCCGTCGCCATTCGCGACCACGCCGGGGCCGTGCTGGTCCTGGCCGCGGTCGTGGTGACGGGCAAGGTGCTGGGCGTGGGCCTTGGCGTATTCGTGGCCGGCAACGGCGTCCGCCTTTCCATCCAATCGGGTATGAGCCTGGCCCAGATCGGCGAGTTCTCATTCATCATCGCCGGACTGGGAGCCGCGACTGGGGTGTTGCGTAGCTTTCTGTTCCCAGTCGCCATCGCGGTATCGGCCGTCACGGCGCTGCTGACGCCGTTTCTGATTCGCGCCTCGGCCAGCGTCGCGGCCTACGTGGACAGGCGGCTCCCCCACGCCGTTCAAACCTACGCCGCGCTCTACGGCTCCTGGGTGCAAGCCCTGGGCAACGCACGTGGCCGGCGCTCGGAATGGACACGCATCCGCCGCCTGGCTGGGTTCCTGTTGCTCGACGTGGTCATCATCGCCGCACTGGTCATCGCATCGTCGCTGGGCCGCGTGCGCTTCGCCGAACATCTGACCGGGAAAATCCATCCCACCCTTGCGCGTGCGCTGGTCACCGTGTCGGCCATCGCGCTGGCCCTGCCCTTCTTCTGGAGCGCCCTGCGCTCAGCCCGCAAGCTGGGTCTGGAGCTGGCGGAAGGCGCCTTTCCGCGCAAAGGCGACGGCCTCGATCTGGCCGAGGCGCCCAGACGCGCCCTGCGTGCCACGCTGGAACTCGCCATCCTTTTCGCCGCGGGTGCGCCCCTGGTGGCCCTGACCCAGCCCTTTCTGCCCACATCGTTCCCCTTCGGCCTCGCACTCGTCGCCGGCGTCGCGCTGCTAGCCCTGCCCTTCTGGCGTAGTGCCACCAACCTGCAAGGTCACGTTCGCGCGGGCACGCAAGCCATCCTGGAAACCTTGGTCGCGCAGAGCCGCAGCAGCCAGCCTGCATCGAACAAACTCGAAGACCTGCGCGCCATGCTTCCCGGTATCGGCGAGCCCACCGCGGTGCCCATCGGCAGCGGCGCGATTTGCATTGGACATAGCCTCAAGGATTTGAACCTGCGCGGCCTCACCGGTGCCACGGTGCTGGCCATCGAGCGCAGCCCGGCCGAGGTGGTGTTTCCCTCCGCCGACGAGGTTCTGCGCGAAAACGACCTGCTCGTCCTGACCGGCACGCACGAAGCGGTTCTCGCTGCTGGCGAGCTGTTGAGGCAGACCCGCAAACCAGCGCTGGTGGCCAGCGACGGCGATTTGATTGGATGAGGGATTGGAAGTTTCACCACAGAGACGCAGAGAGCACGGAGAGTGATGAGAATGAAAGGGGTTCCGGATCCAGTAGTTCCGAACCCTTTCTGCTTCCGAGCCCTCTGGGCTCTCCGTGACTCTGTGTTGAAAAGAAACTAGCCTTCGCGCGGTTTGGGTGCGCCACTGGGTACGGCGGCGGCGGCTTCTTGCTCGAAGTACGAGGCTGACTTGGCCTTCGACAGATCAAGTTCGAAGTCTGGAACATCGGTGCGGCCGAGCGCGGCCAGGAGTTCGTCGATTTCACGGCCAGAAAGCCCCTTGGCCTCCATGTCGGCGCGCGACAGACTTGCCCCCGCCGCCGCCACGCCGCCGTCCGCGCCGCGCACCAACGCGCGCAAGACATCCAGCTCCATGCGCGACAGCCGCGCCCCGCACACGTCGTAGTCGATCCACGCCTCGTAGGACATGGGCGCCACGCGCTTGAGCATGCCGGCCATCACGCGGCCGAATTCCTGGATCTCCCACTGCGCGTGGGTGTCCACCCGCAGGGTCAAAAAGTGCAGCAGGTTATGCAGGTCGATTTTCCAGTACCACTGGGTGTACGTGGACAGCGGCAGATCGATGCGGGCGATCTCGCGTGCCACCTCGTTCCCGTTCAGCCATTCGTAGGTCGCGACCGCGTCGGCGCGCAACGACTGCCAGCGCTGATAAGCCTCGGCACGCAACGCCGCATCCAGCGGCGCCCCGGCGCGGCCCTGATGGTTGTGCGCACTCTGGGCCAGCAGTTGCGCCTCGGGCGGCTGGTAGAAGAGCATGGGCATCAGGCTGTAGCGCCCAGACATCTCGTTCACATTGGCGGTGCGGTGGCGAATCCACTGGCGCGCCACGAAGATGGGCATGGAGCAATGGAACTTCAGCTCGACCATCTCGCTGGGCGTGGTGTGCTTGTGCCGGCGCAGATAACGAAGCAGCCCACGTGTCTGGCTGCTCTTACGCGTACCGTAGCCGTAGCTCACCCGCGCCGCGCGCACGATATCGTCGTCGGTGCCCATGTAATCGACCAGGGCCACGAAGCCGTGGTCGAGCACGGGGAAATAGCGTCCTAGAATCTCCTCGGCGCCCGGGCTGACACTCCGTCGCGTCGGGCTTTGCTGTGCTTCCTCTGCCACCGGCTGCACCCTACGAGAGTTTGTCCAGGCCGCCGGCCTCGACGAAGGCGCCCATGCGCCGGTATTTGTCGTAACGCTGGTCTTTCAGGGTTTTCGCCGATAGCGGCGTGAGTTCGGCCAGATGACGGCGGATGGCCGCCGCCAGGTTCTGCGCCGTTAGGTCGAAATCCCGGTGCGCGCCGCCGGGCGCCTCGGGGATGATGGCGTCGATCACACCAAGGCGCAGAATCTCCGGCGCGGTGATCTTCATGGCCGCGGCGGCGTCCGCCTTGCGATCGTCGCTGCGGAAGAGGATCGACGCGCAGCCCTCGGGCGAAATCACCGAGTAGACCGCGTTCTCTAGCATCAGCACACGATCCGCCACGCCGATGGCCAGCGCCCCGCCCGAACCTCCCTCGCCAATGACCACCGAGATGATGGGCACCGGCAGGCTGGCCATGACTTCCAAGCTCTTGGCCACGGCCTCGGCCTGCCCTCGCTCCTCGGCATCAATGCCAGGGAATGCGCCCGGCGTGTCGAGCAGACAGAGAACGGGATGGCCAAAGCGTGCCGCTAAATCCATCAGACGCATCGACTTGCGGTAGCCCTCGGGCTTCACCATGCCCATGTTGCGCGCCAGCTTTTCCTTGGTCTTGCGCCCCTTCTGCTGGCCGAGAACGACCACGGGCGCACCGTCGAAGAAGCCGATGCCGCCAATCATGGCGCCGTCATCCGCGAAGCGGCGATCGCCGTGCAACTCGCGAAAGTCGGTCAGGATGCGCGAGATATAGTCCAGCGTGTAGGGGCGGGCGGGATGCCGCGCTAGCTGCACCTTCTGCCAGGGCGAAAGATCAGAAAAAATCTGTTTCTGAAGCGCCTCGGCACGATCCTCGAGAACGCGAATCTCACGGCCCAGGTCGAGCGAACTCTTGGGGCGGTGTTTGAGCGCGGCGATCTTGCGTTGCAGTTCGACCACCGGACGCTCGAAGTCAAGGACCGGAATCTCAGGGGTTTTCTCTTTCTTGCTTGGCATGAAGGGCGGCACATCCTCTTTCGGCCGCAGCCAACAGTCAACAGATACGGATACAGCGGCTGGCTGCGGACCCTGGCGCAAGAAGTCGCCCGGCGTGCCGGATTTTTGCCTCCGGGACGCAGGGAAACTAACCTACCGGCATGGACAAGCAATTCCTGGTCGAACAGCTCTCCGAGCGATTGCGCCAATCCGCGGCCGTGGCCAAGAAGGCCAGCCAAGCAGCGGCGGAAACCGCCCGCGATGGCGCCACCCCGGCCGAGAAGCGCGAAGATGCCCGCGTGGCCCTGGAATTTTCTGGCTTGGCCAAAGGGCAAACCGCGCGGGCAGCGCGCGTCGCGGCCGAGATCAGTACGCTGGAAGTATTTCGCCCTGCCAAGCTTGCCCCCAAAGGCCCCATCGCCCTGGGCGCCATCGTCGAGGTCGAAGACGGGGAGATGGGGCGCACCTTTTTTCTCGCGCCCGTCGGCGCGGGGGTCGAATTGACCGGCCCAGGTGGCGACGGCTTTCTTTCCGTGGTGACGCCCATCTCGCCCATCGGCAAGGCCGTGATTGGCAAGCGCGTTGGCGACACCGTCGAAGTGATGGTGCAAGACGAAGCCCGCGAGTGGACCATCACTTTCGTTGGCTAGAAAAGCAGCACTTCACTTCGCCGGAACGGTCATCGGCGCGCGCAGGCGGACATCGCGCGACGAACTGGCGGCGCGGATTTCGTACGTTCCAGGGTCGGTTCGCCAGGCACCGCGCTCGGGGAGTTTGGCGTCGAAGTAGGCGAAGGCGCGCACGGGGAGCTTGAGCGTCACCTCGCGCTCTTCGCCCGGGGCAAGATTGACCTTGGTGAAGGCACGCAGTTCTTGCTCGGGCCGCGCAATGGCGGACGATGCAGCGTGGACATAGAGTTGCACCACATCGGCGCCTCGCCGCGCGCCGGTGTTCTTGACCATGAGGCGAACGCTGACGCCTAGCTTGGCATCCCAGGACGACACGGCCAGGTCGCGGTAGGCAAAGGTCGTGTAGGAGAGACCGTGGCCAAACGGGAACAGAGGCTCAAGCTTGTGCGTGTCATACCATCGGTAGCCGACCAGGATGCCTTCCTTGTACGTAACCTTGCCGCCTGCGCCCGGAAAATTCCCGAACCCGGGTTCGTCTTCGAGGCGTTTCGGGAAACTCACGGGTAGCTTGCCCGATGGACTCACGTCGCCGAAGAGCACGTCCGCGAAGGCGGCGCCGGCTTCTTGTCCTGGGAACCAGCCGTGTAGCACGGCACGCACCTGGCTGAGCCAGGGCATGGCCACCGCCGCGCCCGCGGTGGTGATGACCACGATCTTGGGATTGACAGCCGCGGCGGCGCGCACGATCTCGTCTTGCCGGCCAGGCAGCGCCAGCGACGCGCGATCGGCGCCCTCGCTTTCATCGCCCATGCCGTCGCCAACAGCGGCAATCACGAGATCCGCCCCACGGGCGACGTCGGCCACCCGGCGCAACGGATCCCCTTCCCCGCGCTGCCACAAAAGCTCAACCGAGGCGCCGAGAATGCCCTCGAAGTACTCCAGCCGCAGGTCGTAGGACTTGCCGCCCACCAAGTCTATCTCCGCGGTCTTGAGC
>Ga0302321_100004383_pt1 | contig 12233 bp, 11 predicted proteins | sample Fen_T0_1_FD_202505 | JGI IMG/M metagenome (GOLD analysis project Ga0302321, IMG submission 202505) | Peat permafrost microbial communities from Stordalen Mire near Abisko, Sweden - Fen_T0_1 | ecosystem: Environmental > Terrestrial > Soil > Wetlands > Permafrost | place: Sweden: Abisko...
AATAGGCCTCCGGATCCTGCAAGTTGAAGGCGTGCGTTTCGTCCATCAGCTGCTGGTCGGCCGTGGTGCCGAGCACACCCATGCTGCTCGTGACCACGATTTTGTCGAGCTGACGCGAGCGAGCGGCGCGCAGCGTCGCACGCATGCCTTGCACCGTGGGCTCGATGACGCGCGCGGGGCGCGGGTCCCACATCGTGAAGTTGGCAGCGACATGGTAGAGCCGCGAACAGCCAGCGAGGGCGGCGAACACGCTCTGTTCGACGCGGATGTCCCCGACCGCAATTTTGAAGCGCTCACGCGGGTAGCCCTCGAGCGCCGCAAGGTTGGAGCCGGGCCGAACCAGCGCTTTGACCGACTCTCCGCGCTCGATCAGCGTCCGAACCAAATGTGAGCCGAGAAACCCTGTAGCTCCGGTCACCAGCGAAAAGGACATGGGCCGCCTCGTACCATCAGAGCCAAGCTGCGTCAGCTGGCCCGGACGCGTGGGCCTCCAGGAACTTTCTTGGGCGGGGCGCCAAAGCACGCGCCGCCGGGTCGCGACAGGACCGCCTCCACGGCTTGACGAACCTGGGCCGGAGCCGTCTTCGCCCGAAGCGGGGCAAGCCGAGCGCTGAGATCAGCCGGATGGAGGTCGCCCAGGGCGAGCAACGCTGCTGCGCCGATCATGTGGTCACCCGGCTCAGCCAGTGGATCGGCGAGCTTTTGCGCGTAGGCGGTCAGCGCCGACAAGGACGACGTATCGCACAGCGCCGCCAGTGCTTGCGCGGCAGCAGCCCGCACCATCGGGTACTCGTCTTCGTCGGCCAAGCGCTCGCGGATCTTGCTTAGCTGAGAGGCCACGTGGTGCGCGCCGAGCGCGCTCACGACGTGCGCGCGAACGTGCGGCGATTCGTCCTCGACGGCCTGCGTCAGGGCCGAAGCCGTGGCCGGCGCGGCGGGCGTGGCAGCCAGCGCGTCGGCTGCTGCCATGCGCACGAGCGGCCACGGATCCTTTGCCAATCGCTCGACCAGCGCTGGCTGCGCCTCCGGCAGCGAGGCGCTCGCCCGGACCGCGGCTTCGCGCACCCGCAGATCCGGATCGCCAAGCGAGCGGCTGATCTCTCGCGCGTAGTCCCTTGGGTTTCTCACGACCGACAGCGCTTGGGCGCGCAAACGCGGATCGGGCTCGGCAGAAAATGCCTGAGCGAACGACGCCCGCACGCCCGGGTCCAACCCGGCGAGCTCGGCACTGGGCTCTAGCAGCAGAAAGCGCGTGCGAAAGCCGTGCTCGGGGGCCAGAAGGCGCGACAGCACTTGGCCTGCGCTGGGCTGGAACTCGGCAATTCGCGGGCCGAGCGCGCGCAGCACTTCGACGAGCACGCGCTCGCTCACGCGCGGATCGTCGAGCGCGGCGAGCACGCGAGGCTTGGCCTCACTGACCGCGCTGGCCCGCGCCAGCGCGACGCGCAACGCGGCGCGCCGCGAGCGCGACTCGACGTCGAGTAGGCTCACGATCACGTCAACACATTGAGCCGCGTCAGCCAACAGCAGCTCGCCCAGCAACTTGCTCTGCTGTCCGCCCTGGGCCTGCTTCACTGAAGCTGCCAGAGCCGGCGCAGCAGCCTTGCCGCAGCGCCGGATGTGACCCTGGGCGTGAATGGCCTCCGCCGGGGATGGGCCCGTGAATGCCTTGAGAAACACCGGCAAACTCGTCTCGCAAGGCGCCTGATCGAGGAGATCGAGCGCCATGCGGCGCCCGCCCTCGTCCAGCGTATCGAAGGCGAGCGCTACCGCATCGAAGCCCGGCGGACCCAAGGCGCGCAGCACCGCCCGCGCCGCCTGTGCGCGTTCTCCACCGCCCGCCAACGCAGCCACCAACGCCGGCACGGACGCGGCGTCGAACTCGCTCTCCGCGCTGACCTCCGCGAAGGTCACGCGTGCCTTCGGGTTCTCGTCGAACGCGCTCTCGGTGACGAGCGCTAGGCAATCGCCCTGAAGCGGCGGCTCGAGCTTCACGCTGTAGTGCGCGCCGGGGAATTTCCAGGCGTCTTCCGGCATCGTCACGTGCACGAGCTCGTGGCTCGACGCGAGCCAAAATTCGCGCGGCGCGACGGCATTTTCGAGCTTGGCGAGCGGCGGGCGAATCAGCACATCCAGGCCAGAAACGGGCAGCTCGGGCGGTGCGTTCAGGAGCACGAACTCGCCGCGCCCCGAGCCGCTGCGATTTTCGGCCCAGGTGGTCTCTGGGTTGCCGTCCGTCAAGGCGCCCGGGCTTCCGATCGCGCTGCTCGCGGCCACCGCGCGGAGCACCGAAACCCCCGCGGGCGCTGGCTCGGTGGACGCCACTCGCAGCGCGCTCACGGCCCGCGCGTGCTCCCGTTCCTCGACGCTCAACCGCTGTACCTTGGCCGGGTGCAGCTTGAGATCGGCGGACGACAACACTTCGGGCGCGAGCAACGTAGGCCGCCCGCACAAGCTCACGTCCTCCTGGACGTCTCCCACTAGAATGCGCCGCGCTCCGCTCTCATCCGGCGGCGAAATCTCGACGCGCTTGCCGCGACGCGTGCCCTCTTCACCCGCGCTCAGGCCGGTAATTCCAGCAAAAATGACGTCCACCTCGCGGCCAGTGAGCGGCGCCACGAGCACCGCCGACCACGAGCGCGCGCTGTGCGGGTCCTGGAGGGAGGCCACGATCGCGCGCCGCCCCTCGCCGATGCCAACGACGGAGAACTGCGCGCTCGGGATCGCCGGGCGCAACTCGGCAGGGAACGGAACCTCCGTTCCCCGGTTGATCGAACAGCCGGGCGCGCTGCAAGTAGCGGCACGCAAGGCCCCCGCGGCGTCGAAGCCGACGGCGAGCCCGCCTTGACCGGTGCCCGGTGCCGCGTAGGCGACCACCCCACCGTTCGCTGCCGCCGCGGGGCGGGTCGCCACAAAAGCCAGCAGAAAACCAGCAGGAACCGTGCTTTTCAATTTCAAACGTCGACTCCTGCCTGGGTGGGATCCACCCCCAAAGCACACAGCACCTCGCGGAGGCGCGAGCGCGGCACGGAGATGCGGGTGGGCATCCCGCCTCCGAGGTTGAGCAGTGACACGAAATTCAAGCCGCTGTCGAAGCGCGCGGCCACGCTCACGTTGTCACGATCGACCACCACGCTCACCGGTTCGCGCTCTTGCCCGAGCAGCAAGAGCAACGTTTTGTCGACGCGAGTGAACTCCGGACCGAGCTCGAGCAAGGCGACCCCGGGCGGTAGCCGCACGTAGCGCTCCGCCGCGCGGCGCGTCTCGCGCTCGATGGGGATCAAATCCTCAGCGGCGCGATCGATGGGGACCCAAAGCGAATCATCCCGCAGGCCAGTCGACAAATGCCGCACGATCAGGCCAAAAAGGCCTTCGTCCCGGGGACGCGCCCGGAGCGCGCGATCGAACCGGTTGGCGACGGCGCTGGGCGTCCCGAGGCGCGTGTCGATGGCGCGCGCATCGTCGTCGCAGCCCGGGTAAGCCTCGATGCCGTTTCTCATCCACTTGGCAGCGCTCGCCAAACCGTCGAAGTCCGTGTGGCAAACGATCGTGTCGATCACGCCGACCCGCGCCACGAGGGCCTCGTCGATCATCTCTGGGCATGCGCCGTGCTCGGCTTTGGTGGACAGCACGAAGCGCGGGTCCGCCGCGTAGGCCGCGTGCAGCTCGTGGTCGTGATGATCGACCCACGCGCGCAGCCGGTCGCCCAGACCCTCGATGAACGGCTGGGTGATCTTTGGAAAGCCGCCCCCGCTCCCGGCACCGGCAAAGGCAATGTCGAGCACGGCCACGCGCCCAAGCACCTGGCTCGGCCGGGGTAACTTACGCGGAGTTCCGAAGGCTAGGGTCTGCATGCGTGGGGCGCGACGCTCAGAAAACAGTACAAATCCGGCTACTATCACCGATCGTTCGGGGCGGCACAGAAGAACCGCGTCGGGGCCGCTACCCAGCTCCCCGGATGGTGTTAGGTTTTGCCCACTTTGGTAGACGTTTCTCTGATTCAAAAAGCCCTCGCGCATCCCCTCGATCGCAGCGACTTCCCTCGGCTCGGAAAAAAATACGAGGGCAAGGTCCGCGACAATTACAGCACCGCCGACGGGCGCCGCGTGATCGTCGTTACCGATCGCATCAGCGCGTTCGATCGCGTGCTGGGTACGCTGCCGCTCAAGGGGCAAGTGTTGAACCACGCGGCCGCGTTCTGGTTCGCGAGCACGGCGCACATCGCGCCCAATCACGTGCTCGCCGTGCCTGATCCGAACATCCTGATCGCCAAGGAGTGCACGCCGCTCCCAGTTGAAATGGTCGTGCGCGCGTACCTGACGGGGACGACCTCGACCAGCATCTGGATCCACTACGAGCGCGGTTCCCGTGAGTTCTGCGGACACCGGCTCCCGGACGGTCTGAAGAAGCACGCCCAGTTGCCCGAGCCCATCCTCACGCCTAGCACCAAGGCGCCCAAGGGCGACCACGATATCTCGGCCTCACGCGCCGAAATCCTGGAGATTTCCGGGATGCCGCCGAGTGACTTCGACGCTGCAGCCGAGATGGCCATGGCCTTGTTTCGTGAGGGGCAGCGGCTGTGCGCCGCGCGCGGGCTCATCTTGGTCGATACCAAGTACGAGTTTGGCAAGACCCGGGACGGTGAGATCGTGGTGATCGACGAGATCCACACGCCAGACTCTTCTCGCTTTTGGTATTCGGCGAGCTACGAGCCGCGCTTCAACGCGGGCCAGGATCCCGAGAGCTTCGACAAAGAGTACGTTCGCCGCTACCTCGTCGATCAGGGCTACCGCGGCGAGGGGCCCATTCCGGTCATCCCCGATGGCGTGCGCGTCGAGGCCACGCGCCGTTACATCGAAGCCGTCGACTTGATCACCGGCACGCCGTTCGTCCCGAATCTGGAAGAGCCGAACCAACGCATGACGAAGAACCTGGCCCAGGTCGGCTTGCTCGCTTGAGGTCCTGATGACGACGAATCCCGCAGTTTACATCGTGGGTGCGGCGCGGACGCCGATCGGCTCGTACTTGGGCGCGCTCTCGAGCCTGCCGGCACCCCGGCTCGGTGCAGTCGCGATCCGCGCAGCGCTCGAGCGCTCGGGCCTCGCACCGGAAGACGTCGGAGAAGTGTTCATGGGCAACGTGCTGTCAGCTGGCATTGGCCAAGCTCCAGCACGCCAAGCGGCGATCTACGGCGGGATCCCGCAGAGTGTGCCTGCCACCACCGTGAGCAAAGTGTGCGGTTCCGGGCTACAGGCCGTGGTCTTCGGCGCCAAAACGGTGCTCCTCGGCGATGCGACCGTGGTCGTTGCGGGCGGCATGGAGTCGATGTCGAACGTTCCGTACTACCTACGCGAAGCACGCACTGGCTACCGCCTGGGGGACGGCAAGCTGGTTGACGGCATGATCTTCGACGGGCTGTGGGATCCGTACAACGACTTTCACATGGGCAACGCGGGCGAGCTGTGCGCGCGCGAATACGGGATCAGCCGTGAAGCGCAAGACGCGTTTGCCGCGGAAAGCTACCGGCGCGCCCGCGCCGCCATGCAAAGCGGCGCCTTCGCGGCAGAAATTGCCGCCGTTCCCGTGCCGCAGCGCAAAGGTGACGTGCTTCAAGTCACGGAGGACGAAGAGCCGGGGCGAGGCGATCCGAGCAAGTTCGCCAAGCTCAAACCCGCCTTCGCCGAAGGCGGCACCATCACCGCCGCCAACGCTTCCAGCATCAACGATGGTGCGGCCGCGCTCGTGCTGGCGAGCGAGCAAGTTGTGCACAAAAAGGGCCTGACGCCGCTGGCACGGATCGTCGGCTACGGCAGCGCAGCCCAGGCGCCGGAGTGGTTTACCACTGCCCCAGCCGCCGCCATCGCAATCACGCTGAAGAAGCTCGGGCTGAGCGCCTCGGAGATCGATCTGTGGGAGATCAACGAGGCATTTTCGTGCGTGCCGATGGCGTGCGGCAAGCTCGCTGGGCTCGACCCGGAGCGCGTCAACGTGCGCGGTGGCGCGGTCGCGCTCGGGCATCCGATCGGCGCCTCGGGAGCGCGCATTCTGACCACGCTGCTCTACGCCCTGCGCGACCGCGGTGCTCGTCGCGGCTTGGCGACCCTGTGCATTGGCGGCGGTGAGGCCGTCGCCGTCGTGATCGAAACGACCTAGCGCATCATGGCCCGCCTCGAGAGTCCGGACTTTCAGCGCGCGTTTGTCGCGTTGAGCTACGTGTGCGGCCGCCGAGACGCGGAGCTGCTCGACCCGATCCGGCCCGAGCACGACCTGGCACGCGGATTCGTGCGGCGCCTTGCCCACCCCGAGCGCGCGGAGCGAGCGGAAGTCCTTTCGCGCGAGCTCACCCGCTTGGCAAGCGCGCTCGCTGCGCGGATCATCAAATGACACTCGGCATGGGCCGCCTGCTCAAGGCCGAGGCGCTCACCACCGCTGCCCGGTTCGTGCCGGAAATCCAAGAAAAGACCCTACCGCGCGGGCAGCTCGTGCGCCGTGAGGTGCTGGAAGCCGCCGACCGAGTGCGCGGACTCCTGGCGGCCGCCGAGGAGCGCGCGGCGCGCATCGTGCACGACGCCGAACAGGCCGCGGCGGAGCTTCGGCTGCGCGCCGAGACCGAAGGGCGCGCCGACGCAGCGGCGCAGATTGCCGCGCACGCCTTGGCGCTTCGCGACTACGAAGTCCGCAAGGACGAGCGAGCGCTCGACCGCACAGTCGAATTGGCGCGTGTGCTCGCCGAGCGCTTGCTCGGTGAGAGCCTGCGCGTGGCGCCCGCGCAGGTGGCGGCGCTGGCCAAGCAGGCCCTATCGGAGGCGCGCGGTGCGCGCCGCATCACACTGGTCGCGCACCCCGAAGACGCACGAATTCTCGAGCATTCGCTGCCGTTACTGGGGCTTTCTGACGCCGCAGCGCGCGTGGTCGCCGACGACCGACGCAGCCGCGGGAACCTGCGCATCGAAACCGATCTGGGCGTGCTCGACGCTGCCATTGCCCCGCAACTCGAGCGCCTTTCGCTCAAGCTCCGCGAATCGCTGACCGATGACTGAACCCCCCGCGTTCTCGGCACATCCAGACAGCGATGCCGACGAAGACCAAGAGCCCGCCAAGTACGGGCTCAATCTGCTGCTGTTCGTGCTTACCGTGCTCAGCGTGTTCTGGACCGGCGCAGCCGAGCTCGACCCCACGCTCGCTGACTCTCTCGACCCGCGGCGCTTGATCGAGATCTGGCGCGGATGGGCATTCGCGGTGCCGCTGCTCGCCATCCTGATTGCCCACGAGTCGGGGCACTACGTCGCGGCTCGCATCCACCGCGTGCCCGCGTCCCTGCCGTTCTTCATCCCGCTGCCCAAATTGAGCCCATTTGGCACGATGGGCGCGATCATCGGCATGAGCGGCCGAATTCGTTCACGCACTGCACTCTTGGACATCGGCGCGGCGGGGCCGTTGGCGGGCCTGGTCGTGGCGCTGCCGGTGCTCGCGTTCGGGCTGTCGAAGTCGCCCATCGCCCCGAACCCGGAACACTACTGGCAGGAGGGGCAGAGCTTGCTTTACCTGGTGATGAAGCGAGTCTTCGCGGGTCCCATCCCCGACGGCGCAGACGTCCAGCTGCACCCGACCGCGATGGCCGGGTGGGTCGGGCTACTCGTGACCATGATCAACCTGCTGCCCTGGGGGCAGCTCGATGGCGGGCACATCGCTTACGCTTTGTTCGGCGAACGCCAGCACCAGCTCGCACGCTGGATCCGTTACAGCTTGCTCGGCCTGTTCGGCTACAACGTGTTCAAGTTCTGCCTGCCCGTGCTGCTCCACCGGAGCTCGCTCGAGCCGGCCTACGCCGTTTCGAATGCGATTTTTTGGCTGGTTTGGTTTGGTTTTACCGGGCTCATCGCGCGCTTCTCCGGCGGCGCGGAGCACCCGCCGTTCGAGCCCGGCGCGCTCGGGCCCGGGCGCCGCGCCGTGGGCTGGCTCTGTCTGATCCTATTTGTGCTGTTGTTCATGCCAACGCCGCAAGCGGCGTATTGAGCGCTCGCCAACGGCTACGGGGCAGCGCCGAACTTCCGTTGCAAGGCCTCGCAGACCACGGGCGGCGCGTAACGACCCACGTCGCCTCCATAGCTCGCAATCTCGCGCACGAGCGTGGCGGAGATGAAGCCGTAGTTGGTGCGCGTGGGCAGGAACACGGTGTCGATTTCCGGGCGCAGATCGGCGTTTGCGTGCGCGATTTGCAGCTCATACTCGAAGTCGGTACCCGCGCGGAGGCCGCGCACAATCACACGCGCGCCGATGCTCTTGCCGTAGTCGACCAGCAGACCACGGAACGAAGCGACCTCCACGTTACTGTACGGCGCGCAGATGGCCTGCATCAGGGCCAAGCGTTCCTCCAACGTGAAAAGCGGGGTGCGCGCCTGATTCACGCCAATCGCCACGACCACCCGCGGAAATAGCTTCGACGCACGGTCGACCAGGTCCAAATGGCCGAACGTGGGCGGATCGAAGCTGCCCGCATAGAGCGCCACCTGCGTCGTCGCACTCACGGCTTGGTCGTGCCCTTGGCGGTTGCGGGCGCCGCGCCGCTGGCTGCTGCCTTCGCCGGAGCGCCCTTTGCGGGTGCCGCGGGAGCGGGTGCCGGAACGGCGGGTTTGGCGGCGGGTGTTGGAGCTGCCGGCGCCGCGTTCTTCGCGCCAGCTTTCGCTGGCGCACCCTTTACCGGCTTGCCCGCCTTGCCTGGCGGCGCGTCGACGTCCTCGGCGGCGTCGTCCGGCGCGTCATCGGGCGTTTCGGGCACGGTCAGCGAGGGGTCCATCGGGGCGAAGGCCTCACGCGGCATGTCCTCGAGCCACATCGTTCGCCCGCCGTCGGCGAGCGTCACGCGGAAGTTCGCCAGGAGCCCCGAGCCCACCAGCCCGTCGAGCTCGATGCCGAGCCCGGTTTCGCGCTCTTTCACGGGCTCGTCGCCGGACAGGGCGGGAACGCTGGGCAATTCGAAGGCGCCCAGCTTGAGCAGCGGCACGGTGCCCGACTTCATCGAGCCACCACCCGGAACGGAGCGCAGGCTCGACTGCGCGACGCCGGCCTTCTTCCAGCCACCGAGGTCGAGCGCCACCGGGTAAACGATGGAGGTGTCGACCAGCAGCGAAGCGGAGGGCGCCGTGGCCTCCGCCCCGAATGCGCCTCTCAGCAGCATGCCACCGCCCCGCACGTAGCTGACTTTCAGCGTGGTCGCGACTGGGGGCGGCAACGGCTCGTAACGGCGAACCACGAACTGGCCGCCGATCAGGTCGAAGGTCGGATGAATGTGGCGCAGCAAGTTGACGCCGAGCAAGATTTTGATCGGCGCGTTCACCTGCCGGGAAATACCCGAGAGATCCTTGGCTAGGGCAGGGACGTCCCGCACCTCCACCCGCTCACCGAAACGAAGCGAAACCCAGCTGGCTTGCGCGCCTCCGCTCGAGTCGACGACCGCCTCTGCGGTGCCGGTCGCAATCAAGCCGAGCCCGGGCTCGCCGTTGATTTCCAGCGGCACAATCATGGCCGTGGAGCCGGTGCGAGGCATGTCCGTGACGCCCACCTGTCCGCCGGACATCTCGAACGGCTTACGCCCGTTGCCACGTCGGGCAAGCTTGGCGATTTCGACCGCCCACGGATCGCGCACCTCGGGATCGGCGACGAGCTTCTCGAGCTCGTCCGCGGCGTGCTCGATGTCGCCCGCATACCAGTAGGCGCGCCCGCGAAGCGAACGCGCCTCGTTGGACTCCAACCCCTGAAGGATTTGCACGGTGTGCGCGTAATCCAACTTGGCGAGCGCGATGCGCCCCGAAAGCAGCCGAACCTCCTCACGCTCGGGAGTCACGCGGAGCGCGTTGTCCGACGCGATCTCGGCGTCCTCGAGGTCGCCCTGGCGGAAGCTCGCGTCGCCGCGATCGAACCAGCGCTTGGAAATCGGGGGCCACTCCGCCGCCGACGGGCCCGCCGCGGCGCACCCCCCAAGAATGATGGACAAACCCATGACGGCCACGAGACGGGACGCCAACACCGAATGAAAAGCAGATCTGAACATCAATACCTGGACTCAAAGCCGATGCCCGCTGCGGGGCCTGCCGCAGGTCGTGCCAAAGGCCCGCGGGAGATAGCCCACTATCGCGGCGCGGTCGAGCGTGCGTCGCGATAAACGGCTGGCTTTTTCGTGCTAGGCTAAAAGCCCGTGGACGCTTTGGAACGAGCTGTCGTGGGTCCCGCCGAAATTCGGCGTGACGTTCTCAACCTGCCGGTCCTGCTCTTGAACCGCTACTTCGCGCCGGTCAGCGTCACGACTGCGCGGCGCGCCATGGTGCTGCTTTATGGTGGCGTCGGTCACGCCGTCGACCGCGCCGGAGACACCTATGATTTCTCCGATTGGCGGAGCCTACCGGTCGGTGGCGCGGACGACTGCTTGCCGATCGTGGGCGGCGCGTTGCGCATTCCCCGCGTCTTGCACCTGCTCCGCTACGAGCGCACCCCGCGCGCCTCGGTCCGGCTCAGCCGGGAGAACCTGCTGCTGCGCGACGAATTTCAATGCCAGTACTGCGCACGTCGACCTGGGCATCGTGAGCTCAACGTCGATCACGTGCAGCCACGCTCCCGCGGCGGGGCGGATTCCTGGGAAAATCTCGTGATCTCTTGCCGCACCTGCAATCTCAAGAAGGGCCGGCGCACGCCGATCGAGGCGGGCATGAAACTACTCAAGGAACCCAAGCGCCCCCGTTGGTCCACGGCCAAGCAAATCTCGATGGTGATGCGGGAGCCGTTCGAAGAGTGGCAGCCCTTCTTGAAGGCCGGCTGACCCGCTCCGAGCGCATTTTTCGCAGCTAGCCACACACGAACGCGCTCCGCTTCGGGACAGCGTCCCGCAGCGCGCGCCGAGCGGCTGAATCTAGCGGCAGTGCTCGAAACGCGCGCAAGCGCTAGCGCTAGCGGTTAGTATCCGCGGGCATGCGCGTCGCCCTCTCATCCATCTCGCTGCTCGTGACCCTCAGTGCCTCGGCTTGCGGCGGCAGCGCCCCCCCCGCCACGGCCGCCGCCGCGCCCGCCGCTCGCGAACCGGCAAAAGTGGTCGAAGAGCAAACCAAGCCGCGCGCGACCGAAGACGACACCTGGGTCGGCGAAAAGGCGACCGATACCGACAACGCGACAAAAGGCGCCCCCGTCACTCAAGCTGCGGAGCCGGGCCCCGTGGACGAAAAGGCTCCCGAGACGCGCACGATGGACGTGATTCGCAAGCTGGTCGTAGACAACCGCAAGGCGGCCCGCAAGTGCTACGACGACGCGCGCAAAGAGCTCAAAGATCTCAAGGGCGACGTCGTGATCCACTTCGTCCTCGCTCCGAGTGGCAAGGTGAAGCTCGCCGAGCTGAACCAGGAGCGCTCGACGCTGAAGGCGCCCGCCGTCGTCGACTGCGTGATCGGGGTGATCAAGGCCATCCCATTCCCGCAGTCGTCGCGGGCCATGGAAACCAGCACGAACTACCCGTTCAACTTCACGCCCTAAGTGCCCGAACGGCTGCCTACTCCCCGCGTCGACGAGGCCATGTGGTAAGCACCTTCCCGAGGCGTAGCCTGTTTCCGGTCGCACCTGGGGAAGACCCTTACAGCGCACTGCTGAGCGGCACGCGCGCGATTCACCGCGAGCACCGGGTGCTCCGTGAGAGTTGGCTCTGCGAGCTCCCCCTGGAGAACAAGGACGAGGTCCTGTTCGAGTTCGAAGTCCTGCTCAAGGCGACCGCCTGTTACTCGAACCCTCGCAATCACCCGGGCCCGCCGCGACGCGCGCTGGTCGTCACGCAAGATTTCCGCCTTCCCCTTCAGACCTATCACGATGGCCTCGAGCGGGCCATTTACCTTGCCCGGCAGTTGCTCGGCTCCCTCGACCGCGCGTTCGTTTTCCATCGCTACCTCGAGACGATGTTGCCAGAAGACACGGCACGGACGCGGCTGCTGACGCAGGGCGCGCAGCAGAATACTCCGCAGGAAAGCCTGATAACGCTCCGTCATGGCCTCACCTCGGCCAATGAAGTGCTGGAGGGGATGTTGCGCACTCCGCGCGTCTCCTTCCGGCTGTTTCACGCGCTGCTGGCCAGCGTTTACCGAGAGATCGATCGCAGCGCCTTCTTCAACCCCTTGAACGCGCTCGAGTTCCGGCCGGAGTTCGACCGCATCAAGTCCACGCAGGTGCTGGAGCTGATTCGCAGTGTGCCCGGTGCGGAG
>Ga0302321_100004388_pt1 | contig 12222 bp, 9 predicted proteins | sample Fen_T0_1_FD_202505 | JGI IMG/M metagenome (GOLD analysis project Ga0302321, IMG submission 202505) | Peat permafrost microbial communities from Stordalen Mire near Abisko, Sweden - Fen_T0_1 | ecosystem: Environmental > Terrestrial > Soil > Wetlands > Permafrost | place: Sweden: Abisko...
CGACACCTACGTCGTGCAGTGGTCCATCTGGCACTACGTCGCCGCGACGCTCACCGCGATCGTGATGGTAATGGTGGCGTCGCTTGTCCCGGCGCGGCGCGCGGCACGGTTGGAGCCGGGAGACATTATTCGCGGCACCGCTCAATAATCACCATGGTTGCTGCTGACATCAAACTTGCCCTCCGCTGCGAACAGCTCCACCGCTACCTTGGTGAAGGTGATGGTCGGGTGCATGTGCTGCGCGGCGTCAGCTTCGAGGCGAAACGTGGCAGTGTTTGCGCCATCGTGGGCCCTTCGGGCTGCGGAAAGAGCACGCTGCTCTATTTGCTTGGGCTGCTCGACCGGCCGGATGGCGGCTCCATCTGGATTCGCGACCAGCTGATGTCGAACAGCGGCGATCTGGAGCGTACGGCCGCGCGCGGCGAGCACATCGGTTTCGTTTTCCAGTTTCACTTCCTGATGCAGGAGTTTTCCGCGTTGGACAATGTCATGATGCCTATGCGAAAGCTCGGTCGCCTTACCGAGGTGCAAATGGCGGACCGGGCTCACGACCTGCTGAAGTCAGTGGGGCTCGCGGACAAAACCCACCGGCTGGGCACCCAGCTTTCCGGTGGCGAACAGCAACGCGTGGCTATCGCGCGCGCGCTCGCCAATCAGCCGGCGATTATTCTCGCGGACGAACCGACCGGAAATCTCGACCAAAAAAACTCTGCGCTGGTGTTTGATTTGTTGACTCGGCTCGCCAAGGAGAACGGTCAGGCGGTCGTGCTCGTCACCCACAATCCCGACATCGCCCACCGTTGCGACGAAATCAAGCCGATGCGCGACGGCGAGTTTGTTGGCTGAGCTCGCATGAGCTGGCTGCGCGAACTCAACGCGGTCGTCCGGGAGTTGCCGGCCATGCAACGAAAATTGCTGCTCGGTCTGACGCTGGCGGTGATGGGTTCCTTCGCGGTCCCGTTCTTCCAGATCGGGCAGTACAGCCTTTTGCGCGGCACAGACAACACCTGCTACTATTTCTGGCTGCGTTCGGCCATGGTCGATGGCGATTGGGACTTCGCCAACGACCTCGAGGCATGCAACACGCTCACCGACGGCTATCGCGCGGAGATGCGCAAACTTCCGCGGACTGAAGTGGGTCGTCTGCCGAACAAGTATGGGGTCGGCTGGGCTTTGATTTCCGTGCCTTTTTATGTCGTGGCCGATACCGTGGTCGGAGCCGGACGCGCGGTTGGGATGTGGGATCTGGAGCGCGACGGCTACAATCCGGTGTACCAGATCAGCCTGCAGATTGGACATTTTCTGCTAGGGCTGGCCGGTTTGCTCCTGGCTTGGCGTTGCGTCCGGCAGTGGTGCGGTGATCCGGCTGCCGCCTTATGGGGTGTGGTCTTGATTTTGGGCGCCAGCCCGCAGCTTTATTACCTGACGATGAAGCTCAGTCTCAGCCACAACGCCGCGTTTTTCGCCATCGCGCTAATGACTTGGGCCTGCATGGAGGTGCCAAGAAATCCCGGCAGGGTTTGGCCTTGGGTGCTAGCCGGGGTCGGGTGGGGGCTGGCCGTAACGTTGCGATTCCAACTCGTGGTGTTTGGGCTTTTGCCAGCGTGTATTTGGTTCGTGCAACGCAGAAACGTGAGACCGTGGAAAAACGCAGCGCTGGCTGCACTGGGCTGGGTGGCAGGGGCGCTGCCCTTGTTGCTGCTGCAGTTCTACGCTTGGCGCGTCGTTTATGGCCGGTGGTTCGTCTTTTCCTACGGAGCTGAAGGCGAAGGGTTCAATTGGGCACATCCGGAGTTGTTGAATGTACTGTTTTCCCCCTTCCACGGATTATTCTACTGGCACCCGTTTCTCCTGACGGGAGCAGCCGGCTTCGCTTATTTAGTATGGCAACGCCGAGAAACCCTGCTCTTAGCCGGACTTTTCTCCATTTTCTGCACGATCTATGTCAACGCGTCTTGGTGGTGCTGGTGGTTTGCGGGGAATTCCTTCGGTTCGCGCGCTTTCGAGGCGGTATTGCTCTTTTTCATGGCAGGTTTGGCGCATCTGCTAGTGCGTTTCACCCCGTGCTGGCGCCGAATTTTTTTTGCTGCGGCCGTGCTCGCCTGTGGGTGGAATTTTTACGTTATGGCTCTATTTTATGCCAGTGCCATTGATCGAAACGCCCCGGTCACGTGGGGAGAAATGGTTCACGCTGGCGCTCGTATGTTCACCAAGGATCAGCGCTAGCTTGAGCCCGGGAATGCTGTTGGCGTGGGTAAATTGAAATATGCGGCTGGGCCAAGTCTCTTTTTACTAAGAACAGGTTATCACACGTTCTGAAGAAATTTTGTTTTACATCGCATAAACTGGTTCATTTGGTCGTGGTTTGAACCGACAAACACCAGTGACCACTGACTTTTCGCGCCAAGCATTCTTCGCTAAACTGGGCGGCCTTGTGCTCGCCATCGTCAGTGTCCCGAAGATTTTTGGCTGGTCTGAGTCCTCTTCCTCTGTGCCGGCACGAATCCAGCTGAGGCCCGAGCGCCGGGCCGTAGCGCGCCAGGAAGGTCCAATCTAGTCTCCATTTACCGGGCAACCCGCATCCACGACAGCTATGTCGCAGCTTTTTCCTAAATCAGCCAATTCCCTGCCGTTACAGATCGTGATCTTTATCACGGTTCTGGCCGGTGTCGCCACAGCGGCGGTCACGTACTATTCGACCCCTAAATATTTGCGGGTGGGCTATCAGCCGATTCAGCCGGTTCCGTTCGATCACAGCCTTCATGCAGGCAACCTCGGGATCGATTGCCGCTATTGCCATGCATCGGTGGAAAAATCCGCCACTTCCAGCATTCCCGCGGCCCAGACGTGCATGAATTGCCACGCCGTCATCAAGCCCAACAGCCCCCTGCTTGAGCCGGTCCGCGAGAGTTTCAAGACTGGCGAGCCCGTGCCGTGGGTCAAAGTCCACGTCGCCCCGGACTATGTCTATTTCAACCATTCCGTTCACGTTAACCGTGGGATGAGCTGCGTGGAGTGCCACGGCAAGGTCAACGAGATGACCACCGTTACCCACCAAAAGTCCCTTTCCATGGGTTTCTGCTTGGATTGCCATCGCGATCCGGCTGCCCGCATCCGTAATCCGGAGGACGTCTTCAATCTCAATTCCAAACCGTTGGCCGAACAGGGCCCCGAGGGTATCAAGACCGCCGAGAAATTCGTCCATGATTGGAAGGTCAAACCCCCGCAAAGCTGCTCCGGCTGCCACCGCTGATGAAACGCCAATTTGACCACACCGCTCCCTCCCAGCGCGCCCTCGCCGGTCCTCGTTACTGGCGCAGCCTCGACGAGCTTGCTGACTCTCCGGGCTTTAAGGAACACCTCTCCCGTGAATTTCCCGAGGGCGCCTCGTCCATCGAGGGCGTAGATCGCCGGCAGTTCATGCGCATCATGGCCGCCTCCTTCGCCTTGGGTGGCGTGGGTCTGGCTGGTTGCCGCCGGCCCGAAGCCAACATTCTGCCGTACGGCAAATCCGTCGAATACATCGTTCCCGGCCTGCCCCTTTACTACGCGACGGCGATGCCGCTGCGCAAATCGGCCATTCCGTTGCTGGCCGAGACTCATCAGGGTCGTCCGACCAAGCTCGAGGGTAATCCCAGCTACGCCCCGCACGGGGGTGCCACCACGCTGATCGCCCAGGCTTCGGTGCTCGATCTCTACGATCCCGAACGCGCCAGCAGCCACACCAAGAATGGTCGCACGCTTCCGGTCGCCGACGTCAACGATCTCCTCGCCTCGATCCATAAAACCTATGCCGGCAGCGGTGAAGGTCTGGCGATCCTCGCCAACGAGTCCAGCTCTCCGACCCGCGCCCGCTTGGTCGCCAAGCTGAAGCAGGAATTTCCGCGCGCCATCTGGGCCGAATACGAACCCGTCCAAGACGATCCGCCCGTCGAGGCCGCGCTCGCGTCGTTCGGCCAGAGCGTCAAGCCGCTCTACCGTTTCGCCAAGGCCAAGCGCATCGTTTCGCTCGACGCCGACTTCCTCCAAGCCGAGTCGGGCAGCCTGTATTTTGCCCGCGAATTCTCCAAGGGGCGCCGCGTTTCGAATACAGAAGACGCCAAGGAAATGAACCGCCTCTACGTCGTGGAAAGCGGATTCACGATAACTGGCAGCATGGCCGACCACCGTCTGCGTCTTTCGAGCAGCCAAGTCATCTCACTCGCGGCCGCTCTGGCCGACACGATTCTTGGCGGTACCGAACACGCCTCGCTCGCTCAAGGCCTCGATTTCCCGAATAAGGACAAATGGATCGAGGAATGCGCCAAAGATCTTGTCGAGCACTCCGGCAAGTCGCTCGTCGTCGCTGGAGCGCACCAGTCTGCCGCCGTCCATACTCTGGTCAACGCGATCAACGCGAAGCTGGGCAACATCGGGCAAACAGTCGATTTCGTCGCCATCGAGCCAAACAGCGCGTCGACGATCAAGGCGCTCGCCACGGCCATTCAGGCCGGTTCCGTCAAGACGCTCATCGTCCTCAACGGCAATCCGGTTTACAATGCTCCGGTCGATCTCGGCTTTGCCGATTTGCTCGCCAAAGTGCCGGACGTCATCCGCTACGGTTACTACGTCGACGAGACGTCTGAGAAGGCCGGCACGCATCTCGCCGCCACGCACTATCTCGAGTCATGGGGTGATGCCCGCACGGTTGACGGCACCATCGTGCCGGTGCAGCCGATGATTCTTCCGCTGTTCAACGGGCTGATGGAAGTAGAACTGCTCGCTCGCTTGGCGGGTTCGACCAACGGCGACGCTTACGAGCAGGTCTACGCGACTCTGGGCGGCGACAAGAAATCCTTCGAAAAATTCCTGCACGATGGCGTGCAAGCCGGTTCGGCCTACAAGCTTGTCGACGTTTCCTATCACTCCGGTTCGGCCGCTGCATTGTTGGCCAGCACTCAGGCGCCAGTTGCCGTGACCGAGGACAAGGTCGAAGTGCGTTTTGTTACTGACCACAAGATGGACGATGGTCGCTTCGCCAACAACGGCTGGCTGCAGGAATGTCCGGACCCGATCACGAAGATTTCCTGGGACAACGCCATTCTCGTCAGCCCGCGTCTGGGCAAGAAGCTTGGTATCTATCCGCACGGCAGCAAACTTCAGGTCGCCCGTGTTGAGAACGCCGAGTACGAGATGGGCAAGGAAGACGCTTACGTCGGCGAAGTGACCATCAATGGTCGCACGGTCCGCGGCCCGCTCCACATCCAGCCGGGTCTGGCCAACTACACGGTCATTCTTCCGCTCGGTTATGGCCGCACCAAGACCGGCCACGTGGGTTCCGGTGCTGGTTTCAATGCCTATCTGGCGCGCGCGAGCGACGCCATGCACTTTGCTACCGGCGCGACGATCCGCAACACGGGTGAACGCCATCTGCTCGCTAACACGCAGGAACACTGGTCGATGGAAGGCCGCGACATCGTGCGCGAGGCCAACGTATTTGGCGATGAGGGCTTCATTAAGAACGAGGATTTCGTCAAGGAAGCGACCATCGATTCCCACGCACCCGCCAATCTCGGCAAGGACGTCGGCATGCCGCTCGCCGGTCAGGCCACCGCCATTCCGCGCGGCAACTCGCTCTACAAGACGCCCGAGTTCGATGGCATCCATCAATGGGGCATGTCGATCGACCTCAATACTTGCATCGGCTGCAATGCCTGCGTCGTCGCCTGCCAGGCAGAGAACAATATTCCGATCGTCGGTCGCGAGCAGGTGAAACGCGGCCGTGAGATGCACTGGATTCGCCTCGATCGCTACTATACGGATGGCAAGATAGACGCGGAGGCTTTTGGTGCGGAGGGTAACAAGATTCTGCCCGAAGATCCACAGGCCGTCGTTCAGCCGATGGCCTGCCAGCACTGCGAACTCGCGCCGTGCGAAACGGTTTGCCCGGTCAACGCTACCGTCCACGACGACGAGGGTATCAATGTCATGGCGTACAACCGCTGCATCGGCACGCGCTATTGCGCGAACAACTGCCCGTACAAGGTCCGCCGTTTCAATTATTTTGATTTCAACAAGCGCGCGCTCGATGCGCTCTACATGGGGCCGCTCGGTCACCAGAGCGAGATGCCGGAGTTGCTGAAGATGGTGAAGAATCCGGACGTTTCCGTACGCATGCGCGGTGTCATGGAAAAGTGCACCTACTGCGTCCAGCGCGTCCAGCAGGGCAAGATCGCCCAGAAGCGCATTGCCGGCGCGAGCGACAATGTCGTCGTGCCCGACGGCACGATCAAGACGGCCTGCCAACAGGTCTGCCCCGCCGAAGCCATCGTGTTTGGCAACATCAAGGACGAGGCCAGCGAGGTTTCCAAGGCCAAGGCCAAGAAGCGCGATTACGCGGTGCTCGGTTACCTCAACATCCGCCCGCGCACGACTTATCTCGGCAAGCTCCGCAATCCGAACGAAAACATGCCCGATTACCAGACGCTCCCGCTCAGCCGGATTGAGTATAACAAGAAGAACCACCCGGCCCACGGCGCAGGTCATGGCGGACATGGCCATGAAAATGGCGCGTCCGGCGAAGGCCACGGCCACGAGTCTGAGAAGCCCGAGGCGCACAATGGAGGGCATGGTTGATGAGCTCCCACGCTTCTGATCATTCAGCCCATGGCCCGGCGATCCTCGCCGAGGTCAAGCCGATCCCGCTGCCTCGGGCTCAGCTGGTGCTCAACAATCGCGACTTTTCTTGGATCACCGAGAAGATTTGCGGCATCGTTGAAGGCCCGACTCCCACTTGGTGGTGGTTTTGCTTCGCTCTCGCGATCTTGGTCGCGTCCTTCACCGTCGCCGGCATCACCTACCTCATCGGCACGGGCGTCGGTGTGTGGGGTCACGCGAATCCGGTCAACTGGGCGTGGGACATCGTCAACTTCGTTTTCTGGATCGGTATCGGCCACGCCGGTACCTTGATCTCGGCCATTCTTTGCCTCCTGCGTCAAAAATGGCGCACCTCGATCAACCGTGCTGCAGAGGCCATGACGATTTTCGCCGTGGTCTGCGCTGCGATCTTCCCGGTGTTTCACGTCGGTCGCGTCTGGATGGCATGGTATCTTTTCCCCCTCCCGAACTCGAATTACATCTGGCAGAACTTCCGTTCGCCGCTCGAGTGGGACGTGTTCGCCGTCTCGACCTACGGTACGGTTTCTGTGCTGTTCTGGTATATCGGCTTGATTCCTGACCTTGGCACGTTGCGCGACCGCTTCACCGCGACCGGCAATATGCTCAAGGCCCGCATCTATGGTTTCTTCGCCATGGGCTGGCGCGGTTCCAATCGCCATTGGAGCAACTACGAGATGGCCTACCTCATCTTGGCCGGTATCTCGACCCCGCTGGTGCTCTCTGTGCACACGATCGTCTCGTTTGACTTCGCTGTTTCGTTGCTCCCCGGCTGGCACACCACGATTTTCCCGCCGTACTTTGTGGCGGGCGCCATTTTTTCCGGCTTCGGCATGGTGCTCACGCTCATGCTGCCACTGCGCGCCATCTTCCGCCTCGAGGATCTGATCACGCAGTATCACATCGACTGCATGTGCAAGATCACCTTGGCGACGGGCACGATGGTCGGATACGCCTACTCGGTTGAGTTCTTCATCGCCTGGTATGGTGCGAATCCGTACGAGGGGTTCGCCTTCATCAACCGCGCCTTCGGTCACTACGCGTGGGCCTACTGGATCATGGTGAGTTGCAATGTCATCACGCCGCAGTTCTTCTGGTTCAAATGGGTGCGGGAAAACACCTGGTTCGTCTGGGTGCTCTCCATTGTCGTCAACGTCGGCATGTGGTTCGAGCGCTTCGTGATCATCGTCACCTCGCTGGCCCGTGACTTCCTGCCGTCGAGCTGGGGCTACTACTCGCCGTCGATCGTCGAGATCTTCACCTTCTTCGGAACTTTCGGTGTGTTCTCCACGCTGTTCCTTCTCTTCATCCGCTTCGTGCCCATCATGCCGATGTCCGAGGTAAAGTGCGTCATTCCCCAGGCCGACCCTCACGGGGCGGACCACAAACACTAAGGAGGCGCCATGAAAAAGACCTACGGATTAATCGCCGCCTTCGCCACCACGCCCGACATCTATCACGCCTGCGAGAAGGTGAGGGATGCAGGTTACAAAAAGTGGGACGCCATCACGCCGTTCCCGGTGCACGGACTCGATGCCGCCATGGGCATCCGCCGCTCCAAGGTGCCGCGCATTTCCATCTGCGGCGGTATCGTCGGATTCTGCACCGGCATGAGCATGATCTTCTGGACCGGTGGCGTTGATTATAAACTCATCGTCGGCGGAAAACCGCTCTTCTCCCCGATGTTTGCCTTCCCGGTGAGCTACGAGCTCACGATTCTCTTCACCGCTTTTGCGACCATCATCGGCATGTTTGTCGTGAACGGTCTGCCGATGCACTATCACCCCGTGCAAAAAGCGCCCAAACTCACCCGTTTGCTCGATGACCGTTTCCACATTGTGATCGAGGCCAACGACCCGAAATTTACCTCCGCCGCCACCCGCGCTTTCCTAGAACAGATCGGCGGCACGGATATCGCTGAACTGGAAGAATAAGATGCGTTACTCCTACTACACGCTCGCTTTCCTTTGCCTCTTGACGGTCTCCGTCATGGGCTTCCGTGGGATGATCTCCACTCGTCCGCCAATCGAGGTTTTTCCCGACATGGACCGTCAGGCCAAGTTCAGGCCGCAGACCGCTTCCAAGTTCTTTGGCGACGGTCGCGCTGATCGCCTGCCCGTCCCCGGCACTGTCCCGCATGGCCGCACCCCGGTGGCGGATCCGGCCTTCTTGGGTGCTGACGAATTTCATTATGCCGGTCGGGCGGCCGACGGTTCCTTTGCCCGCGGTTTCCCCGTTGATGTTACGGAGAGGCTGATTCGCCGCGGTCAGGACCGTTTCCAGATTTATTGCCAACCCTGCCACGGTGCACTTGGTGATGGCAATGGCATCACCAAGCAATACGGCATGGTCGCCACCCCGTCGTATCACGACGACCGCCTGCGCAGCATGGCCGAGGGCGAAATCTTCAATACCATCACCAACGGTAAAAACACGATGTCTCCCTACGCCGACAAACTGTCGCCGGACGATCGCTGGGCGGTCATCGCCTACGTCCGCGCCCTCCAGCGCGCCCACCATGGCAGCATTGACGAGGTGCCGCTCGATCACCGGGGAGAACTGAAGTAACATGAGCTCTTCCACTGCTCCCAAATCGGGTTTGGCCCTCGGCGTCGGCTTAGCCGGCATCGCCCTCACCATTATCGGGCTGGTTGTCGATGGTCAGGCGATCGCTGCCACCTCCTGGCTGATCGGCATGGTCTTCTGGATCGGCGTCCTCCTCGGCGTGCTGTTCCTGGTGATGATCCACTATATCTTCGACGCCGGCTGGTCCACCGTGCTCCGCCGTCAATATGAGCATGTGCTCTCTGCGTTTCCATGGCTCGCCGTGCTCTTCATCCCACTCGTGGTCGTGGCGTGGACTCATCCCGACATGATCTGGCGATGGATGAATCCTGCCTATGATCTTGCGCAGGTCGGTGGGCATGGCGTTACGGGTGATGACGTTCTCCTCACCAAGAAAGCCGGATTCCTGAACCGCGAATTCTTCACCGGGTTTACCGCATTCTCGTTTTTGGCCTGGTGGTTCCTTGCCTCCCGGTTCCGCCGCAATTCCTTCACGCAGGACACCGACGGCGATGTGAAGTGGACCACCTCCAGCCGCAAGTGGTCCGCGGCCGGTTTGCCGCTTACCGCCATCACGCTCACGGGGTGCATCATCCTTTGGGTGAAATCCATGGAGTACCACTGGTTCTCCACGATGTACGGCGTGTGGTTTTTCGCCGGCTGCATGCGCGCCGCACTTTCACTCGGTGTCGTTCTCATGGTCTGGCTGTGGCGTCGCGGTGATTTCAAGGGCATCCTCAATGACAACCACCTGCACAGCATCGGCCAGCTGATGCTCGCCTTCACGATCTTCTGGGCCTACGTCACGTTCTCCCAGTACTTCCTGATCTGGAACGCCAACGTTCCTGAGGAAACCTTCTGGTACAATCTGCGCGAAATCAACAACAGCGACGGTCAGCCCAACCAATGGAAATGGGTCGGCATGTTTTTGCTCTTCGGCCATTTTCTGCTGCCGTTCCTGTGCCTGCTTCAATATCCGCTCAAGGTCAGCAAGACGTGGATTCCGCGCCTCAGCTACTTCATCGCCTTCGTTTTCTTCATCGATCTTTGCTACAACGTCATGCCGGCGGTCAAGCTCCCCAATGGCGATCCGCTACCCTTCCTGCGCAGCGCTCTGCTTTGGAACGGGACCTCGATCATCGGCATCGGCGGCGTGGTCATCTGGTCTTACCTTCGCAGTTTCGCCACCACCAAGCTGATCCCGATCCGCGATCCGCGCATCGGTGAATCTCTCACCCACCACGAGGCCAGCGCACCATGAGCGACCAACCTCAATCCTACGCCTTTCCCCAGCGCGCACCTGTTTTCACGGCGGCCGTCGTGATCGCCGGCATCCTGCTGTTCGCCGTATTCGTCGGCAAGTTCTACCGCGGCTCCGCGCCGGTCAATCCGCGCGGCAACGTCAATCCCGCGGACTTCGCCGAAGACCAGCGCTGGAAGCTGACGCCCGAGGGCAGGGCGGCGGCGCTCGCCAAAATGAGGCAAGACGCCACAGCGGCTGCCCACTCCTACGGCTGGGCCGATCAAAAGGCTGGCATTACCCGCCTCCCGATCGACCGCGCCATCGAGCTCACGGTGAGCGAACACGCGAAGAAGTAACCTCTGCTGATGAATTCCCCCGACAATTCCCGTCTTCACCCCGCTGCGGCGCGAGACCGTTCCGAACAGCAGGAGATCGACGCCTCAGCCAAATGGCCAGTGATCGTTTTCTTTGGCTCGGCCATCCTTTGGCTCCTGATCGGCGGTGCGTTGCAGCTCGTTGCTTCGATCCAGCTGCACACGCCGGCCTTTCTGGCTGATTGCGAGTGGTTCACCCACGGTCGCGTCGCTCCCGCCGCCCAGAACGCGCTGGTGTATGGTTGGGGCATGAACGCCGGCTTCGCGTTCACGCTTTGGTTGATGGCCCGCCTTTCGGCTGCGGCACTGCGTTCGGGTGGTTGGTTGTTTGTGGCCGCGACATTCTGGAATCTTGGCGTCGCTCTCGGGATCGCCGGCATCCTGACCGGTTATTCCACTTCCTATGAGTTGCTGGAAATGCCCCGCTTTGTTTCGCTCCTGCTCCTTGGCTCCTATCTGCTGATCGGCGTCTGGGCGGTGACCACCTTCAGTATCCGCAATACCGAGCAAGTTTTCGCCTCACAGTGGTACATCTTGGGCGCGGCCTTCTGGTTTCCGTGGCTTTATCTGGTCGCTCGTTTGCTGCTTTCGACTTCGCCAGTGGGCGGCGTGGTTCAGGCCATCGTCAACGTTTGGTATGTGAACGGCGTGTTGAACCTCTGGTTCGCTCCGCTCGCGCTCGCTGCCGCTTATTACTTTCTCCCTAAAATTTTGGGCAAGCCGATCTATGACTACTATGTCGCCGTGATCGGTTTTTGGTGGTTCGCGATCTGCAGCGCATTCGCTGGCGGCGCCCGCCTTATCGGCGGCCCCGTGCCGGCTTGGGTCGCCACCCTCGGTGGTGTGGCCAGCATGCTGGTTATCGCTGCGGTCGTCATCATTGGGGTGAATCTGCTCGGCACACTGTCTGGCAATTTTGCCAAGGCGCAGAAGAGCGCGACGCTGCGTTTCATCTTGCTGAGCATCGTCGGCTTTTTCCTGGCCTCTTTGCTTAACTTCGCGCTTTCAATCCGCTCGTTCGCCGAGATCGCCCAATTCACCTTTATCTCCGAACTACGCGACTGGTTGCTGCTGTACGCGTGTTTCTCCACCGCGATGTTTGGGGCGGCGTACTTCTTCCTGCCGCGGGTTACGGGCAAAGTCTGGCGCGCGCCGGTCCTCATTTCGGCGCACTATGCCAGCACTGCCTTGGGCATCCTTGCGCTGGTGGCCGGCCTGTTTGCCGCCGGCTGGCAGCAGGGACAGATGTTGAACGACGCCAATGTGCTTTTCCCCGCCATCACCCAGACCCTCATCCCGTGGCTGACCTTCCGCTCGGTTGCGCTGATGCTGCTCTCGATCGGTCACGTCGCCTTTTTGATCAACTTCGTCTGGATCGCCTGCCCG